>Ga0307513_10000124_pt1 | contig 108560 bp, 103 predicted proteins | sample 15_EM_MG_FD_202174 | JGI IMG/M metagenome (GOLD analysis project Ga0307513, IMG submission 202174) | Populus trichocarpa ectomycorrhiza microbial communities from riparian zone in the Pacific Northwest, United States - 15_EM | ecosystem: Host-associated > Plants > Roots > Unclassified...
CAGGGTTCCGAATGGTCCGACCGGTCAAGTCTTGGAAGCAGGACCGGGCTGGTCAGTCGTGGTTGATGTCGGTGACTAGACCTGGCTGACTCGAGTGGTCCGGTCTGGTCTAGACTGGTCCCAGACCAGTCTTTATAAAAGATTGTATGTGAGGCGAGACTATTCTGAGGAAAGGGAGCCAGCACAGGCACTCCCTTTTATTTCAATAAAATAAATGCGACAATGATTGGGTTCAATATAGATAATTTAGGAGATATTCAGGGAGTTTAAAGTGGGGGGAGTAGGGTGGGCACCGTGCTGTGGAATCCAATGAAGGTCAGAGTGTCGCCCAAGCCAACACTCAGGAAGATTAAAAGTACCGGAATGGCAATAGTAGGATCTTAAACCTGCTTGCCGTATCATAAATCGATGACCCCTCAATACAAGTTGATAGAGCACCCTGGGGAGGATAGCATGTGGTGGGGATGTGATTACGCGATGGATATGTGCTATCGAATACCGATATTGTGGCATGTGATCATCTATTATCACTCACTTATTGCACCGAAAAGATTTCATACTCTCAAACATTTTTCGCCACTCCTAGTCTAAGCAAGGCGCCATCTCCATTCCAACTCGCCTGAGTTCCTAGAGTATAATCTAGAGTTTAATTAAGGAATGCATTATTTGAACATAATATATTATGACAAATAGTAAAAGGCAAGATCGGAAGCTAATTCTGTCAAAGAGCCCTGCATATCCAATTTCTTGGCAGGCCTGGTCGGACCAATCCTAGGCGAGTCAGTTCCCATAATCCTGACTGTCCGGCCGGTCTAATTTCCACCATCAGACTAGACTTGACTTTGGATCGGACTAGCTGGTCAGGCCTAGTCTTCCGCGGACCATCCGGAACCCTGATTGGAGATGGGTAAACGCGATATGAATGCAACTGATTACCACAGAAACACAGCAGTCACTTGGGCTGTCAGGAGGGGCCATGAGGGGGTCGTGAGCACACTGCTGCAGCAGAGCGGTGTCAATCCCAACACACCTAATAAAGATGGCTGGACACCACTCTTGATTGCTGCTCAGAATAGGCATGAAGCGGTCGTAAAGGTGCTACTAGAACGGAAGAACGTCAATCCCAATACAGCGGACCCCGTATTGGGCCAGACATTGCCCTCGTTTGCTGTGCGGAATCGGTATGAGGGGATCGTGAGGGCGCTGCTGGAACGGAAGGACGTCAATCCCAACCTAGCTGATAAAGATGGCCGAACACCGCTCTCGTTTGCTGCACAGAACGGGCGTGAAGCGATCGTGAGGATACTACTGGAACGGAACGAAGTCAACCCCAATACAGCCGATGCCACGTTGGGCCAGCCACTGCTCTCGTTCGCTATGCAGCATGGGTATTATGGAGTCGAAAGGATCCTACTGCAACGTAACGACGCCAATCTCAACACAGCTGATCGAAATGGCCAAACACCGCTCTCACTCGCTGCGCAGAATGGGCATGAAACGGTGGCGAGGAAACTATTAAAACGGAAGGACGTCGATCCTAACATAGCTGATAAAGATGGCCAAACACCGCTCTTGCATGCTGCAAAGAGCTGGAGTGGAAAGATTGTGAGGATGCTGCTAGAACGGAACGAAGTCAACCCCAATACAGCTGATGCCACGTTGGGCCAGTCACTGCTCTCGCTCGCTATCCGGAATCGGTATGAGGGAGTCGTGAAGATACTACTGCAACGTAAAGACGCCAATCCCAACACAACTGATCGAAATGGCCAAACACCGCTCTCGCTCGCTGCGCAGAATGGGCATGAGGCGGTCGCGAGGAAACTACTTGAACGGAAGGACGTGGATCCCAACATAGCTAACAAAGAGGGCCAAACACCGCTCTCGCTTGCTGCGCAGAATGGGCGTGGAACGATTGTGAGGGTGCTGCTGCAACGGAACGAGGTCAATCCCAGCCTAGCTGACACCACCTCAGGCCAGACACCGCTCTCGTGGGCTGCGCGGAATGGGCATGAGGGAGCCGTGAGGATACTTCTGAGACGGAATGATGCCAATCTTGACAAAGCTGACGGATACGGCCGAACACCGCTCTCGTGGGCTGTGCATAATGGGCACGAGAGAATTGTAAAGTTGCTAAAGGAGCGAACAGATATCAGTCCCAGATTCGCAGCATGCCCACGACGAACAGAGACCCTCTCCCCCAAGCCGTCCTGTTGTTCCGAGCCTCCTTTTAAAAAGCCCCGCAGGTCTTAATCTCTAAAGACAAGCCACGACTCTTCTCCGCCCAAGCACTACTGTACACATACTGTACCCTCCTAGCAATAAATCAAACTCAGCGAAACAAAATTCCAAGCCGCGTACGGACAGCTCCTTGCATGTGGGTCGACAAGCCACCGCAGATGTCAAGCTTTTGGATCATCCACCTCAAACTTCTCATTTTCTCATTGGCTCCCCCCAATCGCCTCAGCTCCTTTCACATTTCCTGTCGCCCTATTTCCCGGAGGCTTACCCAGCAATTCTGCACAAATCCGCAGCCCGTCAGTGCTTTCTCATACCGCCTCTCCATATATCCGGTCTTCTCTTTTATCCTTTGTTCCTTGCGCCACTTGGATTAAATCATTCCATCTCTGGTCATTTTCCGCTCCGCATATTCCTGTATTATTTCACAACTTAGACAGCAACCGTGTCTTATTATGACTGGTGAATGGTAGCTTCATATATATATTAGATATAGACACAAATACTATATACATGAGAGCGGGCGCACCATAGCAACCAACGGAGAATAATTTATGGTCTATGATCTGCAGAATATCTTCTTTTCCTCTCTTCTGCCGCTTATCCCTCGCTGCTCACCTAATCCCCGGAGATATCCCTTTCCCTTTATTAACACTAAAGACACCAAACTTTTTTTACCCCTCTATCTTCCTCTAACCATCACTGTTAATACACCGCGCCCCCACTGTTGGAGGACGCACAACAAAGGTCGGAATCGAAGCACAAAGTAATGGGACTGTTCAAAGAAAGAAGGAGATGAGTGGTTGTTATTTTGCTTGTTCGTCCATAGACGCGCTTGAGACGGCCGTACTTATAGCTATGCGCAATATGAATGTACATCAATATGACCGCGGTCATTTCCTAGATCCTTAAGCCCTAAGCGAAGCAACTGACCAAACACATCCGTATCAGGCATCGCACTGAGGTGACATTTCCGATACCCACCACTAAACCTACCCCCACCAACCGCACCACACATTCACAACCCAAACCCCTCCCCTCACCAGCCACCCTCCAGCGAGTGACCGTTTGTGATTACCATACCATATAAGCCCATACCCACGCCCAAGCCAAAACCCCACACCTCTACACCCACAAACCAAGCCAGCTATCCAAAAACACCTTATATGAGCGAACCCCCCTGGTACAAACCACCCCCCACAAAATCCAAGACAAGAAAAGGGAGAGAGCAAGGGAAAACTCCCCCAACGGCAGAAACGAAGAAAAAACTGATGCTCTGAAACGGATTTGAACCGTTGATCTCGTCATTAGCCCCCTTCGTGCCGGGTATAACACTAGTGACGCGCCCTACCAACTTGGCCACCAGAGCGGAAGATGTCTAAAATGCAGTCGATGAAATGTTGTGCCTACTACGCTAAGCTAAGTGGATGGTCTTGGCAAGTTTAATAGTGGAACGCCAACCAAAATGTGTTAGCGCGGTATGCTTAGTCAGGAGGCTGGCCGGCTTACTTTTCTACAGAACACTTGCCCTCAAGCAAAAAATTGTACACCAACTATTATGCAATTCAACTTTTGAAGGCCTCTACAACACTAGCCTCAAGACAGAGAAGAAAATCGCCCAGTAGGCAAGTTCTAGCGGCCACCGGGAAAAATCTACAGGTGAAATTCTAAGACCTCCATTGCCGGATGTTCGGTAGGCCGCGATATCCGCCAACGCTGGTCGCCAAAATGGCAGGTTCTTCCACCAGCGCTCGGGTACTGTACACAATAGGACTCGGAGAAAGCAACAGCATAGATGCCCTAGGAGATCAGGAGGAGCTGTGATGCCGGTAATATACACAAATATCAATGAAGTAATCCGTAAAGTTACATGTCGTAAAATCGCCTAACCGTTCGCCTTGCCCAGAAAAAGAAAATGAACAACCATTCAACTCCCGATAAAAAAAGCTAAGTGTGCAACCTTAAACCCCAACTAAAAATTGGCCATGTCGATCCAAGTGCTCACAAAGCCGAGATCAATGCTCCGCTTCGCCTTCATAATTTTCTCAAATTCCTCAAAACTTAACTTTCCTTCTCCGCCTCTCGCTTCCACCTCCTTCTTCCCTGGGGTATCTTCGTCTTGCTCTTCTCTAGCCTGAAGGGCCAATTGTTCCTTTGCAGCAAAGAGCTGATCAAGTAGCTCGTTTAAGCCTTGCTGTGTGATCTGGTAAAGAATCTCTGACCCCACATCTTTTTCAGGGTCTGGTACTTGGTGACTGGAACTTGCGGAGGCTGAAGATCCAGGGGGGGAGGACGATATATCGAAAAAGGCACGGCGGCGCTCTTCTTCACGGCGACGGGCCTGCACAACAGGTGCGGCATCCGCCGAAATACTAAGTAGATCTTGAGTAAGAATTATCATTAGCATTGCGCTCCGCTAGTGTGGGGGATACTCTGCCGCCAGACTGATTGGCAGAACGCACATTTTTCGCGCCTAGTCATAACTTCGGAAGGCCCCGGGCCATAAGCTCTATCATCCCCACTTGGAAGAACAACTTGGTCCACATCTTCATCGTCATCTTCTTCCTCTTCCTCTAAACCACCACCCTTCCCAGACCTTCTTGCCCCAGGAGGAATATTTCCAGCAAACGCAGCACTAATTGGTTGACTGCCAACTAGTACATTGGATGCTTGATTAGCTTCTAGATGGTCGTCCTCCATACTCGCGACCATGTCTTTAACAAGGTCTTTCGAAAGAGCGTAGAAAGCACGGAAAATCCTTAAGAAATCTTTACGGTCCACATAGCCATCTCCATCCAAATCATATCCGTTAAAGACTCGACGTAACTTCTCACTAGCACGATTTTTGTGGTTCAGAGTAGACAACCCGCGAACAAACTCTTCGAAACCAATCAACCCGTCGTTGTTGGTATCGTAGAAAGCGAACATTCGGTCGTAGATGAGGTTGGGAGGTGGAGGGCGCACATGAGTGTTCGGGACGAAGCACTTGTCAAACGTTTGCCTAGAAATAGCACCACCGAGATTGAGAGGATCCGAAACATATTCGGAAGCCGCGAGACACTTGAACTGCTCATAGAGAGCTTCGACCTCTGGTGGCTCAACTATTCACATATTCCAAGTTAGTGTGTGCCCCGGGCAGAGATATTGGAGAATCTTACACCCTGTTTCAGACCCAAACTTCCTGATTACATCAGCCGGGAGCCCTGGTGACATTAAACCAGCCTTCCCTGGGTACCATGGGGTCTGTGCTTGTCTTGGGTTACCAAGAAATGGAGCTGGTATCCTGACTTTGTAGAACAGATGTGTTTTCGGATGTGAATCCAAGGCCTCGCAGGTCTCGCAAAGGTCAAAATCGATACAGTTGGCGCAACGATACCTGATGCCCCTAATAGGTAAGCAATTACAAGCATTGCAAGTAACTCCTCTGTGGACGTATGAATCCCTCTTCGATTGCTCCTCGGCGATAAGGTATAACAAGTTTAGTAGGTTCTGGTTCTCCTTAGGCTCCGGAGCGTAGCTGTACTCGCTGAGATCATCCGGTCCTATACCCCCGCCAGCCCCCCGGGCCTCCCGAGCAGCTACAGCGGCCTCGACTAATGTATCTGCCATAGAGTCGGGAATATCGATGGTTTCTTGGTCTAACACCTCTCGCAAGCGTTCATCCGAGAGAACATTTCCTTCAGAGTCGATTCCACCAACCTCGGTGCTATTAAAACCATTGACTGAGCCAAACCGGCGAGGGTTTCGACGAGAGACCCTCCGAGCGTTGGATCGTTTTAGCCTTTTGATATTAGGAGTTCTGGTTGATAGGTAGATTTGGTAAGTGAGGAGAGAGGCGGCGACGATGGCGACTGGAACAATCACGGAATAATATCGTGATAGTTGAGGCATCGCGAAACGAGCGGTTAAGCTAAGGCTTCCGTCTCAGGAAAGTATAAAGGAAAGATGTTGATCGGAGTCTTGTCCCAAGGCAATGAGGTTCTGCGGGGCGGCTTTCAAATTCCGTCAGATTGTGGTAACATTTGCCAGGCGTGGTTCAGGAAGACGTGTCGCGGGGCAATCGTAATATAATTCCTGGCAAATTCTTTTTGTCAGCAGGGTTAGGGTTAAGGTCCAATTTCATAATAACTCGCCTAATCCTAGACTCAAACTACTCTACCCAATGCCAAGAAGGTCGGAATCGTGCAGTTTTTATGTGGGGTATCATATAATATCACCATGCGGTACCGGTATGTTCTTCAATTAGCATGAACCTTTTCTGCTGAGTGTTCTCGTCACAGAACTTTCTATTGCCAGTGTCTAAATTGCAGAGTTCATGGAATTTGCAAATCACAACTCCCTACAGTAGGTAGAGATTACAAGAATAATCTTACAGCCTCTTCAAGATATCCTCAACCACCTCCTGAGTCTTAGAATTACCTCCTAAATCGGGGCTCAAGCACTCTCCTTCCACAAGACTACCGTCAACAGCCTTATAGATCTTTCCAGCAGCCTCAGTCTCACCCATAAACTCCAGCATCAGCCCCACGCTGCGGATTGTAGCGATGGGGTTGGCGATACCCTTACCCATGATATCCGGAGCAGAGCCATGGCAAGGCTCGCCGATAGCAAACCCATCACCAACATTAGCAGAAGGGACCAAGCCCAAGGATCCAACCAAAGCCGCAGCACCATCGGACAAGATGTCACCATAAAGGTTTGGCGCAACGACTACATCAAAGTAAGATGGTTCTCGGAAAAGCTTGTAGACCATGGAGTCGACAATCTGCTCTTCGCAACGAACGGAGGAGTATGACGGGTTTTCCTTGAATACCGCGCGAACAGTCTCACGGAAGAGACCATCGGTTTGTGACAAAACGTTAGATTTGTGAGTGATAGTTACGAGCGGAGAAACGGCAGAATTCGGACCACGAATAGAAGCACGCTTAAGAGCGATCTCAAAAGCGATCTTGCCGATACGCTGCGAAGCTCTGGCGCTGATTCTCTTGATCGCCTCGGCAACCTTGGTACCGTCCTTTGCGGTGTAGGTTTTCTCTTCTTTCACGTACTTGGAGATGTCAGTAGTTCACTCTGAAAGCCTGATGAACGCACGGCAACATACAAGGTCTTCGGTATTCTCTCTCACAATAACCAAGTCCACGGGAATAGCTGCCCCTTTAACAGACTTTACCGGGCGAACATTGGCGTATAAATCCAGTTTCTTCCTCAATGCCACAATTGGCGATGAGTAGCCTTCAACCTTCGTAGTCGGAGAGCTATTTAAAAGTGATGAGCTCGGAAGCCCATTGATCTCGGACGATTTTCTGAAACGCCATACCTAACAGCACCAAAAAGCGCGCCATCGCAATCACTCTTTAAAACCTCAACAGTCTTATCCGGCAGGGCCTTCCCGGTCTTCTGAAAAGTCTCGAATCCAGCCTCCAAATCTATAAATGAAAACTTGAGGTTAAAGGCGCTAGGTAGGGCTTCGAGGATTTGACGGCCAGCCTATTTTGTAAACCCTCAGCACTCAGTTAGGGGAACAGAAAGAAAAAAGGAAAAAAAGGGTCAATTGCAGCAAGGGCTCCTACAGGAATAACCTCCCTGCCAATTCCGTCGCCGGGAATGAGACCTAGGGCGAAAAATTAGCAATCAAGTCATTTCATCGGTGAGGAAGCAGGAAATAAATGGTACCAATTCTTAGGGTTCGAGCCACGGCAGCCATTGATTCAAGGTGTAAATAGAGAAGGTGGGGTAAACTGTGTGAGGTTGGCAATGGGCAAGTGAGTTTTGGCGGGGTGTAGTTTTTTTTCTTTTTTCTTGTCCCAGACATTTTAGGGTCTGTCGTTGGTATAAGCTTTTTCCCCCTTCGGTATCATACCATACTGTAAAATTACCACTCCCTGTACTCGAGTAGTCAGTTACGGCTAAGTATTCGACTGCCGTATACGTGCTCTACCCTGCTTAGGATCAAGTCGCTTTCGGCTGACCATACCGCTTGTATATCTTCCATGCGATGGCGGTGATTTCAAAGTGTAGGATCCCGCTGGACTACCTAACACTTCAAAAGACGCTAAGTAGCCATTGAAGATGGTGGCATTTAGCTTCATGTATCATATTGCCGAACATATTTCTCATCGCATATGGCAAGCCCCCCGCCAAATTGCTGACACCGTTTAATTGTGCCAGCACACTTGAAGGTCGCTTAGGGTCTTTCGAAGCGACGGGCACCTAGACTATTAGACCATAAAAATTTACAGCAAAAGGGAAAGAAAATCATTTGTTTAGCTTACTAAGCACCAGAACTCTTACCGTATCACAACCCAACGCATCAGAATCTGTTCCCCGGGGGGGCGAGTCGCTTAAACCATGCTCTGTATGAACGCTACAGCACCCGATGGCACTGGCCGGCAAGTCTTCACTACCAAACTGTGAACCCCCATAAGTAACAGATCACGAATATGCAATCACGGGTCCTCAAATCCGTTGCTTTTACTCTCCGAGACAACTAGAATCTAATGCTATATTCATCCCAGCAAGCTCACCATATGGCACCATCCTGACCCGCGGCCCTGCTTCTTCCAATACCCCAGAATCAGTGATGTTTTCTCATGACCGAGCATCCTTAGAACCCCGGAAAGGGCCTTGTTGATGCTGTTAACTCACCCCCCACCCCCGAGCCCTGCCTATAACCTCCGTATAAGCAAACGCGCCAAACCCACCATGGCCAAGAATTGCTATCTAGTACACAAGCGTGATACCAAGGGAGATATTTTATACAAGACAAGGATTTTTGCTGATCAACTACTCTTGTCCTCACGAAACCCTCTTTCTTAGTTCTTGTACTAAAACACTAGGATTATGGTACTAACTAATGGGGCTCTGTATTGGTGATACCAATCAAAAGGAAGTGCTGATATGTGTTATAAGAATCCAGTAGTAAAGGATGGGACCCTGGTTCAACGAGTGATGGAGGCGGTCACATGCCATCCCCTTCCGACCATTTCTATGCCTACTAGCACCACCTCCGCTCAGCACCATTGCACATCGTTACACCGTACACGTTAAGCCTTCCAGCACGGAAGCATGGGTGCACGAAGTCATTAACCAGTATCAACACACACACATCCAAGCCGACGGAAATCAATAGGGAAAAAAAAGAGTCAAGTTTTCACACTCCAACACTTCTAAACTTCACCCCACCAGCGTGCCTGTCACCTTCACATAAGCCCTCTAAGTCTGAACGATAGGAGCCACCCATGAAACCCAGCATGAAAGAGTCCCTAAAAATTCTAAAATTCCCAGGATAGATGCGCAGTGCACCGAATTACCACATAAGAATAACCACAAAGCTAGGATTGGATATCAAGAATGATTTATGTTTAATAGCATCCGAGAGACAAATACTCACCAGCACGCCCACAATTTAACCTACGGTCTAATATAACCATGAAGGATACTACTAGATTCCCCTAGCATGCAGCGATACACCCCCGGGTACCGACCAAAGCCACCCCATAACAGAAAAACGAAACCTGAAATCAAAAACGTACCAGAGATTCTAACATAAACATCCTCCATCTTACCGGATACCAGCGGTCCGCATGAGATCTCGGGAAATAGCCGTTTTTTTCTCTCACAGTTCACATCCCAAACGCCAGTCACTTTAGGAAAACTCCTCCCAAACACCACAGTACGGTACACCATCCGCATAAACAGTAGACCGTACCAGACCTTACCCCCACCCCACTCCTGCACAACAAACCCACAATCCAGGCAGGAAAGGAAATCACCACAAAGGCAAGACGAAATAGCCAATAAATTATAAAAGAAAAGCATCATCAGAGTCGCACGGCAGGGGTGGGGGGGAGGGAAGGAAGGAAAAAAATCAAAAACCAATCATGCAATCCATCTATCATTCAACAGGAAGCGGAACTGCCATCACAACATGTTAAACACCCGGGGCGGTTGAGGAAGTGAGTTTTCCGGCAGTACCCTGTCCCTATCCAGCCAGACACCCAACTGCCTCCGCTACACATGCCCGATTTGCGATGCGAAAGTGTGCAATCGGGACAATCCCCAGCACCGAAAACTCAAAATTTAACATTATAAATTGCTATCTATTATAACAGATCTGCCGTGGTATTTAAGATCACCGCGCTTACTATCAGGGATAAAATCCTACTCGCTCCAATCAATTTCCCTCGTGACCGCTACCCACCCCCCCATCCCGCACGAGCGAATGATAATTCATGACGGAACCGTTGCTCAAAATACAGATAGAGCGATTGCGCGGCCAACAGAGCCCACATAAGGAAAGAATCCCCCCCTTGTTTCTTTCCAACTCGTTTCTTATTACTTCCCACAAGGGAGCAACACAGATATCATAGATTCCTGGGGGTGGGGGGGACTCGGTCAAAGTGGAAAATAAGGGTTGCGCACCAGTAACATAGACGACAGAGCAAGAAAATCCATGTGGAACTTGTGCACTTTGTACGATGGGGAAAATACAAAATCTAACCTCCGCCACTCGCGCTTCATTCTACTCGCCTCCCATCTCTTAAAACCCAAACCAACGGTAGACAGGTATAGTATTGTATAAAGTAAAGCACAAATTCCACCGGCATGCCCCGATCCTCCCATGGATCACCACACCCATCTCTATTATATATTTCCCCACACGTCCCTATTCCTCCGTACGCTCCCGTGATGGCAAAGGAAAGGCATGACATGTCGGTATAATCCATTGTCAAACAGTCCATCCCGCATCATACCCCAGCCATCCGCCACACTCCCGCAAACTGTCAAAGCCAAGCATATCCTTCTAACAGATTCAGAATCACTAAGGGATACCAGCGCATGGTTAATCGGGCAAGCCAGGGCAGGCCGGAATTTTGCTCCAAGCCGAATTTCTCTCTCCCTTCGGGTCTTCTTTCTCTTTTTTTCTCTTTTTTGCAGTTCAGGATTTCTTCGAGACACCTAGTTAGCATTGGGTTGATAGTGGCCTGTGGCTTCCGATCCCAAAACGAGAGATTCATCCATCGTGTGCCCCCTTCTGTTTCCTCTTGTTGTGCCCAAGGAGGTAGACAGGACCCGCTGTTTTTAGTATATGCCACAGCGTTTGAGGGGACTTTTTCTGAAAACTAGTGCCATTTGAGACCTTAACCGTTCTCCTTATTCTTAGGACAAAAGTGTACCCTTCACTTCGCCCAGGGAGAAACCCCAGAAATCTCTTTACAGTATGTTGCACCATGACCAGCGCCGGGAATCGTGAGCAGGACTTCCAATTTACAAAAGGTACAATCGGTGCCGTTGCGCAAGTATCAGACACACAACCCTAACTCAATGCCAGTAAAGAACCGACTATATATACTATCATACAAATATCTCACAGTAAACCCTTTACCCCCAATATCAGAATGTGTACATCGCCAACCATAATACACATGACTGCAATGACATCAGCAAGTGGTAAAAAGGTAAGGGGAAAGGCTAAAGCAAATCGCTACTATGAACAAGAAAAAGTGATAAGTGGTATGACAGGGGTGGGTAATGTGAAATAAAAATAAAAACCGAAGTAAAACCAGATTCTCCTAACGCCACGAAAGAAACCCCTTCCTCCCCCGGCTCTCGCGCTTCCATTCCCCTCCATGACCGGATGCGTAACTGGTTGGGGAGATGGTATAGGAAAATTCACTAAAAACAAATAAAAATAGCACTTTTTATGCCCCCATCGGAGGCGGTAAGGTCAGAGTGCTTGGACCCAACGATAGATGACTCTACTTCATTCGTTGGCATGAGTCTCCTCGGCGCCAATTCCCCCGGCATCGTTCCCAACTTGTTTCAGTTCCTTAAGCTTTCTCAGAAAAACTTTAACAGGCGTATCTGGATCGCGGAACCAGTCTTCAGCGGCAGGAGTCCCTCTTGGTTTTGCTGAAGGTTTGGGGGAAGAATCTTCCCCAAGTTTCGCTTCCTTCTCCAACCTGCCTTTCTCGAGACGAGCCAATTCGCCAACAGGCTTCCAAGGGTCATTCCAAGGTCTTGCTTGGTTGGTCCCAAAATACTTCTTCCTCTTCACATCCACTGACTGCTTTTCCGCTTCCGTTTTATCCTCTTGACCAGGGATACGAAGCGAACGTGAACGAATGCCAGCATACATTTCGGGCTCTAACCGCTCCTTGCCCACCGGAGTCGCATCCCTGAGGGCCCGATTTGCCCTAAGATATCCTAGCAGGTTGACAGGCTTTGGTGGTGTAGGAGCCGGAACCTCTTCGTCAGAAGAAATGTCAATGACACTAACTTCCTTAGTCTCAACAGCTGCTGGGGGGTCGAGATTTGTTAGTTCCGGAGACAGGGCCCGGGGGACCAAAATCGATAATGCGATCTTGGGCCCTTTATCTGTATTGGTAGTGGGAGAAAGGGAGGGTGCTATGTGCTTTGCTGATTGCTTGCTGACCGGCGAGTTGGTAAGCACCTTCCCAGGCTTCTCCAATGTTTTGAGGATATCGGCTTTCCCCGAGCGACGGATTTCATCGCTACTCGATGGAACCCCTTCCCCAACCTTCGAAAGAGTTGCGGGTGTTTGCCTTTTCTGCATCTGGACCCCATCAGAAGACGCAGGGACCTGCACTTCGAGGTTCGCCCGATATTCTTGATTTTCCCGCAATAGTTGGTCCTGGGACGAGTCTGGAACCTGAACAGTACTAAGTGGATCTTCTGTGCCAGGTATGCCTTCCTGGTCAGAATCATCATTCATATACACCGCATGCCCCCGAGCCAAGAAAGGTCGACCGTCTCCACGGTACGGTGTCTCTTTCACCTGAACGGTAGCGGCAGGTATAGGGGAGGACGAATGACACATCTCCTTCAAGTCGGGCCTAGATTGTTTAAATTGTAGACTGCATACCTCCGCATCCAAAGATACCTGCCTGCCGGCAACCAATGCGGAGCCGTTTCGTGGAGCACCCTCGAATCTTGAGAGACCTTTCCCTTTATCCAGCTCTTGACCGCGATAAGAGGGCTTGGTAGAATTAGCTGACAATTCTCGGTTCAGTGCAACTTCCTTCTGGTCATCCCCCTGCTTGGCAGCAGATGAAGTTATTACGAAAGCAGTCTGAGAAGGGAGTAGGGATGGTTGTTGGGGTATATCATTCTCATCGTCGCTCATATTCGGTTCTTTATTGTGTCCCGTTTCCAACGGGGCCCCACAGGATTCAGAACCCCCTCCAAAGCTACGGCCAGCAGATCTTCCTCCGATAGTATCATCATCATGATTGGAGAAGAGAAGCGGCCGCATTGGGTTAGGCTCTATCGATGGGGGAACATCGCAGGGAGTAGAGTGCAAATCCTTCTCGTGAGCGCGATTAGCCATGAATTGAGAGAACCCGTCTTCCGTACCATTTTCACCATTAGAGTTGAAAGTTGCCAAATCTTCCAAGATATCTGGGTCCGGAAACGAAGTGTCACTAAAACTATTATCATCTTCATCGACAGGAACACTGCCAGCATTAGACTTCTTCGCCAATTTCCTTTTTCTATCCCATATTTCAACCTGCTGCGCGCCCAAGATGCCGTATTTCGCAACTCGTGTGCGGCCATGAGGGTCTATAACAGGGAAAGGGGGTTCAACACTAAACTCCCGAGTCCGAGATCTACTAGACTGATCAGAGTAGTCAACCTCTTCAAGATCCTCAAAATCGTCGGCCGAGTCATAACTGAGTTGTTTCAGATTGGGTCGTTTTCTTGGCCGTTTAAACACCTGACTGGCATTAGAATGCGAATGTCAGACAGATATGGAGATATTACCGAGTTTGTAGGATCAGGCAAGACCCTCTTACTAATACCATTAGCACCACGGGTTACGCGTTTTGACGGTCCACCACAAAAACTAGGGGAGCCCTGCTTGCTTGAAGCTAGGCTACTGCTAGAGGTCTTTCCGCGCTTGCCGGACTTTTTATTTGATGCGAGTTGCTGGGAGCCCCTTTTCTTCGGTAGAGCGGAACTGTCCCCCGACCCGACTGGTGTTTTGAGAATAGAACTGCTACTTCTCCCCTTAGGCGCCCGGCTCGCTGGGGGGCCCAGGCTCCGCACGGGAGACATTATGCTACTGTGGGGTGGTGTCCTGGTAACATCGCGGCCTACAAATCTAGGATCCTGATATTCTGGGCTTGAAGGCCAAGAAACACTACTTCCCACATCCTCTGATTCAGCCAGATCGGGAGAAGGCTTTTGGTGAGTTAGGCACGTCTTCCTAGCGGTGTGTTTCCCGAAATAAATGCCACCGGGCCGATACCTCTCCAAGATGGCTTGCTCTTTCCGTATATCATAGGCAGGGCTGCGAGAATATCCAACCCTAGGTTGAGGGGGATACCATGCTATAATAATCGTTAGAAAATGCAAAAGCAAGTCATGCATTATAAACTAAAGATTGATACCCAAAGAATCATAAGCGACAGCACACTTACCCGTCTCTTTTTCAAGCTCAATTTCCTGGTCTTCAGGAATGGTTGAGTCCTCCTCCGTAACCTCTACCATACCCTGCCAACCTGGATGCAACACAAGCGAATTGTTCGTACTGTTATGGTCAAAGGCATCGCTATTTTGGCTCTTCCGTAGCTTCGCCACACGTTGAACTTTAGGTTGGATAGCAGACTTTTTTAGTGGAACTTCGAAGCTCACCTCCTTGCGCTTTAAAGGGCGAGAGGTCTTCTGTGGCACACAAAGTGAGGATGGTAGAGAATCGCTTGGCCCCGAACCAGTTGGAGCTCCCGCACGAAATGAGGACTGTGTTTCAAAATCAAGATCGTCAAAATAAGAAAACTTATTCAGAGCCTGAGTGGCAAATGGCTGTGAATCTGAATCCTCATCGCCGTCATCCTCTTCACCGCTTTGGTCTCTGGCAACTTCCCTACGACCCGTCGTCGTCGTCGCCGTACCCGGAACTTGTTGAGCCAACCGGCGTAATTCCTTATCCTTATCGCCGTTCCCACCCACGACCGAAACCTTCCTCCTTGGGAGATCCGCCAGCAAAGCCTCGAGTTTGGCATGAGCCATTATGGTCTTCGGAGTTCCCCATGTTCTCTCACCCTCGCATGCAAGCAGCACAAATTTTTGGATGACAAAGACAGGTATCGGTATCGGCGGGGTGTTGCGCTTTGCGTATCCGGTAAGCGACCCGCGAGCTTCACCGGCGCGAGCCACCATAGTCGCCAACTGTCCCCCAAAGGCAATGCCCTTCTCGGAAAGGGTTCCGTCCGAGCCAGCAAATCGTATTTCATACTCCAGCAGTTGGATTAAAGCCCCTTTGATCTTTAAGAGATCCTTTCCGTGCTCCGCTTCAAACCATGACCGGCAGGTGGGGGTAAACTCGCAATCGATATAAAAGTACTTGTCCGACAACTGGGCAGTAAGAGGATTCTCATAGGTTAAGAACTGAGCACAGTTTAGATGCCGCACACAGCAAGGAGGGAGAAGACCAATCAAGGGTATAAAGGCTCGGGTGCTTACCTTAGTTAGCTGCAAAACGCCCTCTTTCGTACCCCGCAATAAGAGGTCTCTGTCAGGAGAAATGCTATACTCTTGGGGCGGCTTTCCAGATTCCTTCCTTGTCCGCCATCCCGCTAAAGATTTGCACACACTCCCTGCTAACCAAGCAGATCGCAAAAGATCCGACATTTTTCCAAGGTTTGTCGGGAGTGCCCCTTGTCTCGCCCGGAGAGGAAGTTTGTATGGTGGGGGAAGAGATGGTGGGGGGAACTCTTTGGTGGTGGGCAAAAAGTAGCTGAGGGGACGCGTTGCTTAGTAGGGCATGCGAGCGTGTTCTCCTCTGCCCGTTCTCAATGCCAAGACGTCATGGTAGGCGCTCGCTTCGGGCGCCCTAGGGTGGTCCAAGCAACGGCTAAGCGCCGTATCAGGAGGGCAACTTCAGCACGATCCCGGTGCGGGTATGATATCATGGCCCAGAGGCTCCCTGCTCGCCCCTCAGAGTTGCCCTTCTCATGGTTTAGGTGATGGGGTAGGTTATGCCACCATCACCCGGCAGGCAAGACGATGCTGATACTCGAGTAGATGGTGCCAGTATCGGGTACCGTAGCACGATAACTTTAATGGCATTCATATACTAGTCTACGGTAGTGTTGCACTCGGCAGCGTCTAGTGCCTGGTGTAGTATCATAGCACTCGAATATTCCTAAAAAAAGGCGTCAAGTATCATATACAAGGGTCAGGCAATAAAGAATGCTTGCTGAGTGTGGTGCCTGAACTAGCATTCTGTTTCATGCTGTCCTCTTGGTGGCTTAGCTGGGAAACCCAATGGCTCATTCAAGAGACCAACATTCTTTGGTATTTATATGTAGGGATTACTCTTCTCTATCATATTGCAGTGTATATTTCCCTGTTTACAGGAGTATTGGCCAAAGATACCTAAACTTTGAAGGTAGAGACTTAATGGTAAGGGGGTGTGGTTCAAGAGGTAATTCACCATTGCGACATATTTTCTTCGGGAGGGCAGTTCGGTTGCAGCATTCTAGACTTTTGTCCAAAATCAACCCACTCACCCCTGCACCGTTCCACTCTTTATTGCCTGACCCTTGTATATACAAGTACTAGTCTATCAGCACGATACGGTACTAGTCAACACAAACCAGCCAGTCAAATGTGTGTGTGAGCTTGAACTTGAACATTGCTCTGTGTTATGGACTAGCTTGTTCATGGAGAAAAGAGGTTCTGCAATATAGGGTAGAAGGAATATTCCAGCATCAGAACTAGAGGGCCCACAGCCTACCCGAGTACCCGAGTAAAGTTACAACTCTGAAGTTCACACTAATTCACATCAATTCACAACAAGCATATTTGGAAAGTGAGAGACTACTAGTACAAGTACTGGCTATGATAGTAACAAGCTCAAGTTCACGTTCGTGACTCCCTGCAGAACATGACCATTGGCACGACAACCGCTTCTTTAGATGGGACGGAGACCACTCGTGCCACATGATATGATATATCCCGCGGGGTTTCTAAAGCCCTACATACAAGTACCCCGCCGGGCAAACCTTCCAAGGGTCCAATTCCCCATGACTGAGGCCTTGTGCATAACTTCCCACCAGTTACGAGTCATGTGAACATACGGCCATCTCGATCGCTCGCCCAGTGTGAGCCATCAGTCAAGTTACATAACTGATGCGGGGAATCAACCTATTATCGCTCATCAAAAGATGGGTGACAGCTTCACCTCCCCCGGCCCCTGTGACGCCACCCTTTACTTGCCAAGCACAGAACGCTACAGTACGAGTAAGGTCCAGGAGTCTGCACTTTCACCAGGGCTAGGTATTCCTCCAACGCTTATCACATCTCCAAGCCCCATCTCGGCAGTCATTCCTCTCCTCACCCTCTCCGCTCAAAGTGGGGGAGTGAGGACAAAATTATGTCAGTCACCCATAAAGAACGCCGCTATCAACAGTTACTGTATTTATTTTCTATTTACTAATTCTTCTTTCCCTCCGACCCATGGCTAGAATTCACAACAGAAGCAACCCCCCTTGTTCATAATATTATTATTATCATTCCATCAGAGCCTTCGTTCCGACATACCATACCATTCTCCAGAACTCCTCCATCTCATTTGTCGTGTCTCAATTTGCCTGCCCGCCTGTGCCATTCCCGGCAGTCGGTCAGGAGGCGCCCTCACGGCGAGAAATTTCAGTGAGAGCGTTAACTACGGATATTCCCGGAATCAAACTTTGGAAGCTACCGTATTTCGCCCACTCCTTACCAGAGCTATATAGCTATCAACTATTTTCATCACCCGTTAACCCAATTCCTCCCTTCTACTTGCATTGACCTTGACGCGCAATACGAATGGCGGACTCTTCCAGAAGCTCATACTCACCATTCCGCTCTGCTGGTACGGCCCCGGAACATGTCGACGGTGAGAGTTCCCGTCGGCGTGCCTCATTATCCCTATCCCAAACACTGCTCGACTTTTCCTCACCCCCGGCAGACTTGGAACAGATCCATGCTTCATCGTGCCAAACGCCCGGCTTGACATCCTTCTCCCTCGCATCACCGCCCAGTGCTTCTACCGAGCAGTTACTCCTTGGAGGACTTTACTCTCGTGTCAGAAGCGTAGCGGCTGCAGTGCGGGGTGCGGTTGGCGTACATGGTGGGGGTGAAGATCGAGGTGGAGATGTTGGCAGTGAGAGCTACCGTGGGAACGCTGGAAGTAGGGATTCATTTCTATCCGGAGCCTCCGACGAGCACTCCGTGAGAGGCACATCTACACCGCCCTTATCTCCTACAAAGTTCCAGCTTCCATTCACAGGCAAGAGATCTAGATATGCCTCTGGCTCGTCTCTTAAGTCTGAGTCACGAGTGTCGAGCAATAATTCATCCATAGACATGGGCTCCGGCGGCCTTTTTGCTCTCCCGGCTGCTCTACGGAAGGTTAACCTGCTGGCAAATATTACCGGGTATGGTGTGGGAGAAGAGCCCACCGGAAACGCGGTTGCCAATCGCCAGGATATCTCCAACAGTCCCCAGAAACCAGTGGGGAAGGGGAAAGGGAAGGACTCGCAGAATTCCACAGGGAATGCACTCCTAGGGGCAACAGGAACGGTAGTAGCCGGAACAGGAGGGTACCCTGCGATATCGATTCAGAGTGCAGCCGAGGGCGACGACGACGATGATGATAATGATAATGATAATGATAATGATAATGATGGTGATGATGATGATGATGATGACGACGACGACGACGACGACGACGACGATGGCACCGTAGATAATCGTACTCGAGACGATGGCAGTTTGTTCGCGGGGGATGAAGATGGGGAATCTGGAAGCGCGATAACAGATGAAGAGGTCATCACTGATAGCAGCGATGATGATAACCTTGTTCTACTCAATCCCAGGCTACCGGGTGGGCATGACGTTGCCCGACTTGGAAGCTCTAGGAAGGCGGCCCCCGCAGTCTCCAAGTCGCCTGCCAATATTTCTAAGCCTAACCCCAGGGATAGTAACTCGCCATCGAAGACGAGATCAAGCAACTCGACCTTACTATCACTCCCAACAAGGGATATCAACGGACTTGGCCTATCACTAGATTCAGGCCAGATGTTTTCAAATTCCCACACTCCCCTCCCATCGCCCCCCGGGACACATTCTACCAACCCCACTACCATAAAGTCAACACTTGGCCTACAACAACCACTCGAGAAGAATCAGTTCTCCGCACTACAACAGCAAATGCAAACCCCGAGCCCATCTGGGCAACTCTCGCTGCCGCCTCCAAACTTAAAACCTCCACCTGAGTCAAGCCCAAGGAGGAAGCGCCCTCTTCCCCCCGTCTCGAGAATTAGCACAGACCAAAGCCAACTTCTTCCTGGTTTCAAGATAACTGGAGAGCCGGGCTCAGACACCGAATCAAGCCACGCGGCAACATCCAATGACGGGAATCATAAGCAGAGTGGGGATTCGTCGGTATATAGACAAGGATTCGACGATGCTGGGATAAGCAGCGATACCAGCGTCACCGGTGCTGGCAATTCAGAGGCTGTCAGCCAGGCACTAAGACAATTGAGAATGGGAAACCTTACAAGGGACTTTTGGATGAAAGATGAAGTTTGCAAAGAGTGCTTTCTATGCGGAAACACGTTTTCCGCTTGGAGAAGAAAGCATCATTGTCGTACGTCCAGACCATGATATCACCCCTTCCCGAGCAATTGCTATCAATGGGGCTACGAAACTGATGGATCAATGTATGTAACAGGATTGTGCGGCCAAATATTCTGTTCCAAATGCACAACACTAATCACTGGCGAAAAGTTTGGCCATCAGGGATCCATGCGCGTTTGCAACAATCCTTGCCTCGCCATCGTAAACGATTATCAAGATGAATCAGACTCTGACGAGTTCTCCTCATCCACTGTCTTTCATAATGCCCAAGCTATAGACCAGCGCAATGGAACGCCTACTGGCAATTCCCCACCTAACAGCGCTGTTGCTACCCCAATAGGTGAACCAATGACACCCTTCAGTATGCCCAAGGATATGCGGCTTGGCACAACGCCTTTAATGGCTATTCCAGCAACAAGAATGATGGCCGGAAAGAACCCCAATAGACGTTCCCAAATTCTTGAGATCAATGCCGAATTGCCTTCTCCCCCTCGCCCTTCGTCTATACGTTCGGGGAAGGCGTCCTTGTCTCGGGCCGGTACGGCTGCGTCGCTCAAAAACCCTATCGGGCACCTTCACCACCACCACCATCACCACCACCATCACCACCCCAAGCAACACTCCCGCTCCCATCGATGGCTTGGAAACACAAGCGTTATCAACGAGCGCGCACCCTTCCACCGCAACCCCGTGGATGAGCTTAGGTCGCATCGGAAGCTTCCGGCTTTTCACTCCGACAACATCATCGATCCCGATCTTGCCCCATACATGAGCGACGAAGATATTAGCGATTCGGAGCAAATGAGTATATTCGCTACCATTGCCCCAAAATATCCTGACGGCTTTGGGAGCAGCGCAGGGGCCCATGCATTCGCGGCAACCACGCAGAGTGATAGCACATCTTCGACAGGTCCTAAGGCGTCAAACCCCTCCAAATCAAGGTCAAGAAACCCGGGGAGTATTGGCGGGATGGCTTCGATTCTAGCAGGTGGTATTGGTGCAGGAGACCCCGGTTCGCCGAAAAATAACCTACTCCACCCTGCCCGGTCCACACGAAAACGTAATGCCAATTTTCTAAACAATATGCAACCACGGCCGCCTACACGATCAGGAAAAGGGCATCGTTTAATGAGGTCGTTGGTTGGAACAGCTGGCGAATCCTCCTTGTTTTCAGGTGCTGGGGGAACCGTAATGCCCTCACCTAGGACAGCTAGGACCGCTTCAATGAGAGGACCCCTGCTGCCTTTGGTTGAGCTCAATACAGCGAGCTTGAATCATGTACGAACTCTCTTACGACAGCTGTTAAAAGATGCAGAAATCAAGGAAGTCGACAAGTGGGAAAAGGCTCTCATGCCGATACTTCTCAAAAGCACTGATGACCTCAACCCTGATGTTCGTGTTGGAGATTCTATAGATATAAGACACTATGTCAAAGTTAAGAGGATACCTGGTGGCATGCCCGGTGATACAACCTACGTTTCTGGTGTGGTCTTCACGAAGAATCTGGCATTGAAGAGCATGCCAAGAAGCGTTCCACAGCCTCGAATAGTCATCATCACATTCCCTATTGAGTACCAGCGCCATCAACAGCAGCTTATGAGCTTGGACCCTGTTATTGCGCAGGAAAAAGAGTTCCTTCAGAACATGGTCAACAGGATCATCGCTCTACGGCCCACTCTCCTTTTAGTTGAGAAAAACATTTCCGGCGTCGCTTTACAACTCCTTTCTCAGGCAAGCATAGTCACCGCACATCTTGTAAAACAATCAGTCATCGAGGCCGTCGCGAGATGCGCCCAGGCGGATATTTTCTCATCAATCGATAAACTAGCTCTACCGTCTTACACAATAGGACGATGCGCGAGTTTTGATGTGAAGACATTCGTGCATGATGACATCCCAGGACGAAAAAAGACATTTATGTATTTCTCCGGATGTCCGAAAGAGCTTGGCTGCACAATTGTTCTAAGAGGCGGAGACATGACGACACTTGCAACCGTCAAAAGAATTACCGAATTGATGGTTTTTGTAGTATACAATTTGAAGTTGGAGACTTGTTTGATGAGAGATGAATTTGTCAACATTCCATCAACACCCGCCACAGGAGTCGTCTCAGCACAACCAACCCCACAAGCTCCCGAACCCTCTCCGCCAGTCTCGCCGGAGCCAGTACCGGGGGATCCCGAAAACCCTATAATTCCCGATGAGGAGAAGCACGAACCCGATCAACCGATCAACCCTCCAGTACCTCTACCCCCGGGCATTTCGAGTAGATTACCAGATGATCTTCTACCAGATGATATACCCATGCCCACGTATTATGAGGATATGGTGCGCAATCATGAGACAAAGGTCCTATCTGCCTCTCCTTTCGTGAAGTACATGCAACCATATCTCCTCATGCGAGCGCGGGAATTGGAGAGAAGGCTTGTATACCTTCGCAGATTGAAAGATTCCCAACCAGTTGAGGAGGAAGAAGGGCCTGAAACCGAGACTGAAACGGAAATGGATATGGCTGCTCATGCTCTAACAACCGAAAAAATCGAGGATGAGAAAGCCAAGCCGCCAGAAGTTTTCGAGTTAGTCCAGCCCGAGATGGTTCATGGAGATATTAAAAATAGTATGACCAAGAAAATAGCAGAAGTTCTACGAGCAATCCACGACGCGGAATACGATAAAGCGCTCTATGTCTATGAGACCCAAAAGAAGCAATGGGAGAACTACCTTGCCCAGTACGACGATTTATTCGATCCGTATGCTCACCAGAATATTGCCATCCTTTACAGCCTAGTTTGCACGACCACAACGGTGCCATGTGAAGGGCCGGAGATACGCAGGCTGGAGTTTTATGCTCAGGACCCAGATTTTCCACTCGAGCAAACTGATTGCACGCTCGGTCAATACGTCGAATATTTGTGCGATACTGCATTTAAAACCTGCAATAGTGACACCTGCGACAGAAAAATGATCGACCACCATCGTTCTTACGTCCACGGTCAAGCACGCGTGAACGTCTTTGTACGCGATAAGATGCCGAGCCCTATCCAAGGGATGCACGACGGTATCTCAATGTGGAGCTATTGCAAGATTTGTCCCGACATGTCTAGCCCTCCGATCCCCATGTCAGAGAGCACCTGGAAATATTCCTTTGGAAAATATCTTGAACTTGCCTTCTGGAGCTCCGAGATGAAGCTCAAGTCCGGCAGCTGTGTACACGATTTGAACCGCGATCACGTACGATGCTTTGGATACCGAGGCTTGACCGTCCTCTTTCAGTACGAACCAATAGAGCTTTTGGAAATCGTGGTGCCGCGGACAAAAATCGCATATAAACCCGAGATTGACCTGCGAATAAAGAACGAATGTTATAATCAATATGAGGACAAGATGAATCGTTTTTTTGCATCAGTCAAGTCACGGCTCCGGGACATCAAGGTTAACTCAGTTAGCTCCGATAAAATAGACGCATGCAAAGCCGAAATCGAGACTCTAAAGGCGACCGCTGACACGGAGCACAATTGGCTGATCAAGAAGCTACAGGAAAAGTACAACAAGTCGAAATACTTTGAGATTATACCACTGAACCGAGCCCTGAGAGCTCTGCAAGAGAGGGTTGTGGAATGGGATGCTAGGTTTAGTGCATTTGATAACGACTATTTCCCTTCTGAGAAGGATATTCGACGACTAGCTGCGCTCCAACTTAAGAGGTTATTCATTGATAATCCGAACACAGCGATGCAATCCGATAACGAGCGAATACCCACACCAGGTAAGGAAGGGAAACCAGCAGCCGTGGACGACACCACAACCCCTAGCGAAGCCGAATCCACACCAGGCGAAATGTCTTCCAAACAAACGCATGATGTACTAAACTCAGTTGTTGAAGAAGACGCCGAGAGCAGCCCGAAAAATGACCCATCAAAAGAGAATACAGCGACTTCAGAAAAGAGTGAAGACAATGCTGATGCTTCGAGTATAACAACAGTCACCCCAGAGAGTCGGCGGGAGTCGTTGGGTGACGCTACCCCAAGACAAGAGCTCCCACTTGAGCAAGTTGTCCCTTCACTCCCGGAAGCAACAGCGTCCGAGAACCCAGAACCCAATAGCCCTATTGCTGTGGTACGCCCTAAATCTCAAAGCATCCCATCAATTGTTGAGGCGGTCAACCAGGAGATCCAAGCAGATCCAACAAAAAGCTCAGCCCATCGTCCATCAATTGTGGCCCTAGTTCGAGATTCTTCCATACCTAGGCCTATCGATGGACGGCGTAAGGTGCCTCCCCCTTTCGGGCGTACCCATTCTGTCCCAACCGTTCCCCAACGAAAGCCCGAAGCGCCTGGACTATCTGGTACTATATTGAGGCCCCTAGCGTACACGACCTCAATGCCAATCAAGAAGGCTTCTGATCCGATGAGAGGGAAGGATAAAATCAGGACTGACAAGAAGGTCGTGGAAAAGACGCGGGTTGGATCACTTGCAACCAGGAAGACACAAGAGAAATCTCAGATACCACGTTCCATTCCACCACCACCACCCAAACGCAGGGAGTCTAGAGTTTCGAGTCTCGCCAAACATTTTGAGCAATTGAGCCGAGAGTTTGAAAAGGAGAGGGCAAAAGAGAGAAGACAGCAGCAAGCTAAGCGCTCCAGGGCTCTCCCAGTGGCTACCTCTAAACCTGTCGTCGAAGTATATCGCAGTGTCAGGGAGGCGGTTGAGGAGCTCTCTGATGAAGAGCTTCCCGTCGAGGTGCCCACTCCAGGAAGAGATCTCAGTAATCTAACCGAAAGCACAGAGTCAACAGTCACTCCGGGCTCCCCCGAAGAGCTGCTTTCACCGGAGGACACCATACCCTTAACTCCAAACGAACCTCCAGAGGGGTCTGAAGAGTCGATTGCGCCGCCAAGTCAGGCTCAGTCCGATGCCGACGTGAGTGATGGCGAGGCATCCCTAACAAGCGATCCGGAGACCGTCCCCCCCCCTCCTTCCATCGCCGACGTATTGCCGACACCCCTAGATACACCGTTGCAGGAGAAGAGGGCCTGGATGAAAACACTTTCAAATTTCTGGGCCGAACGATCTGCGAGTGGTTGGTCATCGTTAGAGTACCCATTGTAAGCCCCGACGCACGCCTCCCCCGTGCCAGATATATCATTAACATGAGTTGAACCCAGACACCCGACAGATCATGTGTTCAACGATTCCGACATCATCGTTCGGGAAGATGAACCAAGTTCCCTGATCGCCTTTGCCCTCAACAGCCAAGACTATGAGATAAAGCTAGACTTCATTCGTAATTCGGATACCTCGGGCACGGAAAGGCCTCAGAGTTCTGAAGAAGCACTTCCCAGTCACTTCTTTGATGGCAAGGACCATCCTGAGCTCGAACGTTCGTTGCTGAAAACGACGGGCACTCACCTTAAATACCGTATGCCCCCATTCCTTCTGTTTCCAGGGTTGGTTCCCGAACTCAGCACTGACATAATTCGTACCCCCCAGAATTTCAAGAGGGTTCGGCGAAGATGTTTTGCAAGATATTCTATGCAGAGCAGTTCGATGCTCTCCGACAAAATTGCGGCGTGGCAGACAGATATGTCGAATCTTTGTCCCGGTGTGTCAAGTGGGATTCTAAGGGCGGAAAGACGAAGTCAGTGTTTCTGAAAACTCAAGATGAGAGGATCGTATTAAAAGCTCTATCACCCATCGAGACGGCTGCATTCATCAAATTTGCACCAGCGTATTTCCAATTCATGTCCCAAGCTTTCTTCCACGAGGTGAGCAGTACCGTACCCCTTTCCTCTCACAGCCCGCAGCCGCAGGCACAGCTGACCCAACTGAGTCGTAGCTCCCAACTGTGATCGCAAAGATGCTCGGATTCTACCAGATATATATTAAGAACACAACGACTGGGACCGATATTAAGTGGGACGTCCTGGTAATGGAAAATCTGTTTTATGATCGCAAGACTACCCGAATATTCGACCTCAAGGGATCCATGCGTAATCGATACACTCATGCCACGGGCGACCAGAACGAAGTGTTGCTCGACGAGAACATGGTAGAATTCATTTACGAGTCCCCTCTGTTTGTGAGAGAGCACTCGAAAAAGCTTCTTCGGGCATCCTTGTGGAACGACACGTTATTTCTGTCTCGACAGAACGTCATGGACTATTCGCTGATGATAGGGATCGATGAGGCGAAGAAGGAGCTGGTTGTTGGAATAATAGGTAGGTGCCCACCTTTTTTCTTCCTCACCCGGTCGGCCCCATCCTTTTTACACCTTTTAGTCCTCTCTTTCCTTTTGTTTTCTCCACTTGCTTTTTATTTCCATTCAGCCTTCTTTCTTTTTGTGCTAACGTTACGCCCCACCAAGACTGCATCAGGACCTTCACTTGGGATAAGAAACTTGAGAGCTGGGTCAAGGAGAAGGGATTCGCCGGGGGTGGAGGGAAGAAGCCAACAGTCACCAGCCCCAGAGAATACAAGCATCGATTCCGCGAGGCAATGCAAAGATATGTCCTCGAAGCGCCGAGGCAAGCCCCCTTTTGTTTCCTGCCCCCCAAATCGTCCGCCTACTTTTTGCATCATTGAGTGCAAAGCCCCCACGTCTGCCGCCTTATTTTTCCCCCCTTCCACTCCCCAAACCGTCATACATCATGCCATACCTGTAAAATATAGAATCTCCCGGCAGCTGGAAAAACAGGGCTAACACATAGGCAAATCCTAACAATAGCTGCTGGCACCTATTCCGCGTGGGGAAATATATGGGCGCCGTTCCAGTCCGGCTCCAATCCACCGAGACCAAAGAGTCATTGGCCTCGACAGCGACAACGGCAGAGGGGAAAGAGCAATTGGAGCAACAGGTTGATAATGAGTGATTTTGCTGCGGCGACATAGTATGGCTGACTCGCTGGCGGCTACCTACTAACCTTAATACGCAAGGCAAAATCCCCAAGCCAAGTGCGAAGTCTGTGCGATCGGAAGAAAAGTTCGGGGGAAAAAAGTGCGCGAAACAGTTGTGCGCAGCGACGGTCTCGTTTATCCATTTGCGAATGATATGATTGGTGACGATAATTATGGATAATTATGGATACGTAGCGTTCGGTATAGACGGAGTTTGTTTGTTCGTTCGTTCGGTGGTCAATCGGTCTGTCTACGTAAAATAGTTTTGTTTCTTTTTCTTCTTTGCGCACTCGAGTACAATATATCGGTGATACCTCCTTTATCTTCCATTCCAGCTCCCTCCATACCCATGGAACTGCCGGTATTGTACTGTAGCACAGGACGATGCTCGAGTGCCGGACACAGGTAAGCACTTTGAACCATAGTGCCTTGCCCCTTCCCCGCCCCCTGCCCCTCCGCCTAACCATCATATCATACTCACCACTCGAGTATCCATTCGTAATTCGTGTTTTGTGTGTGCGAATTTGCTCTCTGGGGTATCACCAGTATGATCTTCCAGTTCCTTCTCTTCCTTTCCTTTCGCTCCCCCCCCCCTGGCAGCGGAGGAGAAGGGTTTTCGCCTCGGTATCCTTCCATTTCTTAGAATAGCACCGTGAAATGGGGCTGGTTGACGGACTCGTCATATCGTAGACCACCCGACTCAACCCCTTTTTCTCCAGCGCTTCCCCATTTATTTTTCCTCCTCTCTTCCTTTCTTTCCTCTCCCCTGCCTTGTCACAAATCTTAAAATGCAGGGGGTCAGGAGCGATGACTGGGTGAGTTAGCTAGTGAATGAGTTCTAATACTATTTTTGGGAGTTATTGTTCTTCTCCTCACCTCTCTCTCTCGCTGTTGCCGGTATGTATCATACAGCACAGTATTACTATTTTATCCATTTAACCCTTATCGTGTGGTGGGTGATCGGCGGCGGGATGGTACAGTAATATCGAGCAATTGCATACTTGTAAGGCTTCAGGCTGCCTGGTTGGTACCTTACCGAATTAATAAATAAAGGCGCATCACATGGAAGTGCAAATGAGCAGGTACGAAAGAGAGAGAAAAAGGTGGGTGAAAGGCTTAGACGAAGTAAAAAATGAAAAAAATAAAGTGTACTACTGTATGTAGAGTACATGTGCCCTTACCGGTAGAAAGTACAAGTGGAGTACAAAGTGCTCCTGCCTCCACCACCACCACCCCGCTTCAATTCTGCGAGCTCAATCTGTGCTTGTAGACTTGGGGGATACTTTATTCTTTAACGGGTACGATCAATACCGGTATCATAGACAGCCGCAGACGTCTGAATGGATGGGGCTGCGGTGCTACTGCACAAAGTACAAATCCAATCCGTCGAGTTGGATAGGATTGGGTGAATGGCCCATCGCATACATCGCACCCTGCAGCGCCGCCGACCAGCCAGAGGTCAGCTGAAAACTTGAAGGGGGCATCTCCGTCATTATCACAAGCAACAAGAGCAACTGCCGTACAACAACAACAAAAAGAGCAGAAGGAGAGCGAAGGAGAGAAAGAAAAAAGAAGAAGAAAGAAAGGAAGAAAAGAAAAAAAGAAAAAAAGAAAAGGTACGACGTGGCATACTATGCAATCGGCCACATTCCGAGATGGATGGCTCAAGGTGGATGAGAGATGAGAGATGAGGTGTGGATGAATGAACGAAAGTGGCAGGCTTCCAGATGCTCTGGGCCACAGCCCAGCACCGGGATCATGCATGCCCTCGCCGAGCTGAATGCTCGAGTAGAGCGGCCCCGACAAATCAACCTGTGCAGCCGCAGGGCATCGCACCATACAGTGCCGGCCCAGTCTTTCCCGCTCCATGATGGGACCCATTTTGCACAAACAGAAGAGCGCGGTCTAGACAGAAATGAGCACAAAATGTTTCCCGAGTGGACGAGAAGAAATGTGGCGGAGAAGAAGGCGCACAGAACTACACTCCTCACCTCCTTGTGCCTGGATAGAGCAGGAAAGAAAAGAAAAAGAAAACAGGGCACTGGTACCCTTCTCACTCACTCAGCCCCACCCCCCACGACCACATTCTGTCTGCCCCAGCAATTGTACCGGCTCTAGGCTTCTCGCTTTTTCCCTTTCCACAACCTCCCAGCCGAACTCTGAGAACCCAATGCCGTTTGCAGCCGCGGCCCTCCTCTGCTCCGAGCTCGCGCGCCCCAACAACCATCGTACCGCAGCAGATCTACGGTGCTGAGGAACCTCACCTCTTTGCGCTCAGGCCTGGGCTGTTAGCCTTGGGAAAGGGAAGGGAAAATAGAAAGGGAAAAAAGGGGGGAAATAAATAAAGCGGGGCCATTTAGAGATTGACATAATAACACCGATATCTGCGGACGGTCCCGCCAGCCGCCATGGTGATCCCCATGACGGCTTCATTCTACCGTATCTCCCCTCACTGCCCCAAGCTTCTTTCCCTCTCCATTCCTGGCTGTTGCCCTACTGCCGCGCTGCCAGAATAGGGCTTAGTGCTCCCCTCCCCTGGCGACGGTACTTGGTTGCCTGGACTCGTTATCGCACGGAGTGGGCGGAGGGCTTTAGTTAGTCATTCGGGCGGGTGGTCTGCGCTATGACCGAGTGCGCGTGAGGATCCCGATGCGATGGCATTCCACTTGGTTCTGGATTGCTCGCTCGGGGTCTGGATCCGTGTGGGTGTGTGGGAAGGAGAGGAGGGCATTGCCACAGGATCCGAGAAGATAAAGAGATAATATAAGGACCTCTTTCGTTCTTCCTTCTTCCTCCTACCCACTCCGCTCCCACAGCACGCTCAAAACAACCCCCTCAAGCTATTTATCATATTATCTTACTAGGCACATTGCCTATCCACATCCTGTTCTCCTGTCACCAAGCTTCCAACGCCTTTAACCACCCCACCCGCCTGCCATAGATCAGACAACCGACGCCTTTCCTTCTTCCCCTAAAAAAATAACCGAAAAACATCATGTCTACCAATGCTCCTCGCCGCCCGGTCGTCATTCTTCAGAAAGCTCCCTCTAGCTCAGGAAGCTCTGTAGCTTCAGCCGAGACAACATCCACGCACTCGAGCAACACTTCGACTTCATCCGCACCACAGCACGATGCCTCACAAACCCGCCCCGCAAGAAAAGTCGGGGAGGAGGGTCTTGAATATGTCGAAACCGGCCGCCCTCAAGGAGGCAACCCTCACGGCGGTCCTTCACAGAATAAGGCCGGTTACTTTCGGATCACCAAATCAACTGTCACCGTTCACAATTCCGGCGGTCAGCTTATGGGTTCTGTCTCTACAGACTTGGGTGAAGCGTACGCAAATGGATTGGACCATACCGACCAGTGTCGCAAAATGAGCCAGCAAAGCGAAAACACGGGTCTTTGCTTCTGCCCCGCCTGCCCCAGTCCCGAATGAACTCCTTGGAAGATACGACACGACTGCCTGCGTTCCGATCGTGCCTCCTTAGTTATTTCTTATTAGATGTCTAAATTGTCATCTAGTCGCGATAGGGAACTTCTTTTTTTTTGTCTTTTGTCTTTTTTATCTTGTCTTGACGGACACCGGCGCATCTTTTCATCTCATTATTCTTACCATCATCATCACCGTTTTGTTTGATTAGTAGTAGTAGTAGTAGTAGTAGTAGTAGTAGTATCTAGCATACTTTCGGGTTGGGTTTTATTGCATTTGCTTCGTTTTGGCATGGAGATTCTTCTCAGTTTTTTCCTTCTTCCCATACACACCCCGTTCTCAATTCTCTCACACTTCTGGAGAATTTCAAAGCTAGAAAGTTTTGTCCCTCCGAGTTGCTCTCGAAGGGGAAAAGGGGGGGGTGGCTGTCATCGAGTGTACCGGATACCTTAGGTTTTCCAAAGCAAAATGGCATTGATATTATGATACCATCGAGACGCTCCAATCCATTGAACCAGTGACACTGAAATTAATCAATCAACCCAATCCTAAGGCCTCACAAGAGCAAAGCCTCCGCACAGATCCAACTTGCCAAGTGACTCATTTGAGGTACTGCACCGCAGCATCCTTCTTCTCCCATGGATAACTCGACCTAATTTTCATTCTCTCCTGCCGTCGATGCCTGATTGGTTGGTAAAAGAGGAACCTGAACTCCTCTCATTCACAGCCAAACAACCAACCCCGACAACTGTCCCACCCGATATTTCCTCATGAACCGACCAAAGTTAGGTACGCTAGGATCGAGACTCCCCAAATCATTACAGGTATGATAGGTAGCTGATTTCTCGTAAAATGGGCGTCTGGCGACGACGACGACGACGACCAGCTAGCTAATCTCACATCATCCCTATTGCTCCCCCCCTGCAATTCGCCTTGCCTCCCTTATGATAACCCCTCGATAACCCCACCCTGATACACAGATTACGGCACCGGTAGATCCCAGAAGCTTGAACCGATAAGGCGAACGAAATAAACTAAACAACCAAGGTCGGATTCGTGACGATCTGCTGGTAAAGGAAGCGTTCCCGTTGCGGCGCGATAAACATGGGTGTGCATCCTATCAGTGACATGTGCTGTAGAGGGCCGGCTATTATACTCGAGTACGGTACTGAAGCAGTCGGTTGGTGACGTCTCTAACAAACTTCCCGTCGGAAAGGGAACGGGCTGAGAAGAGGCGAGCCTGGTGCCTTAACTAGCCTGAGTCGACACACAACCACCGGACAAGCGGAAGGAATAACTAAAGATTTGATAAAAAATTAGCTAACCGGGATGTATAATAGTTAATCCCCAGGGTTTCTTCCTCCTTTTCTTTCCTTCTTTCTCCCCCCTTTTACGGTGGAAACTCTCGACGAGCGCCGGGATGTAAATGTCGTAGTAGTCAAGGGATTATATACGCTTAGCTCATAAGAGAAGGGGGATCAGGTATGCTTATCTTGCTTTTATCTAATTTCAATTTATTTGATTTCGTTTTTTTATTAGGCCGCTCAGTAGTAATCACGGGCTGTCGGCAGTTTTACCCTGGGTGGAGTTTGCACTTCCGATAGATGAAAGGGCAGTATACCGGTACCGAGGGAGAGGGGGAAATCTGAATCGCAACCAGCGGAGATACGTACGATACCGGAATGTGCCACGAGCCCTGTCAGTCGATGGGAGGAATACGAATGATATCCCATGAAGCTGTTTAGTAGGTACGATATCTTTGAGAATTCTTGAGGAAAAGTCGACAGGTACCCAGGCGAAAGGGAAAATACGGTGACAAGCAGGTAGTAGAGGCCCGTGCATATGCCCTAGAGGGAATACCGTATCAAAGAACTAAGAAGGTATGATAGATAGCCATGATAACTAATTCGGGTAACTCCACACCCCTGCCCGTAGCAACATGTCCGGGTAACTTTATGGATTGTTGGGAGAGCTGGATCGCTCGCGACGCAAGGACCCGATGTTAAAGTAGCCGGCTAGTGCTCGGGCTTGCCAGCGGATTATTGCCGTAAAAACTCGATAGATCCACCACCGGGGATCTCAACCCACAATGGGCTTCGCGGAGTAGGTTGACAAAATTACGAATACTCGAGTACTCGAGTACTAGTGAACGGGATCCGGGCTTAAACAAGCTATACCGCCTCTGGAAAACACTATGCCTTCTCGTGGCGTTTTGTCTCGGATTGCGAAGGCTAGGGGCCTGACCGCCGATTGTGGATCTATCGAGTTTTTATGGTATTTATTTTCCCCTGGATAAAGGACTCGACTTTCACAGAGGTGGCCTTTTCTACCGAGAGGAGTTGCCTGGGGGTTATTTGAGGGCTATTCTAATATTGTACCGGTGTGTCGTTGCGGATGCGAGTGTACAAGTACGAGTACTTACGGTCCGACCAACGGCCAAATTGGTGCTGCTGACGACCGGATCGGGGACACATGGGCCTCGGCAGGCCCGGGAAAGGTCACACACAGTGCCGGGTTGGTTGCGCCATTCCCATTCCTGAACCATTCAACACTTTAGGCATCAGTGCATCCGTCGGAACGGCTCTGAAGGGGCAAAAATTTCCATTTGACTTGGTGATTTTGGACTAGGCCTTGTCTCTAAATGGGGGATTACTTGCGACGAAGAAGAGGGGCGCAAGCACAGCCTGCGGCGGGGGAGAATCGAAAAGTGTGGAAATGATCCAAAACACGGTTACTCAATTGGCTCGAGCACACCTAACACTCCAATCAAAACCTCAGAAGGTCTTCCAACCTTTTCCTTTTTTTATTATTATTTACCGCAGGCTGTGCCTGCTGTCCGCTATTGTCGGTCCATATTGCTGAGTCTCTGCGATAACTGACGGGGCGTTTGTTTCAAACCGGAGCAGATAGGTATAATGCTATGTCGGGTTGTGCAGGGATATCAAATTCGTTCCCTTCTAGTTTCCCAGCGTCAGTAGAGCTTGTATACTACATATGGTATTCCACTTCTTTGCCCCCCGGGTGTCTCGCTCAATGCAGCTCGCGAGGGTGAGCATATATATCTCTCTCAACCGCCAAAAAAAACAAAAAACATATTAGGCGCGTTGATAATGGGAAAGCCATCAACTCTAGTAGCTTCCCCGGGACATGTGATACTTTCGAACGGCGAATGTAGTTCTTGGGAGGAAGGAGCTCGATGTGGGTTTGGAAAGGCTGAATGCCTCTTTTCTTGGTAGCTTTGGCGGTTCGGCCCTTTAACAAATGGCGGACGTCAGGATGCCCTCCACCAGGGTTCAAACGGCTCCCGGAGGTCAGGAGCTTCAGCCATGGACTAGGTCCAGTTATACGGCTGCGACACTCTAGTCCCAGCAGAAGCAAACGGTGAATAACTGGTGAATTTTTAACCATTGTGACAAGTATAGTCGCATCCTGCTATCCCAGACGGCCAAAATCCCAAGAATCTGTCCGGTATAGCGGATGATCCGGGACAGCAGGCTGACTATTGGTGTGGGGAACTTTAGAACCCACGGATATTCCTATAAGATAGAGAGGCATCTGGGCCCTTGAGATTCGGGATGGAGGGGTGTGACTAAAGCAATTATCTTGGTGGGGGTGCTTGCACTTCTCGTGCTTTAACAGGATGAAAGCCAAACGTCCATGACGGGAGAAGGGGGCCGCATTAGTGTAGTAAACTAGTTTGATTCACCATAATTTTCTCTATATTGACCCGAACTAGTACAAATTACTCTCGCCTGTACCCCAATTCAATGAGGGCAGCTTCAAGGGTGGGGATAGCTGAAGTAGCGGCGTTCTTCATCATTATTTAAGCTAAGTTGTACCCTGCTGGTCATGCTTTTCCCGGATCCCCACTCCAAAGCACCCTGGGAGAGGACCCTTCCAAGCGCAATACCGGTAACCTACTGAGGATATTCCAGTTATGGCAGCTATCAATGCGCAGGATGCTTCCACGTACTCCAGGGGGACAGATACCGGAAGAAATGCAACTTCCATCAGAAACAGCTATATGCCACCAACGCCTACCCGACACGGCGCGGCTGCGCCTATTAGGAGAGTCCCGACAAACAGTACTATGATGCCAGCGTTTAGTAGTACATTCCAACCAGGCCCATATAAGCTTAGCTTCGAGAGGTTTGCGGGCCCTGGACTATTGGGTCTTTGTGCCTTAGTATTGATAGCTTTCGTTTTGAGGCTTGTGGATGCCAATTTTAGAGGTGTTTTGAACCTGGATACCGTCGTTAGTCTGGGACATGGCTGGTGTATGGGGAACGGTAGCTGGATGCAAGCTTAATTCTAAATTGATGGAAGCTGAAAACGTCAAAGACAAACATTAGCCTATGACACTTTTGATGCGATTGCTCTCTCAAATCAACTCTCGTGGTATTTTTTTTCACCTTCTGCCTTGGCTTCACTTTCTTGCTTTTGGCCGTCGTGCGCCTCCAAATGGTCGACAGCGATGTCAAGGTTCCCGCCCAGAAAGCCGTAGGTACATTCGGTATTATAATAGTATTGATCGGTTGGCTGTATGCCATGGCCGGCATGGTTGGGAGGAGTAATGCTTTCTTTATCATGCTAGTAAGCCCTTCACTTGTAGGACAGCACCTTGACCCCACACTGACGTTACTAGCTGTCTTATTTCCCATCGAGCGGGAGACCTACCGGTAAGCTCGAGAGAAGGGAATCCCGAACCGATTACATCTCCCGGGCTGACTTCTGCGTGTGTCAAAGTTTGTATGACGTCTGCCGCTCAGAAAAAACAGAGTTATCGTTCGTGATTTTCCAAGCCTATAAAAGCCAAGATAGGAGGTTTGGGTTGTTAAATGCTCCATTCCACCCGCTCTTTCATGTTTTGCCGGTAGGCCCTTTTTTCGCGCGCCGCGATATAAGAGAAGGCCATTTATGACGTGCCAAACAGGGCCTTGATGGAATCCCTTTTGATGTTGATATACCGTAGGGTATCGTGCAAGGGCTGGGGGAGATGTTTTTGCACAAGCCAGGGACCACTTTGCGGGTTAATCCTAAATAGCTGTTCAATAACTTAACTTCTTGCCGGGCCCTGTTGCCTCCGCTAGGCTAGACCTCCGTGTCCAGAGTCAAGAAGCCCTAAGAAGGATTAATATTTTCCTCACACGGCAAAGCCTGAGCGTGCTGAGCCCGCCGAGTCTAGTTAGCTGGTGTTCGTGATTATAGTAATCTGTCGAACTAAAATTATCGTAGGTCGATGCTCAAATCCCTGCCGATAATCTGATCGTGGATCATATGATATGGTATCGGTAGATGCCTCACACCATACGAGATTTTACGGTACAGGTGTGTCCTGCATATTTAAGCCTAATAATACCGCGACGGAATCCCCCGCCCTTGAGGGCTGGATGTTGTAATATCATATGATACCGATACCTTTCTTGTGGAGCCCTGTCGAACTAAATGTTTATGTTGCTCACTCGTTGGCGAGTTCACCAATTGCAGCCTCTGCCTTCCACAAGAGAAAGTATGAATACTATTGGCTTGGGGGGGGGAGCTAATTGCTTTCCAGTGCTCAAGATATTAATATTTTAGCTCATGACCGCAGATGTTCCTGCATTGTACCTACTTCTGGTGTAAGCTGCAGCACGATACCATTTCCGGGTTTCCGAGCATCCTACCCAGTCAGTGTGCGAGTATCCGTAGCATTGTATGCGGGCCCTGGAGGAATCACTGAACGCGATATATCGATTGTCCGCCTGCGAAATTTGGAGGGGAGGACAAGATAATAATAATGAAAACTCCGAACGCCCCCAAAAAAAAGCCAATTGCACCAGGAAAGGCGAACCAACCCCCATGAGAGCAGATATATATACTGGTGGAGTACGTTCCCAGATGTTCACAGGGCTGCCTTTCTTTGCTTCATATGGTATGGTCAGCCGCTTGCGCAGACGGGCAGACGGAATCCCGTGGGGACTCTTTTTGTTTTCGAGTTTGATTGTGCGTGCATGAGGAACATGAGGAACATGAGGAGCACGAGGGGGAGGGGGAGGGGGGGAGCTCGGGATTGAAGAAAAGGGAGACGAGAAGTACATGTGGTATATTTATATGTTTTTAGTTTCATTCCAGCACAAATTAAGTTGTGGTGGGATCAACGACCCGTTGCATCATGACTTAGTTTGTGCGCAAGCGCTGCCGATGGCCCTACGTAATTCAGTGCTTTGGAGCGTATTATAATACGAACATGGAAATGGAGTGGATTTCGCTGTCCACGCACGTCGACTGACCCTCTCCAACTGGCCTGTTTTGGGGGATTAGGCCCAGTGGTCACGGTGAAGGATCGCAGAGTGAGCTTCCGGGCGCCAGATATCCTCGTCATCTTGCCTGCAACATCGCGCTGTGTACTCGTACAGTACAATTGGTAACCACAGGATTGCTATCTCTTACTCTTGCCGCCCCTAACCAGGAGCAGATAACCGTCTAATTTGGACCAGAGACAGAGTTGATGCCCACCCTATATATGCTGCATCCCGTCAGCGCTACAATACTGCAGTGATCGTACTACGGTCTGTATACCATACGGTGGCTATCCAGTCCCGGCCGGTCCGGGCTAGGCAAGTTGATATGTGCAAGGTTTTTGCTTGCAACTCCGCCGAACTTTTCCGTGAGGCTCAAAAAGTAATCCCGCCAAGCCGGTGCTCTAATCCAACAACAGCAACGACGACCGCAACATCCCCTCCCTGATTAAACAGATCTCGTGACGATAGCCACCCCTCAACCCTTCGCACATATGCTCGAGTAACACCCGCTAGCTATGAAAGCACAATTCATCTATTCAGGCTCGTATCGATTTCACTGGTCTACGGAGCAACCTGTCATCTATTCACTGGCCAGCACCATCGCCAAATCGGATTGATTGGCAAACTACTTTCTAAGACCTCCGAGCCGTGTACCGGTGCATCCTGCGACTGAGCAGCCAGCTGAGGGCGAAAGCAGTTCAACCGGACACAAGGCTGCGATTATCCACATGGCACCTCATCTCCATCCCGCACACCGCGCGGCGGGCATTGGCAGTCTATCACGGAAACGCAGCTGATGCGGGCGTTGGCAGCACCCTCTTTCCTCAAGCCGTTCATGCAGTTTTAAAGGGGGCGGGGGGAGGGGAAACGAGCCAAACATAAGCTGACTATTGCTATGAGTGTTTATGCCTCCAATTAGAGGGGAAGGGAAGGAGCGGATTTGGGGCCTCGCGAGGCTTTTAACAATGCCAGAGTGGTCCACATCAGAATTATCCTCTCTCTCTCTCTTCCCACGACGGAGCCTGGCCAATACGGGAATGCGTCTCGAGATGTCAATTTCAGCAAACGCTCCAGTGGGGATCGCTTAAACGATCTCTGAGTTGTTCCAGTCAACTTCCAGAAATTTCCGCTCTGGGAATGGGAACGGATAGCCAACTAGTGCATGAAAAACCCCCTCCTCCCTCGATATGTTGGGCAAGGTTCTCGCCAAACCCAAAAGCATCCCGAATCGACTGATATATCTCAAAAGTAAAACGACTACAAACAGTGACGAAGATTCCGGACTCTTTTACCCCTTTTCCCCTTTACACACTGTCCTAAAGTAACCTAACTCAACTCACATTTCTACATCATGGCCAGTATCTCTGGTTCATTTTATATATATTTCGATTTCATTTAGGGAAGTAATATAAATTTCGGCATGTCGCTGTGTCTAGGATGGTGGAGGTGGTAAATGGCTTGACAGGATTCGCTGGCCAAGCCATCATGGACTGTATGCGGGAGGCTACCAGGTGCTGCGGACATGCAAGTAATGGTTAGAATATGGTAAGCCTTCCTCGCACAACGAAGGCAACAGTCTATGCTCCTATGCAGCAACCTCTATACCTGCCACCCTTTGGTGCGTTGTTCGCGATGTTTATATCACGTATCACGTATACCGGTATGTTCCAGGTTTCGCGAGCAGGGATGATGGTCCTTATTGATTAGACAAGACAGTGTCTCTTATTCGGGGATCCCAGCAGTACTTTAATAGTGAATAAGGCGATATGCCGCACGATAGATATGGACTGCATTGGGATAGGCTAGAGTTTCGGGGCAGCCGGAGGCAGTGGACTACGTAAGCCGTCTCGATCTCATAGAGAGCAGGAATATCGTATCATATGCTGAGTGTTACCTGACCTGAGCCCTAAACCAAATTTAATCAATATATACAATACATGATAAACTCTCTCACGACCCACACGGATGACGCAGAAAAGTGGCGGGGTGGGTTAAGGGGGGAATGGGGTTAAAAAAAAATGTAAAAATAAAAAAACGTGATGTCTTCTGTATTTCTCTTTTCTTTTCTTTCCCTTTCCACCTCCTCCTTCTGCCGCATACATACATCACACAGACAGCTACAGGGTTCAATCAGAGGTTTCCCATACGTAAGTAGTGTTGATCGTGATTGCCCTGACCGGAGGCTAGTCTTCAGCTTCAGGGTTCACTGACTCGACGAGCGCAGTATCGTAGAGGCCCAGCACAACACGGTACAACCATGAGAGCCTAAGTGAAAGGGCAGGAATGGGGCTCAATTTTTTCGTCCCCTTCTCGAAGATTAATTGCTACGGGGGGTTGCTGGATACCTTCTTGAGGTCATTATCATGGCATAGATGGATGGATGAATGGATGAATGGGAATACGTGCCTGACTTTTAACTTACGCTTTCTTCTCCAACTTTCCCAGACCCCCGGGTTTGGGTACCGAATGAACGAACCCCAAGATACCGTAAAGTATGGTACTCCATAATTGGAGTCAACCCTACCTGCAATCCCCTTCTTATGCTTCTTACGCTTCTCCTTCTTATGCCCCTCCCCCCGCCTTCTTCCGCTTTTCTCTTTGTGACAGGTCTCTCTCTGTTGCATGTTGCAGAGTAAGATAGACAGGAAGGTCCGTGATGTGATAGAGCTGCTCGAGTATCAGAAACGGCTGGAATGCAATGTTGCTTTTGCCTTTCTTCCACACACAGATTGGGACATGACATGACTCACGGAACCACAATTGGGTGTGGTTCTGATCAAAATTGACTAGGCGTAACTACCGGTGTTCATAGAATGATTTCAAAAACATCAGAGTTGGTTTGTTGTTGTTATTATTATTGTTGTTGACTATCGACCACCACCACCATCAGTGTGTGTGGGGAGTTGATACAGGGAGGAGGGGTGAAGCATGAAGCAGAAAGAGGAGGTGGGGGACAGGGATCTTTTGTTAATATTTTGTTTCCCCACCTTTGACCTAAATTGTGGCTTCACTCATGGTGAGCAACTTACCTACGATACTCGCACTTGTGCTTGCAGGTCAAGTCAACTTACGTCCAGTGCCTTAGCCATCTTGCGACTGTCCGTCCCCCGACTGATACTTTTTAACAGCAGCAGCAGCCTGACAGACAAGACTCGGTCACTGACCCAACAATTCAATCATCCATCAATCAACGAACCAACTGACACTATGCTCGAGCATGTCAGCGTACCGTATACCAATGGCCTCGTAACAAGCGGTATCCACACAGCAACAGGAATCTAGCCCTAAACAAACCGTGCGCGTGCGCGTTGTGATTTTCTCCGCGATTTTCGCGTCGATTCCACGGGTTCACGAAACGCTAGCCTCTTTTCACCCGAAGTGACCGTGCAACTGCACCCGTGATGCCACACCACGGTGCGGGACCGGTACGAGTACCCGGTTGCTGTAATTACTCCTCGAGGCCGTTTGTTTTGTTTCCGCACTGCCCTGCTCTGGCTTCCCTTGTTGACGATGACGTCTCTCAGTCTGTGCGGTGCTTCTTTTTACCAACCCACATCGGATGGGATTCGCCAGACGGTAGCGTGTGAACAGATGCGCAGCAAAACAAACAAGAGGAATTTAAAAAAAAACCCATCTCCAGAAAGAAAAGTCCGGAACTGACGCTGTGGGCTGGCTGGCTGGCTGTTTGCTCAATCGACAATTGGAGGGAGGACTTCTGCCGGTGGATGCAGCTACCATCGTGCAGGCAACGCAGGCTAGCAATAGGTGGCTGCAAAATTCCCTGTTTTGTTTTTCTTTTCCTCTTCTTCACGACATTTGACTTGCCCGCACCACATCTTACTGTGCTCGAGACCCAGTGACCAAACTTAACCAACGATGAAGACAATTCATAAGTAGAGCTGCTATTATGCCGCAATTGACTACTTTGTGTCTTTTTTGATCGTGTAGAGTCGTGAGATTTATTGCTTGCATCACACCTCGTCCCCTGCAGCAAAAGTACCGGTAATGAGACGGGGACCCTCCGATCAAGTTCGAAGGAATGAATCGTCGTAAAATTCCCGTGATCGATGATCTCTTGTTCCGGAATTAGTTTGCACTTGGTCAGAGCCGCTTCCCTCGTGATGGCCCTGGACGGGTTCCTGGCCTTAACTTGATATATCGTAGCTTATTGATTTATTGGCTACTAACTCAACTTATCACGCAATAGCCCATCTGTTCAAACAGCAACACTACTGTATCCCACACACCTACCACCACCCCGCGATAAGGAATCGCGTATCTCGGGAAACGAGCGATAAGATCTTTTATTTCCGTCTATCAACTTACTACCGGCATTCCGCTTTATTATGAAAGAGAAGCGCGGAATATACTTTTAAGTTGTGTGAGTAAGGAGGTATGCTTATGTAAATATTAGACCCCTCCCTTCCAGTCATCTCCCCCTCATCGACTCACAGAGATGACTCCAGGGTACGTATCACAGCCAGAAAACTTACCGGTGGAGCAGCACAGGAACAAGCAGATGCAGCGATGGTGGGGAAAGGATCATTTTATGCAGCCCCCCTCTGGGGTCCTGCTCTGCGACATCTACTTGAGGACAGCGTGGGGTACCGCAGCCACATCAGGCCTTGCTGCCGACTCGTCCTGCATCCTCCGGGTCTGCTCCTCAGGTTATGCTCAAAAAGCGGATGCTGACAAGCTGATTGGGTTATGCAGCCGTACCGTAATTTACTGTGCATAGGTACAGTGGGTCAAGAAAGAAAAAGGAAAAAAAGGAAAAAAAGGAAAAGAAAGAAAGAAAAGAAAGCCATTCAAGAGGTCTTTGACTAAGGCATCCGACGCCAAAGAAGTTACTGTATCTCTCTCTCCCACCCCCTCCCCTCCACTTCCCCCCTTTTCCGAGACATCAACAAGCGAGATATTGCGAAGCCACAGAGATGCAAAATCCTGGTCCGGTAGGATGGCGAAATCCATCTCTGCGTTACGGGACTGGAACCGCGCAAGCCTCCCATATGATCACACCGTGCACAGCCGGTGGACTGCACTCCTATCATACCGGTATCGTAATGCAGCTGCCTCAACATGATATGCTTGGCGCCCATCACCGCAGACATGTCCACCGGCCGGCGGTGAACCTGGAGCTCAACTTCAAAGTCTACTCGTTGATGGCGAATATTAAACACTATCGCCATCATCACCCTCAGCGGCTCATAACGCTTGGGACAAGCGGGAGGCTCAGGTTATTATTATCATTACAATCCCGAAGACAAGGTCTTGAGTCGATCCACGTCGACGTGAAGTAGGCTTGTGAGTTAAATTGTTATATCGCACATGGTCGACAAGGAGGGTGATTAGATGGATAGATACTAGAGCATTGAGCAAGTCGATTCAAGCTTAGCTAAAGCCCGAGAAATTTCCGCAGGGGTTTTTTGTTTTTTTACTGTGAAGGAAAGATTCCCTCCCATTTATATTTTCTTTTTTATGCGCCACCACTTACTCTTTACGATGAGGAGTTCTCTAATGGCTGGCGCGTTTCGCGTGTGTGGCTTAGAGGGTGTCGGGCATTGCATCGCGAGGGTTTTTACGAGCTGAAAGTTGAAGGATCGGCGTTGTTTCTGCTGTAAGTCTGGTCGAGTTTGCGATGGTGAAGGGGTGTGGAAAGGAGAAAAGTGAAGAAAAGAGGCGACAATTCTTTTTTTTTCCTTTTCGATTACCGTATATCTCGGTGGGTTGCGTACTTTCATCTTTCTTTCTTTTTTTTCTTTGCTGAAATGTGATGGACATGGATTCGATTCCTTCTCTTTTTCCCTTTTCATCCCTCAAGTCTTTCTATTCGCCGGTCCTCTCTTACCATTCGGCTGAATATCCAATGCGGTATTCTATCATACAGCAACTGCCTAGGCTACCGTAAGACCAAAATTCTCTTCGCGGCAATTTTAAGCTTGCCACAGAATAGCGATATATCCTGCGAGTGCTAATGGGCCCTTCTAACGATAGCTGATACACAAGGCCATTCCCTTCCCTTTTTTTTGTCCGATTTTACTGTCAGGGAAAAAACCAAAAACATATCAAGTATTGGAATCAGATGGGCACTGAAGTGTTCGTTGCCTAATTTATTAAAAAAAAGGCTCGATCTGTCAGGTAATTATCAGGCTCAGCAGCAAAAAATGTCCCTTTACAAAATTCCTGCATAATCTGCTCTTCCTCTGTGTGCGTGCAGAGAGGTCCGGTGCACGCGCGCGTTGATATGAAGCAGGTACGATACGCGAACAAATCAACGGGGGTGAAGAGTGCCTGTTAATAGAATTTCTCTTGGACTGTTTACAATACATCATCAACGGCCAATCACATACCGCAGGTTTCCTACGGTATTGTTTTTGGGAAGGGGGAAAGGGTCCAATATATTGTTTGTCTAGGTAATCCCTTCTCCTGCTCGGTGGCAAAAGTAAGCTCCCCCATTGCCCCGCGTTTTCTCCTTTCAGGAGGTTCGCCCAAGGCAATTGATCTCCACACACACCCACCCACACTTTCCACCCTTTCTCTCTCTCCCTCCGCATGAGAGCGCATCGCGAAAAGGATCAACAATGGCCGATGCGTTTCCCACCACAATCAAAATAATAACAAACAAGCCAATTTTCTCTGCGGATGGCTTTTTGCTAAAAATATAATAATCAGAAGAAGAAGCATGAAACATACATAACGCAATTCTGACTCTACTTTTCAGTCATAAAACGGGCGCTATTGAAGGTCAAAGCGTTATTCGCAACTGATACGGCCACTCGAGCAGCAGTCTCTCTCTATCTGGTACCGGTATCATGCTTGCACGTTAAGGTTTGGTTTGTTTGTTTTCTTTAGTCCAGGCACCACTAGTGCAGTAGAAGCTACCGGTAGAGCACTACTCGAGTACAGTAGTGCTGTGTGGTGATGTGATACGGTCGGAAATTCTAAGACGAAGCCCTTGCTAGACGCTATGACGTCCATTGCGGCTTGGTAATGGACCGGACGGAGCTCTCTTCTTTTTCGCACTGCAGCCCGGTCAAAGTGGAAAAACGACCCTTGGATGTAGGCCTGCTTGGATGTTTGATTTCAAGTAGATGAGCAGGAAACGCAGGAAACCGAATAAGATAATTGGAATAACCAACACGGGGGAAACAGCTCTGCCTTTTTCTTCTTCTTCCCTTCCTTTTTGCTTCGAGTAGTAAGCTATACAAAACCTCTTCCCTTAGGGCGTAATGTGTGGTACGGTACGTATTTGAATCTCCTGTGCGGTGCTCGACTGCTCGAATACCCGTATGATACAGTCAAGGTGTGGCGATTGACCTGTGTGACGTTCGAATCTGAGATGCTCGTTCGGTAGATTCATCTCAGTGCCAACTTCAGTGTTATTTGCTTTTTTCCCCTTCTCTTCTCTTCTTCCTCCTTCAAGCCTTTGTGAGTTGCTGCGCCAGTCTGCCAACGCACCACACCACCAATGATTGCTGCTCAAGCCACTTTTGCAACACCTCTGGGGCCTTCCTTTCGCAGTGGCATACCCGAGCGCCGTACCATAACCATGCGATAGCCCCGTATCTGTCCACTCCGGAGGAAGGACACAAGGGCAAGGTTTACCCTATGGTACCGCCCGTACAAGTACCAGCCCGGCATTCGATACGGGAAGCAATCGAAAGTCAAATTCCATGGTAACTCGAAACTATCTGGCTCACAGAGAGATCCGTTTCGTGACCCTTGGTCGAGGTACAGATGCTTGTTAATTCGCCGAATGGTCGGCTAGTGCTCCACTCGTATGCGCTCCAGGATTTCCCAATGTTGAGAATCCTAGGCGTGCGGCCATGAAGCAACTTGGGGATCGGACGAAGAAAGTGCATTCATAGGGAGATATTCGCTCTCATCCATTCACCAAAAGGCGTGCTCCCATTTTTGATTTTTGCCTTAGTTCTTCCGCGCTCTCTTTTTCATCTTTATTCTAATATCTGTATGTGCATCATGATGTCGAGAAAAGCTTAAATAAGCTGCCCCGCTCAAGCATGGTGGTCGCTATGAGTAAGAGGGGAGCATAACATTAGTGGTACATTCTTATGCTCTTAGTTGGGGAGTCTACACACAGGCGCCCGGAGGGAGTGGAGGAAAAAAATAAATAGATAAATAAATAATAAACTGTGCTTCTCCGTGTTTGAATCAATACGCGTGCTGCAGAAGCTGGGCACTCGTGCTGTCCCACCTACCTTCTTACATGCCTATAACCCCCTGATATGCGGTTGGGAGAGCGAGAACGGGGGGGGGGGGTGAGGTTCAGCAACAGGGAAAGAGTACTTGGGAGAGGCGGCGGCCGGAATGAAGGGTTGGTACGCTTCTCCATTGGATAGCGGGTCTCTCTAACATGACGAGAGTCAGCTTGGTACTTGGGGACAGCCTTTTGACTTTTGCTTGCTTATTTGTCAATGCTCCTTGGTCCCTGTCCCATGCCCTCTGTCCACACACAAATACCGTACTCGAGAAGGGTGAACGACGCGATGGGACCTCGACTCGACTCGCGGTAAAGTACCGCGACGGCCGTGACCGGCATGCTTCCTTCAGCTCCGGTTCTGCAAAGCGAAACAGTGTCTTCATCCCCTCCGCCCCATGTTCCTTTTGCCTACCCTCACCCACCGCCTCCAACGACGGCCATCGCGCTCGAATACCGTACATACATGCTGTAGGAAAGAGGGAAGAAGAAAAAAAAAGAGAAAAAAAGAAAGAAAAGAGCCCATCTGGGGCTTTTAAGGAAGTATGATACAAGAATTTGGAAGAGCGGGCAGGGTGCTCTTTGCATCTTTTTAGTAGTGTCAAAAGGTTGATTAAATAAAGTAATCCCCTTCATAGCACACACATGTGTGTTTGAAATACCCCAGTCGGTAGAGAACAACTCGTAGTTGAGCAGCCTTCCTTCCTTCCTTCCTTCCTTTCTTTCTTTCTTTCCTCCTTCCTCCATCTCTCTCTCTCTCTTTCTCCCCCTCCTCCTCCTCCATCCTCCCCGCCCTCCCCCCCCCATCGCCCGGCAGGCCTAACCAATCGATTGAACTTCGAGACGGAGCGAAGGTGCTAGGCTACCCTACAAGACTGGCACTGCTTCCTCCCTCGTGTGTCCTCGAGCCAATTTTTTTTGTCGTACCGGGTCGACATCCTCTCTCTCATCATCCTCTCCCTCATCCCCACCCCCTCACTTTCGCTCTCTGTCCACGCAACAGACGGGGCGATTCCGTGAAACAGTCAATAAGGCTTTTACTGTGTCGTTTGACTGCTGGCGAAGCTCGACCTGGACTAGCCGAACCGGTTGTTGTAGGCGGAAGAAACTTTTGGTAGAAAGTGACTCCCTCACGGTCAACTTTCGCATCTCAACATTTGAATCAAAACTTCTCCAACTGTTAGTAGAACCCCATTTCCCTGAAGCTTTCCCCTTCTTCTCTTTTTCCCATTTTCCTCTTTTCCCCATTTTCTATCTTATCCATTACTCGAGTGATTTTGGGGCATGAGTAATCCTTATTATTACCAACTGGCCCATGTATCTCTTTTTTTTTTGAAGAAAACCCTTTTTTAATGGGGCGAAAAAAGAGCTTCCAAAATGTATTTTCCCGGCTTTTCATAATATTTTGTTTACTATTATTATATTCATTATTATTATTTTCATTATTTCATTATTTTTTCTTTTACCTTCCAGGTTTCCCGGTTGTCATATGAGCGAGCCAGGGAACGAGCCAGTATGGTGATGATAAAGAGCAAATTGAAATGGGGTGTAAGGAAGGGGTACCAATGTCCATTGCTGGCTGCAGCCTCTCTCTTTCTGGTTGAGCTGTGTTGGGATGCACCGCTACTCGAGTTGGCTGCTCCAAAGGATGCCCAGGGCCTTTTTTCCTTTTTTTTTTTGTCCAGTCGACCCGAAATACCAGGCCCCTGGATCCCACCTGCACTTGAGAGGGAGAGGGAAAGGAAAGAAAAAAGCCCACCGAAAAAGTGTCTGAACTTTGCGACTACTAGAGACTTTCTTCTCCTCTTTTCCTTTTTCCCAACTGAATAGTCCACCCTGGTCTTCCCTTTACCTCTCCGTCTTCTCAATTCATTCATTTCACCTTTTCGTTGTCTTCTTCGCTAATCAACTGTCCTTTTGGTTGCGTCGACAGACTTCACACGTTCCTTCCACTCCTTCATTCCTTATCCACCTCCTTTTCGCTGCAGCGTCAGGACATCCTCGAGAACCTCTCAACATACGGACTCTTCAGGCACAGGCCGACCTTATATTATAGTCATTCTCGTGTCCCGTAAAAGTCTTCTCTCGTCTCTCAGCCCCTCGTCATTTCGCCCTTGCGCACCATACCCCCCTATCCGTCATTCGGACTCACATTCGGCGGCTTTTGCTTCCTCAGAGACGTTAGCTCGTTTTCTTCTGAGGTAGAAGGCATCCTCTGTGCTGAAGAATTCCCATTCTTTGTGTACGGTCCATTGTCGGTTGTTCCCATCCGTTTTGACATTGATTCACGGGATATTGAGTAAGGGGTCGTTATCACACGGGTCCTACTTGTGCGTTGTGATCAAAAGGAATTTCCCTCTTGCCTGCTCTAATCGCCTCCAAAGGTACAGGCTGCTCTGGAAATGCATTGTTCCCCCCTATAATCAATCCCTCACTCCGAGATTGAATGGCAATGGTTGCTGACTTATTGTGTCTCAATTCAATAGGGTCCCCTTTAATACTATTTCTACCCACCGTGATTTAGTCTTGGTTAGAAAGGAGTTCCTTCCCTCAATCACTCTGTCTCTCTCTAATTCGCCAGTCTGCCATTCTATTTTCTTTCTTTCTTAATTTTTGTCGTTCTTTCGAAATACTTCCGATCACCTTCTTTTATAGTTTTGTTTTTTTGCAAAGACGTTTTCAGTCCTCGCAATAGCCCTTCATTACGGAAGAATCGAACCCTCGACGTCCACTCACTACTTTAATACTTAAAACTATACCCTCACCACAATCATGGCTTACCAACCTTGCGATTCTTATTTCGTGGAAGATATGGAACAGGATGGCGTTTTCGCAGCCCGCCGATCAAGACAAGAAAAGGCCCGTATAGATGCGGAAACACAGATGGAGATTGCTGATGAGATGTCGCGGATGGTTTCTGAGGAGTATCAAGAAGATATTCTCGACCATATGGAAGTTATGGAGGTTGGCGATCATCCCCCCTATTTTACCATTACCTTTATAATACTTATACGAGACTATAGGCCGAGACCCTGCCAGATGTTGCTAGTATCGACATTCAAACTGAAATCCAGTGGTTCATGCGTCCGTATCTCCTCGATTTTCTCATTGAAGCTCATACCGCTTTCTCACTTCTCCCGGAAACCCTGTTCCTCACTATCAATCTTCTCGACCGATACTGTTCGAAGCGTGTCGTCTACAAGCGTCACTATCAATTGGTTGGATGTTCAGCTATGCTTATCGCAGCTAAATATGGAGATAAGAAGGATAGAGTGCCAACAATACGGGAGTTGAAGTCTATGTGCTGCGGCCTTTACGATCAGGACATGTTCATTCAGATGGAGTGGCACGTACTCCAGACTTTGAACTGGACTGTTGGACATCCTACGGTCGACAGCTTCTTGCAAATGGTTCTTCAGGAAGTGAACTATGACCCTGAGGTGGAATGCATGGCGAGGTATCTTTCGGAGGTTGCACTTTTTCATAAGGATTTTGTCAGCGTACGGCCATCTGTTATGGCAAGGTCTTCACTGGCTCTTGCTCGTCACATCCTTGGTCGCCCCATACCCCGTCATTCAGAATGGGCTGGGAAGTACGATACGAATGTCCTTGTCCTTTTGTCGCAGAACCTGCATCGCCCTTCGTCAATTCTATCACGGAAATATGCCAGCCCGGAATACGCGTGCGTTTCAACAATCTTGGAGGAGTTCTTGGCTCGTCAGGCACAGATTGCAAAACAGCGCATGCCCCCTACACCGCCGTCGGAAGTGTATGAATCCTCCCGGACAGCTATGGATGAGGATATGAAGTCTCAGGATGTACATATGACCCCCTCAAAGGGTCAGCAGCAGCAGGTTCCCATGGGATACATTACACCGCCGGTAACACCTAATGCAGGATACTTTGCAGATGATGGTGTTCCTTCGTCACGAATGCCCATAACGCCAACGCCTCAGCACCAACAGCAGTACCTTTCATGACTTCTTTAACGGAAGCCTCACGTTCATTTTAATATTTTGCCGCTTGTTTTCACCTCCCCATTGTTCGATGCCTTTCTGTTTACAACCATTCTTCGCCCACTGAGGGAAATGCCATCTCGCATTCGACCCCTATTCAACCACATCGAAATTGCATATTTCATCACTAAAATCAAAATGTTCAAAAGGAGAAGGCTAAAAACTGGAAAGTCGAATTGGTTTAGTCGTTTGATCTCGTCAAACTCTTTTGGTTATTTTGCTTTGGTCCCATTTCCCTTTAGTTTCCTTTGTTACTTAGTTGCCTTTGATTTGTTTGATTATTCTCATTTGCAATGTGGGCATCTGCATCCCATTTTTTTCTTTAACTATCATTCGAGCGTCAGTTTTCTTTTATTGTTTCGTTGTCACCTTTCGTTTTTGATATTATACATCACATAGTGTGTTTTTGTGGATCCTCCTTTGCTTAAGGAGGCTCCTGAGATTTGCTGGAGAACCACTGAGACTGTCAGAATTACAAGAGTGGGAGGGATGGAAAAAGGACTACCATTGAACAGAAGGGAGAGAGAAATTGAAAGCAAAGTCATCGATCTTAGTTCTTGATTTTTTATTTCTTTATTTCTTTCTCTCCACTCTACTTCGTTTCTATAATTCGACGGGGGATAGGCCCCCCCTCTCTGAGGGCTCCCACTAGGAAACCCCTTTTCTACATTACTTTTAATACTTTTTTCTCCTTCGCTGTGAGGGAAACGCGATCTGTATTTAGTCACGGTCCCATATCTTTTGGAGATGGGTCAGTTCCTTCTGGCAATGTTAATTTCTTCTAAGCATTGTCAAGTGGTTCTCGATTTTGAGGAGGATCTTTTTATCCCATTTTTATACCCTTCTCATTTTTTTTCTATTTTCCTCTTCAAAAATCCGGAGGCTGGTTTCTTTTTTTTTCCTTTTTTTTCCACTTTCTTACCCTTGGAGCTTCTTTTATACCCCGTTCATCCCCATACCCCTTCTTTTTAATTGATCCGTGGCAGGCATCAATCACATTGGCAGAGATGCTAATACACTTTCCCCATTCATTCGGACTTGTCTATCATCATTGCGTGTCCTTTTTTTTTTTTTTTTTTTTTTTGTTAGCACCGGCGACTTTAAATTGGGTTTACTCACATTAATTGCATAAACTATTATCCTACGGTTCATTAACAAACAAAAAAATTTGCAGAGGGAGTACCTGAAGGTCGGGGAGGAGGAGGCAAGGATTGGTGGGGTTTTTTTTGGTATATCATAACGGAAATCTGGCTGGCTGGCTGGGCGGGCTATCACTACCACTACTGTGGTAACTTGCCTGGTGCGTGATGGGAAATACGTTCATGGGGAATTTTGTATGGATTTTTTTTTGGGAAGCCAGCTTGCTATCTTGCTGGTTAGTTTGAAGACAAGGATTAGGCGGAGGTGTGAGTTTTACCCAAAGATTGCAGAAGGGGAGAATAAGAAAGAGAAAGGACGTAACAGAACGGAACAGAACGGAACAGAACACCACGACAACTAAAAAAAATATATAAAAAAAAACCGTGGAATGCTATTTCTCGTTTCACAGTATGATACGCGTGCCTGTGGTGATGTTCCATTCTACCATAGTTCAAATGAGACCGGTGGTATGTGCGATTTGCCATACCGGCAGTCGCCCAGCCAGCCAGCATAAGTGCCTCCCCCCGATCACCCCTTTTCCACTCCCCCATCCCCATACCACCTACCTACCCATTATACCCACCCATGCAGCCCGACCTGACCTGAATTTTCCCGTCCGATCTACTGCACCCACCTATGACATGGTATTACTCCCGTGCTCTGCACATGTACTTACCTACTCAGCGGTACCTCACCAGCAGAGTGCAGTACCGTGCGAGCACCTTCACCATGTAATATGGCATTACCTGCGGCTGACGTGCATACGGCAGACAAGCATGGCGTTCAGTACCGGTAACCCGGTGGTGTGTTGGTTTGGTTTGGTTATTCTCCTCCTCCCCCCATTGGCCATTGGTATATGCGTAAGGGGTCTCACTACCACCATCCATCCATCCATTCATTCATTCATTCATTCATCCATACTATGCGAATGGCCAGGAAGAAGGGGGAGTATGAGAAGTAGCAATGAGAGGCTTAGATGGAGGATATATGCACAGATGCGGATATGGGTATACCCGGTTAACGGGTTTTGTTAGATTTATATCTGTCCATTTCACAATATAAAGTATCGTTGAGTGGATGAATAATCGACAGGACGGGTGGGTATGTCAGGTACCATACCATACCTACCTACCATATCAGAGTTTAAATTTGTTCCCTCCCTGCCTGCCTTCCTGCCCCCCGGCGTGCTGGGCGGCGAAGTAAGTAAGGGGGAACTTTTCACTATGATACTCATTTACGCCTCCAGTAGAGGTACTAGTACAGTACCACCGGGGACGGCGTGTGCGCGGTTAGGTCAGGTCGGTATTATACTAGGGGGAGGCGGGGTGGTGGTGTTCACTCGTTCAGTTTGGGAGGGCGGAATGTAGGCGTTTCTATACATACGTATAGGACTTGACACTGGCAAATTTGGCCTTTATACCGGTAGTGCAAGTTAGAGAGCAGAAGCAGATTCATACACTATCACTCGATTGTAGGGTCTGGGGGGGGTATCACCGGGGGATGGATATGATACTATATGTTGATTGATCGGTTGGTAGGTGGATGAGAGCCGCACTGTTTATGCAACATTATTACGATTCTAGGGAGGGAGGGTTGTAACTGGAAGCTTGCTGAAGATTCCTTGCCTTGTGGTACTTGTCCCAGGCCATAAGTACCCGAAAACAGGGATTAAAGAAATATATGGCAAAACATCCGTGCGTGTCTGTGCCCCCATACAAATGATCACCCTTCATTTTCGGGTACTTATGGCCTGGGACAAGTATGATGCCGCAGGTGCGAGTGCGGCGCAGTGGTTGGTACAGCACTGTAGCGTAAAGTATAGCCACAGGTGAGGTTAGACGAGAGTAGGACGCACGCCACAGGGGAAGAGAGAAGGGGGGATTGGATACGGCGTTTTTGCTGGGGAAAATTGGAATGAGGCTGGAACGTCCAGGATTTCCCTCCTTTCCTCCCCCTTTGGATTAAGGGGGAGGAGGAGGCGGTTTTTATGGTGCTGGTATTCGGGGCTTTGGGACCCCTTTTTTCCCGGGGGGGGGTGGGTTTGGATTAAGGTGGACGCCGTAACTGTAGTTGATGGATATCTTGGTCATGGTATCGTGGGTGTGGTGTGGTGTGGTGTGGTGTGGTGTCCCGGTTGATTACGGTGGTTTTTATTCTATTTTATTTTTGTATGGCTGGATGAGCTACCGTGGTTGTGGTTTATCCAGTTCTCGCCGTGACATAGTTTGTTGTGTTGTGGTCTACTAGTACTCGAGGGGAGGAGTGGTTGGTTGGTAGGGGGGGTTACGGTACTGCATTCTCCCGTAGGTTAATTATTTACCCATCGTTGTTTGATGCCGGCCCTTGAGTACCGGTGCCGGTACAGTACCGTACTCGCCCCAAGCATGAGCGCTGTGCCGAAAATAGTCTAAGGATCAAAGGAGTATACTACCGTACCGTACTCGAGCAATACTATAGTAAAAGAAAAAGGTCAAATATGACCACAGTATCCAAGCGCCAATACAAAGCAAACCCCCCACCCCCCACCCCCACAACCCCATTTTCAGGCAGGACAAAGTATGATACCATACCAGCACAATACAAGCAACACAATAGAAGTTTCACTACAGGACAGGGAATACGTTAAAAGGTTAACCTAAATTAACCGTTTACTAACCTTATCCTTGGAACAAGTATAATACAGGTACCGGTAATACCAGTACCGGTATGTAACCCCCTCCAGCCTTACAAAACACAAAACAGACCCCAAACCCAAACCCGATTCCGCCCGATCCCCCGCGAGCAAACCCAGCTGAACTCCAGTCTCCACATCCGCTTATGATACCCCGCCTATGATACTTTGCGCAATTCCTCAGGTGGCCGGGTCCCCTGTAGCCTAGTCGCCGGCAAGCGAGGCGTTTATGATACCGCTGCCGCCTACTGAAGTACGTGCTGTATTGTACTATGCTCTCGGTCTTCTCCTCCTTCTTCATCCCCTTTTCTGGAATTCCTTTTCTTTGCGCAAAAGAAATGGTGATAATGATACCGGTATTGCCATAGTGTGAGAGGGTGTTTTTTTGTTTTGTTTTGTTTCGGTTCGCTAGGCTGGCGGGTTGGCAGCCCCGGGAGGAGCTGAAGATGGGTGAGTGAGTGAGTGGCACAGTGCAGTACTCGCGTAGAGATAAACCCGGATGGAGGCGGGCGGGGGTGTTACCCGTGTTGCTGTTTGTTCTTTGGGGTTTGGGGTTTTAGATGGGGTGGGGATTATCTAGAGGGCCTGAGAGGAGAAGGGAAGGGAAGCGACGTGATGCGATGTGATGTTGGTTGTATGATAGTAAGGGCGGGCTTTCATTAGTTGTCACTCGGGTTTTCATTTGTTTTGCCAGTGGTGTGAGTTGCGATGAGATGAGATGGGCTGAGTTGAGTTGACGGGAATCCCGACGGGGGCTTTTTTTTTTTGCCAATCCTGATATATTAAATATTGTATATCATAGCCACGGTTCCTGACAAGCCCATCGAAGAGAGCAAATACCGTATTGGAACAGTTGGATTCCCCCCACCACACTCCGCCCGAATCTATATATCTATCTATCAGATGGATGGGAAGGATGTACGGAGATCTCCGTTACCACCCACTCTTGTTTTTGTTTTTTTCTATAAAAATAAATAGGGTAAACTTGGCAAATTGGAACATCTAGCCGTTATGGTAGAACTCTGCACTCGAGTATGTGGGGGTGGACCATTTGAGAAAGGTGGTGCGGGTTGGTGCATTGATGTAAGGTTGGGCGATGATTTGCTGCGGACTATATTGGGAGAAACTTGTCTCTCGGTGGAAGCCATGTGAAAGGTGTTACTTGTGCTCGTACTTGTAGGCGTTATGGGGTGGTTTTTCTTGCTTAGCCATTTGGTGGGGAGGGTGGGAGGAAGGTGTGGTGATACTAAAATAGCCGCATCGCGGAAAATCTGGAGAGTTGTGCAGGGGGGGGGGGGGGAAGAAGCCGGAGGAAGAAGAAGTTTTCGCCGTGAAATCTCTAGGGGGGGGAGAAGAACGTTTTACACCCTTCGGTTTCTGGTGTGCTTTCAACCTTGTGCATAGGCTACTACTTAGGCTTATTTGTCCCATTTGCTACCTCCCTAATAGAGAACACCTTCGAAAAGTGGCAAAAGTCGAAATAATCCCGTGGCTTCAAAATCGATAGGCACCACCCGGAGCTCCAATCAGTTCCAGTTCGGAACCGAGGGATCTATGATACCTGAATTCCAGAAGTTCAAAAGAATATAGCCCCAAGACCTATCGTGTAAACTTTGCGTCATGAGATCTCACTTACAACCTATAGACTGGAAAGGGGGAGGTGGGACACTAAAACAAACCGGGATAGCAGAAAGGTTTGGTAGAGAGGGGCAACTGTACATTAGAAGAAAAAACCTTGAGAAAAGATTCAACAAATTAACAGTCAACCTCCAACTTTTGCCGTGACTCCTCGCCCGTTCCGAAGATGGGAGGGCTCTCGTCCCCCCTCTGATGCCCACCCACCCACGGGTCGCCATATGGAGCAACTCACGGACTCTCACTCGAACATCTATCCCAGCGACTAGCCAGACAGTACTACAAAACTAGGCTTATGGGCTTGGAAACCTGGGACGCACCCTCCTCAGCGCTTTAGTGGGTAGCTACAGTAGGAGAATCGAATCCCTCACCATGGGGCTTTTGCTAATGGGAGGCTGTAATCCATTTACGTTTGGAAATGCAAAGTTAAGGCTCTTCTCTCCCTGAGCACTTCCGGAACCAGATTGATTTGTCTTGCACTAGGTTTGGGATTGATATTGCCTGCGAACGGTGCGAGGCAAGCTACCTGATCGGTCTCGTGGAATTTTATGTGAGAGTGAAGGGATTTATTCCAAGGAATGAACCGTGGGGGATGCTGCTAGGGGGAGCAAGCTCTGGGGGTGGAAATCCTTCTTCTCTGTTTTTTTGTGTGGAAAAGTCGGGGCGTTATGTTGGGATAAGTTACAGCATTAAGATTAGATCTCCAATCTTTTTTGACAAACAGCTGGTTCGGTAATGATCACAAGGTGTGTTTTTTGGAAGGGGTTGGGAGAGAAGCTTAGGTGAGTACGAAGACCTTGAGTTAGATCCGTAGATCCCCTAGAAAGCAGAGGGTCGCACTATGCGGGATTCTATCAGCTCTAAGCGACAGAAAACAGCTTCTCATAACATCCTCTTCAGCGCCTATGTTCTAATACCGTATCAACATCCTGACTGGAACTCTTTCGTGAATTTCAGGTAGCCACTGGGAATGCCTCTATGTGCCCCCGTGTACGCTCTATGCAGACAAATTCTGCCACCGTAGCGCTATCCTTAACTTGGTGTCGTTCTTGCGAGCACGAGCGCAATGCTCCGGAAGGCTCGTCTGAGCATGATGCTGTGCATCTGCGAAACTTTCGGAGGTTCACGAATCTCATTGTTCTGGATGGCTAGCTAGATCCCAGATCCCAATTTCTTCCGTACCTAACTATCTCAATGGCCCGGTTGGGCCATCCCTCACCTCATTAGTCACCAGAGTCAATCCTCCAAATCGAATTTTAAGCATTCCATTTTTTAACCCGAGTGAGAGATTATGAACACAGGTAATGCTATTGGTGCCAGTGTTTTTGTCCCCCCCCCCCCTATGGAACGCAGGGACCTTCGCTTCCTTGGGCGTGAACTTGCAAGTTCTAACAACACCTCACGTATCCGGAACCTGGCTAGTTATGAATCATCTTCTCCTTCTTGCTTCCCAACAATGAACAAATAGTCCTAAAGAAGGGGGCAGATTAGCATTCAATCACCCCCCGGGTCATTTTTCCCAGATGTCTTTTGCATCAATGACACCACCACTCCTCTTGCTAGTGACATAACTTTGAGTAACAGGTCGATCCAAAAACACGGCTGGGCACAGCCGCAATACCAGTTATTCTACCACCGGCAGGACAGACTTCAACCAAACATCCCGAATCACTCGACGTTTCTAACTAGCATACCCCCCAGGGACGGGATATATAACAAAACAACAATCACCTATCTATACTCGGCTTCCCTTATTGTGCTTTGACAGTCCTTTGGAGTTTAGAGATTTGCAAAAGCCCCTAATGGGGTGCGGGATGGTTCTGGCGAAGCGTAGATGAAGGGTTGGGATTGGTGTTGGGGGGGGGGGGAGGGGTAGATAGGTTCAGAGCTGCTGATGGGGATGGCTGCTAATGTTTGATCACTGTCGGTCGTGAAGGGGTGGTAGCGTGTTAACTGAGCAGTGTATATCTCGTAGGACTAATCCTATTCCCGTCGACTCCCACTGGGCATTACATATTGCTAGACTGGGAGATAAGCGGTGGGTTTGTGTGTCGTGTCGTGGGAATATCTATACACTAGAGGATCCGGTATCCTGTTCTCGTGATGCAAACACTGTTCCTGCGTGCTATTACAAGCCTTTGTACTCGCGATAAAGGCACGGGGGTTCATGGGATAAGCCATTGATGTCAGAGATCTCCTTGTAACATACCATAACAGCGTTCCTCTAGCTATCGGGGGTATAACACAAAGTAAAGTGAACTAGCACGATAGGTATTGCTATAGACGCGGGATGGATATGAGATACTTGTCGATTATGTTCGCTCCTAAGCAGCGGCAGCGGGGAAAGGTACTCTCTCTCACTGGCAGACTGACCACAATGCAGATCGTTGGCTAACTAGCCGCCTATGGAGCACTGGGGACTTTCATCCTAGGTTGCACACTACAAGTGCTCCCCCCACTTATGCCACTCATTTCAAAAAAGAGGGCTTCCGGAAACCGAGAATAAACCCCCAATACTGGAGAATAATTTCGAGGGAGTGGTTCGCCCCCCCACAACGGCACGTGAACCCTCAGGGAGCCCCGCATTAGTTTGGTTTTTCGCAGGGAGAGCTGGAGGATCTCGGTCATGTCTAACGCTAGTATGATATACTAAATATACAAGTAGGGAGCCACAAAAATAGCAAGGCACTAACGGAGGGTCCTTACGACGGGTATATCTTGGGCTCGGAGGGATGGCCTTAGCCTTAAAGAACTGAGAACTCTCCCATTCCTATTAGATGCGCATTACGGCAGCGGAGTCAGGCTCGCTTTATAATCTAGCGTGAGCGGATAAAGGTCTCAAAATCCCGGCCCTTTATCAGAGCTCACAAACTTCGTGTCAGATGCAGGTACCCCACCAGCCCTGAATCAATACTCCGACCGGTCTATCCGCCTACCCCACCCCAGACAACTAAATATATCCCGGCTCCAGAGGGGCCTCCTAAGAGCCCGTCGGTACCTACGCCCTACCAGCACGGACTTGGGCCGAGTCCCTTGAGCCCTACCACGCGAGGCTACCCCCCCCCCCCGCTTTGCAGGTATCATAGTTTGCTACACTATACATCACAGCCTCTCACTCACTCACCCCTCAGCCCGAAAACACCCGTTAAAAAAACCCCTATCAAAGGCTAAGCCATAAATGGCGCACATAGCAATCACAACCTCCACGACCCAACGGGCACAAGTCCGAGTGATACCTACGGCCGCCTACCCACTACATAAGGCAACAATGCAAACGCTGAGGACACTCACTCATCCAATCGTGCCCATCATGGCGCATAATACTCGCATTGTACCAAAGTATATGTAAGGATCCCACGTAGCTCAAATTCACCACCATTCCGACTCACCACCGTTCCTCGATGCATAAGGACATGGCGGGCAAAAAAAAAGAATAAACAACAAGAAATAAGAAATAAATCAAAAAGAAACACCAATTCTCTACCTACAGCTAAACGCACCAAAAATTTCATTTGCATCCCACACCGAATTTCAGATCAGCGCCTGTAGGAGAAGGATAAACGGTGAAAAATAAGGCAAAGAGTTAGAACTATGACCGACCAGTTAGAATATATTTGCTTTAAAAAAAAAAACACCCCCTAGGAACAGCAAAAGACGTCAAAGAAATCAAATATTCCCTAGATTGATTGCCCCATGAGAAAAAAAGTAAAAGTGAAAGCCGTGACGTTACGAAAAGCAAGTACCTGACCCGTTATCATATTGGGAAGAAATACGGAGAGAAAAACAGGCTGAAGCAGGAAAAGGAGAACTTTATATATATACCAGTAAGAAAAGAGTAGAATAAAAACAAAAAGCAACCCCGTGACAAAAGAGACTTGATTTTGTTCCCAAGCGAGGGAGTGATTGCTCCTTGAAAATGAAGATGATACAAAGAGTGCTAAGAACGGGGCAAGGGAGTAAAGGTGAGGTAAGGGTAATGGTGATAAATAGTGAAAAGGAGTAAAAAAAAGAGACAACAAAGGGAAGAGAGGATTATGTAAAGGGGTGTCAACGTCCCGCCGGCCAGAAAATGCGCCCGGCGAGACCTTTTCCCCAAGGACCGGTTTACCCAAACAGAATAATGCACTCCCTAATCTCAACGGCGACAAAGAAATATACCCAGATAGAAGCAGGGACCTATCAACGTCCTCAACGGACCTACCCCTTCCAGTGCTCGTGTAAAAGTAAAAATAAAATAAAAATAGAAGATAAAAAAACCAATCCGCCCAAAATCCGGGAGGCAGACCGTCGAGAACGCCGGGAACAGAAAATTCATACATGAAAACCCTCCGAGCACCCTAATCTTATGACTCGCGCATCCGTACAAGCACTAGTACCCTTCACTTTGCCACAACTGACAGGACTGGACCCAACCATTGTCGTGCCTGTCGTATAATCAAACATCGCAGCAACAAGGTCTGCGGTAGACATAGGTCGTTGGTTGTCTCGGAGGATACCAAGGTAAATCAAACCAAAAATAAAAAACTCCTCATCAATGCTAGCCCCCGCCTTTTTTTAACACCAGTCTCCGAAATTATGTCGTTGAGGTTTTGGCCTCAATCAGTGTCCATCGTGTTCCATCATCCTCGCATCGGGCGCGTCTAGTGGTGAAACTGTCTCGGGTGCTATCCCATTCTCTCCTCTGCGATGCTTCCAGTCGGTGGCACCTATAGATACATATGTTAGTCAAGCTTATTGGCCATCACCCATACTACCCAAAGACAACTAACCGCTCTGTCTTGGACGCTTCTCTCCTGGGGCCGCAGTCCTACGAGCGCCGTTCTTTGTTGCTTCGGCCTCCAGAGCTTGCCATTCGAATCTCCGAAACTCAATCTCCTCCAAATAATCCTCCTTCTCCAGCCTCTTGATGTCGGAAGGGCTCAACCGTTCCCTTCTCATTGTCCTAATTTCATTGAGGATATGCACCAGTACTGCTTCGGGACACTTTGTCCGAGGAAGTGCATATTTCTGAAGTCGGACGTAGCGGCGGGTGACATCCGTAACTCCATCGTGGGAGAATGCAATACAGTAGGCCATTTTCTTACCCCAGCCTATTATACGTAAACCACTGTCCAACACTGCAACCGACGGGGAAGGCCATACCTTCTGCATATAACCTTGGCTTATCCCATGCCTCTTCGCACGAGTCGATGTGAACCCATCGGTTCACATGTTCCGAATAGACCTCGGTCCAGACCTAGGAAAAAGATTAGAATCGTATATTCATCACGATTTCCGGCCGACATACGTGATCCTCACTATTCCATACCCAACGGACACGACTCCCAACAGCTCTACACAGCATTGAGAAACAATTCGCCCATTCACCACACCTTCCTCTTCTAGTATTGAGCAAGGCCCAAACGTCACTATACCGGGGGAAACGTTCGTAAGTACCGCATTTCATATTCGTGCATTTGAATAATTCAGTCCTGGTGGCACCTCTGGCGGTCTCATCGGGCAATGGTTGTGTCATCCCTTCGGGCGAAGTTTCTGAATAACAAATAGGACACAGAGGGTTGTTAATCCAAGTGAAGAAATCACGTTTGAACCATCTATGAAAACACAAACACAAAATTAGCAAAGGCTCAACCATCTACACCATCAATTAAATGTCTCGTCCACCACGTGTGTCTGCAGCAAATTCCTTCCTGCCAGTGCCAAACCTAGAGGTTTTCCGCACATTACCCGCCAAAACAGCACCAACGTAGGCTCCCGCAACCCTATCCAGTTGCCCACCACCAAACCCAATCCAACAAAGGGAAACCGAGGGACAAAAGGCATTCGGAACCCACCTTAACAAAGCCATGATTACACAATCTTGGTAGCCCCACTTTCCACGCTCCTTTCCCAAACTCCTAGCCTCTGCTTCATACATTTGGCTCTCCTCCTCGGCCTCTGCATATATCCTATTTAGCGGAATCAGGGTAAGCGCTTCATCCAACAACCCCGGATTCTCATATCTCGCCGGGGTATTTGCAAGCTGCATCAACTGCCCCTTAAATTTTAGGGATGCGACATCTTCTGGTGGATGCGATTCTTTTGTCGCCCCTGATCTTGTATAGGCCGGTAATCCATCGGGCCCGACTTCTTGTGACCGGGAAGAAGACGTAGTCAGGATAAACTTAGACTTGGCCTTACGAAGACCAGGTTGTGAGGAGGAGGCGGAGGAGGAGGAGGATGATGATGATGATGATGGTGATGATGAGGAAGATGTTGTAGGACGCATATATGGCCTCGACGAAGATGGACTATCGGAAGGTATGGGTGGTGGTGGTCGTAATGGTGGAGGAGGAGGCGAGCCCAGTGAAAGATTACGGGCCTGCTTTGTTAAACATTCTGCACGCTTCTTGTGAAGAGCGTCGGTGAAGGCGCCCGTCAGGTGCTTTGCCCATGCCACAGGATCCTCAGAAGGTGGTGGAGGATTCGACATTGTGATGGGCGGTTTAAAGGACAGGGGACGAAGCGGTAACCAAGATCGTGCTCACTCGAGAAGGACTGTTTTTTATCGGTCGCTTGCTGTAAAAGAGGGTGGAGTTGGTGAAAGGTGGTTTAAGGAATGAACAACTGGAACAGTGAAGACCAGGCAAGGGTTGACGATTATAGATGGGGTATCGTTTCTATTGATGAGCAGCAAGCGGCAAGTTCGTGGGCAGCAAAAGGTTGGATGGAGGATGGAAGAGGGAGCGGTAAGGTTTTGGGAGTGTCTGCTCCTTCGCTGTGTGTGAGTACGAGTGTGTCGAGGTGGAGCGTAGCGTTAGCGGGAGGCTTACGCACGCACGCAGACAACTCGCGGCTTCTTTTGGCAACGTCCCAGATTGGGCTGGATTGAGTTGCTTGCTCGCTTTTCTGGCTTACCGAAACCGCGACGCTCGAGACCACGACTATCCCTCGATAGGAGAGAGTGCGAGAAGTCTCGAAAATAATTCTTTCTACAGACTCGATCAAAAAAGGATGGAAAAATGGAAAAATTGGAGAAGAGAAAAGAAGAAACGCTTGAAAGGGAAAGAAAAAGAGGAAGGGTTACCGCGAATGTGGGAGAGAATGTCGCTGGGGCGAAGTTATTTCTGTAGCGTTTCGAGGCGGGGGGGGCTTTTTTTTGCACTCGCTTCGCTCGCTGCTCTTCTCGGTGGGTGTGAGAGAGCAAGTGAGCGAATGTGAGAAGGGAGGGGAAGAGAGAGCAGTGCGAGGGTAAGGGAATAATATGATGTGAGGTGGTGGTGGGTGTGTGAAATTGCGGCGATGCGAAATGCTAGGATCTGCTGGCTGGTGGGGAGGGAAGGGGATGGGAGAAAGTGAGGAAATTCTAGGATGGGTTGGGTTTGGCAGCAGCAGAATAAGAAGGGAACTGGGAAGGGGAACAGTGCCACCTGAGGCAGGACACGCAACCTGCAACCAGACCGAACCGAACCCAGCAAAAACGAAGGCGAGAAACCAAGAAGGCAGATGAAGCAACGCAACAAGATTATGTAGACGAATTAGCTACGCCTTCATCGTCGTCTTCTCTCTTCTCCATTCGCCTCTACAGCATACTGTCTGTTGTATTCACTTAGCGATTCTCTTTTCCAAAGGAACTGTTTTCTATATCCTGGGTCTCGAAATCCAATGTTTTTTTTCCCCTTGCGAGCAACAAGATCTTTCCCTTTTTTGGTAGCATACGCAACCCCCCAAGACCACCATCCTACGCGCGGCAAGGGTCGAAATAGAACAGAAAGTTCCTTCTCCTTCCCCTTTTAGCCATGTGTTAGTAATCTTGACCTCTCCATTTCTTCCCTGGTTGGTCAACACACACCCCTTACGGGCTAACTCGCAACCGTAAAGGGCAATTGGGGCATGGGTTGAATTTTCAACACGTCTTGACCCAGGATGGAATAAAAGGGTTCCGGTAGCCGCACCATAAACATCCAATCAAATCATCCATGACGCACAAACTTATCTCCGCTTTCGGCCTCATCCACGCGTCCTCCCCTCCATGCCGGTGCTGGAGCAGGCGCCCTGATTGTGTGGGCAGCACATAGAAATTCTGGATTCCAGTATCACTGATATCAACAACTTGTTCGCCTAAAAACCTCCCCGTCCTCCACCACCACCACGTAAGTTCAAAAAAAAAAAGACCCGTTCATCGGCCTCAAGCCCGACAAGTCAATCTGTCGCCTTTCTCAAATACTCCGACGACAAAGGCGAAATTCGTCACTGAATGACGATGAAGGTCACTCACCTCACCAACCAAAGTACTAACTCAGAGAAAACAGAAAACCCACTGTAGGCAGCATGTACTCGAGTACGAGTATCCTTTGACTCGTGAAAGAGTCTTGACTGCCGGCACTATTTGTACCACTACCGTTGTCCGCCCCCGTATCGTGCCGTACCTCTACCGTACTCGTATCCGCAATCACCCGTCCAACATACCGTATGGCCGCACCTAAGCCGGAACCCTAACTTAACTATCCGAATTCCGGTAGCCCAATTCCGTTTCCGCGTTCATGCCGCTTAACCACCACGAACTGCCGTATTCTACTGTAACCGATCTCGGATATAATAATTGCCACAATTAATCCAGAGCATGGTACGAATATTGGAGGAATACGGCACTGCATCAATATTGAGGAGCCTAGTCAATACCGGAGGACTTTGACGACCGCTGTGATAATAGTACCATGCTAAGAGAAGAAGGAAGTGACACTACGTGTTCGTAAAGTTTCTCCTGTACACAGATAGTAGGCCGACGTTGACGGCGCAAAGCGATTCTCGGTGTTGATGTTTGAAAGGTCTTGTCTTAATTTTAACATAACCGCCTGTAGTCTCGCGGCATCGTCTACCCCTATGAGCATTTCAGGGTACTTGGTTGCAGAGTGCGTAACTGAAGCTCGTACCAAATACCGGTACTGTATCAGGAGCACGTCTAGCCAGGGCAGCTTCGACCGCTCCCGTGCTCCAAAACCCTAGTCGTAGTACACTTACCAGGACCGGTATCGTACAGTACGAGTACATACTCAAACGGCGTACATCCGTGGCAATCACTCTTTCGGTCTTGACGGGTAACATACAAGCCACGCAATCAATCATAATACAGTATCATACCAGTGCCGTAGTACAGTACCAGCAGCAATACCACAGCAGCGAAAATCATATTTCAAATGATCATCGCCGAAAGATCGCCGACTTCAAAATCTAGCTGCCAAAAAAATGTGCAGTCCACAGCTCCAAGTACACTTGTATTATGGGCCCCGCCTGACGTTAATTTAGGCAGAGTTGGGCCACTGGTGCTGCGTGATACGGACCGCCGTATACAACCATCCCCGACGGACTCTGAGATTACTGGTAAATCCTTGGCACTGATCACTGACACAGATGGGAATTTACCAAAAGGCCTCACGAGACCGACTCACCATTAATACTCGGGGGAGTCATTAAAAATCGGAAAACATAACCCTTGTCCCCGTAGATATTTGTATGGGACCGGCAGAGATAATCTTCCGATTCCTACTGACCCCCCGAGTACTCGTGCAATAAAGGAACTTCCCTAGGCCTTCCACTTAGTCTGTTGTCTTCTTCCCTTCACTCACTCTGTCGGAGTTCCCGAACACGTGAGGGCTGGATTGGGCTATGATGCAAGCTGTAATAACCAACCTATCGTAGTGTAAGAATCTGAAAAGTACGTACCGCAGTTAAATAAAATCCCAAGCCTCCACAATACCATCCCGTAATCCCCGCCACCATACCATACAGAGTGATAGTATCGGCACCGATACTCCACGAGAATCAAGAAAAACCCCAAAACACACCTGATACCAATATTAGCTTGGCAGGCGGGGCGCTAGGGGTGGGAAGTAATCAATTCGGAGTGCTTAGAATCCTACCCGTGCCAAGAAAAGCTGTCAATTCCGCCGATCCTCCCCATGTGATTCTTCCCCAACTCCACTGCTTGAATCGGAGAAGAATGGAAGTGGGGTGGGAAGCTAGGCAAAAAGGAGCTGGGCAGCTCTATTACGTACCTGCCATGCTAAATGGATCGAGGAGGGAAAGGCCAATTTCATGGAAGGGCACTTGCTCGCGCAAACCAATACTGGTACTCGGGCACAATGATGTGGCGAATCACAGTGGTGTCGGTTGGAAATGCTGCCGTCATGGCGTATCACTCGTTCATCGCGGACTGCAAACGGAGTTTTGCTGGCTGTGGGGTCGGGGCTACGCACCACTTATTATGATTTGTAAGATGGGTGAATGTGCGTCCGTGCGATCTGATACTGTGGGGCTTACATTTTTTATTTTACTTTCTTCTCCTTCTTCTACAAGTACAGATGCCACGTCACGCATGTGTTAGAGTCACGATACTCTACTAGTTGGAGATCCAAGGCAGCGAAGTTAGCTAAAGGTCAGAGGTGCACGCAAGGCCCCATCGAGGCTAGTTTCTGGTATTAGCCCAGTCTCGTATCCCGTATCCAGTAAACAAAAGCGGGCTGATAACATCTAGATACCAGCGTACTGAGAAAAATTCCTATTCGGGGCACTATTGATTGTGGCATGATTAGGAATGAGAAAGCATACGTACTGCTGTCACAAGACGATGATACCTCTATATCTTTATGCATATTACTATGTATTTTCTTTTTTTTTACTGAGATCTCGCAGGATGTTTGTGAATAACTCCATTGTACTCGTACGACCTAATCTCATTGTCTCAACCAATGGATCGGGTTGTGCGATTCTAACCATGCCAGAGGCGAGAAGTTGTCTGAGCCTATGCCCCCACCCCTCCAGCACAAGCAGCTGGTCTTGACCAGATAAGAGGATATTTCCACGGGCCCCACCAGGCGGTAGGGATAGTGGGCTGGTAATCACACCGGTACCTTCAAGGGCTCCCCGGCGTAACTTGGGCAAAAACCTAGGGAGGTTCGCAGACAGCCACCCCGTAACCTCCATGATGTGGAAGCTTTCCACGGAGGAATATTCTCTCCGGAGAGGAAATCATATATCGAGTGATCGAACATGACTCTGTATCAGTTTTTTTTATACTCCGGGCTCTGTCCCGTCCCGGAATAAGTCCGAGAGGAAAAGGCGGTTGTGAAGAGGGCGACGATTTCTCGCCTGAAAACGGGAATAGATGGTTACCGTACCGGCGCATGATGGCGACGTTCAGCCCGCGAAGTTCAATAAGGTGCAACATAATAGTCTCAGCTGGCCTAAGAAACGTGCGGCACACACCCTCACTCGATCGCTGACCTCAGGAGATACCGAGGTGTCGCAGAAGCAGATGAACCAATGATGACATAGCACGCCGCGCAGCCAAGCGAAAAAGTCTCAAAACATGAGAATTGGGGTGGAAACTTGCATAAAACTTGCCTACGAGTAGACATCAGCGGGGGAATTGTGAACATGGGAGAGCTCTGTTTCAGTGTGGCGATGTGGCTTTTGGTATGACACGGGCTGGGGGAAAGAAAGGAAAAAGGAAAAAAAAGGGCAAGTTTATCTGATATGATGCACTGTTCCAGGATCTTGTTGCCGCCGATGATATCAATAGCAGACGGCTCCGCCATAGGCGTATTTTCGGTGGACCCTCTAGACGTTTGGGGGAGCCTTGGCCGGGTAACCGTCTTCTGTCTTTCGCATTCATTGGTTTGGGGAAAGCAAAGGTCTCATTGCACTCGGGTAATCGAAGCTTAAATTGGCGGCATGCGAGCTCTATTTGGCGCCTTGCAGGGATTGAAATAATAATGGTGACTGCCAAGGAGGATTAAAAGGGAAGTTGGAGGACTGATTACGGTAGGGGTAGGAAGGATTTTGCGACTGACAACGCGCTGATTGCGGTTGGTCCGGTGCTCAGTTTGGGGTCTTTTTACGCGTTCTCTGTCGTTTGCTCTCGCACAAACGCGTTGAGATTACGAACCGCCCCTCCTTCACTCCTTGCCAGCCTGACTCGGTTCAAACATCGTATCCAAGGTTGAAATAACTGTCATTACTGTTTAACAGAGCCTCTAACAGGATTGCATGATGATGGCATCTTCCTTCTACACACCTTCGTTCGCCCCAGCGACCTCGAAACGTAAACGGCCTGCGGATGAATCGTTTTCATCCGATGACTCTGGCTGCCCCCACTCGCGGGGAATAATGGAGCTACAACCTGGCAGGACGATGAAGAGGTGGAGGAATGGAAAGCCTCGTGAGGAGGAAGTATACCGTGAGTTTCTACAATTGGGCTTCCGCCGGCACTAGCATTAGAGCATTCCCCAGCATCGTCACACCTGCTGTGGTGTGTATCATCCGCTTGCATAAATAACTAAGCTGATACGACGATAACAGAGTACACCCTCCAAAAGCTATTTTCCGCTCAGAGCTCGCAACCGTCTCCTACGCCTACTACATTAAGCCTCTTCAAGATCACACATACTCAATCGTCAGGCCACAACATCAATTCTACAGCGCCCGTGAGCAGAGGCCAACGCGTCCTCACTCCTCAACGGACTAATCCGTTTGCTGTGATGGCACATACGAAGCCAATATCGAGTAATGGTGCGGCATTTTCCAAGTTAATGCCTTGTACGTCGGTGGCCGCGTCATCGCAGGCTCCCGAAGGAATGGCCTTGTGCGAAGATTGTGACCGGCCTATGGAGTTGAGTGGATTTCCAGGCATGAGTGAGGAAGGGAGGTGCGAGGCATGTTCTAAGAGGGTTTGTGAGAGCGGTTGTTCCATCTCTCTTGGTGATGGTGCGAGAATCTGCTTGGACTGTGCTATGAAGAGTTAGGACTCGGGTGTCTCTTGGTGTTTGGGTTGTCGGAATATTTCATAGTACTATGAAAGTGGGGAAGCTTGGCTTGGTTGTGTACTGCCTGTGCCTGGAGGGTTGGTTAGACCGGATGCATTATATCAACAACTGGGTGGGCGGTAGTCACAGGTTGTTCGGGGCGTTGAAGGCTTTCTTTCTTTTCCTTTTGGCTTGAGTGTTTTTCTATTATTGCTGGCCCATAGTATCCCTTGCTGCCGTTGACAGTTTTTTGTCATTTCTTACATGTCGATAAAATGGGGGTTTTTTTTGAATATCGAGGGTCAGAATCGGGAGTTTTTGATTGAAGATCGTTGGTTCTTGGACATGCCACTCACGTGATCTTCTTTTTTGCCAAGCAGAACGCGTCCACGCCGGACCCTCCAGAGCTGGCTGCCGTTCTGAACCTGAGCAAACCTTGACAATTTCCTTTTCCTTTTCCTTTCGCTCTGACCGCCCTTCGATTTATTTGTTCGGATAACTTGATACCATGTCCTTTAGGGCATCACAGATAGATCTTGAGCCGATACTTGTCGGACTGAATAATGCCCAACGACTAGCTGTGACGAACCTGTCTTCTGTGGTGCAGATACTTGCCCCACGTATAATACCTTTTTCTCTTCCTTCTTAGCCACTCTAGACTGACCAAGGAATAGCTGGTTCTGGTAAAACCAGAACACTAACGTCTCGCGTCGCATGGCTGCTATGTCCTCCGCAGTCGTTAGACCCCCGGAATGTGATTGTGGCTACTTTCACTGTTAAAGCTGCCCGGGATATGAAGGAGCGGATATCCAAGCTGGTTGGAAACGGGGTGGAAGGTCGACTGGTGCTGGGTACTTTCCATAGTATAGCTAGGAGGTACTTGGTAAAGTATGGGCACCTAGTAGACGTCAAGACGGGGTGGGGAATTGCGGACTCTGGTGATAGTTTGGGAATTGTCAAGGTGGGCTATGGTTTCTCGGGAGGGCATGGAAAATGCAAGTACTAATGTTTGGATCATATAGAGGATAATCAAACGGAGGAAATCACCGCTAGATCCAAGCCAGGTTAGATCTCGGATATCCCATTTCAAAGCTCGGAATAGCTCCCCGGCGGCGAATGTCCTACCGCCTCCTTCAACCGCAGCAACACAATCCACACAGGCTAGAGTTAAGGATATTTCTACCGAGGATTTCGTTCAGGTTTTCGAGGACTACGAGGCGGCGTTGGAGGCGTCAAACTTACTCGATTATGACGACCTATTACTTCGGTGTCTTGAGCTTCTCAAGCATAATCCGGAATGCGTTAGTAACGTGGAAGCGGTTCTTATCGACGAGTTTCAGGATACGAATCTGGTCCAGTTTGAATTGATGAAGCTACTTGCCTGGAAGCGTGAACGGATTACGATTGTTGGAGATCCAGACCAGAGCATATATGGGTTCCGGGCTGCAGAAATCCGTAACCTGTCGAGAATGGTTAGGGCTTACCCGCGGACACTTGTAATTCACCTTGAGCAGAATTATAGGAGTTCTGCCAGTATTTTGCTGGCTGCATTGGAAGTGATTGAGCAGGATCCCAATCGCCCGAAGAAGCCCCTTACTCCTACACATGCGGTAGGGACTAGGCCGATTTTGAGAAGGGTTCCGAGCGCTTTTTTGGAAGCAAGTTGGATAGTCTCGGAGATCCGGAGGGTTAGAGCTATGACAGGGGGTATGGTGGAGCTTGGTGATATAGCCGTCCTCGTGCGATCCGCGAATTTGACAAGGAATATCGAGACGAGCTTTGTGAAGGCTGGGGTGGCATACAAGATGGTAGGGGGGCTGAGGTTCTACGATCGTGTGGAGATTAAGACTCTTCTGGACTATCTAAGAATAATACAGAATCCAAGCAATAATGATGCACTGGCTAGGGTTGTTAATACTCCCACGAGGAAGGTTGGGGATACGACAGTTAAAGCACTGCTTGATGAGGCGGACAAACGAGCTAAGAGCATGTGGGAAATTGTTAGAGCGGGGCTCGGTGGCATCTGGAAGGATGTCAAGATCGCCAAAGCTGCCGAGAAGGGTCTGAGTGACTTTGTGGGAATTATCCTATCCACTCAGAAGCAGCTTGAGGAGGATGACCAAGGGAAGGGTCTGGTGGATGTTGTGGAATTCTTGATGAGGAAAATAGGCTATGAGGACTACCTTAGAAGGAGCTATCCCGAAGATTTCGATGCGAGGTGGTCTAACGTTAGCGAGCTCCTTTCACAAGCACAGGAGGTGGAAAGGTTGGATGACGATGAGGATATGCTTCCGGATATTGATGGGTTGCCGCAAAGTCAAATTGAGCAGAGTAGGTTGCAGTTGGTGTTGGACCGGTTCTTGTCTAATACGGCGCTGGCGAACGAGGTCAAAGACGATGATGAGCCAGTTAAGCAAGGACAGGTTACAGTCAGTACAATTCATGCTTCTAAAGGTAACTAGGATCCACCGGATGCTCTGTTGGAATCTTAACTGACAAATGTGTAGGGTTGGAATGGCCAATAGTTTTTATCCCAGCAGTCTACCAGGGCAGCATTCCGCATTCGAGGGCAGAAGATACAGACGAAGAGAGGAGATTACTCTATGTTGCTATGACTAGGGCACAGGCACTCTTATATATGTCATGTCCTGTGAAGAACTCTCAAAAAGGTATTGTCGCTTCGTCGGTGAACCAGCATAACACGGGCTAACATTGTTAAACTAGAGAAGACTAAACTCTCGCAATTCCTCACACATCGCTCTTTACATCCTCTTCTTCACACCCGTGGACCTGCACTCGGGTTTTCTTCTGTCCAATCTATTAGCAGAATTGTTGGCCGAGAGTGTCCTTCAGAAGTTCAGATCCAAACAGCTGTTGACGAGAGTGGGATTGCATCCACATTGGATGACCAATTTCCTGAGAAGGATCCCTCGGAGTCTGACAGCGAGGGTGAGGGTCTTGATGAAGATGGGTCGCGATTGAAGAGGAGAAGGTTACAAAATGAACAGGCTTCTAAAGCAAATGGGTCTTTAGGAGAAGGGTTCAGACCGATTATTTCTCGAGAGAGGCCTGCAGGGAGGATGGAGAAACCACCTCCTGGGACAGTGGTGGGATTTAGAAGTGCGGGTAGCCACATGCAAGAGCTCAAGGAAACTCGATTAGATCAGGAGGCGGAGAGAGCTCAGGTTGCGAAAGAGAAACAAAGGCGGGGTCCCGTGATGGCTGGACCACCAAACAGAGGCGGTAGCTTGATCAAGGGAGCTCCGGCTGCCGCATCAGGATCGAATAAAAGACCGGCGGATCAGGGGAGTTTGCTCAGATATTTCGGACAAATGGCGCCAGAACCAGTAACAAAGGTTATTCCGCCTAAAGCACCTACTGCGACGGAAGTCATAAGGGACAAATCTGTTAGGGACAAGAATCTTAAGGAACAAATTGAAGCCCTACCTCAGCCTAAATTTCCCGTCCGGCCTGACCATCATAGCGGCGTGATGTTACTGAGCTCGTCGCCTGCGCGTACGCCGTCCAAGAGAAGGCGAAAGAAAGAAGAAATCCCCTCCTCACCACCACCACCGGTGTTTTCCATTCCACCTTCTAGGCGTATAGAGCCAGCCAGAGCGGAGAGACGCATTGTGGTTGAGGGAACTACCGCCACTAAAACGTCAACTGCAATAATACATAATGCGGCAGGCTCAAGGGATACGGCTACAGTAACAAATTCTAATACTATAGCGATGACCGCGGTAGCCGCTGTGGCCCCGAAGAGAAGGACTTTGGGTGTCCGACGAAGTATGGGTGATGGGTGGAGAAACAGGGCGAGTGCTAAGCGATGAAAGGAATTTGGGGGCTATTTTTTTTGTCAAGTCCTTAGATTTATTTGTGCGATACCGTACAGGAAAATCCATGTCAACATCTTAGAGTATGACCTGGAAAACGGCCTGCGTGGCGGGAGAAACCTCGGGTAGCCCAATATAGATGCACGATAACAGGTTAACGAAATCATAACTACTTCGGTAGGCATCATTCAAGACCCCCAATTGGACCTTCTTGCAAAAGGAAAAACTCCTAGGGGAGTTTGGGGGATTGGCTTTTGCATTTTTGTGTTTTGGCGTGAGCGGATGGAGCGAGGGGTTATTTGAAAGGTGATAAATAGTTGGATTGTGGGTTAATCGTTGTATACATTCGGGTTTTACCTACATCCTATTTGGTGGTGATGATCTCTCAAAAAGGATCATATTGCCTTGGGTGAAGGCAATTAACAATGACTGTGTGGCGTAGTGGAAGCGCGTCTGCTTTACAACGGTGAAAATCGCAGAAGGCCGCAGGTTCGAACCCTGCCACAGTCACTGTGAAAGCTCTCTGCTTTTTCACGCATGAGGAGCCCTCTTTTTTTTCCTCTCAAGTCCTCTCTGAGAGCAGGTACTGGTGGCCGTATCAAGGTTCCCTCAGCTTCGGGTGACGCCAAGCCGATAAGGCAGGTGGTGCTCCCTCAGAGTGCCCAGAGGTTTGTTTCGTGCGATAAGAAATGTGTTTAGCAAAATACCAATACTATCATACTTCAAAGCTTTCAAAACCCATGAATCACATTCCCACCATTTCCCACCACACCTTGGTGTTTTTATATTTGTTCCACCATTTCTTCCCTCTCCAGTTCCCCTCTGTGGAGTGTCGGTCTTTGCTGGCATTTTCTACTCGCTTCTTGTGGATCTCTGACTCTCTTTGTAGAACCATTGATCTGCCTTATTGAGCATATATATAACATGGCCCTCCCAGATTTACTATAGAATGTGTTTTTGCCCTGCAGAACGGAAAAGTTTGGCTGCATTCACGTTTTTGAGGGCCAACAAAAGCTTCTGCTCAGCTCGCAGCCCAGGCCGGGACCTACCTCAGATGTCACTGGCGCTATTGGGCATCACCGGAAATCAATCCCATGGCACTTGTGACGTTATTGGCCTTTCTATCACTCTGGCTGGCTGGTCACCGACTACCCGGGTGCTAGATCATTTCTAAAGTATCCGGACGCCTCGGCGCCAAAAAAGGTATCAATCCGTGCCCTGGTTCCCAGATACTTTTATAAATTGCCAGGCACAGCACAAGTGGTTCGGCCCGGGAGCTGTCGGTATGATTTCGTTTGTGTGCAGAGGGATAGAGTAGGAGTTTTCTGTTGGGGGGTGTAGGGATTTGAGGAAAACTAGCTCCAGAAGAGAGGTACAGTAGGGTGAAGAAAGCCTGGGGGAAATTATAGTAGGTGTCAAGACTATCACTAAATATGCCCGGTAGGGTAAGGTACCGGGAGAGTCGATGGTGTGGGGAGAGGGTGAGACTTTAAAATTCCAATCTCTCCGTAGATAGTCTTATTTGCCTCTAATTATTATCTCCTTGGCTGGTGTAACGATGGAAAACGTTATGCCATTCTAAGACATAGAATGACTAACGGGGCCCTCAGTATTTTTCAGTGATAATGTGCGTAGGCATTATCACGTAACTAACATTTGTTGGTTATCACAAATTCGCAGCTGTGCGAACCTCAGAACATAGCTAATATTAGCTATGTGATAGTGCCTACGTACATTATCACTGAAAAATACTGAGGGCCCCGTTAGTCATTCTATGTCTTAGAATGGCATAAAATTTTCCATCGTTACACCAGCCAAGGTGATAGTAGTTATTACTGCAGGCCAGTGGCACTCATAAGTGGTTCAGAACCAGTAGGCTTAAACCTGAAGCCTTCATGGTAACTGATCTGGCGAACGATGTTTATTTACCTAGGAAAGTGGGTTTGGCAGGGGTTGCTTAATTGGCAAGCAACTTGAAGGAATTCGTCAAAATTTAATGCTGATGGCCCAAGGGATTTCGGGAGAAGCTGCAGGGTATCATAAGGGAAAGGGTGTAGGTATTCGACCTGTGTATTAATTCACTCATGTGAAAACCAACTCATTTGGGGTGCCATCAATTACTCGAAATGGAAGTTTTAGGTCTATGACCGGCGATTCCTGGAGGCTTTCTCCATCTAACTGATAGAGTGCTAGTACGGGGAGCTGCTTAAGTTAGGAGGGGCTAAAAAAAAAAGAGGCTAGATGGCGGTGGAAGGGGATAGAGAATACCAGGGGTGCTGGCGAGGGATGTGCATAAGTATCATGAATTTTCATAGGTTGTTAGGTAATAAGAGTAAGTATTTCTTATGCTCGTGCTTCTCATTCAAGGATTGCCTTCCCCATTTGTCGTATGTGTTGGCAGCTGTTTTCTACTGAAGAGGAATAGTGTCTAAATAGTGCAAGACTAAAGTTAGTGGGGAGTGAACGATCTAGCAGATTCTGAGAAGACCGATGTTAGCAGCAGCTCACGACACGAACTCTAACGTTGATATGCTGTTCGAATATTTCCGTGCTCACCGGTGAGAATCCCCAATGGATTGCCGTTTCCAATGTGCAACTAGGCATTAAATTTATTGTCTCCTCCCCAAGCCCGAACCTGCAAGAGGTTGAGGTGAAAATCCCTATCAGGCGGTCCAATTTTTCTTGACAGCTTTTTTTTCCTATGATAATATTATTGTCATACTGCGGAGAATATTTTCTTCCGCTAGATAAATGGTGGTGCTTTGCGAATGATGTGCCTGGGTGCATACTGGCAGAGGGCGGTAGTCGTGGGGTCTAGAAGTGAGTTACTGTATAGTAGGTACCGTAGGCAGAGGCGAGTACTTGCACTTGTAGTCTACAGCACGGGGACGGAAAAACCAATTTACCTATACTCCTACCGTTCTATTTCGAGATATAGATAGGCAGGGGATATATAGAAGGAGAAAATGCAGGAGCCCCTCTCAAACCGATGCTCCACTAGTTCAATTCGGTGATTGGTTATCACTGGTATTATGCGGTGCGTGGGGAACTGATGGTTGTATCATAATATGGAACTGTAGGGATGGAGGAAAGAAGCAAACAACGAGAGAAGCATTACGGATTTGCAGCGGGCTATACAGATTGGAGGTTGAAGGTATGATAATACTGTTATTACTCGTAGGGGGTGCTTAAACAGGGGAGCCCCTAACTGATGTCTTCTACTCTCTCTTTCAGGTTTTCTATGATGGCACAAATACTGGTACCGAGGCTACGATACCTACGGTAGCTTGGGACACAATTGCACCTTCTCGGGTTTTAAGGTTAGTCCACGGAGTATTCCGCGTCGTCATCTTCCGGGATTTCTTCCTTCCTTCCTTCCTTCCTTCCTGTATTCTTCCCCCACAACAAACTAACGCTTGTCAAGACAAACTAAAATAAAACAAGATGGACTCTCCTGCAAAGAAGAAAGTCATTGTGGTGGGAGCCGGGCCAGTCGGAGCTCTTGCTGCACTGTACTTTTCGCATGCCGGGTGGGAAGTGGAGGTTTATGAGCTTCGGGGAGGTTTGTTCTTCCCCTCCCCATTCCTAAATTCCTCATTATTTGGGTTCCCTGACTGATGGATGGATGGACCGATGGATTGAGCAGACCTCCGTCTCCCGGAAAACCTCTCCTTGAACTTTAGCAAGAGCATCAATCTCGCACTGTCCGAGCGTGGAATCAATGGCCTTCGGAATTTGGGCGACGGGGGGAAACTCCTCGACGAGGTGTTATCCGAGACAATCCCCATGTACGGCCGCATGATACATACCGGGGTGCCTGGTGAGAAGGGGGAGAGTCAGAAGTATGATGTTCATGGAAGGGTTTGTCTTGTCTGCCGTTTTCAGCGAGAGGGGGCTGCATGGTAGGAGCTAATGGGAGTGAGTGTTTGTAGTTTATTCGTTCTGCAGACCGGGCGAGACTTAATGTCCAGCTGCTGGACGCTTTGGCGTTGAAAGGTGTTAAGCTATTTTTCCACCACGGCTTGAGGGGGCTTAGCCTCGATGCCGGTACAGCCGAATTTGAGAAGATGTTTGTTTCAACTCTTGCTGCTGCTTATAACTTGGAATTGGATGGCTGACTTGCGGGTAGTGGGGCTGGGGAGAGAGTTACGGTCCAGGCGGATTTGATCATTGGAGCGGATGGTGCTCATTCCGCTACTCGAAGGTTGTTGCAGAAGAGTGTCCGGTAGGTTTGGGTTCGATTATGGTGGTCGGTTGACGCTTATTGGGGCAGTATGTATTATGAGCAGACCTATATCGAGACGCTATGGCAGGAATACGAGATTCCGCCGGATAAGGAAACTGGAGACTTCAAGATTGATGCCAATCACTTGCATATTTGGCCAAAGAAGGACTTTATGTTTATTGCCATTCCTAGCATTGTGTGCCCACCCCCTCCAATCTCAGGCGATGATGGAAGTTAATTGTTCAGGACAAAACGTTTACTTGTACATTGTTCATGGAACAATGGAGGTTTGACGCCATCGGAGAAAGCAGGGAGAATCTGCTCGCTTTCTTCAGGGAGAACTTTGAGGAGGTGATCGATCTGGTGGGAGAGGATGACTTAGTGGAGCAATACCTAAACCATCAAAAGCTGCCGTTGATCAGTATTAAGGCAAGACCCCCTTTCCTCTCGCATACTGTAGCCCAAGCTAACCCACACAGTGTAAACCATATCACTACAAAGACCGCTGCGTAATAATCGGCGACGCAGCCCATGCAATGGTCCCCTTCTACGGCCAAGGCATGAACGCAGGCCTCGAAGATGTAAGCGTACTTTTTGAGCACGTAAATGCACACCTGGACTCCATGACCGACGCCTTAGCCTCGTACTCCTCCTATAGGGTACCAGATGGGCACACGATCAACGAGCTTGCGATGCAAAACCACATCGAGATGCGTGCAGCCGTCACTTCGAAAGCCTACATTCTTAGAAAAGCTATCGAGGAGGCGTTGTACGCATATGTGCCTTGGCTGGGTATCAGAACGATGTACAGCATGGTTAGTTTCTCGAATATCAGGTACACGGAGGTGGTCAGTAGGGCGAGGCGGCAGAGAACGTGGCTAAATGCTGCTGCTACTGCCCTGCTGGCCGGGGGCGTTATGGGCGGTTTGTGGGGGGTTAATAGACTTGGGCTGAGGATGGGTTGGTTGGGAATGGTCAAGGGGTGGCTCAAGTAGACTATGCTCTCTTATATTGTTACCGTTGTGTGCTAGAGGGAGACTCGGCTGATTGAGGAATTTTCCCTCTGCCTTGGTTTTTTTCTTCCTTGAATTCGTATTAGATAGTAGCGGTGGGTCTACTGGGGGATTAGTGGTTAATAGATGATTACTGCGGCTTTGCGCAGGTGTTTCCCCCTTTTCAGTTCTCGGATTCTTCGGGATACTTCATAAAGGGTTGGGTAGGCAAGTGTGCAAATCGAGTGATCGCTTATGTCGCAGGTGAGACTATAGCACACTCGGGGTTGCTAACTGGTTGTGCCCAACTTTAAAAGGAGGGAACAATGCCCTTAAAGAAGTTACCGTAAGTCAGAGGTATTGTAGTGCTCCCATGTTATCGCTTATCAATATACGGTGTTGCACAGATCCTCTCTTGCTCCCAGCCAAACCTACCTGTTTTCATCATTGACATCTGCTCGGCGATTATGTCCTTAGATATTAAGGTATCTGGTGGTTATCAATTAGCGATACACGTCTATTAATTTATCCTCCTTTGAGAACGTATCTGTTCCTATAACATAAGGAATGATAGCCTGCACTGCTGTTAACATTGAGCCAAGGACTCAAATCCACCTGGCAACAGGAGAGCATTTGCCCTAATCGTAGTATTAAGTGAAGTTCCTGGTTGGCACAGTGATTGGCTTGTCGAGAGCCGCTTAACCCCTGGGCGGTTAGCAGCACCCATGGGTTCAATTCCGCCCTGGCGATGTGTTTGTTGCTGTTGGGGGATCCGTCACATTGAGCAGGAGAAACAACAAACCCCGCCCTATGGGGAGCTGGGAAATTGAAGGGCTTGGTTTTCCTTAATGAGATTGTAGGGCAAAGTAGACCCCACTGAAAGGTATCGCCATATCTTTCCTCAAATTTCGGATCGGGGCCAGGGGGCAGCCGAGCAAACTAGGAGGTGGGGATGCAGGGGTATCAGATAAGAATATTACAGTATGTACTACTAGTAAAAGTTATAGGATCTGTTCAATATCGCGGTATCTGTGGGAACAACACTCAAACTCTAGCCAAATTGTCCGAAAGTCTCTATTATTCGGAAGGGTGCGCTAGCTTTGGCCTTTGCAGATAATGATTGGGAAACAATTCCTTTCTAATAGCAGCCTTTCGGACCTCGTTCACACTACATTACTCCAATTTTGTGGGATAAAGATAGGGACGAAGATGGATATAAAGGTAGGAGTGAAAATAAAAGTAGAAATGTATACTGTACTGTGCGTGGTGTTAGCAGGCACAGACTAGAACCCAGCCACTTCTGTCAGTATGATACTGGGGGTCGGTTATCACGGGAAATCACTCGTACTAAGGTCCTTGGAAAATTGATTTTTGACACTCGCTGCGATGTAGTGGGGTGCAGGACGTAATCCCCTAAAAAAGAAAAAGGAGGCTGGCTGGGGTAAAGGAGGGGTTTGTTTTCTGGAGCGGCATAGTGTGCGGGTGTGCTGGGGTCCTTGGAGATGACCATGAGAGATGCTGAGCCCCTCTGGGTCCCTCTAGGCCTTAAGTTGGGAGAGGATCACCATTTCTCATTACTGGTAACTTATTGCTGCCCCAACTACCGCTTGGGAGGGGGTTAGTGTCGGTGAGGGGGTGAGTAACAATACCGTTGAATTTGTTTCTTCGAGACAAGTTTTGCTCCTGATACTCCTTGTGACCCTCCTCACTCACCCGTGTGGGAGTGGTTAGTTCCTGTCGTTTTCATCAGTGTTTGCTTATTGACAGTTCTCTGTGGTTCGCGTTAGTGATGTCATACACGAGTCTTTAGGGCTCTTTTCTTGTGGGCGCCCGCAGCTTGGTACGTATATATGCACCCCCCCTGGTACAGTGGTACTCCGATTACCCCAGACCGTTATTAGCAAATCACTTTTGGTTTCCTAAGGCCACGTCCCCTCCTCACGCCCACTCCTCGCCCCCCAGCCTGCCATTGTAGCTGCCCAATATCTGGCCCTCATCATTCCCTGCCCCATAGCGAATACTTGAGTGTTAAAGATGTCGAACTGGAAGTTAGCTACAGTAGTTAAGTAACGTAAACTACCCTAGAGGTATTCTACTTATGTCCTTCGGTCTACTTTTTGGGATACGGCTGACGGACATAAGCCTTCTATGAGCATCGTGCTAGCTATGGATTAAAGTGCTATTATGATCATTATTTTCGTGCACCATCTTTCCTGCTCTGATCCCTTCTATTTATCTCATAACGATATAAATACCACCCGGTGATCTCTGTTTTCTTTCTTTCCTTCTCTTCTCTTGGGAAACCAGGATTTTTTTTCATTCTCGGTATTTTTGATCGTGTATCCACTAGACTAGCTATCCCATCTCCAACCAAGGAACTAGAGAGGCCAACAGACCCAGAGTGGGGGCTAGTATAGCACAGTATGATACACTGGATGGGGGTATGACATGGAACGGTGCTGCTATATGACACTGTAAGGCTAATCGCCCCAAAGCCACCCCCAAGGACTAGATGAATACCAATGCAAGAGTAAGTCTTGGAAACAAAAAGGGAAAAATTCACCCCAGTGAGAACCCCCTCCCAGATCGACATCTTAAATAATATCTTATGAAATCTTGTTTACCGTCTGGGGTAATTTCGGCTTTTTCTCTCCCGCTTAGGGCCCATGTAAACCCTTTACTCTGGTACGCTGTGTTTGGGACACACTCGCTGGGCACTTTTTTTTACTTCTGGGGATGGGATGGTGGATGTTGGGGTACTAGGCTGGGATTCGGATGTTGGTTTTTGTGTGGGTTGGAGATTGGGAGGTGAGCTGTGGATGGAGGCGTGGGTGAAGGGGAGGGAAAGATTGGATTGGAATCGAGGGACTTTCTGTACGATGCTCCGGTCAGGAGGGCGGTTCTGGGTTGGCGGGTTGGGAGTGGGGCCATATTTGTGCCTGGTGGACTAGGTTGATGCACGCTCTACTCAACTGATATGCTCAACGCACTTATGATCACATTCAGGCGTCAGGCATCAGTTTACGGGTTCTTGGGGGTTTGAAGGGTACTAATTGAATGATGTCAACGCACCTCGCGGGTGTTTTCTGTTAACACAAACGACCAACGTATAGTCAAAATAGAGTACTGGGCAAGAGCGTACGAGTACTTGGTCGGCAAGAAACAGATAACCAACAATATCTCCCACCCGCGCCCGAAAAGAGGGGGGAATTGAATCACACTCCCTCACTCGAGACCCGCCGCCTGCCTCCTCTTCCCCTCCAGAATGTCCACAACCCGGCTCCCACTCCTATCCCTGATCGTCCCATCCGCGCCACGGCGAATGAGCAGCCAAGCAACAGCTTCAAACCTCCCCTTTAGCCTCGAAACGTACGGGCCCCTAGCGACAACGTGCAACGCCGTCATGCCCCTCCCATCCCTAGCCCCAACGTTCGCGCCCCTCTTCAGTAAAACCTCCACGGCCCCGGCCCTCCCCATCCCGGCAGCCCAATGCAATGGCGTCTGGCCATTCCCATCAGCAACGTCAACGTCGAGCCCCCCCCTCCCGGCAGCCACTTGGTCCAGAAACCCCCGCAGCTCCTCCACGCGCACGCTCTTCATTGCAAAGTGCAGCGGCGTGCGCTGCAGCCGGGTGTGCTCCCGCGCAGATAGGTCAGCGCCGCGCGCGAGCAGTATCCGCGTACACGCCTGATCCTCGCGCCGCGATATGACCGAAACGTGCAATGGTGTCCAGCCCTCACGGTCGGTCGCCTCCACCGCTGCGCCGAAGGCCAATATGCGAGAGAGCAGGTTGGGCCGCGAGTGCTTGCAGGCGAAGTGCTGGGGTGTGCGGCCCGTTGCTTCCTCCTCGACTTGTATCGCCCCCCTGTGCGCGAGGATGAGGGAGAGGGCTTTTGCGGGGCAGGGGTGTGGGGTTCTGTGCAGGAGTGTGTGTGACGGTGTGCGGACTGTGAGGATTTGTGTGGACTTTTGTAGCAGGAGGGCGGTCATGGGCTTGTTGCCCGTGGAGATTGCCCAGTAGAGAGCCGCCAGCGACAGTGTGGAATTTGCGGCGTGCGTTTGCAGGGTTGTCGGCAGGAGCACGGATAGTCGCCTGTTTGTCAGCAGGAAGGAGTGCAGGTCCGTGATCTCCGTGAGTTGTTGGGCGACCGCAACGATGAGTTCGTTTGGGAGGGAGAGGAGAGGGAAGACTTGTTGTGAAGACATTTTGGGTACTTGTTTGTTTGTGGTGTATAGTTTCTGGGGATGGCGAGAGTGGTGGAATGGAAGCTGCCAAAGTGGGGCAAGAAAGGCGGGGATCAATTACTCCTCAATTCTCCTTGCCCAGGGTGGTGGGCCTGCGGTGTGGAGAACGGTAGTGAATGCGGGGAGAAGCTCTAAGCCCAACTCATCTTAGCTAATCAGCATCGCTCACCAAGCAACTCAAGGCGAACCCCTGCCCTACAACATCCGCAGCCTCGTTCAGTTCCATACCGGGACTCTCCGGGGCGTAATTCACCACCTGATACAAGTTACATAATCCAGGACAGATACGGGAGGTACTCGAGTACGAGTACTAGTAGACCATAAAGCTTAAATGTGCGAGTGTCGGTGGTGAGCTTACCCAAGCTCCATCGGGGAAATGTAATGCGAGTTCATGCAACTCTTTACCTTTATGAGCACCGGTACTGGTATTCAGGCGTAGAGGGTGCTAATACCGTACCGGCATTTATGGTGCTGGTGTCATACCTGCATCTTACCCGAGTGGGATGTGTTGTGGGCGGGGAACAAGCTACCCCTTGCCCATGGGAATGCCTCGTGATGATCTACAACTAGTCACTCGGGCGCTGGAATTTTGGACCTACTGTGCTAGTGCAGTATTATACAGTATCATACATGCATGGACTCCGAGAAAAGTCTGGCTGGCACGGGGCCAGAGACCTAGCCAGGAGACTTAACGGTTAAGGAGCAGGGGTAAATATAGGGCCGGCTAATGAGCACAGACTGATTACAGCCCTCCCAGATGATTTCTCCAGCTTTCGGCGAGGTCACCTACCCGCAAGAAACCCAAGCCCCAGGAAATGCGGCCGTTGTTTCTATCCACCATGAACCCAGCCATTACACGACCAAATGCCAAACCCTCACTCGTCGTTATCATTACCCCGAGTGATATGCCATGAAATTACCTTCGGAAAAACAATTTCCTCTGCCCCTTCTCAGGCCCACCAACACCCTTCTTACCGCCACCGCTCCCACTGCTTTTCTTGGGCTTCTTGGAAGAACTCGGGGGCACAGGCGGGGCAGCCCGTTTCATAGCCTCTACTCGATCCTCCTGTGCGAGCTCTTTTGCAAAATGCCAGTCTTGGTGCTCTTCCTGGTCTTCGAGGGGAAGGGAGACTTTACAGCGGTCGCACAGGAACATCGGGCGATCTCCTGTAGCTGTTGCAGGCGGCGGTGGGGATGACAGCGGGTTATCGAAAACCTCTGTTTCGGGGTCCGCTGTAGCGTTTTCTGAAAGTGGATCTTCTGGGTTTGGAGCCTCGTCGTAGGCCACTGGCTCTTTCGTGAAGAATCGTCCAATGTCCTCATCTATCTTCCTTCTTTCTGGCCCTCGCTCTATAGTACTGCCAAGTTTAGGTTTGGGGGTATTTTGGTCCTTCGCCGCGTCATCGCTGACCAGAAAACCCCTAATCCCCACGCTTCCTGTCTCACGTTCTTCGAACCTCGAGACGGCTAAACTAAGCATGGCACATGGCCAAGCCCTAGCATCATCCACAACACTCCTCAACAGATTTTGTGCCAATGCTGTTAGGGCTGGTTTCGTTATTTCCCGTATAGGAACTGAGCGGCCTTTACTTGCGCCGCTCGAACTCCGATAATTCAGTGTCATAGTCTTTGGCTTTCGTTTACCCTCTACGATCCCTTCTTCCTCCATTCGGGAATATATATCGGAAATAAATATGGTGAGCCATTTGGACGCCGCGTCGGCAGTGGCAATGTATGGCCTGAATGACTTTGCGGAGAGCATGGATTTGATGAGGGTTCGGGGGTTGACTTCCGATCTGTCGATCCCACGGATTACGTTGTAGACCCAGGCAGCGGTGTCAGCATCTAGCTTGAGTTGTAGTTGTTGTAGAGGAGTGCTTAGGAGGGCGGAGAGCTCCTCGGTTCCGAATTCCTCAGATATCCTCTCTCCTAATTTGCCCCCCAGGTTTCTGACTGCGTGCCCTCAGCGAATCAGCATAAATGGCAGCGGAGATTGCATTGACACAGTGCCATACGTTTGGTAAACCTGAAGGCGTTCAAAAATCGCTGTGCAGCCCCAACTCTGACAACAGTCTAAATCGTCAACAGGGGGATTCACTCATTCACCAAGCACGTCATTCATACCTGTTGGCCCGGCTTTTTATATCCACTCCCCAGTTTCGCTAACAACTTATTCTGCGCGATCCCGGCAGAGCATGTGTATCCCAACTCTCTCCTCACATTCCCTCTAACCTCTTCCACAATCTCCGCCGCAACCCCCATCCCGACATCACCCCAATCCAGTGGCCCACCCCAGTCCTCTGCCAACTGTGGAAGGTGCGACCCGGCCCACTTAATCTCCAGGTCCTCCGGCGGCAATGGCAAATTCGCCGAAGGATCATTATACGGCGGCGGTCGCGCTAGCACCGGAAACCGCTTCAACAACCGCTCGTGCACCATGGCTGACAAGTCCAAGAACGACTCATCAATAGAAGCCTTCTCGACCCGCGGGCATGCAGCGCGAAAGATGGATATGATTTTCTTCGACTCGTTACGATATGGGTCTAAGCATGCCTTGCAGGTGACAATGTCCGGGTTCTCACGGTAGTCCCAGTGCTCATCGCCGGCGCGCCAGGTGGCTACGTGCACGAGTCTGAGCTGCGGGCAGAGCTTTAGGGCGTCGACAGCTGTTGACTATGAGATTTGTAAGCATAAGTTTGGGTAGATAGGGGTGGGTTGGGTGAGGCATTCGTACGTGACGGCTGACGTTGAATACTCTCGCCGGGTAGTTTACCGCGATTAGGCCTATGGGGCGGGGGGGTTAGTTGTGGTTAAAGTAGCGGGGGTGATCGCTCACTCTGCCATTGCTGGACTGCGAGTGGGGTGTTCTCGTCTGTTCCGAGTCTCTTCATTTCACATTGCGCCTATGGTCTCAGGTTTAGTAGGGCCCTCAGTGCAGTCGACGGCATGACCCACATAGAATGCATCGAGATCGCTATTCCACAACCATTAGCTATACTACTCCCGTATGTACCAGCAGGAGAATAAGGAAGAAGCGAACATATGAGCAATAACCCTCAACGGCGTATCAACAGAATGTTTCAAAAGTTGGGTAAGGTGCCTATAGGTATATTTAGACCTTCTCTCGCTGATCGGCTCCTCCATGATTGATTTAAGCTCGCGATCTTTTAATAGAGAGCAATTGGCCCGCAATCCGAGTTCAACAAAGGAAGTCGCGTCTTTGCTCGTATCATACCGGTACATGCCATGCTCACGTGACGTAATTTGAGCCACGCCTTGAGCTTATCAAAAAAAAAAAAGGCTATCTAATCAGATCCTGATGCAATTCCCCCCCCACCACGGATGACACTTACTATCGTATCGGAAAGTACCCCCTTTCTCTCTCTCCTGCGTCTCCACCAATCACAATCCCTCAGCCAGCAGCGCAATGCGTCTCCTCCTCCCCCAAACATTACCCCCGCCAACAATTTGCTCCCGCTGCCTACGGAAGCTAGCGGCTACCACCCGCCGACCATTCTCGTCAGCACTCCACCAACGCTTGTCAATTGACACTGTCTCCCTACATCTCACTTCGCCCCTCCCGCGGGGCCGGCCAAAATGGCAATCCCAATACTTCTTTTCAAACGGCTATCTACTAACAAACGCCGACGACGCCCCCCCCGCCGACAGTGGTGGGCACGCACACTCGTGGGACAGGGCAACAAAATCGACGACGGAATCCGGCCTATTACCCCACCGCCGACGCCAGCGGCAGCGGAAACTCCACGGGAGGGTTTTATCGCCCTCTACCGTCATAACAAGTGCCAATGGGTCCACCACAGACACAACAACGCAGCTCCCGCCCGACGCATCATCACTACTATCCACCACATCCTCCCAGCAGACCAGTTCCTGGAAAAGAGCTTTGTACTCCTACCTCGCGCTGACGAAACCCCGTCTGACAACACTTATCGTACTATCAGCCATGGCGCCATACGCCCTCTTCCCCACAGACCCACTTCTCTCTGACGTCCCGACCTTGTCTGCGCTAACGCTCACATTCCTAACCGTCGGTACAGCACTCAGCTCTTCCAGCGCGAACGCACTCAATATGTACCTCGAGCCGGCCTACGACCGACAAATGTCTCGCACGCGCAACCGGCCACTAGTCCGCGGCCTGCTCACCCCCCGGCAAGCGCTCTTGTTTGCCGTCATCACGGGCGCACTGGGCGTCGGAAGCTTGTACGTCGGCGTGAACGCCACTGTCGCTGCGCTCGGCGGGATCAATATTGTGCTGTACGCCGGCGTGTATACCCCACTCAAGCGCATTTCCGTAGTGAATACGTGGGTTGGGGCGATTGTCGGTGGGATTCCGCCGTTGATGGGATGGGCTGCGGCGGCTGGGAATGTTCAGGGTGTGGATTCGACATGGGTTTCTACACTATCGCATCCCGGGGGCTGGCTACTGGCTGGTCTCCTCTTCGCTTGGCAGTTCCCACACTTTAATTCTCTGTCCTGGGGAATCAAGGATGAGTACCGGCGGGTGGGATACCAGATGATGGTCTGGAAGTACCCTGCCCTCAACGCCCGTGTCGCCTTACGCTACTCGTTGCTGCTCTTCCCCATCTGCTTCGGGCTGTGGGCTACCGGCGTTACAGATGTAGGGTTTTTAGTGGATAGTAGTGCCGTGAATGGATGGCTGGTACGGGAGGCCTGGAGGTTTTACAGAAAGGGTGGTGAAGGGAGCAATGCTAAGAGGTTGTTCTGGGCAAGTGTTTGGCATTTGCCGGTCGTCATGGGGTTGGCTATGGTGCACAAGGCAGGACTCTGGAGGGGGATTTGGGAGGGTATTGTTGGAAGAGCTGAAGAGGAGGGGCATGAGTGATGGGTCGTGATTACGTTCGGATGGGAAGGAGGGAGTGTAATAGGGAACGGGCTTTTCGCACGCCCAAGAAAAAGGAGGTGCGCTGTATCATAGAAATCAGAATTCCACCATCTTGCTTGGTTATAGACACGATCAGAAACAAGGAAATGGAATAGAATGGAATAATAATAAAAAAAAGGTATGATAAAAAGGAAAAAAGAAAGAAGAAAAGAAAAAACTCAAGGATATCATAAAGCTAGTATCCCTCCTTAAACCGCGACAGTGGAGAACTGTTTTCTTTTTTCGTGTTTGCAAAAGAGAATTATGTGAGCAGGAACGGATAGGCGGAGAAAAGTACAGTGTACTGTACACCAAAGAAATGTCATATGGAATAGTAAAATACAAGTCGTTGCATAAGGAGTGAGGAAGGATTGGAAAAGACAAGCTGCTTGCACCAGCAGATACGAGGAAGAATGAGGCCTTATGAGTTATGGTGAGTAGATAGTAGGAGAATGGGGAGAAGGAAATGAACAAAAAGATTGTGTACAGTGAAAAAAACCCCGACAAACTTGAGGCGGTGGAATGGGGAACAGGGAAAAGGGGGAAAAAAGCGATCTGCCAATATGATTATGATATCCTCTCGGATCTCTCGGTGGCATTATGAATCAATAGCTCTGATAAGGACCCGGACGTTATCCACAAACCCACGAACTAGCGATTCATAGGCGTTCGGTTTACGCTCCTTTGCTAGGTTTCCGTGTTTTATGATTTCCTCTCCGGACACTTCGACCTCAAGCTCGTGTTCTTTCTTCGCAGTATTCTAACATCTTTTTAGCAAACATCACACCACATTGATCAAGGAGTTCAAAATTTACATCCGTAACTTGAGTAAGATCGATATGGTAGGCTAAATGCCTGTAGCTTAGCCTATCCTTGTTTCTGTCTCCGCCGCCCCTATCGCTCGAAGGTTGTAACCCTTCGATCTCGCCAAGATATGGCATTTCGATATTCGCGCTAACCCGCCAATCGAACGCGGTCTTGGGCGAATAAACGTTGAGATCAGCGATTCTTGTCTTGATAATCGTGTTGATAACCTTTCCGGTCTTCTGGTCAAGCGTTACGCGTACTTTGGGTTTGTGTCGCATATGTAAGTGCAGGATGCTGGGGAGTGCTTGTAACTTGTCCGGTGGGAGTTCGAAAAAAGTGTCCCTCTCACGGGTGTGCACGTACTCCATTGAGATACGCTGGGGCTCTGTAGGCAGTCGAGAATTCTCATTCGGGTGCTCGGATGATGGAGATGGGGGCATGCCGGGGGGTGGGGGTCCTTTGGATTCCATGAATTGTCGGTTGAGGAATTGGTTGAGACGCTTGTGCTGTGCCTGTGATGTAGTTAGTCTCTGTAGTTATCTCTGCAGAGTAATAGAAATGCAAGTACAAAACTGCACTAAGTAAAGGAGAAGATGAAAATAAAATGAGTAAATAATAATCTTGCCTCAGTCATGCTACTCTTGAACTGGATTTTCCATCCTGGATCATCGACATTCAGCACTGTTTCTGTGATGACAGGCAGTTTCAATCTCTCGCCCCGCTCCTTGTCAATCAGATGACCAATCTTGGCTTCAATCTCAATCATCGCAACTGGACCATCTCCCCCTGATGGAGTGAGTGCTGGATCGTTTTGAGACACAACTTGTTCGAACAAGAAATTCGCAATCTCCCTCGTCAACTCTTCATAAGGCTCCGTGTTGCATATGGAAGGCTCCCAGGACCCAAAGCATGGAACAAAACGAGGTGTAAATCCGCTTGCCGGTGGAGGTTTCCGATGCTGCTGCGGGGGCGGTGGTTGTTGCTGAGGGGGTTGGTGCTGGTTTGCGCTGCTGGGTTGCCTCCTATTTGCCATTACGGGGCTACTGCTAGAACTTCGGCTATCCTTTTTTCTCGCCCAGATCGGGGTTTCTTCCCTTCGGGCCCTTTTCTTAGGAGGCCCGGACGACCCGGGGCTGCCGCTGTTGCCACCCTCCAGGATCGCTTGGTTGTGGGATGGCGTGGGTGGTGGACCCAGCTGTTGCGCACCTTTTGAATTCGATAACGGCTGGGGCAGGGGATGCCGAGGGGGGTTAATATTCGTAGGGGTCGGGGTCGGGGTCGACTTTTTCGTTTGCGGTGTTAATGAAGAGGGCGGTGGATGAGGTTGTTCTTTATTGCTAGGAGAAACAGTCGATGTTCTTTGTGAAGACGCGCCTGAAGAGGGTTGGGATAAAGGCTGCTGAGAAAGATTGCTATTGTTGTTGGAATTAGATGGTGGTTGTGGTTGTTGTTGTGGTGCCAGGTGGTGTGGGCCTTGGCTATCCCTGCCATCAACGCCCATGGCACCATTGGGTTTCCCCCGTTCCATAACGGGGCTTCCCCATTTTTGCCCAGGGCCTAAAACAGGCCCTGCGGTCACGCCTGAACCTCCGTCCAAGTCCATCATGTCGACACTTCTCCGCTCTTGACCTGGGGTCGTCACAACGGAGGAATCACGCCTCACGTATCCGCCAGACCCGTCAGGAAGATGTTGTGAATTAGGCCTTGATCCTACATACCCAAGTTCCTCCTTCGGTGTGATACCGCTATCTGGAGTAGGATCTTCCGCTGGCAAATAGGAAGGCAGTTTCGTCTTTGGGCTAACACTTATGTCTATCTCCCTCTCTCTTCTCTCTCGTTCTCGCTCCCGTTCCTGCTCTCTTTCCCTATCTCGCCTATCCCGCTGTTCCCTTTCCCACTGCTCTCGTTCCCTCTCAGCCCTTTCGCTCCTCTCTCTTTCAATCCTCTCCCTCTCCATCCTCTCCATTCTTTCCCTATTCTCCCGGGCCCTCTCCCTCTCCCTTTCTTTATCCCGTTGATCTCTAGGTACTGGCGGCGGAATCGTTGGTGTAGATCTTTCGTTAACACTGATACTGTTGCTTAACGAATGAGCCAGAGGTGGTCTCCCCCCAATTGGTGAGGCTAGAGGAGACTGATGCGGGTATCCTGGGTGGGGATGCGGGTGTTGCTGCTGATGTGGGGAATGATAATGGTGAGGTGATGGTGGAGGTTGGATTTGGTTGTGATGCTGTTGGTGCTGATGATGGTGGTGATGATGATGATGTGGTTGTGGTATTTGCTGTTGCTGTTGTTGTAGCTGCTGCTGCTGAGGGTGGCTGTATTGCTGATGCTGACCTGGAGGAGGAAAATGGGTTTGAGACGATGAAGACACAGAACTTGTTGGTGTAGCACTGTGTCTAGAAGTTGCACTCAGCGGATGAGGAGTCGATGGCGATTGACCATAACCTTGTTGCTGATTGTGATGATGCTGCTGCTGCGCGTGTGGAGACGGCGGTGGAGGGGGGGGAAACTGCCGAGTAGCTGAGGTTGGGGAAGGATGATAATGTGAGTGAGGTTGGGATTGCGAATGCGAATATCCTCCAGACTGGAATGGAGTTTGTGGAGGTTGTAGAGGCGGAGGCGCCGGTCGCTGGTGATTGTGGTGATGATGCCGAGCTGATGGTGTAGACGATGGCTGCGGCGGCGGATCAGAGTTCAACAATGAGTGAACGTTCATGGTGGGAGAAGACGTGATGTTGCCGAGTGCTAGCGCAGGAGAGTTTATGTAATACCGGGAGGAGTGGTGATGCGAATTCTGCAGCACGGAGGAGGGGGGAGGAATAGATTGAGTGTCCGCTGCCGGTTGTGCGTCCTGCCGACAAACAAAGGCGCGCGACGGCGGGTGGGTAATTTGGCGAGGTGATGGTTCTTTGTTCGACACTAGAGGGGGTGAAGGTAGGAGCCGGTCAGAGGAGAAGGAAGAGGATATAGAAGCTGTTGTGGTCGGTAGTAGGGAGGGGTTTGTTGCTGGGTAAGATACTGTAATGGCGATGGAAGCGAAGCGGTACTGGAGCAGCAGGAAGTGAGTGAGCGATTCTGACCGAAGGGGGGTTTCGCCCAGACACCAGCAGCAACACTAGGGGCAGTGAGGAGAAGTGAACACCCGCGTATTTTGAATGGAAATACCAAGCAGAGACTGAAAGACAAAGGACCCAAAGAAGGTATTGATTGAGGGTGACGGACTAGACCGGCTTATTGAGTATCTGGCAAGTTTGGCTCGCAGGTGGGGACCTCGATACCAAAGAATCCCTTTCTTCTCCCTCCCACACACAGAGGTCAAAGAGAGAAAAGCAAGAAAGTGGATGTTTGGGGACGATGAGGAGGCAATTAGAACGTCATTTGGCACGACGAGATAACTATTGCAGGAGGCGAGAGAGAGAGAGAGAGACAGAGAGATGAAGAGAGAGATAACCAAACGGAGGGCGAGATACTCTCGAGATCTTGTCTCTATCCTCTTTGGCTTTCTTCTTTTTTTGTCCTTTCCTTCCTCTTTCTGCTACCTTCGTTGGCCTTGTATGTCTGGTGGGGAGAGGTCCTGGAAGCACAACAACTACAATTTTTGACCAGGTATCACCCAAAACCGAGGAAGACTGTGGGGAAAGTCGTCAAGATAGCACTGTGGGAAGTCAAGTGACTGCAGCGATATTCCAGAGAATTATCCCCCAGGCATGTATATCCAGGACAAGAGCTAGAGAAGAATCGCGGCACCAGTACTCTTCCAGTCATGGTAAAAATTATAAAAATTTCGGCGAATAGTGTCAGTTTCTAGAGCAGAGAGGTGGAAGGGAGGAAGGCAAGGTGAGAAAAGTAGTACAGAAGATGAGAATAGAGACTCCTTCTACTGGGTAGACACGCGCGAACGAGCGATAGAGACGGTTGAAGTCCGAAAGAGAGAGAGATCAGTGGAGAAATATCCCATACCGATTACTAGAACTCGTACTGGGGTTTTTTTTCGGGGGAGAAAAATATATTGTACATATGTCCGCTTCGTATACTATAAGCTAGGAACATGGGAAATAAGGGAAACTGAGGGGTGAGAGGCTAGGAGACCTTCAATTACCAACGTTAGGCTTCGATGACTACAGAAAAGAACTAGTTTGACACTTAGGGGGGGGGGGTGGAGAGAGGTTAGCAGTAGGGAGGAAGGGGGAGAATGGGGAGAAGGGAGGGGAGATGAAAGAGGAAGGTTTGGAGAAAAATGCAATGATGATGTAAGTTAAGATCGGAGTGGAAAAGTTATAGGGCAGTATACCAGGGCTTGGAGGGCTGGTAGAACTGGTATGGGATCTAGGTGGAAAAGGCCAGACCACATTAGCCTAGACTGGTACCCTTCACCTTTTCATTAACAAGTTTCTGGGAACACAGGTCTGATACCGGTAATAGAACATACGGCTCCATGTGGTATTGTGGTAAGAGATAATAATGCTTGGGTATGATTAGAATGTGGAGAGATCCCAAAATTTTCTTCCATCAAAAGTTTTATTGAGGATTCTGGGTACAGACCGGAACCCACAATTCTCAACATTGATTTCCTCTTTTTCCTTTCCTCTACTTTGCATTTTATTTTTATTCATGTTATTTTTTCTCCTCCCTCCCTTCTCTCATTTCCTCATTTAACTTGGTGATGCACCCAAAAAACATTTTCCGCTGTGGCGTTGCTGCATCCCGTCGCTCCCAGGATTCTTTTTCTCAATTTATGCTGGGGTGAGGCGAAAGTGGGGTGCTTGCTGTTTGTGTGGGCAGATCGCTTGCTGGCTTGCTGGGTAACTGATGGATTGTCTTTTGCCGATAAATTCGATGGCAGATATAAGTACTAGTAGTGCTAGTGATGTCCAAAGAAGTAATGATGGGCTGTGCTCGAGCACGGTACTCAAATGGAAGCCAGGTTGGTATCAGTGGAATAAATTTGATCGGGTATGTTAACGAATTGAGTACTGTACACCAGAGGAAAAACGAGGAGGGTGGGGGGTTGGTATCGAATGATATGCGAGGGTGTGGTGCACAGTAATGATACTCCCGCCTGAGCTTAATTTAAAAGGAGAGAAGTGAGTACATTCTGGTAAATTGTCCTATGGCTCTCACGTGGAGAGAACAGCTCCTGGAGTGGGAGTGGTAAAAACATTGCGGGATCGGTACCGGCAGCGTATATATTTTTTAAGTTTACCTGTGTTCGTCCGCCTATCCTGCACAGCCTATTGAGGTGGACCAGCCTACTATCCACACGATGAAGGGTTATCGTCCAGTCTCTCTTGTGCCGATCTGTGAATCAAATACCGGGATGGTAACCACGGCGGAGGGAAAAATTTCTTAACCTGATTGGTCTGACGTATTTGATATACTAAAATGGAGTGGGTACGATAACACGAGCAGAAGCCCCCTCGAGACCTCGAGGGAGGTATATGTTCCTCTAGGTATTATTGTTTTGTTTTTTGTTGAATCCCTGAATTTATTTGTAAAAAGAAAGGGAAAATCCCAGCATGCACTCTAAATTATGGCCTTGAAAAACCAAAAAACATAAAAAACCCATCATCATCTACTTAAACAAATAAATAATAATAACCTTATCACCTTAATCCATCATAACCTATTATAGGCCAAAAACAATTTATAAACTCAAATCAACATCTCTCATAAGCGGAAGAACCTGGATCTGAACCGGAAAGTTTATCAATTTTTTCACAACATGTGTGAAAAACTCTTTGATTAAAGCCTTCCCTTGTTTATCTCCTTTCCATAGCATTGAATCTCTACCTATATTGAAAATCTCTGAATCCCTCAATTGCCTTTTACTTGCAAGGGCCGAGCATTTCTTAATAATATGCCTATAGGTTTAATCGTCCTATGAGCATCAGTTGTAAAGTGGGTTTTGATCTTGGTTTGACCAGCCTCTCTGTGCTTTCAGATAGCTTTGTTTGCTAACAGTTGATGTATTCTGTAACGTTTCCTTATCGGTTCTCGGTACACTGAGAACCTTTAAGAAACCGTCCCGGGTTGTGCACTTGAAATCCTAGCCAAAGAGTAGCCTAGGCGGATTGATCAAGCGGAGGCTCCGAAAGGTTGTTAGATAAAACCTTTTACTATATTGCTAAGGTCTTGAAGTGTTTGGAGGCTTCTCACTATTGTGACGAACTGAAGAGGTAACTATCCAACCAAGTATATTGAAAACTCTGTCTGTCGAAGTCTGCTCTTTCTAAGTTCAAAAGATGCAGCCTTTAAATACATGGCCGGCTTTTCCTAAAGCCTTACTCCTACAAGCACAGCTCGTGTCCTAAAACACTATGGTATCAAATCGATACCATCAAACAATACATAAAACATTCAAGATATCAAACGATCCCTTGAAATAAAACTTCAAACGACCAGAGTATCAAATGATACTTCCAAAACACAATCAGGGAGAGGCACAACCTCGTATGCCGAAACCAAACATAAAACAAACTAGGTATCAAATAATACCTCCTGCATAACAAGGCTACAGCCACAAGGCTCGTATCCTGAAACCAAACTAATCCTAAAGGAAATCCATCAGTAACCATAGTACCTGTACCGGTTACACCCCTGAAACAAAACATCTGTTTCCATCAATCAAACTAAACCTAAATCCAACTCGTAATAACTCCACAATCCTCAGATCCAGAGTCGTCATACTCACTTTCGAAATAGGGTTTGAAAAAGTCACTAGCAACAGGCCTTTCATCCTCAAATTGGGAGCTAGGCATTGTCGGGGTATAGGACATCGTAATAAATCCCGTTTCAACAGGAAACTCATCCCCAGGCATGTTATCAGTCCACCAAGCCTGAACAAGATCCATCGCATTCTCGAGATATTCCAATGGCTCCCAACTATTGTCGCTAATGGAGTATTCTTTCCATTTGACAAGAAACTGGGCCTTGCCATACCATTCACGGTGGTCTAGCACCTCCTCAACCTCCCATTCGGGCATCTCCTCAACAAGGATGGGTGCGGGTTTGGCATGAGTCGGTTTAGGGAATCTGCCGTTTTCGTTGGGGAAGAACTTCTTAACCATCAAACAGTGAAAAACTGCCTTCTTCCTGCAGTAGATCTTTGAGTCCATCTTGAGAGTATAGTTCTGCGTTTGTTCATCGTAAGCAAGGACTTGGAAAGGCCTTTGCCATCGTGGTTCGAGTTTCTTACTCCTTCCAGATTCTGTCGCAAATCTGTCGCCATACACCATCAGGAATTCTCCAATCCTGATGGGTTTGTGGGTTGTCCTCCTCTTAGATGCAACTCTGGTGCTGCGGATCCTAGCTAGCTTGAGCGCTTGATATGCGTCATACCTCAGCTCCTGATGTTGATTAAGATAATTCTCAGATGCCGGGACAGCAGTGCCTTCGATCCTATAGGTCGAAAAATAAGGGGTAGTCTCGTCCATACACTGCTTTGTATGGTGACATGTTAATGGTATCAGAATGTCCAGCATTCGTATATGCAGCCATATCCTGCAATGAATTCACCTAATTGTTCTGCCGCTTGATGGTGATGTTTCTCAAGGCAGTCTTGGGTTCCCTAATCTTGCGTTCCACTTGCCCATTTGTTTCATGATGTCCAGGCACTGCCTTAATATGTTTGATTCCCATTGACTTCATACTTTGTTGCCAAAAACGTGAAGTGAACTTGGGATCTGCATCACTAACGATCGACGTAGGTGTGCCATGGGGCGTGAATACGTGGTGACGAAGATAGGATAGGGTGGTCTCTGAATTCGCATCTGAAGTAGTGGGGATGAACCAGGTGAATCCAACAGCCCTGTCCACAACTACCAAGACCATATCAGAGGTTTTTGTCGGTCCTTTACTCTTGTTGGAAGGTCCTGCTAAATCGATAGCAGAAGATGTAAAAATCTCCCGAGGAATCGGCATCATCTGGGCATTGCCTTCGGGCAACGCATTCCGTTCCTTATTCCTCTGACAGTCCTCGCACTACCTTACGTAATCTCTCCAATCCTTCCTCATCTCAGGCCAGTAAAGGTACTAGGTAGCGTATCTGAGATTCCTTTCTACACTGTGGTGTCCTTTATCATGGACTTCCAATATGACGAGTTCTCGAAGAGTTTGACCATTTGCTGCATGGCCTTTCGGTATGTAAAGGGCTTGAAGTCCTTTGCGTGTAGTAGCGAACATCAGTCCGTCACCAATGCGATAGTGTTTCATCCTTCCTCCCTTAGCCGTTGTTTCAGAGTCGAGAGCTAACTTGTATAACCCATCTTTTTTATAGGCATCGACTAGTTGTTCTCTCCACATGCTCTGCCTCTCAGTGGTAACTTGAATGGTATCGCGTTCATCAAGTACCAGTTCGAGGCACGAGGTGTCTCCTTCATCCTCGAAGACATCATACAGAATGCGGTTATCCTGCGATAGGGTAGGCGGTACGATCGTAGAAACTGTTCTGTTGTAGTGGGATAAGCCTCCTCCATAGAGGGGTTTCTGTCGCTTTGCCATACAGGCATCCTGGGCTTTCTGATCATGACGGCCGCATTCTCTGCATTCTGCAAGAGGATTGTCATGTTCTAGTGCTGTGGCTAGTCATTTTCTGACTCTGTTGAGGTCAATTCTGAGTCTGGGACTCTTATTGCCTTCCGCTAAGTATCTCGCTCTCATTGTCGCCACCTCAGGAGATTCAGGTATAATGACTTGTCCTGCAAGCCTGTTCTCGTTACGGAATTCGCACACTGCTTTGTGGCATGCTGTCCAATGAATCGCTGAGTGGTTCAATTCTTCTTCGCTGAGATGTCCAGAGGAGACCATATCTTCCCAGTCGTTGCCTTCTCTCATACTGCAATCAGAGCCACATTCAGAGTGGTCTCCAAGAGTGCGTAGGGGTTCAAAGCGTGACATGGTATCAGAAAAGAATGAAGCAGCAAATAAGGTATGGGGGGAGTTCTTGTGGGTATTGGTAGCTTCGAGGTCTTCTGTTTCTTCGGTAGGGTCTTGGGCGCATTCTGCTGGTCCAGTATCATGTCGATAAAGGTGGGAAAGTGCGTCAGCTAAATAGTTTATCGCCCCAGACTTGTAAACTATCTTTGCCATATACTTTGCTAGGTGTGTACGCCACCTCATTTGCTTCCTAGACGGTCTTCGATCCCTCCTCAGATACATCAGGGGTTGATGATCTGTAACAATCGTAAACTCATAGCCTGCAAGGAGGTGATCAAATGCTACCCAGGCATCCATGATGGCAAGTGCCTCCTTGTCCGTTGTCCCATAGTTCATTTGCGTGTTAGTGAACTTCCTGCTGTGTAAGGATGCTGGTCGTGCAGTTTCAGGTGTTTCGCCTTGACCAACCCAGGCTCCAACTCTTGTGTCTGACGCATCCGTTATTAACCATATGGGTACTCCAGATTCGTGGTTAATAGGTCTGATGACGACGTTATCATCATCTGCAAGCCTCGTCGTATTCTCAAATGCTGTATCATGAGTTGGTGTCCAGACAAACTCTGCATTTCCTGTAAGATCGGTAAGGAGTGCAGTGATCGTTGCAATGTGTGGTAAGAATTGGCTAATATAGTTGACCAATTCTAAGAACACTCGCAGTTTTTTCCTATCTTTAGGTGTCGTCCATTCTCCTATCCTCGTGATCTTCTCAGGCGAGACGTGAAGTCCGTCATCGTCCACCACATGTCCTAGCACATTCATCTTAGGTGAGAAGAACTCCGACTTCTTTCTGCTGGCGAAGAAGTGCGCTTCCTTCCGCTTCGTGCTGACCTTCTTGAAGTGCTCCATGTGCTCGTCTTCCTTGTTTGAGAATATGAGTATGTCGTCAATCTAAACCGACACAAATTCTCGAAGATAATCTCTCATTAGATGTGACGTGATTCGCATGAATGTTCCAGGTGCGTTCATATCACCCTGCAGCATCACCTTGCTGACGAATCCTCCAAAGGGTGTTTTGAAACAGTTTAAGTATTCATATTCTGGTTCCACTCTTGTCTGGAAGTATGCGTCACTCAAGTCGATCTTGCTGCGATATCTCGATCATCCTGGAGCATTCAGGATTGTTCTTGGATTTGGGATTTGTGTGTCATCCTTTCTTGTGTTGTCATTTCGTGCAGTTAGATCCACTAGGGGTCTGATCCTGCCATCTGTTTTTCCTTGGACAAACAGTGGTGCTGCGCCAGGAACTTCCTTCCGATATATGACTCCTTCTCGTTCCTTCTGGGCAAGCTATTCCTTCAGCTTGAGCTCATACTTTTCAGGAACTCCGAATGTTGGTTGCGTCTTAAGGTTCTCTTTATCCTTTAACTGGATTCGATGATTGTACTCTTACAATGGTGGTAGTCTTTCCGGAATTGGGTCTGGGGGGACCTCAGGAAACATCTCCATAACCTCTTCGGTGGTTGCTATCACTGCTGCCCTTACTAGTCCACTAGTTGGCGTGCAGTTTACCTTAACCTTGTACTTAGGAAAAAGTATCGTCGAGTTCCCACACTCAATCGTTGCCTGATTTCTTGAAAGGAATTCCATTCCGATCAAGGCATGATACTTTGCGAGGTTGCCAACAATCATTCTGTTGTTTCTGGTATGCATTTTTCCAATCTCTATATTCACTACGCATTGCTTGCTGCTTGTGGATTGTGATCCTTTCATGGCCATAAGAATCTGAAGTTCTCCTTCTAACGCTTTGGTTTCCACGCCGTGGGTGGTGACAAATACTGCGCTAAGGATGTCTTCTCCGATAGTTCCTGTATCGAACAGTACTCTGGCATCGTGACCATTGATCCTTATCTTCCTTCTAAAGCCTTCTTAGCCTTGGCCGTACTGGGTACTGTTTTGCCTGATAAGGCGTAGGTCTCTATTTCCATCGCATTGATGTAGACCACGTCGGCACTTGTTTCAGCCTCAGCGCTGTTTGAGGTTGATTCTTTCTTGACCGCTGTCCCCTTCCCTTCATCCTGCTTATCACGACAGTTGCGGGAAAGGTGTCCTTTCTTTCCACAAGTGAAACAGGCTCCGCTTGCCTTTCGTTCCTTGGAAACGGTGTTGCTAACCTTCTTCTGATAGTTAGGCTTCGAGCTGCTCTGACCCCGGTCCTTGTGATGTGACTTCTCCTTTGATTCTTTCTTGTATGCTCCGACTCCTCTTAGCATGGAATCTTCTCATTTCGCATATCGTATTGCTGAGTTTATGGTTTCTTCATCGTCAAACCAGGGTTTTATTATCTGGTGTAGCTTGATATGCATGCTAGTGAAGAATCTTTGCATGAATACATAATCTGAGAGAGTGTCCTTTGGTAACTTGGACCGATAGGTGAGCAAGTCTGTTGCTACATCTGAGATGTTCGTTACTACTCCATCCTTGACTTGTCTAACCTCTAGGAACTTCTGGTAAAGCTCCTCCGTATGTCTTGATGATTGGAATTGTTTTCGTAGGTATCCAATAAGTTGGTCTCTTGTGATGTCGTTTCTCCGAACTCTTCTAGGGCATGTCGGTATGTGTCTTTGGCTCTACCTTTTATGTAGAAGCCATATTATCGAGCGTTTCCTCTCGTAGTTGAGGTAATACCATGTAGCAGTAGGTATTCTCGAACATCTTCATACCATCTATCGAATGCACCAGGGTGCATATCTTTTCCTGATTGGGAGAACCGCCGGGCTTCTGGGATCTTCATAGTCAGCCTTGGTGCATTGGATCGATCAGGGACCTCAGTGGTTCCCGATGCAGACATCTTGTCGTCCTCGTCGTCACTTGACTCGCTGCTACTAGAGCTGCTTGGATCGTCCTTGGATGAGGTTGACTGTCGAGGTTGCTTCCCTTTCGCTGGTGATTTAGGAAATGCACCTGGTGTGGCCGTTCGTTCCTTGGCTATTTCACTTTCAGATTCCTTGAGTGTGTGAGAAGCCTCGTCCCTTGCTAGTTGTCTGCTAGCCTCGTCGATACTAAAGATTGAAGCCTTCTTTGCTTGCGCCTTAGCCTTCCTGGATATCGACCTTGCGGATGGTTTTGCAAGTTCGCTTCTATCAAGCGTCCTGCCTGATCTCTTATTGAGTTTGTCGCCTATGCTGGGCAACCTTTGCTGTCAGTTTTTCTCGTGATGATCGTAGTACTCCCAGAGCACTCTGCTACTGGCTATTTCATATAGCCTGCTGATAGCTGTCGTCGGTATTCCTTAAGGTAGATCAAACGTTAACCAATATAACTTCCAACTGACTTGTTGAAGTTAAAAAAATGTAATGTTTCCTTATCGGTTCTTGGTACACTGAGAACCTTTAAGAAACCATCCTGGGTTGTGCAATTGAAATCCTAGCCAAAGAGTGGCCTAGGCGGATTGATCAAGCGGAGGCTCCGAAAGCTTGTTACATAACACTGTGTACTATATCGCTAAGGTCTTGAACTGTTTGGAAGCTTCTCACTATTGTGACGAACTGAACAGGTAACTATCCAACCAAGTATATTGAAAACTCTGTCTGTCGAAGTCTGCTCTTTCTAAGTTCAAAAGATGCAGCCTTTAAATACATGGCCGGCTTTTCCTAAAGCCTTACTCCTACGAGCACAGCTCGTATCCTAAAACACTATGGTATCAAGTCGATACCATCACACAATACATAAAACATTCAAGGTATCAAACGATCCCTTGAAACAAAACTTCAAACGACCAGAGTATTAAATGATACTTCCAAAACACAATTAGGGAGAGGCACAACCTCGTATGCCGAAACCAAACATAAAACAAACTAGGTATCAAACAATACCTCCTGCATAACAAGGCTACAGCCACAAGGCTCGTATCCTGAAACCAAACTAATCCTAAAGGAAATCCATTAGTAACCATAGTACCTGTACCGGTTACATATTCTACCTGCCTCGAACTTTGAAAGAGTAATGAAGAACCAGTATTCCCTGTAGGGTGGTCTATATTTGTAGTAAGGCAGGCACTCCCAGTCCATCTTCTTTCAGTATCCTCTTCCAAACTGCATCCTTTGCATTCATTTAGGACTCAGCTAAATATTCCATAATCATGGATAGTCAGTTCGATTTTATTAGGAAATGTCTGATAGTGTAAATACCTGCTACAATCACTCCCACCTTATCCATCAGTAGTTGGGCTTGCACTCATGTCCTGAGGATTGAGTATCAGACATTTGACCGTTTGCCTCCCCTATTATTATCAAATGCCTGTCTCCTGTTCACCAGGTACCTGTAGTCTACAACAAAGAGAGAGCCTCCAGCTAGCATTGTTGTTGCGTTCTGAGTCTTGTGGCTTGGAATCACTGTAGTAATCCTAATTGTTGTCATTTCTCTTCCCCTTTTTATAAACAGTTTGATAGGTGCTAGGCACGCTTCTGCCAACTTGATAGTAATATTAGATGTGTAGAAGGAGTTGGTGATTGGTCAGAGTAGATTGTTCCAGAAATTTTACATTGTGTTGTTCATAGTCACTGTCTGGTTGAAGATTTGGGCTCAATAAAGCACTATCTTAGGATTATGCCTTTGGTGAGACAGCTGACTCTATAGGGGGTAAGGCACTTTCTACTGGCAGTTGTTGATAGTCTTTGTAGTCGTAGAATGGCTGTTTGGGGTAGTGCTAGTCATTTCATAAAGTATATAGAAGTCTCTCCATTGTCTGTAATCTAGAACGCAAGCTACATCAGCAAAGAAATTATCTTGCGCTCCATCTCTTCCAGCTTACCCTGAGCGCGAGACGTTCCAAGTGCTTATAATGTAAACTCGAGTTCTGGGTGCGTCTGCGGGGGTTTATTCCGTCTGGAAGTGAAAGGGCCACCTCCTATGTATTTGGACGCCACAGGCAGTGTCTGGATGCATTGGATGTGGTCCTTTTGCGTCCAGATGCCTTAAACCCCCCCCCCCCCAGAAATACTGCCTCCAGCACCCAGCCTCTTCCTCCTTTCGCGCATAATGTCCAGGCTCCCATATTGCCCTTTTGTGGACGCCTTTCAACCGCAACCTCTCATATACCAGCCCCCTTCTCAGACACGCCCGCCAATCAGCCTTCCTCCCATGATACCCTCTCTCCTTTAACTTCGTCACCAGCCTGTTTCTGAATCTGTCTCTCATCAGGAACCCCTCCAACATCACCTCTGTTTCTCCCCCAGTACCTGATTTCCTCAGTCTTCTCACATATCCGGTGGACGTTTTCCAGTCTTCATTTTTTCGCCCTATTTTCTCCCAACACCTGCAGCCCTTGCTCCTTCACCCTCTGATCCCACCCTGTATTCTCCCATATTTGGGGGAGGTTCTCCACCCTCTTGCCCTTTCGCTAGGCTCTTTCCTCAGCTCTCCAGATCCTATCTTGTTTATACCATTCCTCTCGGTATCAGCCTCCACAGTCTTGCTGTCCGCTGTCAGCCTCCGCACTCTTGCTGTCCGCTGTCAGCCTCCCCACTCTTGCTGTCCGCTTGCGGGCTCCAACCGTCTTCCCTAGCTTCTAACAGTCCCTGAGACACATTCCGGTGCCTCTTCACCCACAACTACTCACTAGAGGATGTAACTAAGCCTGCCCAGTTTATAATCATGGCCCGACACATTCCCATACCTACTGAACATACAATTGCCCACTAGATGGCTTAATCAAGCTTGCACGACTGATAACTATCTGCCCAGTTCGTTCTGATGCCTTTCCAGCACACCTGCCTGGCCCCTACACTACTATTGTTTGATCATTCCTGACCCTTTTGGCATGTGTAATCAAACTTGATTTTATTTCATATATATACACGATCAGTGAGTGGTGATAAAACGATTGTCTTTATTCTCTCGATCAGTTTCTTCAACCTGCAATTCTGTTAACCCAGGTTCTCAGAACTGCGCTGCACCAACTAGTGCTCCTGGATTTGCGCAATGTTCTCGCTGTGGCTCGCACTGACTCTATCTTCCTGAATCCGTGCAGCCGTCAGCCGTCTCTAATTCCTTCAGCTCTGTATCACAGCCAAACTCATCAGCAAAAAAAGCGCTTGCCTCAGACCGATCGCCATTGCGTCCGGACGCAGAAAATCTGTCAGGAGCATCCAGTCCGCCCAGCCCACCCTCAGATGGCCCCAGCACAGTGGTGGCATCCTAGTCCGTAGGGTGCAATACAAGCCGCATCCTGTCTGCCCAGTGCACCTGGATGGTCCATTTGACACGATAATCTCCTGAAGAAACCCAAGGTAAGTGACCCATAGGGCTCTGCATTGGGGAACTCTCCCTGCCCCGGATGGCCTCTACTTACAACGGAGTGCTTTATCACCAGGTAAAGGCTGTTCAGACGAAAAAGGATTTAAACATAGGATGACTAAGCATCTATTGTCCCGGTAACGACCCAAAACATACCTCTTATTTGATCACTGCTAACACCTCTTGCAAATGGTTTCTAAGTTCTTCGCACCTCGTATCACGCTTCATGATCGAATTAGTAGAACTGTTGAATATTATTAACCTTCGGAGAGAGGCAGGGTCTTCCATCTGGGTTGACACTATTCATTACTCCTAAGTGAGTGGATTCCAATGAGTCCCTTCCTGAGTCTAGCGGATTCCAGTGAGTCCCTTCCTGAATCTTGCCGACTGCAATGAGGCCCTGCCAGACTCCAGCCGATATTGGCCAGTGCGCGGTGAGGTATATGCCTTTTTCTTCCTGCTGACCTCTATAGCCATGCGGACGCTTCGAGACCTATACGATTCGATTCCCCTCGGCGAGCGGACTCCAATGAGACCCTTCCCGACTCTGGTAGACATCTGCCCGCTACGGTATCTGCCATTTTCATCATGCTGACCTCTATAGCCATGCGGACGCTTTGAGACCTATACCATTCGATTCCCGTCGGCGAGCCGACACCAAGGAGACCCTTCCCGAGTCTGGCGGACATCTGCGTCCTGAGATATCTGCCTTTTTCAGCCTGCTGACGTCTATACCCATACGGACACTTTGAAACCTATACCATTCGATTCCCGTTGACCGGCGGATTCCAATGCACCCTGTCCCGACGCTGTCCGACCGCTGGTTGAAATGTTAGCCAAACCTTTGTACTTGAGTTCCCTGGGCAAGTACTTTCAAATTGTCGGCTACTGGGTGCTACAGGCATTCGGACACTTAGAGACCTATACCATTCGATTCCCCTCAGCGAGCGGACTCCAATGAGACCCTTCCTGACTCTGGCGGACATCTGCCCCCTGAGATATCAGCCTTTTTCATCCTGCTGACCTGTACAGCCATGAGGACGCTTCGAGACCTATACCATTCTATTCCCCTCGGCCAGCGGACTTCAATGAGACCCTTGCCGACTCTGGCGGACATGTGCACGCTGAGGTATCTGCCGTTTTCATCCAGCTGACCTCTATAGCCATGCGGACGCTTCGAGACCTATACGATTCAATTCCCCTTGGCGAGCGGACTCCAATGAGACCCTTGCCTACTCTGGCGGACATCTGCTCCCTGAGGTATCTGCCTTTTTCATCCTGCTGACCTCTATAGCCATGCTGACGCTTCGAAACCTATACAATTAGATTCCCCTCGGCCGGCGGATTCCAACGCACCCTGTCCCAATGCTGTCCGACCACTGGCTGAATGGCTATGTATACTTTGGTACTTGAGTTCCCTGGGCAAGTACTTTCAAATTGTTGGCTACTGGCTGCTACAGGCATGCGGACGCTTTGAGGCCTATACCATTCGATTCCCCTCGGTGAGCGGACTCCAATGAGACCCTTCCTGACTCTGGTGGACATCTGCTCGCTGAGATATCAGTCTTTTTCATCCTGCCGGCCACTATAGCCATGCGGAGGCTTTGAAACCTACACCATTCGATTCCCCTCGACCGGCGGATTCCAACGCACCCTCTCCCGACGCTGTCCGACTGCTGGTTGAAATGTTAACCAAACCTTTGTACTTGAGTTCCCTGGGCAAGTACTTTCAAATTGTCAGCTACTGGGTGCTACAGGCATGCGGACACTTAGAGCCCTTTACCATTCGATTCCCCATGGCGAGCGGACTCCAATGAGACCCTTCCCGACTCTGGCGGACATCTGCCCCCTGAGATATCTGCCTTTTTCATCCTTCTGCCCTCTATACCCATGTGGACCCTTTGAAACCTACACAATTCGATTCCCCTCGACTGGCGGATTCCAAAGCACCCACTCCCGACGCTGTCCGACTGCTGGTTGAAATGTTATCGGGGCCTTTGTACTTGTGTTCCCCTTGCAAGTGCTTTCAAAGTGTTGGCTACTGGGTGCTACAGGCATGCGGACGCTTCGAGGCCTATACCATTCGAATCACCTCGGCGAGCGGGCTCCAATGAGACCCTTCCCAACTCTGGCGGACATCTGCCCGCTGAGGTATCTGCCTTTTTCATCCTGCTGACCTCTATAGCCATGCGGACGCTTCGAGACCTATACCATTCGATTCCCCTCGGCGAGAGGACTCCAATGACACCCTTCTCGACTCTGGCAGACTTCTGCATGCTGAGGTATCTGCCTTTTTCACCCTGCTGACCTCTATAGCCATGTGGACCCTTCGAGAGCTATACCATTCAATTCCCCTCACTGAGGGGAATCCAACGCACTCTGTCCGGATACTGTCCGACCCCTGGTTTAAGGGTTATCAATACTTTTGTACTTTAGTTCTCCAGGCAAGGACTTTCAGATTGTCAGCTACTGCGTGCTACAGTTTTCTAGACAAGCTTTAATAAATCTATTCCTATTTTAGTATCTAAATGACTAAAATAATTAAACATGAGTAATACTGGATGGATCTTTCCGGCAAATTGGGATATTCTCCCCAGCTTTCAATAGCTCATTCAAAGTCCTCGAAGGGACAGTTGTTGACTTAAAAGGTATCCGATGATAGCCAGTTACACCAGAGTACTTCCACTATTCTACTATGCTATTGGGTTGCCTCCGGAGAACCTTTTTGCGTCCGGAAAACCTTTCTGCGTCCGGAGAACCTTTCTCCCTCCGGAGAACCTTTCTGCATCCGGAGAACCTTTCTGCGTTGCGTACCTGCTGAGTCCTTGGTTGCCTCTGGTGCGTCCGGGCGGCATCGACCCCTGTCCACAAGCACCCAATAAAAGACCGCATACCCAGAACGCGAGTTTAAGTTCTATGCGCCTGGCTCGCCGGACCCACAGGGAGCACGGGTGCGTCCGCCTGTAACCTCTTTTTTTTTGCTGATGCTCCCACCTCAATGTGTTCTCATCATTATCATATCCCACTATCCTCTCCATCCGCTTTCCCTGCTCCTTCGCGGTTTTGCCCTCTAATGTCATCCTTATCTGCTGGATTTTTCGACTTGGCCAAACTCTTTCTGTTTTGCCCCACGATTGTGTCTGATATTCAAGTATGGCTGTCTATCTATTAGCTAACGTTTCTTACAATTTGAGTAATGACAGTTTTCAAAAGTATCCAGAGAGGAGGGCCATTGGCCGATATGAACACTTTTGAAACCTGCAATTACGCAGAGTCTATCTTACCCCCGGAACTGGCCTGTGTGAAAGACAGATTATCGATGAAGATGCCAGTCCACCAACATCACTATGAATGTCATAATATGGCTGCTGTGAGTCAGATAAACCGGCTATTGATCTTATGTAGAAAACGCTCCTCTGTCATGCCTTTTCTTTTCGGGCCAGAATAATATTGAGAAAATATCGTGCCCGGAATCTGCAGTGCTGCGAATCTAAGCGAGATGGGCTCTCAGCTGGCTTAGATTGATTTAGTCTCACAGCGATTAGAGACTATCCCGACAAAAGTGAAAAATATACCTCATAGCTGCAAGGAGGGCAAATGAACCTATCCTCCTCCAGTCGGTATTCCACTCTTTGTGTGCAGGCTGTAGGATCCTTAATATTGAGCTTATAGATTTCTGTTATAGCCTTTTTTACTATATGCAGATACGGCGATCTGCATCCGCTGTCCTTTGCCTGTCTCTGCAAATCAGGAACAAGCGGCCACTTCATTTAGGCTGGGATGGGATGTCTGTTATCGATTAAGGGTAACTTACCTGGTTATTTCACGCTGGAGTAGCATCAGTAAAGTTGGGAAAAGCTAATTGGGTTTGGGCCTCGCTCGAAAATGTGGGGACTTCCTCGGTTAGGGTAATTGGGTCTGAAGATGGATTGACAAAGATCGTCCGGTCCCATATCAGATCACTAGCGTTGGCCAGAATGCTACACTCAAGCAGTGTGGCTATATTTCGTGGGCTGCTGGCTTGCTGTCCTCCTCCGCTATTGAATTCCAGCATTGTTAGATCTGGGTGCCTTGGGGTTATCGCTGGCATTGCAAGTGGATTTAAGACTGTGGGTGAATGAGAGGGAATTGCAGATGTATAACCATTTTAGCTAACACGTACTAGGGCAGGCTTTTTTCGTCTGGGGTAACTAATCCTCCTGCTGGAACTGTGAGTATTCCCAGGGGCGATTGTCAGTATCGAGCACTGCGAGCTAAGAAACTCAGGCTCAATTGGTCTTTACGCTCCCCAGGGTGATGGATGATCCGTATCATCCCCATGCTGGCTTAACTTGTTCTCCTCCTCACTCTCCTCACTCTGGCTATTAGTTCCCTCATATTCCCTATCATTAGAGTCCAGAATCTCATTCGCCGACTCCAAGACCTACTGCTTGTAGTTAAGGACAGGCTCTGGTACCTCGAGTCATGAAGAAGCCAGCTCTAGCTAGTATCCCTCCTCCTACCTACAGCGGACCTAGCCGTAACAGACTCAACACTGGGTGATGGTATTATAGTTGATCTATTCCTGGACCCGGATCTCTGAAAATGTCCGCGGAGAACCTCTCTTTGCCATTGCCTTTCCTGACTGGATTAAAGCGTTCAGTCAGTCATAACCGGCCGCTGTTGTTGTGATATAGTCTGCAGGTAGATAGTGATAAAATAGAATTGTTGTGTATGATGTTGGGGAGCAGGTGGTGTCAGGAAGCCTCTGTTGGTATGTAGCTAAAGGCATGATATGGGGTGTGAACTTGGAAGATAGAAATAGTCCATCTGGCTTCCGTAAGAACTAAAAGAGTTTACGTCATCCCTTGCTTGTATGTTTGCTGTTGTTGGCAGACACCCGCGCATCGAAATTGCAACTTCATACCTGATATAGGAATTTGCACCAGAAGAGTCGAGTTTCAACTTGAGCGCGCCACTATGTCACTGGGGCAACACAAGTATTTGGTACTTGATATTCTTGAAGGTGATGAAAAAAGATTTTCAGTATTTATGGACTAATCTAGTGTGACTAGATCTGCCAAGCGGACAGTAACAAATGTGGGTAAGGCTAGAGCTTGGAGCCCGAATGCTAATCTCAGAAAGTGAAAGCTGCCGCCATGGCTCAACGGATGGGATATAAGATGTAAAGCTAGGATAGGAACAGCGATGAAAGAGGCAACTCCGAATAAAAAATGGGCTACAAAAGAAGGAGAATGATCAGCACAAATCTAAAGCGCAAATCTCTAAAGCCTGAAGAGAAAACATATTTCAGGACAAAAAAGATCTGGATAAGAAAAAGAATGATGTGCAAAGATTCCAAGAGCAGGTCCCTGGAGCTGACCCGGTAACTGCAAAATAGCCAGTGGAAGAAAGGGTCTGTAGACAACATTGGGTTTGGGCAACTGCAGCGGGCTAATCCAAACAAGAAATGTGTGGGAAAAAAATGGAAGGATAGCACGCAAAACTCTAAAGGCTAAACTCTAAATGAAAAACACTCTCAGGAAATGTCTGCAGGAGATAGTTGTAGGTCAAATTAAGTGTACTGAGCAGGGCAAGCAGCCCAGAGAGAGCTGGCTAATCTAAACAGAAATAGTCTGGAAGCAGCAAGAAAAACACAAACTTTAGCAACAAAAATAAAAACACCAAAAATCAAGCACTAAAAAGAAAACTTGAAGTGTCTATCGCAGTCTAGAATGTGTAAATTGCTTGAAATGGACCTGCACCCGCACTAGCGGGACATTAGCGGCATTGGTCAGGGCAGGAGAGCTTTGTTGGCAGAGCTAGTAAGCAAGAACAGAAACAGACTTGAGCGGGCTCCCGATGCCCATTTCTGCTGGTGGTACTACGGTAGACCTTGTCAACAGAATGGATGAAAAACCTGGTAGTCGTAACAGGAAGTTAGTAGGTGTAGAGCATGCACAAGGGTTGGTTGGGGAGTTGGTGGCCTGGCTTAATTCTCTTCTGGCTTCTCTGGCTGCCAGAATATCTACAGACGGATGGCATGTAGCTGGATCGGAGGGGGAAGGGATTCTGCCAGGCATACGAACTTAGGTCGCTACTGTGTCGAGAGGCTGCTGGCCCCCTGAGGCCAGGATCAAAAAAAGCTTGGCTGATCTTCGGGCCTCTGTATGCATAGAGGGAGCAGAGGCCGCATGGCGCAGATTGTGAGCCAACGGCAGGGGACTGTTTGGAGGACCAGGCCTGTTGGCAGGTCACGGACTCAGATTAAGCTCCCCATCTACTGTGTTTAGTTCAACCTTAATGCTGGTATCGATTGCCCCCATCTGGCAGGCTACCTTCCGCTGAGGTTCCAAACTTGCATCTGAACTGTATTGCTCACCAGCCTCTTGCATGACTGCCAGGTTGAGTTTACAACTGTTATTTGCTGGTGTTATAGGTGATTTCTTTAGGTTAGTCTTCTGACCTCTTTGTCTACTAGAACTCAAAACACGAGTGCCTAAGTTAGCACAAGGGACTGAAGATTGTTTACCAGGAGACAATGTAGCGCCAGAATGTGGGGCTAGGATCGCTGCATTTGCCAAATAGAGGGCCCAATCAGCAGCGACATCAGACTCTAGCTCGGATTTCCCAAAGTCCACCCAATTGATGCGGTGCGTTCGCCCAGTTCCTTTTGGTGTATTGCTGCTCCGGGTGGTCCTCGATAAGGTGGTTCACTTTGCGGCCGCAGCAGACAACTCTGTTAGGTGGTGGTCAGAGTTCGGCTCCTCATCGCTACCAGGCCACTCCTCATCTGAAGTGGTACCCAGGTTACATCAGCAAAAAAAGCTTTTACTCTGAATGGATAGGTATTGCGTTTGGACGCAGGAAATCGGTCGGGAGCATCCTGTCCGCCCAGCCTGCCCTGAGAGGGCCCCAGCAGAATGGTTGCATCCTAGTCCGTTGGGGGCAATACAACCCACATGCTGTCCACCCAGTGCACCTGGATGGTCTATTTCACACCCTAATCTCCTGAAGAATACCAAGGTAAGTGACCTATCGAGATCTTCATTGAGGAACTCTCCCTGCCCCTGATGACCTCTACTTACAACGGAGTACTTCATTACCAGCTAAAGGCTCTTCAGACGAAAAATGATCTTAACATAGGATGACTAACCATCTATTGTCCCGGTAACCACCCAAAACATACCCCTTATTTGATCACTGCTAATAACACTCGCAAATGGTTTCTAAGGTCTTTCACACCTTGCATCAGGCTTCATGATTGAATCAGTGGAACTATTGAAAATTATCAACCTTCGGAGAGGGGCATGCTCTTCCATCCTGTAACAGGTTTATTCCTGTCTAACGGAAATACAATAGGACCGGCGATAGACCTGCTAGCGCTGGCGCTAAGGGAGGCTTCAAGGGACCGGTAGCTTAGAAGGATAATAGTTGAAGGACAAGTTGGG
>Ga0307513_10000125_pt1 | contig 108077 bp, 123 predicted proteins | sample 15_EM_MG_FD_202174 | JGI IMG/M metagenome (GOLD analysis project Ga0307513, IMG submission 202174) | Populus trichocarpa ectomycorrhiza microbial communities from riparian zone in the Pacific Northwest, United States - 15_EM | ecosystem: Host-associated > Plants > Roots > Unclassified...
AAGGGGGGACAAAGGGGGGAGGGGACGACACTTGAGTGATCCGATCCTCAGGGCGGATGCTACCTGCAGGAGGTGCATAGTCCTCGTCCGACGATCGGTCCAATCGGAAGTTGCTATACAGCTTCCGTTCACCGGAGGAAAGTCGCTCAACAGGGGAGGGAAGACGCCGTTGGCTATCGTCAACCTCGACCACAGAAGGGATGTACATGGGATCCTGGGAACGGTCCTCGTCAATGGACGGCCAGGATGCGGAGGGGACCATGGGATCAGACGCCATAGTCGAATGAAAATCCGAGCTCACCATCTGAGAGCTGAACGGGGCGAAGGACTGGGAGGAGCCCTCGGGGGTGTGAAAGCGGGTGAAAAAACCCAAAGAGGTAGTGCGGTCGACGTGGCAACGCGCAGAGGAGGTGTCACCAGTAACGCAACAGCCGCGAGCAGCCATGATACCAGTGCAAACAGTTTCGACTGAGTCGAAGGAGCGGAGGTCGAGGTGAGCAACAATGGCTCGAACCTCAGAAGTAAAGAAAAGGGATTCATTCTGACATCCCGAAACATGAACAAAGTGTAGGCCCTGGTAGGCCCCACCCGGAGCAGCGTAAGACAACCTGACAGCCGGGATAAGACCACAGCCATCAGAGGTGTTCATCCTACCCGGGACAATCTGGGTGCCCGGAGCAGGGGAGGGGGAGCGAGGAGGAACAAAATGGGGAACAGAGTCACCCATCGTGAAAATTCACCTGTAGCAAAAGGCCAGGCGAGCCACCAAAGAAAAATCCACCGGTAGTAAAAGCCCGGCGAGCCACTAAAGGTATTGCCCGAAGGCCAAAAAGCACCGACCGCCCGAAGGCAAAAATTCCCACCGAGGCCCGAAGGCAAAGAGCGCGACCGTCAACGAAATGTATTCACGATAATAAAGCGTGGTGTTGAGGGCAGCGAAACCTTGTGTTCCTATTGGTTGCAACAAGAAGACAGGAAAATGGAAATAGAGGGGACGGAGCTTGGTAAGATTATTATAATAATATTATCATATTATATAATAGAGGGAGGTGGCTAGTCTAGGTGTGTTCACGAATACCTTGTCTTCCTTCCTTTTCTTTCTTTTCTTATTTGCTTACTCACTTATTTACCTACCCACTGAGCAGGAACCTTCGAGTCCCCCCCCCCCACTGCAATGTAAGTGGTGGCATATGTACCGCTAGACAGACCGGCAGACAACTTTTTTACTCTCCCTCGCAGTAGATGCGAGGGGATGGGGGGATGGGTGGGTTTATATATCATACCGGAAGCTCCATCGTCCAGCACACAAGTTAATCTAACTGGCTCGAGTTGATGCTGTATTACATTACCGTGTACCACAATCATACACTCACCCATCTGAGTCCTGCCCACTCACTTGTATCTTTTCTTTTTTTTGTTTTCGTGTCTTTTTACGATACGCCTTTACCTACCTACCTATCATACCTCCCCAGACTTTCATGATCGGTTTCCTCGTTGGGTTGCGGGTATAAATTGTCCATCTATGGTGCCGGTATATATCTTTCTCGGGAGGGCAGAACAAGCGCTCCTGGCGGTCCAGCTGGCTAGAATGCCACGACTACGCGCACCGTTTAGCGCAAGACACGACCATTGCTAGACGCGCGCTTGCCCCATTCGCCAAGTAGCAAGCAAGCAGGTATGGGAATAGTGAAATTTTATCTGGCGGAGCTATTTGCGGATAGAAAAACTGTTACGTATGCACACCTCCGAAAAAAAAGATGTTATGCCGAGTGAGCGCATGACCAAACTCTAGGTATTCTGGGTTGAGTAGAGCAAATAAAGCAAAGTAGGAAGGAAGTAGAGGAGGAGAGCCCAAAAAACCCTCTATTCATGCTACGAGTAAAGAGGGAGGGATCGTTATAATCACCCGAAATTCCGCGATCAAGAGTCGATAAGGTGGAAGAGATACAACGAGGGAAATAAGAAGGAGAAAGGCGTCCGTGTACCCCTAATTACAAGAAATGTAGTCCTAAAAGCAATTTGCCTGCCCCTCTCATGCTCGCAGCCACTCTTGTCCGTGATATGTATATATTTATGTACGCACGGCTAAGAAATATATGCAAGAACGTAACGTGACCCAACTAAAGAGAAAGAAAAGGCGTGGGCAAAGTTACGGAAGGCATCAGTGAGCAATTATTAACGTGAGAAAAACGTGAAATCCGAGCAAGAACAAAAAACAGATGAGCCACCGCCGTGTCCAGGAATGAATCTAGGAGGATGAATGAAAAAATAACAGGGAGGGAACATATACAACAAAAAGGGGGATGATGAAGAGTATGTGATAGTGGAGTTGTGAAATGATAGCAAGGTATGTGAAGTAAAGAGGAAAATGGGGAGGGGAAGTGAAGCATTTGTGTCGTTCGCCGTAAGGCTGTCATGAAGAGGCAGGGGTGCTAAAATATGGGTGCATGAAAGAAAAAAAGGTACATAAAAATTGGCTGATTAAAAATAACGTAACGTGACAATCTAAAGTTCTGTTATTGCGGGAGAAAAAAAATTTAGAGCAAAAGATAGCGGAAAGAGGGGAAAGGAAGTGCTATTATTATTGTAAAACTCCGTTGGTGGAAAACTCAAAAGGGATGCAGAGCCAATACATTTGAAGGTGAAGCCGCCCTCCCCAGATGATACCGAGCGAATTGCAGTGATGAGAAAATACTTTTTGTTGAAATTGAGCCAATTATTAACCCGCCACGTTTCCCCACAGATGGGCAAGTATCGAAGACTACCACTCGGGTTCGAAGTCGAAACAAAGAGCCATACTAGTCCATCCCTTGACCCTAGTCAAAACAACGAGGTATCTTTCATCCCCATCGGCCTCTAGCCCACTCGCTGTATCGCCTCTGCTGTTTCCTCCGAGGAATATGGTGGGATTGGTCCTAACGGGCATCATACCCCAATCCTCTTCCTCTTCACCGAGGTTCTGACGACGTCTCCTTCTCATGATTTCGGGCTGCTGTAGTTTGTGTCTCGAAACCTGCTTGAACCACCTCTCTCTCGGGGACGTGGTCGAGCCGGAAGGAGACATGGAATTGCTGGTAAAGGAAGGCCTTGGATAGATTGTAGACGCTGTTGGTGCAGATGATGCTCCGGAGCTGGAGCCCGATGAATTGCTGGCAGCTGAGCTCGGTCTCTCGATGGGCACGCTGTTACTCCTTTTCCTCTTACGACAGCCCTCAGGAGTCATTGACATCTGATGACTAAACGCTGACTCCTCTTTAACGCCTTCCCACCAGATCCCATTTAGAGTCCCGTCCGCAACCTCTTCATACCCGACCGTATCTATCCTGGCCGACATGGGTGGATTATGACCTCCCGGAGGATGCCATATCCTCGTGGCCGGGCGGAATACAGGCCTAGCCTCATCTTCGCTCTCGTCATCGCTAATATCGCTGGAGGTGGCTTTGACCGGGCTCTTGTTTTCATCAAATATGATCCAGCTCACTCCGCTATCAACATTGAGTGCCTCCATCCTGGTATGCTCTGCCACTGGTATAGCGTGGGTGCCTATACGACTCTCGACTGATGGGCGTATCTCGTCTTCAGCATACCTGCTCTGGTACCGACGGATTTCGAGTATATCAAAATTAACAGTTTCCAAGGTCCAAACAGAGAGAGTAGGGTATTCAAGCTTCTCGGTCGAATTGCGGGTCTTCGGTGGAACGAGATGTGGGTGTGACTTGGATTCAATTATCATAAGGTTGGGCCGCTCTTTGTTCGATCTTGGTTGGGAGCTGAACTCGATCCGGATGGCTTTCTCCAACAGGCCAGTTCCAATCTCAATCCCACTCCTCTCTAAATCAATCTCTTTCAGCAAAGATGCCTCCTCCCCAATTTTTCTCCCAAGTGAGTAAACAAGAACCTTATAAGCAGCTTTCTTGGGAACCTCCTCTCCCGGGATTCTGGAGCCCTTGTCTTCGAAAGCGACCACCATCTTTTGCGGCACAGCGCCCTCGACATGAGACACAGGAAAGACAGTATAGGCGCCAGGGCACTCCGGAAGGTTGTTGGGGTACCCAGAACGCTTCTGCCTCGGCCAAGAGTCGTGGAGAGCAGTTCTTGTAAGCACCTTTCCGGTAAGAAGACAATGAACAACTAGAGTATATCTATACTCCTGGGTAACACCACCGCCATTAGCCGGTACAGGCACCTGTACCTGAGTCAAGTAATGCACCCATCCTTTGGTCCGTTGGAGAGAATTCGGGTTGTCGTGAAGCGATACTTTCCAAACCACTTCATCCGTCTCATAATCCAACGCGGCCATCTCCAAACCCCAAGTCAAGACTTCCCTAAACAGAAGCACCACCAATCCACTTCCGTTTCTACCAGGCACGTTTTCGACTGCAGTAATTTGGTGGACGTGGGCGATTCTATTACCAACGCTACCGAGCTTAAGACCACGACGACCACTAATGCCTTCCCCGATCTTCTGCTGCCAGATCTTTCTGTTCGATTCGCACCAGAATAGATAATGAGCGGTAGAAGCGAACCCTCGGTCGCAGATATGGTGTAAACGGTACTTATGAACTTTTGTGGGTTTCGCCATTGCTCTTGTGTGAAGACGATAAGTAGCTCTAGAAAAACCCAAGGAGACCTCGGAAACCTCGCGACTTTTGGATCTGTTGAACCGGCTAGCGAGGATTGATTGAAGCTCCAACGATCTCCTAGGTCCAGACCTACTACTTTTCTTTCCAGCTTTGCCAGATCTTTTGCCCGTTTGAGGTACCTCCCCGTCGAGTTCCATGACATTATCTCGGGAGTTCGATTGCTTAGTGGCTAGAGCATTCCTTTCATAAAGTTCTCTGGTTTCTCTTGAATGCGGAAAGTGGGCTTGAAGAGCGACTTTACAGATGTAATCAGAGCTTAGGACTCTGTCCCACACACTTGAGACCCGACGCAAGCGCACAACATCGACTGGAGGCAAAAACTCAACTATCATTGCGATCTCATAGATGTTGAGCACCTGGAAAGGGTCCATGCGACCCATGATCTTTGTGACTTTCTTTCTCTTTGGGAAGAGGGGAACGAAAGGAAAATGATCTTGCTATGTTGAACTGACTGCAATGGAGGATCGTTCGTGCCAAGGGAAAGGTTAAGAGATTATAGCGGGGTAACTTTAAAGAGAAGAGGAGGTGGAAGGCTAGCGGCAGTTTGTGGTTGAAGAGGAACGATGATGAATGTTGACGATGGTTGTAGTGATGACGACGAAATCGAAGTTGTGTTAAGGGGGGTGTTAAGGGGGGGGAGGAATAAGGGGGAAGGAAAATGAGGGACACTTGACAGAGCAAGGAAGATGGGATGAAGCTAGCGAAAGAAAGGCTTAGGAAATTAAGGTATAAGGAGAGAGGGAGAGCTGGGAGGAATGCGGAGGCGAAGTCGACTGGAAGTAGCACGAAGCAGTGGTCGAAGAAAAGGTAAAGAGAGATGTGGAGGATTAACTCAGGATTGTGGGTGGTGGAGGTGGAGGTGGAGGTGGAGGTGGAGGTGGAGGTGGAAGTGGAAGTGGAAGCGGAGGAGGAGGAGGAGGTGGTGGTGGTGGTGGTGGTGGTGGTGGTGGGGTGAGGAAAGAGAAGAAGAACGAAGGATACAGGTAGTCAACGACGAGAGAGAGAGAGAGAGGGCTACCTAGGACAAGGGATAGAAATGAGGAGGGGAGTGGGGCAACAAGACATACAGAATAGAACAGAGCACATGAACGGGTTGATAATTCGCAGTGTGTCTGTATCCTGTAGCCAAATGTGTCGCGCTCCACCACCCTACTACTGTATGGACATGGGAATGGTAAAGGTAGAAACACCGGGGAAGAAATGGGCGAGTAGGAAGTGAAATAAATTCAGAGTGAGCGAGAAAGGTGGGCTATGAGATGGTAAAAGCATGCAAGGAAAAGATTGTGGGCTGTGTGCTGCTCGGGGTGCAGTAGAAAGATTGAACAGCAGCAGCAGCAGCCAGAAAGCGGAGAGCAAGCAGCAAAGCCAGCAAGTACAGTGTGAAGATCAATAATAGGCACCGAGCATGGAACAAACTGACCAAAGGGGTTACCTTTGAAGCCTCATCCTGTTAGCGGTAGGTCATGATGTGTGAATGCTGCAATTGCCTCTACCGCTGCTATAAACTGTGATTATGAGCCGTCTGCTGTCAGTATAAGACAAGCCCTTTTCTTTCTCTTCCTCCCTCTGTGCTTATGTAAAAGTACAGTGCGGGGAGAGAAGAACCCAGACGATGAGTTGAGTTGCTTCCCCTATTTCTTCCTTGCCTGTCCTGCCGTGCTCTATTCCATATATTTTCTTATTGCTTCGGATGTATTGACTCTGTGATTGAACAGTATTGCAACCATCTCACCTTTCTACTGTTCTTCTCTCGAAGGGATGGAATAGGACGTGGACATGCGATTACTTCGGCAAAGGGCGTTTACCTTATTTATCTGTTTATCTCCCCTACAGCTTTGGCTCGGGTTTGCTTACTCTTTACAAACGGTATCTAACGGTACTTTACGGATTTATAGTACCCTACGGTACTCCGGCGAGTTAAAGTCGAGAAGAACATGGCCAGGGTTGTGGGTGCGAAAGTTCAAGAAAAGCAAAAAAAAAAGGGAGGGAAAGAGGGAGGGAGGGAAAGGAAAAAGAAGACAAAACGGAGAGCGAAATGAAACATGGTAGAAGCCTTCCCTCCTACTTGGTACAACTGCAGTACCTCTGCCCCCATCAATATTACCGTTTCTCTACTTGCTGCTGCTACAATGCTGATAAAGCCTGCCAAAGCCTGCTTGCCAGTACCGTGGTCGCATTCAACCCATTCCGCCAGGCACTACTAGGTCACGCAGCAGCACCAGCATATCCTACTTGCACGAGGACAAAGCGACATCGACCAAACCACGGCAGTCAGCCCCAAGTCTACTAGAAGGTATCACCATTGCCAAAGGGTGAAATAAGAGAAGGAAAAATTCTATATTGTGCAGAGCATCCTCCTACCGGTATTAGGCCCAATATACGAAAACCCGAATTGGAATAGAAAAGGAAAAGAAAAAAAAGTGCAAAGGTCTCCTTGCCTTCTCCCCTCCTCTTTCTTCAAGTTCTTCCTCTGATTTAGGAAAAGGGTACGATTAAGGCAACCAAAAGCAAAATAAAAGACATACGGTACATGATCAGAAAGAGGAAAAAGTAACAAGCAGGAGTAAGAATAAAAAGCAAAAAAATATGAAAATGGGAATAAGAATCAACCAATCCCCCTGTCATGCAACCATCAACCATTTGAAGAGGAACGAAAAGAAAAAAAAGAAAAAAAAGAAAAAAAAATAGTACTTGGACTCGAGTCAGGCATCTAGATCTTCTGATCTGACGCGATATCCCAAGCTACGGACAGCGGCGTTGCGTCTTTCCTCCTGCTTCTTCCCATGTGTCTTTTTTTTTTTGGAAAGAAGAGAAAAAAAGAAAAAAATTGCTCCCACCCTGACCAGGATCAGTCCTCGGATGGGACAGAATAAGGCAGACTATTGCTGGTCCAGTGCTCTCCAAAAAAAATAAAAAATAAGGAAAAGAGGAGAAAGCAGAAAAAAGCACTTAACACAAAGGCTAGGCCCACGTGAGCTTCTACCTCGGACCGCCGAGGCAAGGGGGGAAAAAAAAGACAGACTCCCTTCAGAATAATCACTCGCTCTCCGGTGGGTTTTTGGAATACTCTTTCTGGAATAATATGCTTGCCATCCAGACAAAGTTTTCTAAGTTCACGAATAATTGGCCCGACCTGCGAGTACCGCACTCGTCCCGTCTATCCACCTTAGGACCTCAATATGGCTACCTGCCAGCCAGCCAGAGCCAATATAATTCTCATCTTTTCTTGCTCCGTTCCGCGATAGCTGTTGAGAAACATGGAGGCCCTTATTTCCTTGATCATTGCTGTTACTGGCACGATAAGCAGGTGAGAGAGCGATGGGAGGTGAGAATAGGGGATGACGGTTGCAGTAGTAATACAGATCGTACATAATATGGTAATATCCACCCCAAGTTGTGGGTAGGAAACATGGAGTTTCAGGTCATATGTTCGCATCGCTGATATCATATGTCATTGTGGCATACGGTATGGCAAGGAGGCTCTGCGAGCAAGGTGTCATCCAGTAAGCCGGACATAGTGTATCTCCACTGTGCGATAGAAGAAATCGAAAGGTGGTACACGGTGGTGAAAGGTGAGGCAGGAAGTGCGGTTCTCGCGAGTATTTCATGGAAGCATTTTATTGGCTTATCATAATACACCCTTTCCCACCGTGCAGAACAATATTCTCGAAAAGTGTATCGTACGTAGGACGTAACAGTACTGGTAGGTTGTGTAGTGGTGGTCGCGCAACATGAGGGTGCGATATCCAGAGTGAGCCAGGATCCAGCAGCACGCACGTTAAGGATCCTTTTATAACAGCAAGCAAGTCGGTTTCGCTGCTGTGACGAAATAACGCACAAAGCTAGTGCAAAGCTTTGTAAGCCTTTAGGGCACGATACCGGTATCTCCCTGTTCCTTTTACTCTAGCGGATTATTAAAGGATAAGTAGGTCATAAAAGAGCCGTAGCACGGTCTTATCTGGTTAAACCGGAAATGGCGTCAGGACGGTTCGAATGAATCAAGTGTGGGTCGATAGGCGAGCGAGATCTTCAAAAAAAATGTTGCCCCGCCCCCCCCCCAAGTTAAATTTTGACGACGACAATTGCCTAATGGGTTGTGCCTGTTTCTAACAAAGATTTTCACGTTTTCCGGGAAAGGAGTTTCCCCAAGAGGTTTTTTTATATTCTCGCTCGCCTATTGGGTTGTCCCTCGCACGCATTGGGGGGGGGGGGTAGGCCAAGAAAACTCTGAAAGGAGTTTAGTGAGAATACCCGAAGAACTTTTCGGTCACCGCCTAGGTGGGTAATTTATTAAATACCCGCCTAGAATCTGCATTGTCTTTAAATGTCGTCTCTCACAAAAACAATGGATGGTCCTGTGATGGATGTCTGAAGTGGAATATAAAGCCAAAAAATACCTAGCTATTTATTGATAGAAGGGAAAAGAGGATGAAATGTTTTGTTAGGAGACTAATTGAGATTAGTGTGATTTTGAAATTTCAACACATGGTAACTACTTGTAGGCGATTGTAGCCCAAATGACGTGAATGGACTACCGATATTGTCCTTAAGTCTTTCGCATAGACTGGCGCACTATTCCACTCCCGTTACTCCTCGCCTAACCAGCTAAATCCCCCTATTTCGGGTTCGACTAGGTGATGCGGTATGCGGCTCCGAACTCACTGGAGTATCACAACTATGATACTCCAATCTTAAGTATTATAGGTAGGCTACGAAACTAACCTCAGATCTAACCCATGGCAGTCACATATGGTATGATACTCGTACTTGTACAGCCATGTGCCAAAAGAAGTTCCAGCACCCCAGCAGGTATCCTACTATGGCACAAAAGGGCTATACCACACTATACCAGCCGGGGGCGTGTCAGAACTTTTTGGCACACACGACTTGTACCGGTATTTGCAAGAGGATATAGACGTGTCAGTTGCGAGCGGATAAGAGAAGTATTACTTATGATACGGGTAACAGTAACAGTACCGGTATTGTACCGTACCGTACATTCAAGGCTCACCGCTTCTTCTTCTTCTGCAATGAGGGTGAAGTAAAGTAAAGTAAAGTATAACCTCATGAAATGCGGTGCTACCAACAACAAAAACAACCGTACGGCAAATATATTCATACTAACTACTTCTCATGCAGACAGACCAGTACTCGTACCCCCCCCCAATCCCTTCCCTTCTCATATTCCACGAGGGAGCGGCAAAGGGTAGAACTGTTACCCCCTGTACCGGTACAGCACAGTAACAATCAACCCCCCCCACACACCGACAAAAATAAATAAATCACAAACCGTCATTCGAGCCTGCCGCCTTATCTGCCATTAACTTATCCCTCCTCCCGGTGCAGGCACCGTACCTACCTACCTACCTACAGTACGGTACCTTCAGCTCTAACCCCTAGCCTGCACATTTGCGCAACCGAGGTATTATACGAGCACTTTACGCAGGGGGGAAGCACAATCATCACAGCGCACCATTGCCGCTGCCTCTGCCCTAACTTGACCCCCGGCATTCACCTCCAAGGCACAGTACATAGATACATATTCCAGGCGCAATACCTGACCATCCATACTATACTTCCTTTCACCAATGGCAGAGTACAATCTAGGAGGTAAGTAAGTAAGTAAGCATCGTCGTACACCAACCGGGGGGGAGAAAAGCCAGCGAGCAAAAAATCTCACCGATAGATAGAACTACGGCTCATCCCATCCCATCCCATCCATCCCTTTCCCCACGAGTCGTGAGAAACCCCGGGAACGGGCGGGTCCGGGATTAAGCATAAACTCACGCCTCTTTTTTCTTTTCTTCTTCTTCCCTCCACCTGTCCCTTAGCGACAAAAAATGGACAGGTTAACGTATTGATTGGCTACGGTACGGCAACGGTTGGTCCGTTGGTATGATAGGAAATAAAAAATAAATAGCTGGGAAGTAAAGAAAAAAAGGCTTTCGATAGGTACCGGTATGGTTATTCGAATGCACTGTACTGTAGTCTGTGGTGGTACTTGTGTGACAGCGGTGGTTACGGTACCGTACCCTGTTAACCGACGGGGGAGGGAGGGGGGGGGAAACCAGGAATTTCGTTCCGGATCGGGGGGGAAATCCGGAGTGGTGGTATGCACGGTACCTGGTTCACGCCTGTGGTGTTTGCTTTGCTTGTGATGCTTGTTGGAAGGATTGCGTGGGGGGTGTATTTAGTTGGGGCATGGGGAGGAAGGAAGGAAGGAAGGATCGTCTTTCTCCCTTGTTTTATTTATTTACTGCGTGTCTGGTTGTAGGGACGTTTGGTATTAAGGCTGGCAAGTAAGTAGATTTCGGCTTCTATCATACCTCTTGCTGCGTATATCTGGCTGTCTGCGGTACTATACCTTTTTTCTCCTAACTGTTGTAATACTCGGGGTAGGGGTGTAGCAGAGGCCTGTGCATATATATATATTATACCTTGAAAGGAGTAATCAAAGAACCAAAAAAGTAAGAAAACTACTAACTAGAGTAATTCTACTATCCCCCTGCTTGTCCCAATATCCCCCCCCCCCCCTCACCCGAGTACTTGACGTGCTAGTTAGTTACTATATTTAAACTCTAAGTTTATGTTATCGGACTTGAGAAATACGAGCATAATTATTTCCAAGTATAATATTATTAATAAAACAAGTTCTATTCTGTTCTGCCATCCATCTATTTCAAGTGCCCGAAGGGAATACCAGAAAAAAAGTAGTGCAATATTTCATTCTTCCGCTTTGATATTACACCATTAGTCCCGTAAACTCTATCTATCTTCTTATTGATCTCGTTTTTTACATCCCCGTTGAATAACTATTCCTCTAGTATGCACTTTTTGTACTTGTATCCATTCTTTCTTCTCCTAGGTACTCTCACTCGGGTTCTCCTAATACCCCCCCAAGCAGCATGGCAATCCATCAATCCATCCAAGAAGGCCATTCACGAGAAAGAATGCACCGAGCCTTCCACCCTCACTTTGGCATATTGGGAATGAAGAATAGAGTTGATATTATTTTTTCTCTACCACTCTCAATTCAGATCTCCGCTCCTTTTATACCCCCTCTTAGGAATACCCCTTCCGGTTATCACAGATCTCCAGTTCGGCAGAATTAAATCGTATAGTAGTAGTAGTAGTAGTAGCAGGAGCGGTACCAAGTGAATCCGAATACAACTTATTTTTTACTTATTTTCAGTTCAAGGGTGTTGATTATACTGCTAGTAGTACTTCTGCATAAGCTGTTCAATACATATATAGATATAGACGAGACCCCTCGCCGGAACACAGCCCCCCCACAATCCATCCAGGAACCATGCCGTCAGTTATCGTACCGGGACAGCAACGCACGACTGCACCGTACCATACCGCTCGGAAATGCATACAGCACAGACAGGTATATATATATATATCTAAAGTATCAAGATGCTGGATCGTGGGGAATGAGTGCACCTCCATCACTCCTTCCTTCCTTCCTTCCTTCCTTCCTTCTTCCACCAGCCCGAAACCTTCTGCTCCATCCAACACTCCCTTGCACCATATATGTATCTCACCGACTTACATACTACATTGTCCCTCCCCGCCTCCACGTCCGTTCAACCAAAGCATGGCGGCCCTGGGGCTCGTATTTTCCTCGCTTTGTAAAAACCCGGAATCACAGATCCTCACTCGTTGGACAGTGGACACCCTCCGCAACGTCCGGGCGTTTTTCTGCACATGCTATGCAACTCCCCCGGAAGCGAAAGAGAAAAAGCAAGTGTTTCAATTTCCGCCTTCCATAGGCTTGTTGAGTGCCCAGAGGGAAGGGTGCAGTGTCGGCCATTCCGTCAATCACATGTTCACTCGATGCTATATTATACGCTGGAGGTCTGGTGATCACTCAGCTTTTCGGAAATTGGGTCAAGTTGGCGAGGGAAAATGTGATGTGGTTAATGTTAATATTAACACAGCGTTTGAAATTTTCGAGAGGGTAGAAGTACTGTGCTTGTACAAATACATAAACTACTGTAAATTCAAAATGAAGATTTGAAGGAGCATGAAAACGAAAAAAAAAAACGCCCTGCGCCCTACTTGCATGTTATTCCCTGAGAAAACAAGAGAAATATGGCCGATTTGGTATGATAGTAATGATGGATATGGTGGGAAAAAAAATAGACATGGTGTGGAGATTAGAGAAACTGCGGTAGAGAGGGGGAAAAAAGATATCAAAAAGTAAGTTAAGTTAAAAAAAAGTAAGGTGATGATATCCGGTAAATGCCTGACCCCGACCTGGCTTACGGCAGACGGGGCTCAAATCCCCCGGTGAAAATTCAATAGACAAAAAAAGGAAGAGAGAAAGAAAATCGCTAACAAAATTGTTGTGATCTAGACCTGAGGTCGAAAGAGAAGCCCCCCAGAAAAATAACGCAAAGAAGATCGGTAAATAAGTTTGTTCACTCATCCTCATCCATCATTTCAAGAAAGGCAATTTCAGTCTGTAATAGCCGCTCAAATTCCTCCCTGGCAATCCCCGCACTCTTCGACAATCTGTACAAGCTCTTAATGCTGGTGGAGATGTGTTGTTTGACGCCCGTTTCTGCCTGCATATTCAGGCTGGTCGCTTCCTCCAACTTGTCGACGGGGCCCCCCGCCGAGGAAGCCGATGACCCGGCGGAAATCGGGCGAGGTGCATGTGTCACGGCTCCTGGGAGAGCTTCTTTATCAATGGGGAAGGAAGCTGATACAGCCGTAGGCGGCGTAGAGGAAGCGGTTGTAGGGGAGTATGATGATGAGTGCTGCATTGTGAGAGGATTAGTGTATCGTGAGTGCTCAGGGAGCGAGTTTGCTGATGAATCCTCTGGCTCCAACGCGGGTTGAGTGTTGTCATATTGTGAATAGTAATCATCGTCCGCCATTTGCTCTACCTTTTGAGGCACCATGGGGGTCCGAGCAGGGGTACGATCATACATATCCCAGTAGTCGTCATCGTCGTCGTTATCGGTCCCCACGGTATCATTAGCATATGATGAGATAGGGTTAGGCACTGGTAACACAGGCTTTGCGGATCTACTGTAGAACGCTTCGTCTGCTTCGCCAACGGTCGGGTAACATTCGGTTTTCTCGGAATCTGATGAGAGATGCAAGTCCATGATTCTCCACCCGTCATCTTCGCCATCTGGGTCGTTGGCAATCCATAAGTAGACCACTTCAATACTACGTTCCGGAAGTTGAGTGTATGCCTTTATTGTTTCCTTATCCAGGCGTTGGAACCCTTTCAAATCTACCTCACCTAATTCCAATTCGCCAGAGGCCGGGTGTGGTGTAAAATCCTGGGTAGCGAGGTGTGTCGAGAGCTTAGGGCCCGCGGTAGAAGACCAGGTTAAAAGCGAAAGCCAGGTCTCCTCTACGGGAGGAGCGGAACTTGAAGGTACCCCTAGTAACCGGAGACGTTGCCGTAGGATTGGTGAAAGCAGAGGATAGAGTGACGGTGGGGGTTGTGGAGAGGTGAACGCAATTGGGATGTGGGCGAGCAGAGGAGGAAGAAGCTCCGAGAGGGCTGGTGGAGGAATAAAGTTGACCATTATGGTAACTGGCTATTACGATACCCAAGTGAAGGCCTGAGGTGTGGGGGAGAGGAGGAAGAATATCGGCGCGTTTGACGGGGGAGGAAGTCCTTTAAGCAAATATCTAGAAGGCAACTCGGTCAGAATTTGGAGGCGTAAAAATATTGATTTGCTTTCTGCTCGCCTGCTTTATCGGGACTAGTCGCAGACGGAGGTATAGAGAGGGCAAAATAGTAACAAAATCGCCTAGCGGGGGGTCGGGGCTAATATTATGGATAGCCCGATGTAATGCTGAGTTATGAACTTGGGACTTTTTTTCGCTACGCCGAGCCACTGGAACAAGCTTGTGGGAGAGAGGGAACAGAGTCAAGCACCTGTTGTTAGGCGACTTCACAGATGGAGGAAGACGGATGTATTGCTCATGGTCCTTGGAAGTCAGATTGACTCAGGTATGGTACTCTCGGAGCAGGCTCGCGATCTTGCTGAGGAATGCGGGATTTTCGATCAAGTGAGAATGATATGTAAGATATAGGAGTTATCAAGTGGGAACGAGAGGACTGTAATAGCCGACTTAGGGTTTAGGGGGCTACGGGCCTTGCAGTGGAGAAGAGTTGTTTAATGAAGGTGGGGAGGCCGGACGGATGGAGGGGAAGGACACTCGCAAAGGAAGTTCGGGGAAACGGAACCCCAGTTGTGTCTGGACTATGACCCTTGTGAATGGCTGATGCGGGACATGGATTCTCTGTTTAGGGTGTTCGGCCGCCCGGCTGCCCAGTGCTCGCTGTCCCCGTTATCGATAGGGTGAGATAGTGGTAAGATGGTGGAAGGAAAGGTTAGTAGATGATTGTAGAATCCTGTATCTGTATTTAAACTAATTACTGCATTCCATGTTAAAGTATTTTAATATCTAGAATAGGTCTAAATAGACGGGGAGAGGCTGTCGGGCCGGGTCCGTTGGACGGCTAGGCACAGGTTAAGTGGCCCCGCTTTCTCGCGCCACCGGAGGCAGAAGCCAAAGGAAAATATGAAAAAAGGGATTCCCTTTCACTTTGCAGAGGAGTCTGGGAGCGTGCAGTAGACTACTGTACTCGAGTACTCGTACCAAGTACAGTACAGTACCAGCACAGTGCCGTAGGGGAGCGACCGACTATTATCAGCCTGCTTACATAAAGGGAACCGCCAACTGACCATTATTTGGCAATCCATCACTGCAAGCTATCCATACCAGCACTATATTTGAATTTTGGATCATTTCACGGGGTGCAAGAGCCAAACCTCGTGTTTAAAGGAGAAAACTAGAGAGGGTGATCTGGAGCCATTGTCCTCTCAACCGATAGAGTGATAGAGTGTCGTATGGCTCCGGATTACATTGCCTCTCGCATGTGATGTTGGTGTTTGGAGCTTGCACCAGCAGGATCGGTTCCAGAGATACTTCACCCAGGACACGGTTCAAGGGTTCCCGTGTGGGTTGAGGCAAGAATTCCTGATGTGGAAAGGGGAATAAAGTGCCGGCATGATATAGTACTGGTATGACAGGCTAGAGTAAGTAGGCAGTAGGGGAGACAGGATCAGAAGGCATCACGCTCTCGAATTACTTTATACGCCACAAAACCCAATGTTTGGTGCGTCGGCCGATCTCGAGAATTGTTCTCTGTGGCTGAGCTCGTCTGTGGCTTGCGACAGGCTCTGGTTCCTTGTATGATATGACAGCTGGAGCGTTTATGGCTTGTGCTTCGTTGGTCAAGCAATGCTTTGATTAGATAATGGCTGTGTTTTCTGCAGCGTCGAGCTGGCAAACCTGTGCTTCCATCCGGCAACTTGAAGCACTTCAGAGGGTTTGCTCTGACCCCACTAATTCCCTGAGTAATCCTTCTATTTTGAGCCACCTTTTTTTATGCCCTTTGAATATAATAGCAAGTTTTGATCGTTTCGAGACCTCTCTCAGTTTCCCTGGTTGGTCGGAGGCCCTCTGCCCCAAAAACCTCAGCTCCCAGGACCGGTTGCAACCAACAGCATTCGTCGCCCCTCCTATTCCTCAGCCAACCTCCTCCGCCGTCCCCCATCTTTTCGCATTTGTACTGTGCCTTGCCTAGTTTTTCTTTCTTTCCAGCTCAGCTTTGCTGTTTCCACAAACAAATCAAAATGGCATCTCCATTTTTGGGGGTGTATACTGCCGTGTACGCGTATACTCCCCGAGACGATCAGGAGTTGACCTTGGAAGAGGGCGATCTCCTGTATATCCTCGAGAAGTCTTCTGACGACGATTGGTGGAAGGCCAAGAAGAAGAGTACGGGAGAGGAGGAAGAGCCCATAGGTCTCGTGCCTATCACTTACATTGAGGAGGTAAGAACCTTTTACCGCCGCATTCTATCGTGGAACTTCCATGCTTGGCTAGAAGGGTTGTTGCTGGGCAACGTGTTGGAGCGACACTACTTGTGGACAAAGTATATAGCTAAAATTGTCTTGATTGCTTCTTAGGCCAAACCTGTTGGCAAATCCAAGGCGCTCTACGGCTATACTCGACAAACCGACGAAGAGGTATCCTTCGCTGAGGATGCTACTCTTGATATTTATGACGATGTTTCAGATCCAGACTGGGCTCTCGTAGGATACAATGGCGAATTCGGGTTTGCACCGACCAATTACATTGAAAAAATTGCAGCTGGCGAGGGTAACTCACCTGCTTCTCCTACTGCCGCTTCACCGCCTTCACCCATTCAGACGCCAGTTGCTACAAGCAAACATGTTTCCTTCTCATCACCGCCAAGAGAAGACACACCGCCCCCACCGACTCCTCCGAGGCCACACTCTCAGGAGTACTCATCAGCTCAATCACCAGCGGCGAACGTTGCCGCTGTCATGCATCAGAGAACCTCTCAACATTCGGTTTCTTCACCAAGGTCTTCTACCTCGGGAATGGCTTCACCCACCGGCTCAGCATCTCAATCTTATAGGGACCGAAACCAGGAGCGGAATTACGAGCGAGGTCATGACCGAGGCCACGATAGAGAGCACGATCGAAGCCATGAACGAAAGTCAACCCGAGAGAGGAAGTACGTACGCGAGTTGTCAGATTCTGAGGACGAAGATGGGCCACGAATTCCCTTCCGGCCTCCGGGCCAACCTCGTCATGGTGCTGAAGGCGGACATAGCCATGGGCGCGACTCGCCCCCAATTCCTCCTGGTTTCCAAACCTATCCAGTACAAGAAGTTGACTCCAGGAAGAAGCGTGCCGCGACCCTCGGCTTAGGTCCTACGCGGGTCATTCTCCTCCCCGACAAAAGTACACGCCCTAAGGAGGAATGGAGTGTCGAAAACCTCAAGGGCTACAATGTGGAGGGAAAACATGTATTCCTTGAATTAGAAAAGCCGAGCCGTTCATTGGATCTCCATGCGGGATCCAAAGACGCGGCCGAACAGATCATATCCGCCCTGTCCGAGATTCGGGGCGCCGTGAAAGCTGCGGGAATAAGTGAGGTTTTTGCTGCTGCTTCAGGAGGGGGTAAACGAAATGATATAGGAACTGTGCTCTGCGATTTTGCGGCGCAAGGACAAGACGAAGTTTCGGTGACCACTGGTGACGAGGTTTTGATCTTGGACCAGTCAAATGATGAATGGTGGTTGGTTCGGAGGCAGGTTAACGGGATCGAGGGAGTTGTGCCGGCCAGTTTTATCGAGAGGGGCCGGAGCAAGGTCGTTACCACAGGCATCATGGCTTCGCCAAGCGACCCGAAGGAACGAATTAAGATGCAGGAACACGCCGGGGATCGTAGGGCTGGTGGAATACCTCGGAGGACAAGCAGTTTGGCTGGAAGTCATTCAAGGGAGGATAGAAGGAGGAGGCCCGATAGCGTTGCGTCAGATCAAGCCGGTTCCGGGAAACAGAGTATGCCCCAGCCTAATCGTTCTCGTTACAGAGAGGCGGGCCCGTGGGCAGCGATCTTGCTGACAGCTACCGTCACAGAGCCAGATAGTTCGCAAGTCCGCCAATGGACTGATCGTACCGGGAACTTCAAAGTTGAGGCTCAATTCATTGGGTGTAAGGATGGGAAGATCAATCTTCACAAACTGAACGGAGTGAAGATTGCAGTTCCAGTGTCCAAGATGTCTTTGGAGGATCTGGAGTATGTAGAGAGACGAACTGGCATCTCACTTGACGAAGACAAGCCTTTGATGGGGCTCAGAACCCGTCCGAGGGCACCACCACAGCCCCAAGCCGGAATCAGCATTGCACCATCTGGTGGAAGGGCCAGCTCTCCAGCCGCTAGATCACCCCAATTCCAAGCCGGGGCCAACGCAAAGTCGCTAGACGGCTACGATTGGTTCGATTTCTTCCTCTCTTGTGGTGTAGAGGTAAATAACTGTCAGCGGTACGCAAACGCATTTCAACGAGATAATATGGATGAGTCGGTACTGGAAGTCATTACCCCAGAGGTAATGAGAACGTTAGGTCTCAAGGAGGGTGACATCTTGCGGGTAACGAAGAAGCTTGATGAGAAGTTCGGAAGATCCAAGAAGAATGGCGTTCGCTGGGAGGATGAGGGAGGCAGCGGGAACCAAGATGGTTCTTTGTTTTCTGGGCCAGGTGGTGCATTGAAGAATAACACACGGAAGGGCCGTCCACCTCCAGCCATCCAAACACCGGACTCTGTGGATCCCAAAGCCTTCGAGCAACAAAACGAAACAAAGTCGCCAGAGGCCCCTCTCCCTATTTCAAAGTCGCCTCCTGCCACCCAAGAAAACCAGAAAGCTGGAGGGTTCGAGGATAGTGCATGGGATGTCAAGCCAACATCGAAACCTCAATCTCCTCCACCCCAGCAACCTCCCCGTGCTACCACCCCTACTGCACCTGTTACGACCTCTGCCCCGGCCCAACAGCAGCAGCCAGCAACGGCGCCTCCGCAGCAGCCACCTGCCACCGGCGCATTGGGAGATTTGCTGACATTATCTACTCCCCCCCTCCAGCCCACGATCCAGAGCCCTCCACCTCCCCAAATCCCTGTTCAGTCTGCACCTCCTACCATACAACAATTGCCTTTGGCACAGGCCCCTCCACAGCAACATCAGGCCTTTGTTCCTCAGCAAACTGGGATAAGCTTCCAGAATACTAATATCCCAACCCCCCCACCAATGCCCGGACAATTCGGAATGCAGCCAAGCACAATGAACACATTCAACACAATGAATCAACCAATGAATCAACCAATGAATCAACTTCTTCAAGGCAGACAGAGGCCACTTGCACCCGCTATCACAGGTGCTACTGGGGGCAACCTTTCCATCCCGCCGCCCCCTGCAAGGCCGGTCTCCGCTCCACAGAACTTTACAACACCAAACAACGCACCAAACCCACTCACCCCTTCGTTCACCGGCACCCAGCAACCCATGAATTACGGCCAAAACCAGACCCAGCAGTTTCCATTCCAGTCATATGTTGGAGGAGTGCCAAGCTCTCTGTCAATGCAACCAACCGGTTCTACGTTCTCTACTCTGAGTACTGGTTTCTCGGTGCCAACCATGAGTATGAATGGGCAACCCCTAAATGCTGGAATTCAGCAGCCTATGCCACAACATCCACCTGCCCCAGCGTTCCAAGCACCAATCATTTCGCAGCCAACTGGCACATTACTGATTCAGCAGTATGGTGTTCCGCGGCAGCAGCAGGCTAGCTTCCAATCTTCAATAAATACTCAGCCAACCGGAAGAGGGCTTGGCGTCAACTCGGTTTTGCCGCCCGCATTAGTTCCTCAGTCAACTGGCCTACAACCTGCGACTACCCTAATGCCACAAAAGACGGGTCCCCCACCGTCTGTGAAGTTTGGAGTAGACGCGAAGAAGTTGACACCACAGCCAACTGGGAGGGCGAACTTGAACAAAGCTAGTGCGTACCTCTTATTATCCAAGAATGTTGTCCCTCTTACTAACTCATTTGAACCCCACAGCTCCAGAAAATCCTTTCGGATTTTAATACCCTGCTCAGATTAAGGTAGTAAATCGGGGAGATTTAGTGGAGAGGATGGAGTGCTCGGTTTCATTGGGATATTGATTTATTTTTGCTTTTGTTTCCCTGTTCTTCCGCCCCCCTTAGTTCTCTGAATTATCGGCCCATCTCACAGTCATCGGTACAATGTGTGTTTGTTGGTGCACCGTGCAGGGAAAAGGATAAGCAGAAGAGCCAAAATGGAGCAACGAGTCAACACTACTTCGCCGAGCAGTCTTGTCCCCCCTTTCTGTTTTTCTTCGCACGGTATATATGCTACTCTTGTTCGTTGTGTCTTATCGTATCGTATAATTTTATATATATTTCTTCATTCTCATTCTCATTCTATTTTGGCATTGCGTCTTTATCTAGCCTGGACTCCCCCTTTCTCTGTATTGTACTTTGAACCTTGTGGTCGAAAAGATTATTATTCTTTTGTTTCTTGGACATTGGTGGGGTTGCTACTGTATTGTCACCTATTTTTCTTCTGTGGCAAAAGCTTATTTTGTACACCTAGGGCGCGGTGCCGTATTGTAGGGTGTGGCATGGCATGGATGGTAGGGCTGCGCATGTCTGGTGTTTTCTCTCTGACCTAGCCTTCCCATCACGTTGCTTTCTGCTTATAACGAAAATATAGACCATGAAATTCCAAGCCAACCCTTACAGCATCTCGTACCGCTCTTGCCTGAACAGCCACAGAATGGTAGCAGTATAATAATAGTCAATACATACAAGCTTACGAGTCTACCGCAGCCTCCGGAATTTCGGGGTCCCAACATTGCACACTGGTTCCTATACCAGCCCCCATTCCAGAAACTCCTACAATTTATACCGTCTCAGCATTCCTGCAACAACGATCATTGATCATTGGCATAGGCCAAAATATAGAAAAATGCCATTTTTTTTAAGAAACTTTGCCGCCCGGCAGTCTTGCTGTATTCTTTTAGGGCTGAAAATTGTATGATAATATTATGATACAAGTATCATAGTAAGTGACCACTTTTGTTATGCACTTATGATATCATACTATAGAAAAACATATCCCAACTGCTCTTGGAAGAAATTCCCCTTGACCCTTATATAAATAAAATACATCTAATACATTTCTAATCCGTTCCAACCCCCCCCCCCCCCAAAAAAAAAAAAACAAGAAAGAATTGCTCCAAGTAAAATAAAAATCCTCCATTTCAGCCGGCATGCTAAGCACATTTACTTATAAATATATTATAATATAATAGAGCCATTTGGCCCCGGTGCCAAGGTCAAGGTTTTGTTGAAAATTTTTGACCCAAGAGATTGGATCGGCTGAGAATTAATGCCTAAAATGGGATAGTAAAATCTGCTAATCAGTTAAGTGGGATGGTGTAATCTCATGATGAGCCAATAGAATTTAAGTAAACATAGAATTGAGAGAGTGCACAGATGCTACTTTAGATCAGGATTGAAGTTAGCAATGTCTCTCCTCCTTTCGGTCCTGTGGCTTGCTTTTGTGCTCAGAAATTTTCAGTCGAAAAAAATGAGTTTAACGGCAGGGGCCAAACTCCTCTAATATATGAAGGAAAAATTTTAGGTGAGAAAATGGCATTTTGTTGCCCCCCAAACTTAAGTTTTTTTATTATTATTAATTAACCCGCCGTATTGGGATGGGAAGGCCCCGCCATCTATTGGATTCCTCCTTTTTTCCCTCTTCTTTTCTTTTCTTTTCTTTTCTCCTCTTCGAATGGTGGGTAGGTAGGTATATAGGACGCAGGGAGAGTTTTCAACTTAAATATTGTTTAGAAAAGAATGGTTTTTATACCCACATACGAGTGCAAAAGGTGTACTGTAGTTTGCTCGTTGGATTTGTTTGCGGTGGGCTAAGCATGGAGTTGATATTATCACAGGTATTATAAAACTATCACATCATAGGCAATCACGGGCATGCTTGATGTCCTCGGCAGGAAGAGTTGGGGTCATTGTTGAGGATGATATCCAACTCTATGTACCGTTCTTCTCTAATGATAGCCAGCTAACAGATATTACAATATAGCTCTTCAAGTATGCCAAAGGCCACAAGTTTGCCATTCCCACTATTCTCAACCCTTCCCAAAAAAAACCCCTTCCTCCCACAGTTAATGGGATCAATCCTACAACCCTCCCAAGGCGGCACCGCCTACTTCGGCCGATAAAGGTGCACCCAACAGTGACCAAACAGCCAGCATATCCGGCGGCAGCACACTACATCCGCGCGATCGCACCCGCCCACCGGACCCCGGTAATCTTGCCACACAGACCAACTGACTGCGCAAAGGGGCTCCTCCTCCCCTGGCTACCGTAGATGGGCTGCTACCGTAGATGGGCTGCTATCCGCGGAAGAGGAGGCATACTTCGCCGATCACGGGGGAACCACTATTCAATTCGCGCATGATCGACCTGAGCGAGGAGGAGGAGGGCAAGAAGGACTTCAACATCGCCGCCACCACGAAGAAATACCTATCCCGTGCGGCGCCGATGAAAATGGAGACCGGGATTACAGGCGGGGAGGAGGAGAAGGAGGAGGAGAAGGAGGAGGAGGGATGGCGTGGATAATGGCGTGCTGAAGATATCTGGGAGGTGTATAACTTAGCACCTTGGCACCTGTTTCTCCATACTTTTCTATAATAGCAGCCGGGTTCGGGAATGTGCATGGGGCTTAGACTATAAAGCCCGGTAATTTCAGGTCGCATCCGGAGTTTCTGGGGAGGCATTAGGAGTTTACGAAGGGGAAAATATTGGAGGGGGGGAGGGGGAGGGACCACTGTTGTTAGTCTTCCACGGCGGGTCCGGGAGCGCTGAGGCTGAGTTTGAAACTACCATTGTACTCGAGTACATGGCGTTGTCACAAAGTTAATCTAGATATGATACGGATCTTCAGTACAGTATGTCTAAGTGTGGGGGGGCGGGGGCGGGGGCGGGGGTGGGGGAGAGTTAATACACGATCATAGATGCGCATACTTGACCGGTATCCGCGACTTTGTTCGTGGGTTACGCATTTCCCTTCCTACCCGCGCTGGATGAACTGACGATCTATAGTTACCGAGAAAGACAAGATAATGCAGCAAGTCGGCAATCCGGAAGGTGGTGGCAGGCCCAATAAGAAATACTTCGAGTTAACCCCCCCCCCCCCCGGCTTCCCCCTGCCTACCTAACTTATAAAACTAATGCGAGAATACCATGATCCCTGAATAGTCCCCGCGTCTGGATCCGCAAAAGGTGAAAAGACCATGTCTGCCCGTGTGAAGGAAGCTCTACGTGACTTCAACACTGCGAACCAACTCTGAATTGAGGTCAAGGAAATGGGGTGGTTGGTTGAAATGGTTACTTTCTCCGGATTCCTCTTTGTGAGCCCTGGGGGTCTTAAGACCTTCCTCCGCAATCTGTTCTGTGTTTGGCATGTCGATAAAAAGTGTGAAACAATTTCCGTGGTGTGGGGGGGCAAAGTGATAGTTCATGATTGTTGCAGTTTTATCGGACTTTTTCAAAAATTCTCGCAACTACTCCCCATTGAGCACTCGGAAATAGCTCTACGGCCTACTACAGTGTTATGCGTCAAACTTCACAGTTCAGTGAAATCTTTTCCAAGCCAACCAGAATCCTTTCGCGCCTAGAGCGAGCAGGCAGCGCATCATAACCCTTTATAGACAGCAACCTAATCCCCTCCCTCTCCCTCCCATAAATCCCCTATTTCGCAGCCACCTTCTTCCCCGCCCTCTCCGCCTTCGGAAACTTGAGCCCCTCCGTGAGCCCCACAACCCCCCACGTCAACCTGCCCACATGCGGCTGCACATTCCAATGAAACGACAGGGTAACGTTATCACGGCCAGCGAACTTCCCGGTGATATCATTGATGCTGTACTTTGCGCGCTCGTTCTTCAAGATCAATTTCGAAGCGGAGCGAGACGGGAGGATGGCGTCCCAAATCACGGCTTCATTGTCGGTCTAGACCAGTCAATAGGAGAGCGCACACGGGAAGGGAACAAACATATTTAGACCCCGGATACGTCGCAGACACGTAGGCGAATACTTGCTTCGTGTTCCAGTTGAAGAGGGAGGAGAGGTCTATTCCATCACAGTCAGTTCACCTATCCCGGAGGAGGAGCAGGGAGGGGCAATTAACCAGCCTCCAAATCGAAATTCAGAACCGCATATTCTTGTATTTTGGACGTGTAGTACTGATGCGCTCTTCCTTTAACGCTATATCCTCGGAATTCACCACATCAGCGCCAATACCACCACCCACCCGCACAACTCCCACCCTAAAGGAGGGAGGAACGAAGAAAATACAAGTTATCATACATCTTAACATCATTCGCTTTGATCACATCCACGCTCACATTCGCAGGATACAGCAGCGAGGATAGGGCGACCAGGCCCGCGACGAAGAATGCCACAGTGGTGAAAAAGCCGAAGACGTTTTGAATTCGGACTAATGTGGAATGCATTTTTCTTCTTCTTTATTTTTCCCCACTTCCTTATGTGCTTCGTATTATAGGTTTCGGTTTTGGTGATGGGTTCGTTGTGTTGGGGGTATCGTGGAAGCTCTCGGTGGTGGTGGTGGTGGTGGTAGTTGCGTTGCTTGATCAGATTCGGTTGAGGCCAGAATGCGGGATTGGGGAAACCTAACCCTAACAGGGGTTGCGAAACATCTTTGTGTTACTCTAGGAATTGAAGAGAAGACTTGGCCCGGAGGAGAGTGCTTCCTCGGCGCAGTTTACGGTATGCATGGCGTTCATGGGCTTTGGCCAAGTGCTACGGGAAAGAAGTTAGGTACGATGGGTTCACAATACTCAGCCCTTTGGTTGGCTGATTGATCCAGGAGCCAATCAGAGCAGGTTCGCCTCACTTGCACTTAACCCCCAATAAGTTACCAGTAAACCAGAACAAAATATCCACCCTCCACCACCATTACCGCTCCGGCTCTAAATGCTACGAGTAGACTACCGATAGTACCGCTCCCACCACACTAGGTTTCCGTAGGAGGATAGGGGAAAGGCAACGTCACCGTTCTTTTTTCAGTCTACACCAAATTTGCTTCTGCCCCTCTTCTCCCATACTTGAAGCAGGGGACATATAAAGCACCATTCCCCACCCAGTCACCAACCCCCTCCCCCTCCTACTCCCGCTCCCCCTTCCATCACTCTTCCAAGCAAATGAACACGCAAAATGACCACCTCCCCACGCAAGAACCGCATCGTAGTCTTCAGCGGTGGGAGCGCAGCAAACAACCTCATAGACGTCTTCAAGCACCTTTGCAAAGACTCCCGTTCTCTGGACTTTATACTGCCCATATCCGATAATGGGGGGAGCACGTCCGAGATATTGCGGGTGTGCGGGGGGCCGGGGATTGGTGATGTTCGGAGTTAGTTTCCTCCGACCCATTGCTTCCTTCCCTCCCTGTATCTGGGTTAACCTAGGTGTGGTGGGGGTGGAATTGATTAGGTCGCCTGATAAGACTCGTTCCGGAAGATATGGACGGAGAACGCAGCGCTATCCGGAATCTCCTAAATTACAGACTGCCCGCTGATCCCGATAAGGCAAGATTGGAATGGTACGGGATTGTAGAGGGGACGCACATTCTTTGGAAGGGGGTGAGATATTTCTCCCTACGCCCTCCCCCACCTTCCCACACCTAACACCACCAGATCCCTTCCGAGAAGCGCGAGCTCCTCCGCTCCTTCTTCAATCATCTAAACCTCGAACTCCTAAAGCGCCAACGCCCAACAGCCCACTTCAACTTCCACAGCGCCTCAACGGGAAACCTGTTCCTGACCGGCGCCCGCTTCTTCACGGGTTCCTTCGAGTCGGCAATATACCTCTTCCACTCAATAACTGGCGTGCCATCAAACATCCGTGTGATACCGGCAATCAATTCCAATCATGCGCACCACATAGCTGCAGGCCTCGCAGACGGGTCCGTTATTATCGGGCAGAACGAGATCTCGCACCCGAGCGCTTCGTCTGCTTCGCTGCTTTCGCCGGAGGATACTCCTACAGGGTCCGATGCGGGGGGTAGTAATGCTGACGGCGAGGAGGAAGGTGATGATTTACCCGGATCGTTAGCGTCGCTGAGAAGTCAGAATATCGTATTTTCAAAGGGGCACCAAGATAACGAGGAGTTGTCCGACAGGATCGAGAGGATCTGGTATATAAATTTATATGGGGAGGAGATAAGGCCTCCGGCGAACCCCAAAGTTGTTAGTTCTTTAGGGTCGGCCGGGGCAGTGATTTACAGCATTGGGAGTTTGTACACAAGTGTTATGCCTTGCCTTGTGCTCCGGAATGTTGGAAAGGCATTGGTAGAGAGTGGGAAGAATACGCCCAAGATATTGTTGCTGAATGGGTCGCATGATCGGGAAACGGGGCCAGATCATGGGGAGTTCACGGCTACGGATTTTGTGAGGGCCATTGTGCGGGGGTGCACCTCGTCTATGGGAGAGAAGGAAGGCGGGGAGGTTGGGTGGAACAGGTTCGTTACGCATGTCATCTATCTGGAGGGCAATGGGGCCCCCGCCGTGGGCACGGCCGAGTTGAAAATGGCGGGGATTGAGTGTATGAGGGTTTATGGGAGGAAGAATCTTGACGGGGATGGAAGGGGAATGTTGTATGATCCTACCGCTCTTGCTCAGACCCTCGAGACCATTCTAGCTGCGAGAACCAAGAGAACTGACGCCAGGAGGATGACTGTGGATGCATATGGGAGGTCGCTATAATTTTCGCTGTCGGATTAGACATTAGATTTATAGAGTATGCCAAATACACCCCCAATAATAGGATAGGTCTTCGGCATCATACAATCTGAAATCACCAGCCAAATATCTCTCGCGGCACAATTTCCTTTCGAGAAAGTGATCAAATATCTGGTTGGAGGTATCTATTCCCTTGACCTAAACTTTTGTGCCGCAAAGATCCATGGACGTAACAACGTAACCCAAGCGTATTTTGCACCTCCCGTAGCAGAAAAAAAAAAGGACCCCCAATTTTATTTATTTTGATGTTGGCTTCGTTTAGTCGAAGAGACCGAAACCCATGTCCTCATCGGACTCCTATGGAATTCATTAGCAAACTTCCTCTTGAGCACGGCCTGGGATAGGGGGCTATGAACCTCCTTCTCCTCTTCCTTCTCTTCTTCCTTGGCCTCAGGGGCGGCACCGCCGGAAGCAGCTGCTCCACCAGAGGCTGCACCACCACCGGAACCACCAGTTGGAACAGAGGCGAGCTTGGTAGAACCCTCAGCGATCAACTAGAATTTGAAAGAGAAAAAGTCAGTCCCAATCCTGGAAAAATCGGCAAGGATTTCATGTATAACGGACCTCCTGGATATCTTTTCCTTCAAGCTCCTTAAGAAGAGTGGCGAGACGCTCCTCATCAGCGTCAATGCCAGCAGCACCTAGAACGCCCTTAATGTCATCGGCAGAAGGACAGTCATTTCTGGCAAGGCCGAGAAGGAGGTAGGCTGCGAGGTGCTTCATTTTGGTTTATTTGCTCTGTGGGAAAACTATTTATAAGATTTTCTTTGCTTCAAGGAGAATGGTTGTGGGTCCAAGGCGTACTCACAGGGGGGACTGTTGAACAAGAGAAACAATCAAATTTAACCGCGTTGGACCGGAGAAAGCTCTTCGTTGTTCGAAAGGGAGTTTGCTGATGGTGGTTGGTTGTGTGGGGGGAGCTTTACATACTTTTACTGTTGACGTTATAGGTTTCTCGGTGGGTGGTGCGAAACGCTAATCCAGTGTGACTTCTATTGCGGGGGGGGGGGGCAATAAGGGCAAGCCGAAGTTAGACACGGCCACAGGGCAAGGACAAATCCAACCCTTAACCCTAAAGAAACATGTTTATGTGGCTATGCAGCTACTGAAATGTGGCTTTTCTACTGTATTGAAAAGTGCTCTTGGCAAAGAAAGCCTGCGCGCCTCTGTCCCCGATGATTCTTTTTCGGTATCGACAGACAAAAGGATCGGACACTCTTTTCCTCTTTCTTTGTGACTCTAATCTCACTCCTGTTTCCTTTCCTTCTTTCTTTGACCACATTTCCGCTCTCGAGTGCCTTTTTGGCCGGTTCGCGTTTTTTATCTCCTTTTTTCACGGAGTCTTTTCATCAGGTCTTTGTCGTGTCCGCTCTCCTCAAACTTTACCCTTACCCGTCGGTTTCCTGGTTGCCCTCGCCTTTTTTCTCCCCCCAAACTGCTCTCTCCCTCTCTCCCTCACTTCTTCCACCTTCTTCCCTTCGATCAAGCCCGCCCCCACTTTTTCACATACTTGCTCCCCTTCTTTAACCTCCTTCCTAGCTTAGTGTCGAGTTTCGCGATTTAAAAAAAAACTACCATCACTCTACGCCCAAATCATTCCTTTCTTTCCGACAGCTCCTCTCCGTTGCCTTACCTTCGCCATCTGCTATCGACGCTCGTTGTCGTCAGCCATTCGGAAACCCTGTTACCAAGCTTTTTTTTTTGTCAACCCTCAACCGCGATCTCCCTCCACCGAAAATTATACGGTCTCTTTCCACGCTAAATACTTCAGTCTCCCACCGCCTGCCTCGTTGCCCATATTAATAACACACCTCCTTCTACCTACAACCACGACCGTTACCTCTACACGCCAACCGACAAGCAGCCCCCGGAGGACGACCACTGCGGTCGATATAAAGCAGTACCCCTCCAAAATGGTTTTCAACGACTCTAACCCTTCGGTATCTTTCACCAATTCTCTTCTTCCTCCCTCCTGTTACTTCTTACTAAATTTGTTACTAAATTTCTGCTTTCACGATATAATACAGTTCAGCATCTCCAGTATTCTAAGTCGTTACGACTCCTCCGCCGCTGCCACCACGCCATCCACAATCACCAAACCGCTTCCTACGAAGAAACCGGTTAATAGTGCGAGGCCAAGTATGTTTCTGTTCTTCCTCGTAATATCTCTTTCCCCGTTTGCCGAATGTGGTTTTACGGTTTCGGCTGCGACTCTCCGCCTGTATTATTCTAAGCCAATCCATTGGCTCCTTTACTGACACCTCATGTTCGCCTTGACAGATGGTACTAGCTCTGGACCAATCACCTCCACCACCACACCACCACCCCGATCCTCCCTATCGTCTACCTCCAAGTCCGCATCGCAAATGTCTCGAGACAGCACAACAAAAGTGGTAACATCATCTAAGCCAGACATCAACCCCGTAAAAAGGCGCAAGACCGAGGAAGTTCAAATTCCAAAAAGCTCATTGGAGTTATTGAAGGAAAGGAAGGAATTACTCCAGCGCAAATGCGGGGGGGTAACCGCTAGCACTTCAACTACCATATCCGGCTCCGCCAGCAAAGTTGCCCCTCCGAGATTGTCGACTGTTGCTGCAACCGCCAGGCCTGGCTCTGGAATTAAAACAGCAGAGGCCGCCAAACCTGTAGCCGAAGCTCCGAAACCGATGTCTTATCGTGAGAGAATGGCGGCTGCCTTGCAAGCTGGGGCGGAAAAAAAACCGGCTGCAGGAACTATCACCCATAAAGCTCGTCCTCTAGTGAAGGAAAAGAAAGCTTGGCAGTTGAAGTTGGAAGGACAGGGAGAAGGGAAAGGGGTGGATACTACGGCCAGCAGGAACAGTAAAAGTCCCGGTGTTTCCGGGGGGGAAAAGGCGGCTTCCACTTCAAAAAAGACGGCCGATGTTGTCAAATCGGTGACGAAAAAATCGTCTAATGGAACAAACGGTTCCACCAATGGGATTGGAAGTGCAAACGGCGCAAATGGGCGAAAATCTTCTATCGGGAATGGCAGTATGTCTTCGTCAAAGGGCAAAGATAAGAACAGGGGCAAACCCTTGTTGGAGGCTGGTGTGAAGAGAAAGCGCGAAAGTCCCCCATCAAAACCCGGATACTCTAGCTACCCGAGAAATAAATATTCCACCAACCACAAACGCTATGGGGCCCCTCGACTGGACTCGTACGAAGAAGATGATCCCGATGACGATTTCGTGGTGAATGATGAGGATGAAGACGATGCATATGGTAGGGGTGGTGGCTATGGCGGCTTCCCAAAGAAGTATGTCGGATTAATCCACCTACTGTCTTGTCATTTCCTACTCGAATTGCCCACAAGCTAACCAATCTATAGATATTCGTACGCTGACTACGATTCAGCCAGCGACATGGAAGCTACCGGAGCAGATGTATTGGAAGAGGAAGAGCGTAGCCGTCGTGTTGCAGCCAAAGAGGATGCTGCGCAAGAGAAATTGGAAAGAGAATTGGCTGCCAAAAAAGCAGCCCTTAAGAAGAAGGGTGCCCCCGCCAAGAAGAAGTAACTACGATCGTAAGGGCTTCCGCCACAAACATTCCCCATCCCACGATCACTTTCACTTTCATTTCCTGTATTATTCTTAGGCTTTTATTGGGGTTCGCCCAGCACATCTCCTGTTGGGCGATTCCTTCACATCTAATCCCTTGCGAAAAACGGTTCAATGCAGTCTCTGCTGATGCTTTTTTATCATCTCTGGTGTTTGGAGAGGTCACTTTTTTTTTGTTCTCTTCTCCTTTCCTCCTTTCCCCTTTCGCCTTTTTTTTTTAGAATCCTTTGTAACAGGCAATTTTTCCTCTTCGGCTTCTTATCACCACATGCTACCTGCCCACCCCTTTTCTACACTCAAACTATGACTTTTTGCTTTGAGCTGTAACGCTTTTTTCTTCCTCTTTACATTCTATTGTATCAAATTTCTCCGGGCTTTTCTCTTGGTACGGTCATCTCGCGCCGGCGTTATTCGCGGACTTCTATTCTATTGCCATCACCCTACTTATTTCCAATTGCAGAATACACCGCTACCTAACTACTTATCCTTCTCTTTTGTCTTTGGATGTTTTCCTGTTTGTTAGGTGGAGCATGGATGTGTCCTAGAGTAGTTGATTTTGAAGGTGAAATGGTATGATATCCGTTTTTCCCAAATTGCCGAATTAGCACATGGGGTATCCCTAAATACCCGAATGGATCGATGGATGGAGCTGCGCGTAGCCTTCGTCTCTTCGGGCCAACATATGTATGTATGTATATATAGCTAGACGCACCCCAATTTTAATGAGGTGATCGCAGATCTATGGATATTCAGTGAATCGTGCATTAAATACCAGTGGTAGCCGCCCTGGAATATATGATAGCTGAGGCACCCTGTCAAATACTGCATGTACGAGTACGGGAACATTAGCGGCGAAGGGAAGTTCACCAAGCGCCATAATGCAGCGCGGTAACGGTGCCAGTGCTGAAGACATAGGGAGTCTCCCAATTTGATGTCGATAGCGAGTGACCCGGTGTGATTACAAATAATGTCCAAACCGGGCGACTCTTCGGAGGAGCTATTCCATCTGCCATGTGTGATGCTACTTGTACAGTAGGTCGGTTGTCTGAAGCTGTCTTGCAACTCAAAACTGGGACAAATGTAAGGCGGAAGCCTTCTTCTCGTCCTTGTGTCCGGAACTCTCCCCATATTTTTTGACTCTCGCAACTGCTTCTGTGCGCTTCGAACGATCACAAGGAGGATGCGGCTTAAGAAATTTAAGGCAAAATTCCATCGCCAACCGTGAGAGAGGGCTACTGGCGGGGGTTCCCGGACTTTTCTCTCCCCCAGGCCCTCATTGATTGTGCTAGTACTATTCAGTATCATACAGTACGAGCCTCAGCGCAATTCATGACATAGGCTACAGTAATGCTCCTCGTTGAATGGCAGATGGTTTCTTGGCACTAATATGAGACGCCACAACAACACCTGAACGAAATACCCCCCCGTACCTCACTTCAATCTACCCACGGCTCCCTTCTAGTTGAATGGGAATAAAAAAATTAAAAAAATTAAAAAGGTCTTCATCTTTCCTTTCCATCTCCCATTGTTTCCCTTCAACTCCCTACACGCTATCGCGTTTGGCTAGTCGTTACGGGGTTGGGGCAAAGGGCACGTTACTAGAAGGACGCCGTAAGAAGCTAACCTGTCATCGCACTCAACCTTTTTTTTTTCCTTTTCACTCTTTCTTTTGTCACTACCCAGATCCAACTACCACCCCCCAGCTCTCCCACGACTATCCTCGTAGCCTTCCTTTCGTTTCAACCAACTCTTCACACTCACACATCGACACACACCCACACCCTCTCGCGGTTAAGTGAACAATAGGAGGAAGAGAGAGAAAAAAAGAAAAAAGAAAAAAAAAAGGACGAAGCAAAGAGTGGAGGTAATAATAAAAATAAGAAATAGAGCTTTCCGGATCTTCAGGGTTATTGCAACAATGGCAGCCGCACAAGGTCTTAGCTCCGTCGAGGACCAACTTCAACAACTGGGGAGCGCGCGCGCCCTTGTTCTAACTGATCCAGTCTACTGGCCGCAGGTACTACACGGTATCCTTCCAATCGTATCCGGACCGGTTGTCGAGCTGAGGCGTTGGGGTGCGGACTTTCTCGCTGAGACCTTTTCCACTCCTGTGGTCGAGGCTGGGGAGAAGTTGAAACTTGCGGTTGCTTGCCTGGATACAATGGTTAGGTTGATGGATGAGAGAGAGTCTGGAATTCTTAAGAGCGTCGTCCAGTGTAGTGCTTCCGTATACCCGCTCATATTCAGATACATGTACGTGCATACCGCCCAGCTATCTTCAACCGGAGGCTTTCATCAATGCCCCATTACACCACATCCCCCCCTTCCCCCTTCTGCAATCCCCCCTATGGGGAGAAAAGGGAGAAAAAAGAGATATGCCAAATGCTATTATAGAGACCTTCGGTCATATTGTTTCTATATATCTCCTCCCCTCCCCTTCTCATTTTTTCTTTGATATCTGTCGTTTCGTTTGTTTGTTTGTTGGAACTCCCGTTTACTGAGATCCTCGCCCCTTTCTTTCTCTTTCCACTATCACAGATGCAATAATCGAGAGGATGCAGCCACATGGAAGAAAATGGATGTATTGAAGTCGAAGATCCTGAGTCTCTGGGACAACGGCCCGGTGGGGGTACGCCTTTGCTGTATCAAATTCGTACAGAGGGTAATCTTAGTTCAATCTAGAGGAGTTACGGACCCCAGAGTGAGTTGAAGTTATCCCCAGTCTATCACTCCCTCGCCACCAACTAATGCTTGACATTCCGATATAGCTTGCAGACAGGTCGGAAATATCTCTTAGCACGGTTCCAACTAATCATCCCGTTCTGTCACTCCCCGCGCTAGACGCGGAGGCTCAAGGGCTACTTGACAGGCTACTAAGTGTGCTCCACGAGGATCCAAGGCAAGAAAACACCGTCACCACCACCACCACCACCACCAATGATGGAGAATCAAGTAGAATAACAGGTGTATTGATAATTAATAGTGACGCTACCCTTATCACGGCCACTCTAAACAATCTCGCGCAACTGATCAAGACCCGGAATCCTATTGCTGCGAAGATAATGAGCGCAGTATTGTCATTTAATCCCTTGGCAATAGTGTCCAGGTCTAACACCATACAAAACCGTCTCATGATGCAATGTATGGAAAAGACTGTTCGTGTGTTGTTGCTCAATATAGTTCGGTATGCCAAACCTGCCCAAAATTTTCACAGTACGATTCGGCTGCTGCGGCCATAGCCGTGGTCGTGGCAGGCATGGCTGATGTCTGGTACGCAACTCAGTGCATGTGCTGACCCAAGGCGTTGAATTTAGTGCCAACCCGCAAGGGCCATTCACGGGCAAGGTCTCGCAGCATTTGACGAGACTTTCGCGGATGAAGGCGGACCTTTTGGAGGAACTATCGCGCAAGAGAGCAGCTCCAACACCGGACAACGACGCAGTCAAGAGGTTGAAGACCGATCAACAACAGCAACATGCTGTGGTCACTCCTACTCCGACTCCCCCGCCGGTTCTCCCACAGCAGCAGGTCATTAACGGTCCCATGTCGTATGCGCAGTTATATAGTCTTTCCACCGATGTTGGCATGACTTCTTTTGACGGACAGCAGTTGCCGCTAGAATTGATTCTTGAAATTATCAATAGAAGCATGTATAACGTTCAGCAACACAATCTTGATGCCGCGATTTCTGTAGGTTGCCCAGCTGCGGTATATATTCGTTGCGATTACTGACCAGCATTGTTTAGGCTGTGAGAAATCGCTACGCTGCCATTTTGAGCGCACCTCCACCTGCTCCGCCACAGGCGCTCGCACAACCCTCTTCCCAATCTCTGAGCTACGCTCCACCACCAGCGACTACTGACGAACCTCACGCAGGGCCTCTCCCACATACTGTTGAGGATAAAATTGGCAAACAGAAGGAGGAGGATAAAGTGGAATCGAATGACGAAGACGAGGAAGAGAGTGAGCTCCAGTTGGGGAAATTCTGTCTCCCACCCCCACCAACTCTCAGTCGTGAAGACTTGCGCGAATCAAGTTTCGACGCCGTAAACAGGATCTTCTCTGTAATTGACCAGTTTGATAAAACTTCACTGGTGTCCAGGAAGAGTAAGCTTGGAGTGATGCGTCTGGCCGCGAGTAATTGGGATAGAGAAGGTTGGACTACCCTCATCACACGTCTGGCGACCAGAGGGATGGGAGGAATCCAAGGTGAAGGCATTAAACCAGACGTCTCGGATGATTATGATGGCGATGGCGATGATGGCGATGATGGCTATGACGAAGAGGAAGGAAGCAGTAAATTGCAAAAACCCTCCGCACTCAGCAATTTTATTAGGGATAAACTCTACAATTGCATCATCGAGGATTTTAGAGGAAGAATGGACATTGCAATCTCTTGGCTTAACGAGGAATGGTACAACGACAGAATCATGGCGAAAGCCCAACCGAACCGGCAGCCCCAATACAAGGTCTGGATGATGAAGGTCATGGATGGGATATTCCCATTCTTGGAAGGGAAAGATAGGATGTTCATGAGGCTGCTTTCGGAAATCCCCGAGATCACAGTGGAACTGTTGCAGAAGGTTAAGATGCTCTGCTTGGATCCCGACAGAGCGGTTTTGGGGATTCAGATGTTACAGTACGCCCTCCACCAATCCCTACATACATATTTTTGTTTCAGTGCTAACCCACGCGACAGCTTTCTCGCCATGCTAAGACCCCCGGTCAGAAACATGTGCATGGATGTTCTGGAAGATCTGTGGCTGAATCGTGCGCCTCCCGTCCGATTGCGCCCCATTATGATGTCTACCGCTAATCTCACTTTTTAACATGCAGATACCGAGCTTCGCGGACAAACTCATAAACTCATCTTAAAGTGGAGACCTGAAGTGCTTGCTCCCAAACCCACCGCTTCCCTTAACGAGAATACCGGTACCTCCGAAACCCAGGTCGCAGTGAGCACTCCTGGTGGGAGTGTTAACGGGAACTCAGCAGCAACAGCAATAGCAACAGCATCGCCGTCAGATAATACCAATAACACGCCTATGGCTACTTGAACTTATTATTTAATTCTAAAACGAGGAACGGAGAAGGAAGGGGAAGGAAAAGGGGGTTGTTTACCCTTACCTCAAGTCTATGTGTTCATTTTTTACTCTTCTTCACTTTTCTTTTTCCCACCAAATACGCATTACGATATTATACCTTTATGTCTTATCCGCTTTGTTTTGTTTTCTTTTTTTTTCTGCACTTTCTACATCTTTATATTTGTTGTAGAAGTCTAGGGGGATTCTTTTCCTTTCTTTCTTTTTCTTTTTTGTCTTTTGTAAAATGGCATGGTCTGGAGTTTTTTTTTCCTTTTCTATTGTTTCCCCTCTGCATTCTCATTACTACTTTTACGATGATGGCAGATGGTGTTCTCTTATTTCTTTGAGGTGTATCTTACTTCTCGGAAGCAGAAATCGAGAAAACTATCCTTTTTGTGACTAAATTTCGTAGATAACTTAAAGTACGAGTATATAGCTCTTAGATTACGAGATGAGATGAGGCGGATGATGAACCAAATCAAACTACACACAGTCAGCAACCAAGTACGGTACGTGCAATAACAAGCGCAAGATCAATACTATTATTAGTCATTCGAGTTGAGTGAAGTCTTACCGCACCGTGACACTCCGTACTTGCCTAGGCTTCGTGGCCGTTTACGGCGGTGGACGAAGAGCGGAGGAAGCATAAAAGACTCCGGCATTGCGGTTAGATTTAGATGGATGGTACCGCAGACTAGGTAACGTGGGGAGGGATAACTTATGATCTTATGATACATATTGCACGGTATCATACCGGTGTAATACCCTACCCGCGCCTCATCATAGTGCACTCCCATCTGGCAGTGTGCCCTGCTATTATCGAGATATATGCTGTAGCCAACGGTAGCTGCATTGGCCACGATGCTGTCAGACAACCAACAAGCACATGGAAGATAGATCCAAGGGTCACGAAAAAACAGATAGGGAGAGTGCATTGGTGAGAGCAGAGTACAATACCACGCAGATAGGCATAAAGCACTGTACAGCGTACATGGGTTTTTCTTCACTTTGTTCTCTTTTCTCCCTTTCCTCCCCTTCTTTCTTTCTTTTCATCCACAAACACCCTGCCTTCTTACCTTACCTTCTTACCTTCTCTCCTCCTACTTGTTCCACTTCAACAGGACATATCTACCCACCTACCCAGCCACGGCTGGCTTTCGTTCTTTCATTTCTATTCCGTCGCTCTTTAAACAATAAACCTTAGTTTTTTAGAGTTTTTTTCCCCCTTCCTTTCCCAAGTTTCCTCCCTCTCTTCCTTACAGTAATTATCATTATCACAATTGTTATGACGAAGCACTTCCAGGAATTACAGTGTTTGCGAGTTCTCCTCAGAGACGATATTGGTGAGTGTGTGAATTCTTTTGATCCTTTTTGGTTATTTTGTGTATGTTTTTTGTGTTCTTTTTTTGTTATCCGTACCATACATACATACATACATACCCGTGCAGTATGGTTACTGGTGGAAATCGTTGCTATCACTCCCTCAGCTTTCCCGTCCCCCCGTAACTATCCCCCCCCCTCTCCACTCCACTCTGCTCCTAATCCAGTTAAAGCACGGGAAATCCTAAACAAATAAACTTGGGGCACAAAGCCAGTCAGGGAGCGACTTTGAGCATAACTGCCTAGTTACCTGTTTGTTCGTTTTTCCAGCTTTCCCGTTCTTACATACTCTTTCTTTCCCCTGCTCTCTCCCATCCTCCCACCCCACGCTACCTCTACGTTTTCAAGGGACTGGGTCTCGTTACTCATTAATATTTTATTTTTTTGTTGCAAACCCATTGTTGTTATTCGTACGGGGAAAGGGTAAAAGAGTGAGACTAACGGGAGAGGACGTCGTCGTGTCATTACCTTTCTTTCAATCCAGACGAACGAGCCGAAGAGATACAACAACTTGAACAAATTACCGTCGGCATGAACGGGAACACATACCCCCCCGAACATGAGTTCTTGGACGTACCCTCGCGCGAAGACTCGGTCTCACCAGTACCAAACGGAGACAGCAATTACGATGCGCTGGGGCCCGGCGGTGCCAACCTTTCGCGGATCACGACCGGCAAGAGCGGGAGGGTCATAGAAAGGCTCATGAGCGATGTCGACAGGTTTTTAGCATCACCTCCACACCAATCACCAAACCCGAGTACGGGTAATGGGAGAGGGGGAGAAAGCAGGAACTAATAGTATCTACGTAGGTTAAAACGAGAACTCAAAGTCGAAACCACGGCCCGTGAAGAAGAACGAAAAGCCAAGGAAGCAATAAAATCCTCCCGGGACTCTCTGCAGAGCACAAACGACAACCTGATACACCAAACCAATGTTGACAAAGCCTCCCTCGCCCGGAAGGACCGAAAAATCGAAGAGTTAAAGGCTGAGCGGGAAGCCGAGCGAGCGAGAAGACTAGAGTCGGACTCGAGCTTGAACGAGCACGTCCGACAGAGCAACGAGCAATTACAGGAGCTAAAAACTCAGCTCAGCCACGAAGTCGCCGAACGAAAACGCGCCTCAAATCAGTACGAAGTGCTCCTCCAGAGCTGGAAGCACCTCGACGAAGGTTACACGGGGCGGGTAGACAAGCTCCGGGAGGAACTGGAAGAGCTACAGAAGGACCGATTGAAGGACAGGGAGCTGCTCAGAAGGCTGGAGGTCACGATTGAACAGCAGCAACAAGAATTGGAGAAGTTGAGATCCGCCAAGAATAGGATCTCGGATAAGTACCTCAAGGTCATACACGAGGCCGAGGGCGAGATTGAGGACATCAGAATTTTGGCGAAGGTCGCCGAGAAGGAAACCACCGAGACACTCACCGAAGCGAAAGATACGTTAGGTCAGTTACGGCATGTGCTTAATGTACAGAGGGACTTGAGGAAGGACAAGTGAGGAGGAGGGGAGACCTGTGCCGGAATTGAGATTGGAAATGGAATGAAACAAAACGTTGTCGATTTGGCGTATACTAGGCAATGGGTTAGGAGTTTTCTTTTTTTTTCTTTTTTTTTCTTTCTTTTGCAAGATTGAGCGGGAAGTTTCATCAATATTCCCACCGCACTATCTCCCTTTACCTTATCTTGCATCTCTCTGTGCTCCCTTCCTTCCCTCGTTGCCTCGTGCGCTGTTCATTACTACCACTTTTCCTTCAGCTCCTGACACCATCTCATCTTGTCGCATCGCATCGCATCGACCACTTCTATCTACCTACATATCATAGCCAAGACATGACATGAACATACGATAGAAACATTCATAATCCTCTCAATTTTCCACCAAAGCCTCCTTCCTAGACTTAGGTAAAAAGGAAAAAAAGCTGTCGTTATTCCACTTCTATTATTTATTTTACTTTTGTCTCCCTTTCGTTTCTTTTCTTAATACTAGCATGACTCGCACAGATTACCCCCCCATGGGCATTGGTTACGGTATGGTTAGGTCAGGGTCACGGTAAATGGTTATCATACTTGGTTTGGCTTTTTTCCCCCTTATTATATGGATTTTCTCTTTCGATGTTTTGGTTTTACAAAAATGGAGTTTAAGTTTAGCTTAATACTTGATGTGATTACCCGTTGAGAATGGAGCTTTTAGCACCCCGATAAGACCTGTCAACTCATGTTTTGCCCTTTGTAATCATAAAGTGACTGATATGGGATTCTTTTTTTTGTTGCTCGAGTGAGCGATTCCCGACAACTTTACCGCCCGGCACCTCATCTCGAACAAAACGTGAGCCAAACGAAAACAGTAGAAACCGCCATTTCCACAACCCTCGCCCCCCACTCCACATCCCCCCCTCCCTCCCCATGAATCACAACCTCTCACTCGCATCTTCAACAACCGTCAACACTCACCCATCCACCATTCACTCACTCACTTCCCCGACCCCCGACCGGGTGCATCTGGAACCGGCACATCCTCAAACTCATCCTGCGCGACTGCCCTAATCGTATACACATCTTCCCGCTGCATTAGCCGGTATTCCCCCTACTCCGACAACAAAGACGACTTACAAATCGAAGCGGTAATGCCAAACATGACAAGGCCCGTCACCACGTTCTTCACCAAGAAGGGCTTCCGAGCGCGGATCAGGGAGGCGCCTTGGCGTTGGTCTGGTTCGTAGTATGTTGAACGGGGGAGACTGGTTTTTGGTTGTTAGTTTGCCGGTTCAGTCCTGTTTGATTGGGAGGGGGGTTTACACAAGCAGTCTGCGGGTTGGGTGCATTTTTTGGGGGTTTCGCTGGTGGTGATGGTTTGGGGGGGGGGGGGGGGAGGAAAGGGGGGGATGATGATTTTTGGTTGATTGTGGGGTGTGGTTAAGCTAGTGGGTTGAAGTGGGAGGTTTCTTTGCCAAGAAGTGTCAGGATGATTTTCCTTGCTTTGATATTGATTTATGGTAGCGAGAGGGATAGGCATTTTTGCTAGTGCCGTAACTGGTATAATTCGATGTGGTGGTGGTGGTGAGGCTCGGTTGCACACCCGTATCATACTTTTCCTTTTCCTTTTCCTTTTTCCTTTTTTTTCTCCCCGTTCGTTCGTTCGTTCAACCACGAGCCTTGTCTCGCAACGGTTTTGTCAAAGGACGCGATGTCGGAATATATTTATAAACCACCACCTCCACCGCCACCGCCTGCACCTGCACCTGCTACCAATTCCTCGTATCGTGGTCGCGGGAGGGGGGGATATCGAGGAGGAGGAGGAGGGAATAATAATAATGGGCAGCGCGGTCGGGGTCGGGGGTTCAACGTGAGAGGGGGGGGAGGAGGAAGGGGAGGACGAGAATATCGTGATCCTCCGGTCTTTCCGCAAGCACACTACACCCCATCATTCCCACAATTGCCGAACCAATATGGACCTCCGCAGCAGCAGCAATTCCCCATAAACCCATTCCACCACCTCCACCCCCCGCTTCCCCCAACTCCTCCCCAATGGCCCCAGCAACAACAGCAGCCCCAGCAGCAGCAGCAGACGCCATCCTACCTCTCCTACTCTCAAGAGAAAACTACCCCAGCGCTCACACCAACCAGCAAATCATACAAAACCGCACAATCAGGCTGGCCAGAAACTCCCTCTTACGCTCACTTCACACCACCCGCTCTGCAACCCCAACCGCCACCGTCGCTTGCACCACGAACAAGAAAAGATGAAAAGCTAGACATGGAAGAGGAAGCCTGGCTCCGGTTGAACGGGTATGTACACTATTGTTCCTAGGCTTCGCAAAGAGGGGCGCTGATGGGTGTTGAAAAGTGGGAAGTTACTGGGCACGAATTTGAGCCCCCCGCAGACACCAGAGGAGATTGAGGAGTGGATCCGCGAAAGGAAGAGGAGGTTTCCTACCAGAGAGAGGGTTGCTGCTAAGGTTTGTTTGCCTCTTGTTACTTGCTACTGGAGAGGTGACTGATTGATCTGGGGAGAAGGCTAGGGAAGAGGAAGAAAAGAAAAGAAGGCTCGCCGAAGCGTCTAGCGCTGGCAGGGAGGCGGTACGTATCAGACCATCACCATGTCCCATCAGGAACTGACCACAGCCCGGCAGCCCACCCAACAAAAGCGCAAACGCACTGAGCAGGACCCCGACAACGACCACCACTCCGATTCCTCACTGGACCTAGACACCGACACAGACTCCCAATCCTCCTCCCCGGAAGAACTATCCACTTCTAAAAAACCACACCCCCCTTCTGCCTCCTCGCTCGTTACATCTCCGCCGCCACGTAAGAAATCCACGAAACAAGCCGCCTTGTGTCGCGTATTCAAAACCACCGGCAAGTGTAAATTCGGCGAGAAGTGTCGGTATAGACACGCCCTCCCTGAGAGCAAGCGAATGAGGGGGAAGGAGAAGAAAGGGGTCAAGTCGCTTTATCAACGGGTATGTTATTTCATTGTAGTCGAGGACGGGGCCGTGCTGATGGGTGATAGCTACTCGATAAGGACAGAGAGAAGGAGAACGAAATTGTTGTCAGCGCTATCCGATATCTGTTTGAGAGGGGGGTGTTGAATGTGCTTGAGACTGCGGGTGTGAAGTAACCTATAACAATATTATTGTACTGCAGTGGGAATTGGTTTCGAGAGGAGAAAATTTGGTGGTTTAATAATGTGCTGTATTATACTAGGAGAATGTTTTATTTATCTAGAATACCGGGGTTTGTTTATTCGTTCACATCTGACCTAAGTTAGACTATAGCACAATAAGCTGTTCACTGGCGAGGTTCATAGCGCCCCAGGTAGTGGCGGTGTCTTGGCAGCGGTGTACCACACCCGCTGGCCACCGAGATTTGCTGTGCGATAAGTTAGACTATAGAAATCAATGCCTACAATCCCCAGGTGTGGTGCATCGCTGCTGTCGGGGCACCGCCGCATATACCTGAGTCTTTGCGAGAACTTTGCGGATGGGGGGTGTATGGTAAGGTAAGGTATGGGAGCGGTGCTGCCGCTACTGTAACCAACCCCGCGCCCCTCGGATCTTCCCGTAGTCAATGACGTATGCGGCTCAACTAATCCCGTACCTGGAATGCAAATCATTGGTTCCCGCAATCCTTCAAGGCCACCCGCCCACACACAGACAATCGCAGACGAACCGTGCTCTGCCTCCACCCCACCACCACAACATTGCGCACTCCCAAACGATAGGCAAGATTTTTCATTTGTTTATTATATTGCGGTGCTAGAATACACAAAACCCCACCTCCCTCCTAAACTACTCATGATAAGTTTATTTCCCCTTCTGCCTCCACGCCGCAGTTCTGGCTCTGGACCTCGGTTTCCCGCCTTTCTTCCCCGAACCTCCTTTTTTAATGCCGGAAACGGTACTCGCGCTAGCTCTCAGGCCTTCAAAGACCTCGCTCTGGGATTTCAGCTGGGCGGCGCCGGCTTTACCGAGGAGTTTGTGTGCCCTACTGGCGATGTCTTTGGCTTTTGGGTCGGGTTTTGGGACGTATACGCCTTTGCCCTTTGAGGAGCGTTTGCCGGCTATGGGGGGTTCTGGTTTGCGCGTTTGGTTTCGTTTTATAGTTTTCGCTCTGGTGACGCGGAGCTTCCGATCGTTGGCCATCTTTTTGGAGTTTAGGAGGAGGGCTTCGTCTACTGACATGGGGTCCTGTATGATGTTTAGTTTCTACGCGAGGAGTGGATTGTGCGTGGGAGGGGTGGAGATGCCTCAAACTGGACGTACGCAAACCCCTTCCCAACATTTGTTTTGGCGTCCCTAACAACACGTACACTCTCCACCTTTCCGCAGGCACCAAAGTGCCGCCATAAACTCTCCTCTTGCGCCTCGAAATCCAAATTCCCAATAAATACGCAGCGTTTGGGATCCTGCGGGGATGGATGCGCGACCGAGTCAACCCGGATGTGCCGGTCGAGGACTACCTGACCGTTTAGCCTTAGAGCTTCACGGGCTTCGGCCGGGGTGGAGTAGACGACGTAGGCGTTTACAGTTTGCTGCTTTTCGTGTAGTTTGTGGGTTACGAAGGCGGCCTTTCGCGGGATTTGCTCACTAAAGGCTATGCTGCGGAAGCGGATAGAAACTATCTTGCCGGGAGTTTTAAAGTGAGTTTTTAGAGCTTTGTAGGAGGTCGGTTGGGCTGTTAGTGATACAGTAGTGAGATATGAGGGAGGGAGGGGATGGGGGGGGGGGGGGGTTCTTACCTTGGATGAAATTGCTGTGGAGGGAACGTTGCCTAGGAAAACTGTTCTAGAAGACTTGTTGAGCTCGACGTCTTTACCATTTGTGAGGGATTCGTGCTTGATTGGGGGTTCCTCCTTTTCAGCATCGCTATCCCCCTCCTTGGCCTGTTCGTCCTCTGCATTAGTCTTGGTCTTTTTTGACATCAGCCGTTTGTCCTCGGCTTCCTGAGCATCTTGTAGCTTCTGTAGATAGATATCCTCAATCTCTTCCTTGTCATCTTGTCTCTTGCGTTTTCGCTTCTTCTCCTCTGGCGCAGTCGTGGCCCGCAAATCTTCCATATCCTCATCATCTCCCGACAGGGAGTTGTTTGCGGCTTCATCGTCCGAAGTGTCCTCGGGACCGGACCCCCCGGGCTCCGAAAGGGCCTCATCATCCCCTTCTAGCTCATCTTCCATAGCTTTCCTCAACCGAGTATTTTCGATGGGAGTCTTTTGCGGAACTTGGACCGCACCAAACTGTAATGTATGATAGAGACATGATCAATATGCGAACGCCTGAGAGGGTCGTTTAGGGATATACGAACGCTCAAATCAAACAGAGATGCCAACGAGGGGTCCATCTTGTCGTTTGAAGGTGCCATGACCGAATTTTTCTCCCACTTGCTCTTCTTTCCCATATTTTCGTTGAATGAGGACGAGGTTGGATCGTTTGTGGTTGGTGGTATGGTGATGTGTGTCCGTTTGACCTCCTCGCTTGGATACCGACGGAAGGGGGAGAAAAGGAGAATATAACCCAGGGTCTCGAATAGACAAAAAGGAAGAAGGAAAGGTGACAGGCACTCGTTTGACAATGGGGTTGTGGTGGTTGTGATGGTGGGGGGTGCGCAGTTTTTTTCTCCTCATTCCCCAAAAGCTTTTTTTTTTGCTTTTCTTCACACTTTTCTATCTCTTCGCCTTTCCACACCCCAGAAATCTTGGCATCGGCAGCAGGCGCACCAGTGAGGTTTCCTTTCCAGTCGGTCTCAATCTCTTTCTCACACTTCCGCATCTTCATGCTTTTTGCTGATTCCTCCCCCCCCCCGCCGTCTTGTCCCCATTTTAAGGGCTTCCTGTGTGCCCTCAGATTTAGGTGTGGGTCGGCGCTGAGTGAGAGCGCTCAGTGCCACCTTATTAGATACAATAACCAGCCCCAAAATCCCATGTTCAAAAGAGAAAAATTAAAAATTAAGAATATATATATATTTTTTAAAAATGTTGCCTAATAGAAATAATAAAAAGAGTGTCTTGGGTTCAGCGAGTGATAGAAGATAAATTCAACGTATCTCATCCATTGGGTCAGTCTTGAGGTGAGTGTGATCAGAAACAGCGTTCTGGGTTTAGTTTTACCTCTCCTCCCTCATTTTATACTGGTACCCTTTATTTCCTCTTCTACCTATAGCTTTCACTCATTGAGATCTTCTCACTGAATATTATTGTCTGTCCCCGCTATCACGACTCGTCAATAGTCGTCGTCGCCATCGTCTGTGTTTCGGCGTTCCCTTCTTCCCTCTCTCCCACCCACACGCAACTCCCACTCCCGGCTTCACAACAATCACCGCCGTCTCCATTCACTCCTCCTTCTGCTGCTTCCTCCCCACAGCAATAATAACCATCATCACCATACACCACTATTACCACCACATACACCTCTGTCGTTCTCCCCCTCCCCTCCATCCCGTTCCCTATCCACCCTGCCTACTTTTCCCTCCTCCCACTCTCCTGACTTCTGGCTCTTCTGCCCCCTCTCGCTCACTCCGTCTTGCGGCCTTTTTTCCCTCTGCTCTCACTGCCATTTCGCTCGAAAAAAAAAGGAAGAGAAGAGGAATAAAAGGAAAAGAAAAAAAGGAAGGGATTAAAAAAGAAAAGAAAACAGACTTTGGCTCGCTCCTTTACGCCGACTGTGGATCCCCATCCTCTTGCAGGCCTCGGGAAATCCTCCTGTTCAACGTCACTGTTCAACACCATCCCGCTTCATCATCTCTCAATAGCATGACACCAGCTCTCAAACGCGGCAGCAGAAATCGTCCTTCATCTACAGTCCTGGAAGAATCTGGTACGAATCTCTACTTCCTTCTATCCCCATATCCCACATCCCCCCCGATCTAGAGGCTTTCCCTTTTTCCCCTCTTCTTGCAAGCCGGCCAACCTCTCAGGGATCTAACCAAAGTCTCTCTTCCCTCCTAATACAGCGGGACGGCGATCAGGAAAGCGAACGCGTTCGGCAAGTTCACTACCTCCTTCGGAGCCAGCTGCGTCTATTTACCCTTCAACCAACAGTCGTTCCCGCTCAGCCTCTCGCCCCACGACTAGGGAACGACTCCATCGCGACGTCGAGGGCCCTACGGACGAGTTGAGAGAGCCGGCTTTGGCGGATCGAATGGCACCAGATTCCACGACAACCACCGTGGAAGTAGAAACCGTCACCGTCGGAGCTTTGGAAGCCCTCAACGGATCTACCCCATCGACTCTGCCTGGAGGCAGGCGAAAACACACAAGTCACGCTTCGGACCGCGACTCCGAATCACCCCTTAGCGATATCGGCGAGGACTCAGAAGCCGAGACTGAACGATTACACAATTCACCACAAAAACAAAGACCGAGGTTGGTCCAACACAAAAACACATCACCTACGATTATACCCTTCTCAATAGAGATGCCGGTAAGAAAAGAAATGGAGGATCAGGAGGAGGATCAGGTTACTGGACCTGGTGAATCTACACCTGCTAGCCCCATCGCCACCTCGAGCCCTAGTAAGAAGCGAAAAAGAGAGACAAATGGATCACCAGCACTGCGACCCATGGAAGAGCCCAAGAGCAGACAATCTACCCCTCCTTTCAAGAAGAAAATCCAAACCCATCAAGAAATGTCGGAAAATGAAAGCACTAGTGCAAATAGTAGAAGAGGATCGAATACGGAGGCTGCTGCCAACACTGTTTCCAATGGAACCGTTCAGGATTCGGTAATAGCCAACTCGAAAGATGTGAGGCCATCGAAACCGGCGAAGGCTGTTCCTCCGAAAAACGAAGTGGTGCCCGGGAACGCCGGAGACGAGCAGGATCCCGGACCCATTGCGGAGACGGAGATGGACGAGCCTGCTGATGCCACTGCTTCGGCTACGCTAGACGAAGAGCCTTGTGACAATGTCGATACCACACGAGAAGACGATGAAGGTAAGTGTGATTTTGAGTCTTTGCTACAGCAGGACTTTTCTTATGGGGTCACAGACGCGGAACGCGTGAAGCGAAAGAATGCGGCTATGGAGGATTTGGCCGAGATAGAACGGGTCTTTGCCCAACTGAAGGACAGGTAAGCGCTGCGCTACGCTTGGGTCTGTGTGACGTGACATTCTCGGCTGACGCGCCAAACTAGAATTTACTCAGAAAAGTTAAAGAGGGTTGATATGGAGATGAAGATGGTGCAAGATGGAACCCATCCAGAATTCGTGGCTCAGAAAACTTGTATCGATCAAAAATTTGAAGAGAAGGTTCGGTTGGCGGACGCACACTACAAGTATGGTATGGAGTCTCTGTCTATCGCAACTCGAGTTAGTAGGGCACAGGTGCATTCTCAATATTTTCAAACTGTACGTCAACTGCGGGAGGATACGCTCGGGAAATGCAGCGAGCTTTGGTACCAAATCCAGAGGGAAAGAAGAGCTGGTGATGCTTTGGTTTCAGGTTTGTCTTCGGCAGTACCCAAATGTTCGTTGGGCATTTGATTGTAACGCGTCACTGTGTAGAATTCTCCTATCGGATACCAGATCGCCAGAGTACCCGGATTAAGCAACGGCAGCAATATAATTGGGAGGTGGCGCTTTTGAGCGGAATCGCAAAACACATTGGGTTTCCTGCAGCACCCGATGTTGTGGGTGCATCTGAAGAGGAAATTGTTGATGACTTGGAATCTATGGGGGTGAGTATTGGTGCATTGAGATTTTGGCTGTAATTCTTTATTTCGTTAAAAAGCAGGGGTTTGTCGTTGGCTTGGATGCTAATGGAAGTTCTGCAGATCGCTACACGTGTACCTGCACGAGCAAGTGTAACCGTGCCTCCACCAGGTAGCCTACGCGAAAGAGTACTAGATGACTTCTATGAGAGGCCATTACCTATCAACTGGTCACATATGCAGCCTTCTCCTCCATCACCTGCGCCACAGCCGACCCAACAAGCCCCCGGATATCCTCATGTACACATACATCACCACCACCACCACAACCGTAGACATACTGGACCTAATCAACTTGACCAAGCCCCCTATCTCGCACGTCGTGGCCCGTCGGCTCAAGGTCATAATCCAGGACATCAACCATCAGCTGTATCGCTATCTTCTTTGCTCCAAAGTGATGTTATCAAAATGGAAGGCCCGTCTACGCATCCTCCTAGCACCTCTTCGATGGGCGCCACACCTCATCCACCTCCACGGACGTCTCAGTTGTACTCTTCGCAAAGTGCTCAACATTCCCTTCCCCCTCCAACTTCTCTCCAGCACATGAACCTATATACTCGCCCTAGCAATGCCGATTCCCAACAGGGCCCTACACCCGCTCCTCAGAGGCTTGATTTGGGCAGGGGCTCAACACCTGGAGACGTAAGGATATATAATACTATGGGAGGAAGGGAGAGTGAGGCTCCAGACGGAGGGCTCCGAAGATTAAAAGAGGAAAATGACGGTGCTATAGGAGTTGGCCCTCCTGCACTTGGTGCGCCTACACCTTTGAGGTATGGTCCTAGCATGAGCTATTCATGATCGACTTCCTTCTCTCCACTGTAGGTATTCATAAGGTCAAGATGCTGTCAATTTCTCTTTTTCTAAACACGGGGTTTGTTTTTTTTGTCTAGGGGCGAATTGTGTACAGGGTATTCCTAAAGATTGGGATGTTCTAATGTTTTCCTCTTGTCACCACTGCCATCTTCACAGCGTTATTGATAGCTTTAACGTTCGCATGAAATGTCAATTTTTTGTGTATCCTTAACATTTCCGCTGTTTTCATGAACTTTCACCTTGGGTCTGGGTCTGCTCTTTGTATTTAATGTGGAGTACCTAATTTCGGATGGGCGGAGGTCTGCATGGGTCGGATGGAGAATGAGAGTGGTGGTTTTTGTTTCGTTGAGGCCCCTGCCCCCTTCTGTAAAAGCTATTCTTTCTTTCTCCCCTCTCTCACTTCTATTTCTTGTATTTGTGTTAAATACCTCTCATTACCATACCCCTCTTTCTTGTCCTTTAGGCTGTTTGGCGGCGGAGTTTTACTTTTTTATCCTTACCTCTTTGTTGTTCACTCAGATTTCCCTCTATTCCATGTTGGCTATGCCTCTTCCTGTGGTTGGCGGGGTTTGCCCTTGGGTATATATCCAACACTTGTCATCTACTCGAGTACCATATGTTTAGTGTTCTAGGGGGCTAGGCCTTTGAAGGGATACCAGTATGAATATTACTGTAAGGTGTTTTGGTACTCTCGATGATACTTGATATTGATGTGATTACTCAATACCTGTAATGGCGCCACAGTGCCGGCGGTGTGAGGGACATTAGCGGTATGGCGCCGAGAGGGCGTGGTTGTTGATGGGATACAAGAGTAGATTTAAATACGTGATCAATGCCCACGATACATGTCAATTTGCGTGTCCAACGGTGCCGGTACTCATACAGTGTCACACAGCTGAAGCTTTGTTCAGACCACTAACCCCCGAACTACAGTAGACATTTCTTAGCGTGATGTGACGTAAATATAAGAAGAGCGGCTCTGCAATTATCCTAGGGGGCTAACGATTGAAGAGTCTTATCGATAAGACCGCCAATGGCGACCCATCCACCACGTTTTAATTCGCCGCTTGCCCCTGCCCAGCCCATTCGCATCGCCACTTCCTACGGCCACAAGCTGCGCCAGAGGGAATTTGACGGACATTCCTGGATGTTTCCTCTGCAGTTGCGGTACAGTGCGGGGGTCTGGTTTAGGGTTTGCGTCGTTAGTCTAAGGATATCGTTCCAACCAATGGGGATCCCAGGACTGCCCCGATGGTCCAGGATTTATTAGAGGATGTTGTGATAATATCTACCGGCGGGCTGGAACTCTATGGCTGCGGAACTATTTATTGACCGGCCGGACTGAACGTTACCCAAGCGCGGATACAAGGCATCACGCCTTTGCTTGCTGAGATCCTCTGTGATTGGACCGCCTATAGCGAAGCCACTTATTGTTGGTCTAACCAATCCATTGCGGCTCTTTGTTACCCATAGTGCCCTAATCAGTCGCGTCTTCCCAGCTCGGAAAAACCTCCATTCACTCTTCTTTCCCACCAAGCTGCCCCACTAATCAGCCAAACTCTTTTCCAATCGTACAAATACTTCACCTGGATCACACCTCGGCTTTAGTTGTGTGTGCGGAGCCATACCTACCTACCAAAACCATTACCGTTCCAAGGACTTTTTTTCCCACCAATCCTCACAATGTCTGATGACGAATCTGATTCTTCGCCCAAGGAAACCTACATTGCCTACAAGATTAAGACTGTGAATACACACGATGCCCTATAGGGGTTTGTTTGTTGTTGGATTTAATTGGTGATTTCTGACTTTTTTCCTCACTTTCTTTAGGTCTTTGAGTTTACCCCGGGAGCTATTGATAAATTGACTCGCACCTATAAGTATGCTAATGGGCACCTCTTGCGTTGTTGAGTCCCTTCTAAAGTGAGTTACAGGGAAAAACAATCTAGGCAGTTGATTCCGGTCGACTGCTTCTTTGATTCAAAGTTGAAAGTAAGGACTATTCAAGCCACTTAGCTTTTTATAAATCACTTTTGCGAACTAAGATGATCGCTTTTAGCTCTTTGTGCTCTGGGGAGATCAAGAGGCTTGTTATGGTGCCTTCAAGACTTTCATGGATGTTCTTAGCGTTGCGACTATGGATGCTATAACTACAATTCGATATGGTGATAAGGTAGGAAAAAATCTCCTGTGGATATAGTGGATTTGAGATGGGAATGTTAAGATCAGATCAGATCGAGGCGCCGATTAAAAGATCGCCGTTTTCCTACCTTAACCTCGGAGCCGTGCAGTGGACGGAGGATGTATCTGACGATGAGTCCGATAATCATGATGGGGGTGATGATGATGATCTCCTCTCACCAGTAATCCCCCTTCCAATCCATATTTGCCGGAGGGACCAACCTGTTTATTATTTGATAGGTTTCTCCCCAGGACCTGAGGACCAGTTCACCAAAGTCTGTTGCCGAGCACAAGTGCACCGGGATTTGGAACCCAGGGATAACGGCACTGGATTTCAGCTACGTACTTCAGCCCGTTGATGGGTACGATTTTATAGAGCAGATTTCAAAAGTCACTGGGTGCACTCTTTCTCCCGATCAGGCCAGTAGGGTGGTTAAAATAGGCGCGGGGAATCCCGCAGCGATAAAGCTTGCTCTTAGGAAACTTCGCAAGGTCCTTGAACGTTTTGTAAGACGAGACCTCGTTTCTTTTGTGCGTTCGACGATGCTGATTATATGGAACAGAATCGCGGCTTCGAGTCAATTGAGGTTACCCTCATCAACCCCAATGACAAAAAGAAGTTTGAGATCCGCCTAGTCTCTCTGGAGAAGCAGAGTGAACTGAACAGGACTACTTTATATCCTCATGGCTCAAAGTGGGCTGAAATTCCAGCCGACAACAAGTTCCTTATTCGTATGGCTGAATATTCCCCAGAGGCGGGGAAGTTTCTCAATTGCAAGATCGAACCCCATTCACTCCAAGAGCAGTTTTCCTGTTTGGCGGATCCGCGGCACAGGTGGGGGCGCTATCTTGAATCGAGGGGAGTATGGGATGGAGATGCCGGCGACCTACCGGTACCGTCACTTAGCCATACCAGTGGCTTTCTTATGGAGCCTGAGTCGAATAGTGGCGATGACGACGGGACCCCAACTCTTGATTTATGTGATACCCATCTTAGTTTTGACTCACATTTTAGTACCCAACCGCCGCCGCCGCATGGGATGCGTGCCAATGCTACTCCGGCGGTCAAGTCGACCATACGCACTGTCAGGGCCAAGAGAAGTGTAGAGCAGGAGAAAAGCATTGGTTCTATTATCAAAGATAATAGTGGCCTTCTTGATAGTGAGATTATCTTGGAGTCACCAACCCTTTCCCCTACACTTGCGCCTTCAAGAAGTCAGGACCGTGTCATATCTTTTGAAGGGGCCTTCTCGGAGATACAGAGGCCACCTCCAACTGTCGTCACAACTACTCGTACTGTGAGAAAGCCAAGGCCCAGGAAGACCGATGCCCGTGCTCCTGAGGCCGGGACAAAAACTCTGCATCACACAATGAACCAGCAGGCTCCTGCACGCACCAAAGAGAGTCGTTCCGATCTTGCCGATGGAGTGGATGACAGTAAAAAGTATGTCCTTGAATGTATCGTTGTATGTATAAAGGCTTACGGCGATTCCAGGGTGACAAGATACAATGTTCAGAAAATACAGAGGGTTTTTGGATCTTGGTATGTGCTCACTTTCCTGTCTATCTACAATTACTGATTTTGTAATTTTGTAATCAGCTTCGCGCACGTCCGTGGTTGGAGAGGCCATGTCAAGTTTGAAGCAAGGTGAGTTTCGTCAAGGGTTTCGGTTTATATGGATTCTGACTTGTCAAAGCTTGGGGCGTATTGTCCTTACGGGGGTTCCGAAAACCGTATACAGACGTGGAATCGAATGGAGTGATTGGGAGTCGTCTGTGGAAAGGCTCAGGGAGATTAAAACTTATTTCACTAGCGTGTGCGCTCGCCCGCCTCTTTTTCTGGGGGCGCCCGATACTTACCGTTTTGCAGAGTTACCCGTGAAGCTCACGATGTCGAACATGTTCTTGATTTGAAGATCAGCAGGTTTGAGGCCATGTTTTCGGGAGATCTTAGCTCAGAAAAGATCACATATGAATTTCATTGCGACGTAGGAAACAAAAACAGGTACGTGTGTCTTAAGATAGGAAGAATCCAGCTAATATTTGGCAGAATATTCGTCATGGATGCGCAGACGTTTGATGTGACCTGCTACAATGACGTTAGTGACTTTGGAACCGTCTACTGGGCCCATCCGACTAGGTATTCGCGTCTTTCACGCTCTGATGTATTGTGCTAGGCTAACCGTGCCGTAGAGCCTGGGATGCTAGGGTTAGACTTGCGGGCTGTAAAGTTCTTGATCTTGAGACACCAGGATTCGCGGAATTCCTCGCGAGCATTTCTATTCGGTGCCTATTGCCCCTATAGCCTAGGAGTGTATAGACCTAGCTGACAATTTAATAGTGGTGGAGGGAGCTCCCCGGCAGTTAGTTTCGACGTCAAGGGAACTGGCATCACTGTCAACAAAGTCCAATACCGCCATACGCTCAGATATCAAGTGAATAAGAAAGTCTCTCTCAGCAATGAGATCGACCTTGCTGTCACGGAACTGCAGGATCTCCAAGTTAATCGCCGGAACGGCCCAGGACGGCGCTATGAGGCAATCTCCACTGGAAAGTAAGCACCCCAGCCAAGAGAAATTCTACTCATACTTGTCTAACAGCTGATCACTTGTCCCTAGGCCTGCTATGGCTGCCGACGAGCGTTTATCCTACTCATTCTCCCTTGTCCCGGTTGAGATTGAGAAGAATCTAGTGGAAAACTATGGCCTAGAAGTGGGTGAAGAGGTCGCTTGGAATACAGAGGTCCTTGCAGATAAAGGCGGAGGAGAAGGGATCCTGAAAGCCCTCATTAACGTCGTCGATACTTTAATCCAGAGGATTGATGATGTCGGGTTTGATAATAATAGCATGCCGTATCAGAGGCCTGCATAACGATCTAGTATCGGGAGGGATGTCCACTGCTATTCTCTGGTTGAAAGGAAAAAGGAGAAGTGCTGTGATGGTTGGTGGGGGGTGTCTAGCTATTTCTCAAGTCTTTTTCTCATTAGTTTCTTTCAGCTCCCCTTTTTAGCAGAATGTATTATCTCCAGGTGTGGGTTGAGTGAATTGGGATAACGAGGTGATGAAACATTTGCTTTAGTTGGAGTTAAGCGTTGAGCGATGTGATTTGACAGCTTCTGGAATATTTTACTAGTATTTCGGGGGGCTGGGTGACGTGGTAGCAGTTCATCTTTGGATAGTTTAATAACAGCCTAAGTTATACTCGTAAGTGGTATACGGTATCACTTTTCAATATTGAGAATGGCCGCCTTGCTACATATATAATGTGCCCGAGTGATAATCTGTGTTGTGGAATGTTGAAGTAGCTTTGCGCGTGCTGTTACAATATTCCACGGCAAAGCGAGTCGACGGCATAACGAGAACGCCCGTGCAAATATTCCCTGTCCTATAAAAGCTGTATGGGCGTTCTCGTCTCACCGTGGATCACTGTAGCATGTGATGAAATACGGTAAGCATACAGAGTATTTTCCGCCACATTTTTTCCCCCTAAGACCAATTGAAGTCTGCACATATCATATCGTGCCTACAGTACCCCCCCCCCCCCCTCATCCGCCCCCGCCTCCTTCTGAGTAAGCAAGTTGGCATATTCAATCATTTCATCTGGGATAAATCAATAAAATAAGAAATACATATTGCCATAGTAGAAATATCAAGTCCCAATATAGCGCCGGAAAGAGAGAAAGGAAAAGGGAAAGAAACCCCGCCACCACCACTACCGCCATCATTAGTTAGTTAATTCGAGTCATATAAAAAAAGGTGGATGAGCATTTTAGTGTTAGGAAAGAAAGGGGGGAAGGAATCCCGGTGTGCTATTCATGAACTAGATCTTCATCCCCCCAGCTTCAATAACTGCCTTAACTAGCGCCTCCCGTCTAAGTTTCCACACTTCCTCACCGACCAATTCTCCTAAGATTCCGACAAGTTGCGCCTTAACCTCTTCGGCGCTGGCCCCTGGCATGATCGGTGCGACGCCATTCTTCCCTTTCCCTCCTCCTCCCCCTTCCTCCTCCTCCTCCTCCTCTAGCTGCTTGATAACACCCACCAAGGCGTTCAGACACATCTCCGCCTCACTCTTCCTCGGCCCTTCATCTTCGATTTCCGGGCGGATGACCTTCTCGTAGAGTTTTGTGTTGGGCAGTATTAGCACTCTAACAGCCTCCCGGCCGCCTATCGCGGCGAGGCCAATGATACTGCCATAGTGCGTTGGCAGTGGCTTCGCTGGATCGAGAAAGTGCTTCAGGCAGGTTCTTGTGAGTCTTGGTTTGAGCGTATGCGAGGAGTCGCCAAAGCGTTTGCAGACGAGCTTCATTAGGGAGGCGGAGAGGTCTCTCAGTGCGTAGTGTGCCGGTGTCTGGGAGTGGGGGTCGGAAGAGGGAGAGCCGAGGTGTTTACCGATGAGACATGTCAAGATCGGAGGGATTAGGGAGGATACGTATGGTTCTATAAAGAAGGAGTCGTTCTCTAGCAAGGCGTGAGTCAGGGACATCATCTGCGTTAGCGTGAACAGGCTGCGCAGGCCGTGTGTTGTCTTCTCCGAGATGAACTGGACGAAGTAGGGGAGTAATTGGTGAAGCCCCGGGTCCTTGCGCAAACTGGCAAGTGCGGCATTGCGGACCGCGTCCGGTGTAGATTCATCGGTTATAGAGGTGCTTATTCGCTCGAAGTAGAGTTGGAGTTCCTTTGAGAGGACATGCTTCACGAGGGGTTTTATGGTGACGGTTTCGTTGGTTGTGGGGTTTAGGGTTGAGGCGATGGAGAGGGTTGTATTGCTTGAGGCGCCCTTTGGAGTCGTTTCTGAGAGGCGAGCGGCTTCCGAAGGGGTGGGGTTTTGGGGGATGGCGGGTTGAACCCCTTCGATCGCGAGCCAGTGGCCTGGAGAGGGGGTGTTAGCGGACGTTCAGATAGATAGTGGTGGGAGGAGGAAGGTGTGATGTGAACTATAGTCCAATAGCAAAGGGAAGCACCACCCACCGGTGAAAGTAACGTCTCTCGGAACTTTCGGTAGCGGAGCATTGATAAGCTTCTCAAAGTCGACCTCATCATCCTCGACATAAAAGATCGGCTGAGCCTGTCCTAGCGACGCTTCCCCGAAGCGGAGCGGACGGGTGGACTCATAACCGTATAGAGGCTCAACATCTAGGACCCGAAGAGCATTGCTAATATCCTGGGTCCCCAGCGTAGTTCTTCTGGCATGGTGCATGAACTTGAGTGCTTCCTGGAGGACCTGGTGGATGCGGTATTCGACGTCCATTGCGAGGTTTTTGGCGACATCTTCACTAAGATTGGCAACTCCGACGGACTCGGAGACGTCCTTTATTGTATCGCCGTTCCAAAGAGACATGGTTACTGTGATTTTCGAAAGGAATTATGTTTAGTATAGAGCGTGGTCATGGGGTTGTGATGGAGGGAGAACTGAGCTTAATTGTTCCTCTGGTTGCTTATCAGCAGGAGCTAAAAGCCGGGTAACATAACCTAATCCTTGTGAAACTCAATGGCTCCACACGTTTTTATTGCCCGACCAAGCCAAACCAAAACAAAGGAACACAGGCCTGCGACGCAGCAAACTATTCATTCATTTAATCCCCTCCACCGTCGCCATCACTAACACCAACGGCAATAACAACACCAACTAGTATTAACACCAATAACGTAACATGATAATGGCTTCCCCACCCAAGCGCCCAAAACTCTCCGATTCACCCTCCTTACCTTTCCACCGCTCCGCCAGCCCATCAAAACTCCCCGTACGAAACGACTCCAGCGCGTTATACCGATCGCCCACTAGATCCTCCTTAGCGAGGCGCAACCCCCAGCACGCCCGTCGCTCACCCTACGCGGAGCCTGTGAAAAAGCGGTTTGTCAGCGCCTCGCAGGACGAGCCTAACAGGGCGGGGAGACTGAATTTTGGTAGCGGTAGCGGGGGGGTGGGAGGAATGTTCGGCGGAAGAGCTAGGAGTGAAAGTGTTGGTGCGGGTATTAGGCGCGCAGGCGGATCGCGATTGTCATCTAGCCCTGCCAGGCGCAGGAGTAGCTTTTCGAACCCTCTTGCGCCTAGTGTTCCCCCTAGTGAGGATTCCCCCGGAAAGAGTGAGTTAGGGGTTCTACAGGAGGAAGGAGGTATGGAGGATGTAAGTTCTCCAGAGCCGGTGTTTGTCATGAAGAAGAGTAAAGTGCGCAAGGGGGCACCGCAGGCCCGGCAGCAGCAGCAGCAGGGGAATAAGAGGAAACGGCTCGAGACGGAAATTGAGGTAAAGCAACGAGTAGAGGAGGAAAGATTGGAGAGGATCATGATGGCGAGGGTGCAAGTTTTGCAGGCGGAGATCATGGAGCTTCAGGAGGAGGTTAGGATTGAGAAGGCGAGGGTTGAGAGGGAGACTCAGACCGCAAAGGGTCTGGATCAGGATACCGATGCTTTAGTGTGCGTTGTTTGTGTTCACGATTGCCTGGGCTTGCTGATGGAGTTGTAGGAAACGACTGCTAGCTGTCAATGATGCCTCTCAGGTGGTATCAATACCGGAGCCAGGGCAGAGGGAAGAACCAGTCCCTTCGGCGAGGCCGATGGAGCCGGTCGATCCCCTTCCCCAACTAAAGGCCTTCACAAGCATCACTTTCACAACGCACAGTTCCAAGATCATCCCATCCACGCCCGTAAGCCAAATAATCACGGCGTCTGGCTATACCTCCAACCGCCTATTATACTTCACGGTATCCCTCAGCGTCCAATCGGCCACCATCCAAGAAATCACCTACCGTATTTCGCCTTGGTCCGTCCGCGAACTAGCCCCCGTGTTGACTACTGCCGTTGAAGAAGGTGACATACCCACTGTCTTCCACGCGATATCAGCATACACACTCATAGCCAGAGCCCGAGCGAGTGTGTTCGCCAAGCTCAGTGCTGCATTCCCGCACCTTCTCCCAATCCTCGCTATAAGCAAGAAAGAGAAAGGTAAGGTCTCAAGAAGGGAGATAATCCCATACTTGGGCGAGTCACTCCTGCGCTTCCACTCCTGCGCCAAGACCGGAAAAGCTAGTTTGCACAGCGAATCGGGCATGGGCGAAAGTGGGGTAGAGTTGATTCTAGAATGGCGCATAGAGTTCGACGTCACTGGTGAGCCTGAGAGTGTGGTTTCGGCGGATGTTAGGTTGCCTAGCCATCGTGAGTTCTCCCCCTTGTGGACCAACTAAGGGAAAGAAGTGATATTGACAGATTTTCAGTGAAAGAGGCGGATGAGCTGAATAGTTTCTCGAAACTTGGCGGAGTATTTGATTCACTAGTCAAAGAGAAAGGAGTGTACGATGCTGCTACTTGTGTTGTTGGACTTTTGTTTCAGTAGTACGAGCTCTCTTTACTTGTCTGTCAGGCGTTATGTGGCTTGCTTGTATTTTTAACCCCTCTTATAGTGAGAGTTTGCTCCTCCAGCTAGTGTAATAGTATTAGGCAGTGAGTGTAGAATATTTAATCATGCGGGATCACTCGACATGTTAGTTTTAGCTTGGGGGATTGCTGTAGACTAATACTGCAAAACCTTGTTTTAGAAGTGCTCGTACACCACTATGGGGAGCGTGTTCAAATGCGAAAGCCTAGCGTCGCAACCAGGCGCCTGAAAGTATTTCCTACGACTGTAGCACGACGCATCCAAGGTCGCAACCAACCCAGAATGATCACTACCCCTCGATAGCGACTGTCAGGGTTAGGGGTCGGATGCCTAGGGAGAAGAGTGAGGCCGTAATATCGATAGCAATATAAACTAGAGTACAATATTCCAAACGCCAGAGAAAGGAGTCTGCTAGTAAGTTAATGAACTCTCACTTCCTTCTCATTCACTTCAGTCTCCCTGCTCCCCTCCCCCCCCACTTCGATCCTGTCCCCCTCTCCAGCAAACTCACTCCAAAATGCTTCTTCATCCACAATCCTCCCCCACTCACTCCCATTCGACACTTCAAAGTCCAAAAACATCTCCAGCGTATCCTCCCCCATCTCGCACGTGATAGGCGGATAGACTGGCGGATTCGCCAACCACTTGGCCTCCACTCCTTCCGGGTCTATCATGTGCTTTCTTGTGCTAGCGAATGTCCTCAAGTACTCGCTCGCACCGACAAGTCTGAAGGACCTTGGCCGGTTCGCGACGTAGGCTTGTACCTGCAAGGGATCTATTAACCCTTCGTACTCTTCCCACGAGGTTGGCCCGTAGAGGGTTTTGGTGTAGTACTCGGCGAAGAGACATGGAAAGGGGAGAGTCGTGTCGAAGTCGTATATAGTTGCGGGAGCGGAGGGAGGATGATGGATTAGAAGGACATGATAATCCCAGGTTACTGGGAGGGGGGGGTGTTTTGATGCCTAAAGGCTTTTGTCAATTGCTGTGCTTTCTTGCAAGAGTGCTGGTGGTTGGTTGGCTACTGTACCTTTTGGCAGAATAATGGCACAGCTGTGATGGTGGGGAGGTTGTCAAGTTAGTCCGTTCCGGTACCATAGGAGCCATCGTAGGGGAGGAAGGGCGTGTGGAGCTGGGAGGGGATGGAAGTATTTACTTTTCATAGAATTTGAGATAAATGCTACAGTAAAGTACTTCTGGTCGTCGGGAGGTACCCTGTCCCGAACTAGACAGTAGATGTTCTCTTCGCAATAACTATTACACCCATATTGACAGCCGTCAACATACCAGTGCATCTGCCAAGATATTCTAGCTTCATACTACTATCATACCGTGCTTCCACCAACTCACCATCCAGTGTAAACCAATTCCTCCCTATTCAACACACTCAGTGAACCTCCTCCAGCCCCAGCTCCTGTTCCACTACCACCACCGCTGCCACCACCACCACTAGAACTCTCGGATGCCATTATCCCCGAAAAACCTTCTCGGTGAATTGGCGGGACCTTTTTTTATGTATCCGAACAAAAAAGGAAAAGGGAAGGATGAGAAAAAGAAAGATGAAACCTCGCCAACGTTTAACTGGCAGGTGGCTTTTTTTGTTCAGGGGGCGGACGATAAGCGAGGCCAAGAATTCGAATAGGAACGGGTTCCTGAGTCTTGAGAATCTCTTTCGAAAGGAGTACCGGTGGTTTAGAGGTGGGGGAGGATACCAGTTCCGGCATCATATGTGAAGCAACGGCAATAGTGACTGGCAGTCGCCAAACGGCTTTTGTATGCCAAACTCGTGCCCCGGCCGGCCCCGGAGTAAGAAAATAGGTATCAGAGGTAATGGATTAGTGGTCCGGAGTGCGGGTCAACTTGGTCCTGGCCCGGGACGGTCCAGCGCATCCCTGCCATTGAACAAAACGGCTGAGCTGTCCTTTCTCTCTCGTCATCTTGACATTTTCCCTCTCTTCGCTGTTGCGCTCTATCAAGCGCTCCTTAAAGGTTCGTCTCTACCTCTCTCTTTTCTTCTTTTTCCCTTTTTTGTTGTTTTCTTATATACTCTTCCCCTTCTCCAGAATTATTACTTTGCGGGTTATAATACTGGTGGTTCTAGAAGAGAATCCGCTTTTTCCTACATTTATCATTGCGCGGTGACACGATATCAGCGTGGGTTAGTTCTAACAGCTCAGAAGCAGCAATAGAATAACGGACAACAACGACGACGACGACGATCTAAAATGGCCCGGGGAGCTCAGCGCCGAAAGAGTGCCTCAGAGGGCGTCGCCGGGATCAGCAAAATCGATGCGAGACCGCACCTAGAGGGCCGAGTGCCCGCGACTCGAAGCGCAATAAGCGCAATCGCACAGGCTACCATCCCTATGTGGGTTCAAACTGCTGCTATGATCGGCCTGATATTTGGCGGGTGTTGTTCGAACGTAAGCAAGAATCCTCTTGATTGGAAAAAAAAAGCCGCCCGGTGCTGGGGCGAGCAGAGGCGTCCAAGTGGAGGGGCAGGGGCGTCCAAGTGGAGGATACCTGGGGTGTTGGTTTGTGTGTGTTGAGCCAATTGCTGAGACAAAGTCACGATGAAAGGTATTTGCGCTCGAAGCTATAGTGAAGTATATAGATCTTCCCCTTCCTGCCTCTCCCCGAACTCCTGGCTAGAAGGAGGAGGCGGGGTGGTGGGGGTTAGGGACGAGTGCTGATTTGTGAAGAGCGGAATCACAAACGGGTCACCTTCTTACGTTTGCGCAATTCCTGTTCGTTGCGGTCGAAGGCTTGATTTACCATTTCGACGCCAGCTCCAAAACCTTGTTGAAGCCAAATCGGATTCCCATCCATCGGTGGCTGATTCAAATATTGTTGTACTTCTCCGTGTCCATATTGAATAATTATGCGTTTGGGTATAGCATTTCTGTGCCGGTGCATATTATTCTCAGGAGTGGAGGTAGTATGACTACTTTAGTCGTTGGATGGCTGTGGGGGAAACGGTAGTTATTCAATATGCCTAAACTGGTGCGAGGGGTTAGGAGTTGGAGTGCTGACAGAGTGAGGGAGAGGGCAGATATAGCAAAGTCCAGGCTCTTTCCGTATTGGTACTAACTATGGGAATTGTTCTCTCGGCGTGGGCTGATTCTAAAGGAGTCGTAAGTGGACCCCCCCGTTTGGAAAATTGTTGCCAACAGTGGCTACATAGGGGCAAACCGAGGAATCGATGGCGATGTTCATAACGGGTCTTGCGATATTATTCGTCGCGCAGGTGATCTCAGCGTTCATGGGACTGTACATTGAAGGGACATACACCCGTTACGGAAACCATTACCGGGAGGGGTTATTCTACTCTGTGATTACCCCACCCCCTCGTCCTCTACCTGCTCTTGGGTATCATTAAACTAACTAACACGGTCAAGCACTTTTTCTCATTATTCCTCTTCATTCCCTTCATCCCCTCAATCCAAACCCAATACCATAAGCTTCTCAAATCGCCCCCAATCCACCTCCCGAAATCTCAGTTCCTGCAAACCTTGCAGATTCAGATGCCCCGGCAAGTGTTCTTCCTGCTCCTCAACGCAGCCACACACTACATCTGCGTCCGCGGCGTCAACGTCCTTGCTTCCCGGTCCTCCGCGCTGACGGTGACGATCGTTCTCAACATAAGGAAACTTGTAAGTTTGCTACTAAGCATTTGGCTGTTTGGGAACGCGTTGAATTGGGGCGTTGTGATTGGCGCGGTGGTCGTTTTTGGTGGGGGGTTCATGTATGCCGTTGAGAGTCAGCGGATCAAAGGGGCTCAGAAGAGAGGGAAGGCTCAGTAATGATGGGTCTGTATCAGTGTGTGGGTTTGGGTGTGGTGGGGGTTTTCTCCCTTTTTTCTTCTACTCAGATAACTTAGATACCAAGGCTGTTTTGTTCAGAGATAGGCGGGTTCATACATGAAAAGTCGTTGGGCTTGACAATAGCTCACGCAGTGTTTCTTGGCTTATGTGCTTGGGTGATAGGTGGTTTGGGAGCAGCCTGGGGTTGCAATACCAGTATAACATGATATCTGTGGATACGGGGCCAGGGGCAAAGTTCACTGGTAGTTGTAGGGGTTTCTACTGAAAACGGCCATTCCATGGCCTTCCAACCCCGGATTTAGCAAAAGCAATCCAAACTGAATCTCCATCTACACGACGTGAAACAATTCCCTGGATCCTACTCTCCAGCCCTTTAGAACTCTGTATCCAAACTGATTGGGAATCATCAAGAGAGCGATGGTCGGTATCATACCTTGGCCCCGGCACAGTATCTGAACTATTTTGTATGAGATGGCAAGGCTTGGCTCTATTAGCATGCCAAAAGTGGCCCAACAACTCTTTAATAATCCGGCAGCACTCGGGGAGATGTTTGAATCATGTTAACTTTATTTATTTTTTCAGCGAGAGAATGTGTTGGGGTTGAAAGTATGAAGTGGCCTGGTTCGGCCTGTCTGTTATTATTATTATTATACGTACCATTCAACTGGTGATTTTGGTTCCCTCTTCTTCCCCCCCTCCTACCACGTATGATACTCTGATACCCCACTAGAAAATACTCCACTAATTTCAAACGTAACACATAGGCAAACCTTCCACTATTACTCTCTTGTACAATCTAGGTTAGGTCTACCTGGGAGCGAATATATATCACACACCCAACTCTCCAAGCAAATGGCCACGCGGGGGGTAGAGATAATATTCTAGAGTTCCAGGAATCACCCAATCAGGGCACTCACTCCCGAAACATCAGAACCTAGAATCCGCCACTTTACTTCCAAGCACGGTCCTGGCTGAGCCTGGCGGCATTGCTCGTATGGGGGGAATATTATGAACTGTTCGCTCCAGATTTCAAAGGGCCAGTATATGGGGGAGTGGGGTGTTTGGGGGTTGGTTGGTTATTATCTCCTGTTCACGGACTTGGATGATAGTTCCTTTCTTTCCGACACGGGGTTTCTGGAAAACTCATGTGAAAAGGGAGAAAATACTAGGGGAGTTTGGGGTTGTTGATTTTGGTGAGTGTTAGGAGGAAGAGGAGGGGCGGGGGGGGGGGATTGTTGAGAGTTGGGGGGTATGATAACTGTGGTTGTGGGAGAATAAATTGGCACAAGAACGGACAAAACAGTAGTGTTTCATAAAGACCTGGTATAGCCCTCTTTTATCCCTTCGTTCATTTAAAAGTATCCTCGATTAGCCGGGTTTCCATGACAAGTAACGAGGCCGAGTGACTACCGATGATTTCCTGCCAAATCCCCCCCCCAATAAACGAATATAGTTACTTACCGTAGCAATGAGGGATATCGTGCGTTATGTCCGTGCACCAGTAAGCCCTTAGATTGTGTCACATAACGTACTATGTATAGTAGGGTGACAAAAAGGCTTGGGCCACTGGGGTGCTACTTTATATTGAAAACAGCCATTTTCGGAGACTCACAGCCTGACGCTGCCTTGGTAAGAAATTTCAGGATGCTGTATGAATCATGATAACGACTCTTTCTTTCCATCCTTGCTCTATGTTATCAGGGGCTTCTCTATTCTGTGAAATGCTATTCAATTTTCTGTTGCAAACTACACATGTTTTCTGGTTTGGTTTGACCTAGAATGGAACTCCGAGTTTGTTGGGGGCGAGAAAGTAGTCGGCGAAGAGGACTCGGTTTTGTAAATAGGTCGGCCGTCGGCTTGAATCTTCTGTCTAGTACTTCAGAATGCTTGAAGGAATTATACTTTCTTCACCTCTGACAGAGCCACCCCATCCTTCTTACTACGAGCAAAATGTAATTATCATTGGTGGTATGATGGCATTACATGGCATCCGACCGTTCCTCGAATCTCTCCACCATTCCCACCCTCCATTCTCCATACTTCTGGTCGCCCCGCCCGATCGCCTCCTTCAGCCCCTCCAAGAGTTGCTCGTGGATTGCGACCTCTTCGAATCCTTCTATGCTCATCATGCCCCCTTTATCGCCCGCCCCGGGTTGCCAAAAGACCTTAACGGCGCGTATGGCGCGGCTGGTGTCGGAACTGGTATAGTGAGTGTCAGTGCTAAACACCCATACCCTTAGTTTGACCTCCTGGGCTGCAAATATGATACGCCGGGTGCCATTATTTGCCAGGTCAATGAGTTGGGCTGCTAGGAGGCATTGCATGGGCAATGTTTTTGACTCCCCGTCACAAAGGGCCCATTTGTAAAGGGTCCATCCTCTGGAAGCGCCCGAGGAGTTATCACCCGATGACTTCTTGTCCACGACGCCAAGGATTGATTTACAGGACTTGCAATGTAGGACATGGGGATCTCGTTTTGCTGTTGTAGGCTGTTACAAGTTAGCTAATTCTCGGGGAAGGTAAGGTCGAGAAGGGAGGCATGTATCTCGTCTAAATTCCCACACAAGACAGATTCTATAGCATAGTGTGTTGAAACCGAGAGACTATTAAAGATCTCATGAATACATGAAACATGACGATCCTCCGTGTGCAGAACTATGTCCCCTCCGTAGTGCAAGAAAACCCACTACTCGTAGAAGCAAGGGTACTTCTCACACTAACGGAGTTCAAGATAGCCCTGAGTACATGGTTAATCTTGGATATTTGTATCGATACACTCAGCCATTGAGCACGTTTCCATGAGCTGGTGACCTTCTTTCTATCCATCGAAAACATAAATTGAAATTTGAGTTTAAAAGGGGTAATTCACCTCAGCGGCTTCTATGGCCTCGGAACAGTCTGCTTCAGCTAGTAGGAAGTAGGTCAGGTCGACCAAAGCAGTTCCGGGCTCTGCGACGTAACCCTGTTGCAATGGAGCGTAGCGAGGCCTGTCGATGTGACGGTGTGATTCGTCTGGCCTATGGCAGTGCCAAAAGTCCATCATTTCCTCCCAATTACCTGAAGGTAGATCCTTCCAAGTCTTGATTCTATTCTTTGGAATCACTTCGGCTCCGCATACCCGACAATTAAACAAGGTAGCGGCCTCCTTGTTCAACTCCATAGCTGTCCATGGCAAGTAATTCTCAGTCTCTGCTGATGGATGTTTGGACGGTAAAACCGGGAGGCGGTAGCACAAGGTTTGTTCTCCGGGCTTGCAGATACGCAAGGCCAACCTAGCAGCCGGGGTAACATTTCCGGGGAGATTGAGGAGCATTGATTTTCCGTCATGATGAAGGTTTATGAGACACGAAGAGTCAAGGTTGAGCTCTGTGGTGGAATTGGAGGGTGAGGGAAGGTGGATGGAGAGAGCGATGAATCGAATGTTTTCGAGGAGCTCTGCGTAAAAGCGAGGGGCTGTAGCCATTGCAGAAACGTAGTCCGAACCGGAGAGCGAGTTTGAATGGTGGCCAAACAAAGCCAAGACCTCCGTCCAGAGTGTCTTAGCAGACAGGGGCTGTCCCATGTTTTTAGAGTGATTTTTAGCGTGACATGGCTTAAGGAAACGTTTCTCTCACCATTTACCTTATTTACCTTCATGCCATTATTTATGAAGCAATAGTGGCGAGTAGAGGATAAATACGCACAGAATTGGCTCTTGGGTTACGTTTCGACATTTCCAGCATTGTTTTTCACGTCTGCTCATCCCATATGAATCAGGAGTCCCTCAAAGGCCAAGGCACCCATAGGCACCCAGGTTATATAAGCAGGAATATCATTATGACATTGTGCTGTTACACATCGCTTAGGTAACTAGGGTCAGCTACAGAACAATCTAGAAAGGGCAATATCAACACTGTATTCTAGGTTTGTTGATCCGGAATATGATAATTTTTTTGAATATTGAAAATCCTGTTTGTCAACATCACGATATCAAGGGTGAGGGTTGGCCTAAAACCGTGGCCTGGTATGATAATAATAATAATAATATAATTATTATTATTATTGTTATCGTGGAAAAGAAGTTTCCCCTGGTAGCGCACGGACCCCACCAAGAAGCCCAGAGCATTCTACCCCTCCAACCCCACTCAACCCTCGCCTCCCCTCTCCCACCTTCTTCCCTCCTCTTCTTCGCAACATCTCCCCACCTGACTCACCCTAGCAAGGACCGCGTAATTTTCGCCAAACAAGTCAAGGACGACACAATGAACAATAAGGTTTTTATTCTCAAGCCTAGCGACGGGAAGCCTCTCAAATTAGACACCGCCGTAAGTTTGAGAAAAGAACCCGTCATCCCACAAAGTCACTCAGTACGCTTACACATTACCTCGTAATAGGCCGACATCGAACCACATATCGCTTCCCTCAGGGGCAACGAGACGGTAGAGGAAATCCGACTCAGCGGCCACACATTTGGAATCGAAGCCTGCAAGGCGCTCGCGGAGGTCCTGAAAACAAACAGAAATCTACGGGTACGTAGCACTACCTCTACTGAAGCGAAGAAGGCTGACGCGTGCTCCATCAGGCTTTCAATGCAGCAGACATTTTTACCGGCCGCCTTATCTCTGAGATTCCGGATGCGCTTGCAGCGCTACTATCAGCGCTCTTAACCCTTGAGCATTTGCACACTGTTGATCTCTCAGATAACGCCTTTGGGGGGCGCCTCGCGGATACTCTAAGAGACTTTTACTCACGAGCTGGCCCATTACGGCACTTGTTGCTGAATAACAATGGTCTTGGTCCTGCAGGCGGCATCATAGTAGCAAACTCAATTCGTGACCTTGCAGCCCTCAAAGCGTCGAGCCCGGCATACCCTCCCCTTGAAACTATCGTTTGTGGTCGTAACCGCCTTGAGAATGGATCCATGGAAGCATGGGCAGAGGCTTACGCTGCGCATAAGTCGCTGAAAACAGTCAAGATGGTGCAGAACGGTATCAGACAGGAGGGTATCAATACGCTTTTGAGAAACGGCCTTTCAAAGAACCATGGGTTACAGATTTTGGACTTGCAGGACAATACGTTCACAACCACAGGAGCCCTGGCACTGGCAGCCGTTGTAACGAACTGGAGTGACCTACTAGAGCTAGGGGTTGGTGATTGTCTACTTTCTGCCCGCGGAGGAGTCTTGCTAGGCGAGGCATTGGCACAAGAGAAGAACAAAGCGCTCAAAACTATCAGACTTCAGTATAATGAAATCGATATTAAAGGTGCTGAGGCCATTAAAAGGGCTATACACCCTGCTCTCCCGAAACTTCAGCGGTTGGAGCTTAATGGAAACAAATTCTCGGAGGAGGAGCTTGTCGTCGAAAAAATGCGGGAAATCTTTGAACACAGAGGATTTGGCGAACTAGACTCTCTCAGCGATATGGAAGAGGAATCCGACGAGGAGGACGAGGGCGGCGAGGACGAAGACGACGACGAGAAGGAAGCCGTCACCAAACGGGCCGAGGAAGCGGAGAGCGCAAAGGTTCCACAGGAGAAGGACGAGAAAGTCGACGCCCTTGCGGACTTGCTCGATGGAGCAAAGATTGCGTAAAAAACGGTTGTATTTCAATCCCGCCTATCCCAGAGTGAGGTAAAAAATAAATGAATAAATCTCGTGTCATCGAAATATACACAGATGGGGGAGATGGTATTTGCGTTTTGTTCTTTTCTACCCCCGGAATTCTCTTTTAATCCCCTACTGTCTCCCAGAAAAGCCGGATGGCGTTCTCTGCCACTCGATTATTGTTCCTTCCCCCCTTCCCCCCTTCCTTTCCTTCATGTGTCTACTTTCTACCTTAGAATACACTCATCCTTGTTAGTATGATATCGCTTTGCGCTACTGTATGTAACGTAACGTCTTCAATCTCTAGCTAGTGTAGCGATTGAATATCCAGTACGCCGCCGCTGTTAGGCACAGGGATCGGAGTTCTCCCAGGGATCAAGGTGGATGTGCGAAGCTAGCTACAGAATGGTCTACGCCCGAACGGTGACCTAGGCACCTAAAATGCCATCGCCGTGACCAACTGACCCCCCCCCCCCGGAACTAGGAGGAATGGATACCGGCCTCCCTGCCCCATCCTTGACAAGGCAGAAGAGAGTCCAGATCGAGCCGAAAATCCAAAAAAACCTCAGATGAAACGTGCGGCTATTTCCCAGGACACAAAGCACCCTTATCACGCAAGGCACCCTGATCAAACCGAGAATAGTACTCTTCCTTTCTTCACAGCCCCGTACCATGATGGCCTGCTCACTTACACACAAAATCCCATCCGCAAGCAGCATTTACATGCACGCACAGACTTCCGCCGCCCACCTTGTTATTAGCACCTAACACCTAGCCACCGGGAGGGAAGATTGATGGGTTGGCGGGGCTTATCGAGTGGAGACATGGATACTGGACGGGTAGGGCGGGATTTTATGGTACAGCGGGGGGGGGGCTGCAAAACGGTAATGGCCCTGCCGGAAGGAAAAAAGGGTTAAGGCCTAGTCTCGTGCGATGCCCGTATTGGGTTATCCGGGAGAGTTATCTGTTGGGATAGCCCCATCCATACGTGGTGTAGGTGCTATTGTACTCGTAGTGTAACGCAGTGCAGGGTCGCAAGTTTGATATTGGTGATTAATCTGCAGGACTTTACTATCGCGGTAGTTATCTCAAGTTTGAATGCTTGGTGTTGTGATATGGTGCTATGGTAGAGTATATAACATTGCACACAATAACGCGATATGGGTCACCCTCTGGTTTTTTTTTTTCAGTTGGGTGCCAGCGTCTCAGAACCAACCTTCGTGAGGACCAATCCTTCCCAACATCCCGATGAACGACAGCGCACCGGCGTGCTATTACCCCTTCCATGACGACTCTGGGTTATGTAGAGAGTTGACACTGATTTCATTTTAGGGAGGTGGTCAAAACTTGGGCAAGTTTCGGGAGTTGATGCTTGCAAGGAGAAGAGAAAAAAAAGGTTTAGCTATCACAAGTGATCTACCAATATATTGCCTAAAGTAGTAAGGCTAGAGTGCTCACAGAGGCATGGCATGGCCTGGCATCAAAGTTCAGCAGGAGCCAACCAAAACCACTTGCCAACATTTGCCAAGCCTCGCCGAGGTCGGGGACTGGACGATTGGAAGCACTGAAATTTATCAGCCTTGGTCTCATCTCACATTACGGTACCTTACATACCCAAAACCATTGCACTGTGGCAACTTGCGTAAAAGCTTGTTTCCGCCTCTCTCGTTCTTCTTGGCCGGCTGTCAGGTTAGAATCGATAATTCTGGTATCATACCCTCAGATCTAGCGGTCCCCGGAGTTAACCATCGGATTACAGGAAAATGTCCGAGACGGTGGTTTTCCCTTCTCGTTTTCCTGCTGCATTGAGGGAAACTTGGGTTCCTATTGTTTGTTCGTATTACCTTGTGGCACGGTGTGTGGCAGGCTCAGCGAACGGCGTGAGGTGGGCGGAGGGATAGATCGAGGGGTTAAACGTCCAGGGGTTGCGAGATGAGGGGATACGGTGTGGATGCGTGATGCCCCACAGGGGGGGGGGGGAGGAGTCAGAAGGGTTGGTAAGTTCTTTTTTCGACACCATACTTGCGATAACTTGGGGGATTGGTGGATGATTTGTTGACCGGTGGTTATGCTATGGTGTGTCATCGTCTAGTGGTTCGTGAGGGTGTCCTGCCGATTGCTGTCCGAAGGCTTGTGGACTTTTATTATTTGAGTTGAGATTTCTGGGTATGAAGTCAAGCTCTCACTTGCGTGCGAACCTCCAACTAGCGTTACTCCCGCTAAACCCCAACAGCTATGATATCTTAAAACGTGACACCTAATGACTTACCGGTACGGTAGCTTGCAGACTACACACGTGCCTCAAGATCTGGCAAACCAAGGCACGTTCCACGACAGAATAACTCCCTTCCCTCCATCTTTCCATCCCTCCCACCCTTCCTCGGATTCGGATATAGCAAAAGGCCATCCCCCGCTGGCCTTGACTCTTTATCCCGTTCTTCTGCACTTTATGAACGTTCGTCGGAGTGTGCGATTCCACTCCGGCGTCATGAGCACCTACCGCCCCCACACTCCCGTCCCCCTCATACCGTTTTGGGACCTGCTATGTGCTTAGGCTATTCGATTCCGACCTTATTCCTGAATCCCCCGAATTGCCGCCTTGCTGCCAAGCTCTCATAGCCGCCAGAGGCTCTTTCTGGGGCTTCCCTATCTCGGGCAGATGTGCGTGTCACCCGTCCTTTACATACCAAGTTATTGAACGTCCAGGGTTACACCGATTGCAGCTTGTACACTACTCGGTAGGGATGAAAAAATCGGAAAACTTATAGTAGAAAAACAGGGATTCGTGTTGATCAATACTTGTAGATAAGCACTATGGAGAGAAGCGCAGAATTGCAGATCAGAAACACAGAGTAGCTGCATTGGTGTTCACTTTGCTCTAAAACACGAACTTTAGAGATTCTGAAGGGCTTCTGGGAGCTCTAAGTAATCTCTATAAGGTCAATTTGTATGGGGGCCAGTTTTCAGTCACTGGCTTGGGATGTCTTATCAATGGTGAGGCAATGTGTTCTGTATTCACTCCGGGTTGTTTATGTCTGCCGAGCCTACTATTTTCCATTTGTACCAACTATCTTCACACTACCAGTACCCCATAGGATCTCGCTGATCAGTTTCCCCGATTTTTCCATCCCTGCAAGAGTACGCACTCGAGTGCTTGTGGCTCTGCCAAGAAGTGTGATTAGCCAGAGCAAATATAGACCTCCGATAAGCTATGCCAATCTTTGAGCCGCAGTCCCAGGCTGACTGGGCTAACCGTTCCCGCTGGTACAAAACGGTTTATTGTGGAACTAGAGGTTTGCATGAAATGGGATCTGGCGTATCCTGATCCTGCCTTCTTTTTCGTCCGCCCTCCGTTAGAAGACGGATCATCGTTTGCAAAAAGAGAATGGACAACACCATTTCCCCCAAATTCCCCTCCCTCACTTCCAGCGCCCCTGGCAATTCCCGCTTCCCTCCGGGACAGGCCCTAAGCGGCTCCCACTCGATAAATCAAATGACCATCTACTGTCACCAACTGTGCCTCCTTGGAACCCCAATGCGATGCAGGTATCAGGGCGGCAATCGAATAGGGATGGGGCTAAAAGTGCTCACCATGAACCGACCCTCTTAACAGAGGCACACTGCGAGGTGCCCCGGAGAGCGCAAGCACTGAGTGGGGAGAAGTTCCCTGCGGCTGACAGGGGCTTAAAAAGAGCCGCACTTCCGGCCGGGAGTTTTATTTTGTTTTATTCACTTCTTTTTAGGTGATGACGCATTCGACAGGAAGGGAACCCCCAACTTAATAAGTGATTTATTGCTGGGAAGGGGCTTCATTATGTGGTGGTGTTGGCGGTGGGATCCCGTCGAGAGAGAAAACACAGGCACTTTGATGGTCATTTGAAATACCGAGTGACTATCGGTGACGAGGGTGTGGTTAAACTTTTAACGAGACACAGGAGGTTTTCGGTGCGTGGGACACGAACGCGACCCCAACGGGCTCATGGCTTTCCCCCACAATTTCATTATTGTACCCCTGCATACGTTGTCCTCCTTCATCCTCTCCCTGCTGCCCCCCCGCTGTGACACCCCACCTGCCCCGCAGCCATCGTAATACTCGACTAAGCGGTGAAGACTGTTACCGTTACAACGCATAAGTGTGTTCTCCACCTTTTTCTTCCCTTCTACACCTACACCTGCACCTACACTTTTTGCCTCATCTCGGTGGCATGGCATGGTGTGGTTGGTCGTAGTTTGATATCTCTTGTTGACTCCCCCGGCACGCTTGTCCGCCGTGCGCCAGATCCTTTCGGATTGCTTCCACACTAAACTTGATCCCTCAAGGGCCAAATACCGGTATCTAACTGGGCCGCCAACCACCCTACCTCCAGAAGCTCACTTTATCACAACTTCTTCTTCTCTCTTCCGGCCCTGCTTCTATATTGGGATGAAGGGACTCATCGTAAGCTCTTTTGCATCACTGCGACTGGCATATGATATGGCTCGGCCGGGAGTAAGGGGGGGGAGGGAACTCTTGCCTGCTCTCTCGGTGCTCTCATAAATCCTTGTCGAAAGCGATTTCTGGGGAAGCAGAAAGACGACACCACTACTGCTGCTGTTAAAGCGTCCCAGATCTGAGGCAGCGGATGTGAGGCGTCTCTTCTTTTCCCCTCGTGGACGAGGCTCTTTTTGCCGCTCCGCTTTTAGATTGTTTCCGCTCTGCTGCCTGCCTGGTCGTACAGGTGCTTGTTAGTTCATTTTGGTTTCCTTCTTCCCATTCACCCACCCCCAGCGCTTCCTACTACCGATAGAGTTACTAGGCCTCGGCCCAAGCAAACACTGATCCCAGCTGTTAATAGAGTACGGAGGTCATCCCCGTTAGCATGGCTGAGGCTCTAATTGTACGGAACTGTACTAGACCGCTGGTCCGACTTTCATAAATAAGGCAATCCTAGACGATAATCCCCCTATAGGCTCTCTCCAGTACGTCTAGATTCGCCTACTATAGTAGCAGCTGGGTAATGAGAGCTCTAATGCCGTTTTTTTCGCGAAAATGATCTACTTATGCTTACATTCTTAATAAAAATGAAAGAAGGGGAAAGGATAGGATGGTCGATTTCTCTTACTCAAGTTTCTTTTTCCATCGAGGCTCAGCGGGTATATCAGAAGCACCTACCCGTAATGCGTCACCCCGATAACATTAAACAAATTCATTCGGCCTCTGCAAGTATGATAATAATACTTGTAATATAATAATAAAAATGAAATCGCAATAAACTTGGACCTGGGCGATGGACGCCGCTCCCTAGTCAACCCAACCACCGTTATCCCCCTTCACCAGTACTGTGCTTGGGGAAAAATGAAGAGTTATCACACCGACCAAACCGGTACGAGAAGACATGTCTGTATGAAGGGAATGGCACAGGAAAAGGAGAAGGGGAAAAAAGGAAAGCAATATAGGCTGCATACGGTGACAAAAGCGCACGTCTCGAAACGGGCTCTGGCAGCAATATCGCTCTACACAACTTTCCTTTCCGGGGACTAGGCTAGCCGTTCGTTATATGGATTTAGAAGGGTCAAGCCGGGACTTTGGATAGACCATGTCAGGCAAGGGAGCAGAAAGAAAGAAAGAAAGAAAGAAAGATAGGCTTGCCGGTACCGCCCTGAATTTCATTATGGGCTGATGTGGTAGGCCAGCCGTCCGCCTAACTTTCGGGATACGGGGCAGGGGGTTCCTAGGACTGCGCTGACAATAACAATAATAAAATACTTTTCATCTTTTTCTATCTATCCTTTCCTCCCACAAGAGCCCTAGAAAGGAGGGGGGGCTTTCCCCGAACCCTAATCGAGGGCACGGTGAGTTGGCCATACCAGCTAAGAGGGGGCAATTGATGCGAATGATGGTGATGATGGTGATGCGGCACCAGTGGTGATGGATGGACCCGTAGGTGACTAGATGATCGGTCTGGATTGGGCTATATGACACGGTATATAGCACAGTACTAGTACAGGGGCACGGTAACTCACACTAATTGTTCCGAAACCGGTTACCGGGCAGTGCTTACCATAGGAACCTCCGACAACACCTTAAGCTTGGCCGGGGGTTGGTTTCTTGTCTCGCATTAACTTACCGGTCTGGCAAGACTGGGGTACGGTGCAAGTACCATACAATCGCTGAACACCCAGATCCGATTCTTTACCTTGTTCGAATACATAGCCGTTATTGATTGGTCAATCTCACTAATCCTAACCTAAATTAGTTAGTGGGGACTGTGTACCGGTATTGGGGTGTTCCGCTATTATAGGTACTAGTACCAGGAATCTCCCCAGTAAGTGAACAGCTCCGCTGGTAATCTGTGTTTTGATGGGCTTTCGAGGCTGCGCGTCAAAGGCGTTAAACATATTCAACCGTAATAAATGTCTTCACAGCTAAAAACAGCCCGACAAAGAAACCTCCGTCCGACGCCCCCCAGAATACAATAAGAACTGTAGCCCATGAATGATAATCCTCATAGGTCCTAGACCTATTTCCCCTGGCTGCGATAGATCATCTTACAAGGTTTTAGTCTAATTAAAAATACGATGAAGTGGGATGGATTTTGGGAGACAGCTGGCGGCAGTGCACCACCGGGCATCTACTCGAAAACCAGGCAAGTTTTGTCTTTGATACATATGGACTGGTACAAAATGCCCCTCGGGGCATTCGGTCTCCATACACGCCCCTCCTTCCAATTTAAATCTTAACCCCATCTTTCTCGGCCTTTCTTTTTGCCGTCTCCCTCAGTTTTCGCTTGACTGTGGCTGAGACCAAACATCATCCAAGAGCGTTTGCCGAGCGAGCTTGATTTTGATCCCGCCCCTCTCGGCTATGGGGCTCTTGAGGCGTCAATGCGGCGTAAATGCCCACCGATCCCATTCGGTTAGGGGGGGCTGACTTGTAGTGTGCCCATAGTTGAGTTGATAATTGTCACGGCGGGGTTCCTCGCTTTGTACCGTATTCGGCTCCTCCCCTTCCCGGCCGAGCTTCTCGATCGCTGAGAGAGGGGAAATATTTGTCGACCCGCATCGCTTCTGCCGTGCTTTGTTCCCGGCTGCCGGAAAACGGTTGGGGGAGGAGGCATGGGGGTTTGAAGTACCGTTACTATCTTGTGCGTGAGGGTCTGGTGCCTGTGTGGGTGAGGAGGGAGCAAAATGGGGCCAACCAGCAACGGGCGAGTCACGCTTGCTCACTTGTTTGAGCGGTGGTGTGTGACGAGCGTGAGAGGGGGAATTATTGGGGGAGCATGAATACCGTGCTACTCGAGTACAGTGCCCGCATGAGCCCGCATCGCTCGCATCGTCGTCCTTTTGCTCCGACTTACACCCCCCCCTCGTAGACACCCTCTTCGCCCACCCCCGTCAATCACACACCCCCCCCTCCCACCCCCATTCACAATCCCTACCCCATCCCCAAGGCTGAGGGGCAGAGACAGACGAACATCGCTTGACCTTGACCTACCACCCCTCCTACATCCCTGACCCCGCCCTCTCGTCAATCCCTCAAAGCAGAGGCGTTTGTGCCGGCGGTATATTTAAGGTTCCGGTGAGGCTCCAATCGAAGAAGGGAAATTTTAGAGAAGGTGTGGGATGTCTAAAGAGTTCTACTTGGCCGCTCGATATTGAAATTCTCAGCTACTTATTGACCAGGCTCTCCGACAAAATCAGCTTCGACATTTCTAGTCAATCTCTGAGAAAGAACTGCATCAGCATCGCATCAGACTTCCAAGTGCTTCGAAAGCTCCCCACTTTCTACACTCGACGGCTAACAAGTCTCAAGGACATACTCATTCATATAGACACGCTGCACACCTTACCGAGGCTTGTGATTCTTCTGATTTGCACGCTCTACAGCCTCTCTTCCTCGCGGTTGGGATCTGGATCAAATAATTCCAAATCATTTCGGCAACAAGCCAGCTGACGGCAACAACTGTCACTTTATTTCTTAGCGGCTCTTCACTGTATCAGATAGTGGACGACTTTTGTCGCCACAGCTCTTATCAATACACTTGCCACAATGGGAGACGTGAATTTCAACAACCTCCCCCCTCACGTACAAAGCCATTTCCGCGATAGTACGCAATCGAAGTCTCCAGGCTCGGATGGAGCGAGTCCTGCAGAACGTGAGTAGGGATTGTGTTCTTTGCTCCTACATTCGAGAGAATATTTCTTCCGGGACAGTTCGATAGAAAGGCGGAGCTGGAATATAGCTATTGCTGACAAAAGCTTTTTCCGCAGACTCGGAAGGATCATCATCCAGATTTAACTTCGAGTTCCTTAAGATTGGGTCATCGCGGAATAAGGGTTTGTTGCCCCGATCGTTCCACTCCTTATCCGAGCCCCCAGTTGTGTCTCAGGCCGCCTTGCAAGGGTTGTGTCGGCGAGATGCATATTGCTCTTCCAAATCATTCCAACACCAAGAGATCTGTTGCTTTGTTACCTTATAATGGATATCTCCGTATACGAATGGCCACAAGTGTTACAAATTGCTACGGATAACCGCTTTCACCGCAAAAAGTATTTGTCAACTTACTAACGATGCGATTTGCTGCGCAGACGGAGAGAAACCAAAACGCCGTGGGCCGAAACCAGACTCAAAGCCTGCTTTGACAAGGCGTCAAGAACTGAACAGGCAAGCGCAAAGGTGTGTTTTAAAATATATATAAATTTCCCCTAGTTTCCACATTTTGTTGCCTTCAATTCCCAAGCAATCTCCTCCATCCCAGCAGCACCGGCGAACATGAGTCCACAACCTGCTAACTCCCGACCTCCTCGCTCTTTAGAACACACCGCGAGCGAAAGGAACGGTATATCAAAACAATCGAGGAGGAGGTTGCTCGGTACGTCCCCACTTACTTCCACCGAGATGGAGTATCGCGAAGCCTTACGCCTAGCCAGTCTACGAGAAGCATTCACAGTGATCACCAGAGAGAAGACCGCAATGGTGGAGGAGAATAGACGACTGAGAGCTATTCTTGATGCTCATGGAATTCATTACGATTTTCAAAACGTCTCCCCAAACGTTGGACAGCAGCCACGGGCCAATGAGTACCACCAGGCACCAGAAGTGGGTAGGTTTGGGTCAACTTACGATGAGATCGGAATCGATTTTGTTCTGGCGTAAGCACTTCCTGTTCTTCCTTTGATGTTTTATGTCTTCATCATAGTACATTTCCTCCCCCCTTTTTTTTTCGGTTTCCAGCCCAACATATCCAATACCAAATTATGGGGCGGGGATGGTACGGTGTTGTGATTTGGAATACAGAAATAATCCGTACCACTCCGGGCTCGCTCAATAGAATCCTGCAGTGATATGGCTTATCTCGGTATATCCACTAGCAACACTGTAAACCTATGGTGATCCCCACTCTAGGTATTGTTTGTAGAAGGAACATGCGTACCCCAACCCACAAAGCCCAAGCTCCCCTTATGACTATTTTTTTCAGTCCCGGTGCGGAAAAAAAGAGAAGCTGACCGGTAAACTGCTAAGACACGGATAGTCTGGAGAAGCCGTGCATGGACCACATCCAAATATTGACTACCAGTGCTATGACGAACCCTGCGTCGGATTTCCACGGGCATGCACTGATGGCCTCGTGCCCTTCTGAGAACCCTGGTTTACGCCACGCCGAGGTACCGTGGGGTAGTAAGACTTTAGATGTGGGGGCAAGTGAATTATCAGTATTATTTAATTTATCCAATCGACTGGAGCTGGATGGAGAGTTGACGCCAATCGCGTAAGTTCAAGTTATTTACTGTTTTATTCTTTCGTTTTCGCCTCTGTTTTCATTTTTAATTCTTTCCATTTCGCCCTTCTTTCACAAACGATTCTTTCTCGACCATGCGGAGTTTATGTGTGTGCTTTTTTTATAATCTCTCCTTTTTTGGCGTTGGAAATGGAAACCGTCTCTGCGAGGGAAGGGGGCAAGAACTCGAAAGAAGAAAATCAAATCAAAAAGATCAAAGGAGATCTTTTTGGAATTCTCTCTCTCCTCTCTCATACCTTTCGAATAATTTCCCCCACAATGTACAAATAAATAACCCGAGTGAGTGGTGTGAGAATCAGTGTATGGGCTCTCGTCACGAGACACGAAAGATTCGCCGATCTCGAAATAGCGGACTTCAAGGCGCTCGAAGAGGCCCTCTCGGATAAGGTCAAGTGTCACGGGTACGTATATGTGTATATGGATGGGTCCATAGCCGTCCGGAGCCACGCCTCCATGAACAACCCTATACCCTCATGCCTTTTCTTCTTCTTCTTGCTGACTGATTGGTGTGTGGTGGTTTAATTTTAGATTCGGAGCGGTGGTGGAGGAGTATGAGGTTAATGATGCCTTGGAGGGTATTATTACCAAGAGGTTTGGTGGGGATATGGGTGGGGAGGGTGGTGGTAGTATTGCTGGCTAGGCTATTTTTTCGTCTTTTTATTTTATATTATTATTAAAGAAACAATCCCCGCCCTGTTTATGAGTTTGTTTATTACTATTATTACTATCATAGCATACCATTATTATTACGATATTATCATTATCATTATCTATCTACTGATTGATTGATACGGCAGATATAGTGGTAGCATACCGGTAGTCCAGAAGTATGATATGATATTCCGAAATCCCACATGATATCATACTTGACCAGCGTATCATCCGAGTGCACATGCCGTATTAGAAGAGGCCCCGTCAATGCCGTCCACGGCCAAGAATCCGGGATCATTTCCAGCGGCGTAGCTGTGGGTGTGATTTATGTATCATATGATACTGTGCCGTAACGGTAGTATACGCATGCTCGGAGGGGTTTTCTTATAGGCGGAGTTTAATCAGATTGTGGTCGAGCTATGATAGCTAGCGCTACTGCTTACTGGTATAGTACTAGTAGTGTGACTAAGATGGAGTGTTTGGCGCCAGGATGGTGAGGGAGGGAATTTTGGCTATGGGCATGTCCTTCCTTTGCTTCTCTTTCTCTATTTATTTATTTGGGGGGGTGGATAAGGCGGTGTGGTAGGGAGGGAAGCGGGGGGGAGGGGGAGGTTCTTGCAGTGCTGTATTATAGTTAGTGTATTGTAGAGTAGGTGACAATTGGTTTCTACTTGGTCGAGTTGTGGTGGGTTTGTTGAAACTGTAGGCCCTTTTTTTTCTTGATAAAGGTGAGATGGGATGGTTCTTGTTTAAGAGGGTTGGAGCATACTCCTTTACTCTAGTTGTATTATATGCTTGGCCGAGACAAGAAGTACAGTACTTAAAGATTTGTAAGCGAAACAAGAGTAACACAAAGAGGTGGGGGGGTATTTGTAGGTCTAGTACTGTGTTAAATGTGAGTAATAGAGCACCAATTTTGGGTAGAGTTCTTATATACTATCCCCGTGACAGTGCCGAGTGATCTTTCATGCTATATCGTATATAGAAATATATATATTTGAGGGCTGAAAAAAGGGTAATGGAAAGATGGAGATATAGGATAAAAGTGTTTGGTAGTTACCTGTGCACGGATAGCTCCTGCGGCGAGAGGGGATACATGTTTAAAAAGCGTGATAATATTCATGCACTGTATTGTAGGCGTAGGTAGAGTCAGCGGGAGTAAATCTTGGTCTTGCTACAGTTGACGATATTAGTATTGTTCGGCATGAGCAGTGCTGAAAAGAGGAAGGTGTTTACCAAGGTATTCTAATAACACTAGCAGGAAGGTAATTCCGATGATAGTTGGAAAGGAATCCGTTCTGAGCCATGATAGCAGGAAAAAGTAGCCACACTCAAGCCTTGCACCCTAGCATCACTACGAGACTGGTACTAGTTTTTCTAGAGAGATAAGGATTACGTTGAAGTATCTGGCTTTCACTATAAACTGGCTTTTCCAAAGAGCTAATATCAGTCTCACTATCAGTCACTCAATCACTCGGCACCTGGCACTATCACGCACGCCATGCTCGGGCAACCGCCAACCCCCCATCCCAGATACCGGTGTGGATTTAATGGGTCTTTACGGAATCATAGTTTGAGGTGATCGCCGTGGACTTTTTTGTATTTTAGGAATAAATTGGGGGACTTGACAAAAAGAGAGTAGCTCGCCGTAAAGGGTTGGGATTATTGCTATAATACTATTATAATAATAATATTATGTATAAAAATTATCTCAATCATATATGCTCACCCGGAAAGGGTTGGGTTAGTCCAGTAGATAAGGGTTCTGTAGTTGGTGGCCTGAGATACCGTACTGGTACATTGTCTACTGGTACCCGAGATACAGTAATAGTATGATAGTACAGTTTCGTTATTGAGATAGTGCGAATTGGTCACATGATATGAGTCTTGGCGAATGTCCTCAAGCCACATCTCTCCTTGTCTCATTGCTGTGCAGTAGTCTACCTACCTAATGAAATACCTCGCTCTTAACAAACATATCTCGAACCAATCTACCATCCCTCCCTCCTACCAGTACACACCACGAGAGAGAAAGGGAGAAACACCAAGCACCATTGAGCGAGCCCTTTTTCTTGAAAAAGAGCTAACATATAATAAAAACATGACCGACTCAGAAGTCTACTTCACACTCCTCCGAGTATCTGCCGCACAAACCCTCCGCTCCGCCGGCATAACCGCAGCGAAGCCATCCGTCCTCGACGCGTTCACAGGTTCCCCCCCCCCACTTCTCCCCTCCGCTCCGCCACCAATTAACACCATCACCAGACATCCTCGCCCGCTACCTCACTCTCCTAGGCACCACAACTCGCAACTTTGCCGAATCTGGCGGCCGCATGCAAGCAGAGCTGATAGACGCCCGCATGGCAATGGAGCATATCGGTCTCCTTCGGCCGATTGACATATTCAATGACCCCGACGACAACGATACGGAGGCCGTAGATGCGCTCGTGGAGTGGTTTCGTGGGTCGCAGGCCGCGGATATGAGGAGGGTTGCCGGCTGCGCTGAGAAGGAGGGGCAAGTTGGGAAGAGTGACGAGTGGTTGGGCGGTAGGTTTTGGACCATTCTACCTTTTTTTTCTTGGGTATCTGTGATCGTCGGGTTGGCTGGTTGGTTGATTGGGAGGGGAGGGCTAATTGAGAGCAATGCAGCTACGAAGAAATTGTCGGAGAAGAGGAATACTACGGTGTGAAGTGGGAAGCCGACGGGCTGTAATTGTGGGGGATTGAGAAAATGTGCTGTTTGAATGATCACGATAATGGCGATGTTGGGGGTAGTATTATACGGCGCGGCCAGGGGGCAGGATGAAGGAGGAGGAAAGGAAAGGAAGGAAAAACAGAAAAAACCCGACCAATATAAAGAGATCTCTAGATATATGAGAAGGATAAAAGGAGGGCCCAGTCGGGCCGGAGGTACATTCTCGGCGGTGGACGGCGCACAATGTGTGGGCCATCAGGTGAACATACAATACCCGTTTCTTCTCTTTTTTTTTATAACATGTATAACGACCATGATCCCCTGCATTCACCTGTGGTGCTAGCCTGTATTCTCATGTTCTATTCATGTAACAGCGAAGGCGTTCCGGGTTTCTTTCTGTTTATATAATAATGTATTATGTATCATATATCCAAAAGGCTTACATCAGATCCCGACTCCGGCTTTAGGCTATGGCGGAAACCCATCTCGAACTCTGCAATCGCGGTTCTATTCGGCTCTATTATTTGAAAGACAATGTTTAACTATAGCGAGATAGGAAAAGTAATAAAGTTCCGTTGGTACTAGCACGTTATTATTATTATCACTAACTTCCAGGGTATGATATAATTAACTTGAAATGGCATTGCGGTCCTAGCTAACTAACCCCATATGGTTAAAAAGGGAATTTGCCCGACGAGATTATTTTCTAATGGAGTACACGTACTGAAGCACAGTAATATTCGAAGAAGCAATTTACTTTTTCTCCCCTTAATTCTCCGAGGATAAGGTCGGTACATCGAAGCACTACAGGATAACTAAAGCACTCGGATATGGACGTGGGTGACGGGACAGCCAGGGATTAGGGGCTCACTGCATATGCTTGCCTCCCTGACCACCTGCCGTCCGATCACCCACGTCCATACCCTAGTATAGTACCAAATGCAAGGTTGTAAACCACCAAGTAGCAATTAGAGAATAGACGATAATAAAACAAACCGGTACCATACCAAGTTGGTAAATATGATGCTTACGAGCACAAGTACACGTACTCGTACCATATGAATGCTACCCCCCGAGCAGCAGATTACCCCTGAAACCTCTGATCACGATTCTAATTGTGGATCAGGACCTACATATCATACCCGTACGGTAATACCTTGCGTAGGTTAGCCTATCATGCACCATCTATTATGTATGATATCCGGTCTGACTCATGATATCATACCGTACTAGTTACTTACTTACTTACAGTACTTACTTTTGCTTACTTCGCCGGCTTCGAGAAAATTCCTTGGCAATTGCCTTACTCATCCCTGGGAAGAAGTATTATATGATTCCAGAACGCAGCGGGGGGGGGGGGTGTACAGCGCAGTTAGAAAAGTTCGGGGACAAATGCCAAAACACACCAAAAGTCCCACTTTTCAGCACACCAGAACAGCCCCATCTCACTTAATTGGGGCTCTTAACTTTACTGACACCACATCTTGTATCTGGGGGGGTATGATACCTTGTAAAAAATCTACATATTTTTTTCTGAACCTTTAAGAGGAGATATTCTATGTATTCTAGCTTGTGGTTAGAAATCAATGCCAAGACAGCCACTTTATACTTTACAATTTCAACAGTTGTGTTGAGACGACCATTTTGCTATATAAAACAGTGCAAGAGTGTCCAATTATATATTGGATCACCGAGTACAGTATGATACATGAAACCCAGCTGTCTCACTGCCACCACTTCAAGAAGGGTCTACAAGGCTTTAGAACTATCTAGAGGCTTTACCAGCTCAGTGTACCGAATTTGAGATATGATAGTATCATACCTGATTTTTTTAAATTTCAGAGAATCGCCAGTGCTATTATTAGGCATCCTCGTGTTGGGGCACATCAAAATGTGGCATATTTGGTGTGCTTTGCCGTTTGTCCCTGAACTTTTCCAACGGCACTGTACGGGGGAGGGAGGGAGGGAGGGAGGGGCACAGCACATAGAGGAAGGATTGCCTACTATCAATCACCATAAGTGAAAGCCCCAACGGAGCGGTGTATATATATATATATATATATATATAAAAGCGTACCATGACGGGACTTGGAAATACTCGTACATAACTTACCCTGTACGTTCCGGCCAGCCTTGCGTTATTATAATACCAATCAATGGGATGGTAGAAGAAGGGGAGAGGTAAAGAGGGTATATATATATATATATAAAACTTCTATCAGTACGATAGAAGAAGATACTCACTAGTCCTTGAACGAAAAGTTATATTATAGCGCAACGGAATTAGATTTTTAGTTGTCTCTTTCGTTTCGTTAGTTGATGAGGTGATTTAGGACAACTACCTAAATCAGATTCTGCGTGTGTGTTGCCCAAGCATACGGACCGTGACCAAAACATAATATTATTATTATCATAATATCATACCTCTAACTTTCAGGGTTATTATTAGAGGAATTAGCAGGGGCAGGGTTAATTTTTGTAGGTTAGCGGGGTTGCTGGTAAGGTGCCCATCAATGAGATTCAAAATTTCCAGTTAGTGTGAGGGAGGGAGGGATGGGGGGAGGCGGAAAAATGCTAGGATCTCGGTCTATCACTCGACGTTTTCGTTCGCTTTGGAGTCGTGCCAAAGGTAGACTAGACACAGGGAAGTAAGGTAAGGTAAGGTAAGGGAGAGTAGTGACTTGCTTTATGATATCATACCCTGCTTGCGGGTGGGTGGGTGAGTGGTGTCCCCAGCACATCATACAAACAAGGCTTGAACCTTGGAGGGAGCTATGACACATGATATTATGTATATAGCAATAGGTTTACTCGCACTATTACTAGTCCTGTGGTAGTACCTGCCTATGTTGGTGGTGGTGGTGGTGGGTGATTGGAGATGAGTGATCAACTACATCTCCTAGAAGTTGTAAACTAGAAAAATGAACTTACCGTATTATACAAATAGGAAACGCACCTAGGGTGTGGAGCAGTCAGTCATCCAGGGGGAGCGGGGCGGCGGCGGCGGCGGCGGCGTGTGAGTGCCGTTCACCTGGATAATCACCCACGATACTATATAATGCCTTAGAGTACCTGTCTGGAGTATCCAAGGTGCGGCCATACATGGCCCAAATGCATATTCTAGCCATGAATTCCAGATGCACTCTTGGGTTTCCTCCACCTATCTCGCCGCGGCCTCTGAGGAATATCACAGCCAACGGCATCATAGATTCGATCAATCGCTCCGTCTGCCCTTAACTAAACCTAACTAACTCAACTTAACTCAAGCGAATAGTCTATTTTTTACGGTCCGTAGCACAAGCCCGGGAGAAGAAATAAAAATAAAAATAAAATAAAATAAAAAATCACTCCAACACATTATAAACTGTGAACCCTCCTCCTTCCCTTTCCCTCTTCCCTCTGCCATTCTTGTTTTTCCCCTTGGCCTTGCTCTTCCCTAGTCTAGTAGCGGCCCCCCGGTACCAGTATCATAGATAACTCCACACTACCACAACACAACGCCCAAACCACAGTAACGCAATTCAACACGGTGCCCGACAACAAAAACTAGACAAAATGGGGCAAACCCCAAAACAAGGAAACTCTGGACAAACAGACGTTGTGATTTTATTTTATTTTATTTATTTTTCTCCAAACAAAATGGAACCCATCCACCCGGTGGGGTGAAGAAAGAGAAGGTATAATGAATGGTAGAAGAGGAAAAAAGCTACTAATATTTTTTAGTTCGCGGTAGAGGGGAAAGGATAATTCAAGCATGGAAAGGAAGGGGGAGAAAGAAAACGGAGCGTAGGAGCCCCCCCAGCGTTCATAAAATGTGAAAGCAAAAGAGGCAGGAGGCGATGGCGGAGGAGAAAATTGCGGTATGCAAGTTAACGTGAAAAGGGTGAAAGAAGTCAAAAACACTTTCCTATAAAACAGAAGAACGGTAGAAAGAAAAGAAAGCCCCACCCTCCCTTCTTAATGTCCAAGTTATCGTACCCCATACTCCAATCCCAGATGCCAAAAAAAAAGGAAAAAGGAAAAAGATAACGTCAATGAACGAAGGTAGCGGCAGTGGCAGTAACAATAGTGGTAGTAAGTAGTAAGTAATAGTAGGAGAATATGAGAGGTCTGACAACAAACAAGCAAATAGGCAACCAAGCGCGCAAGGTTCGAGCAATCAATCAATGGATATCACAACGAAGATAAGGAAGAAAATAATTTCACCTGCACACGAAAAAAAAAAAAAGCTGAACCTTATAATAAAATATAAAAAACCCGTGAAAGAAAAGAAGAAATTGCCAAACCAGAAGTGAAAAGAGAAAAGAGGAAATACAAGTCGGGAGAACGAAGACACCCAATGTAAAAGACGGGTAGGCTATTTTCATTAAAAAAAAAAAGGGGGAAGAAAAAGGGCGGATTAAACGAAACCAAAGAATACTCTCTGAAAATAAAATGCTTTTCCCTCCTTGACCAAATACTCGTTTTTCCCTTTTACACCCTATATTCCACCTCCCGTTTTATACGCTGCCAACCGGCCCCGTTACGCCAACACCAGGTCCCTGCGGTGGTTGCGGCCGAGCCTGGTTATCTGGTCTTCTACCCCACTGTTGCTGTTGCTGCTGTTGATGGGGATGGGGATACCGGTTGTCCGTGTAGCCGTTTTGCCCACCTAGAGCCCCATGGCCGTTTGGATTGCTTTGCCCATTTTGACCCTGTTGACCATTCTGTCCCACCCCATCATCTTGGCTCGACCCAGAACCCCCACGCCCATGACGCCGGGTATCACTGTTTCCGCCCGACACTCCTAGTGGCGCCTGAGATTGTTGCTGCTGTTGTTGGGAAGGCATTCCAACATGACGTGCCGTAGTTTCTTTCTGCCAGGCAACATTCTGAGAGGGGTCAGTGTCAACGCGATGAAATACTGGTGTGGTGGGTTGTCGCCCATCCTTGGATTTTGGTGGCGAAGTCGTAGCCTGGGGGGTCCGAGCTGGAGTTGGTTTGTTAACCAGATCTCCATAACGCTTGAGGATATCTTTCGTGGTGACGTCGGCGCCGTGAGAGAATAGATTTGTGTCATTAAGTATAGACAGCAGATCTTCGGGAACCTATTTTGGGACATGTCAACGGTGTTCCACCAAAGATCAAAACGGATGAGCCAAGATCCCACCTCACACATAGCCTCGTTACACAGTATCAGTGTGTGCACAGCCTCAATCGCCAAAAAGCTGTCATCCATCCCAGCTTCTGCTTTCTTTGAGGAGTAAAGGATATTGGGCGTGATGACCGTTGCTAGGTTGTGAATATCCATCTTACTACCCGATTCTTCGTCGATGTGTGAAAAGGATGCAACCCAGTTAAGGAAGGAGAAGAGAATCTCCATGGAGTCCCTATGACTCTTCGGCAGAAGACAACATGCGAGGTGAAGAATACGTCGTTTCTTATCCTCATCGGTGATTCCTATCTCACGCGTTCAGTCACAGGACCCCAATAACAAAACCCGAGTGAAATACATACTTTGGGTTGTAACGAACAATCGATGGAGTTTAAATGTTAATAATGGATCCGGAAGGTCACGTAAAAACTTCTTTAGAAGAGCGGCAATTTGGACTGGGCCCTCAGTGGCCATCTCGACATGCCCCTCGCCCTTATCTATCGCCTCCGCGAGTTCCTTGAGCCTCCGAATATTTCCATTCTTTCGGAAAACCCCCTCAACGGACATGTCTACTCAAACCATCAGTCACCTGGCCCGAATAACGAAAGATAATTAGTAGAAGTATCATACCCATTTGCCGCATAGCAACCACTGCGTCGTCGAGTATTGCCGGTATCCGTAAGGCGCCCGGGCCGACGCCCATACTGGATTCCGCGCCATCTCTCTCGACGAGTTGGTCCAACGCCACGCCAAAGACACCTGTTTTTGTAAGCTTCAAAGCCTCAATTTTGCGCATGACGAGATCTGCGAAAAGACCTTTCTTTTTGCCCCCCTTCTTCTTCTCGGTAGGCGTAAACGCTTTGCCAAACTTCCCCCAAAACGTCTTCTTATTTGTCTCAATAAGGCCCAATAGCTCTTCTAGGTTGAAATGGCCCTCCACCAAAGGTTCCATCGATAAGACCGCGATATGCCTGACAATGAAATAGTCGATAGCTGATAGCTCTGAGAAATAACGCTTAGCGGACCTTAGTTGCGTAGGCGGTGCTGACTCCCTGGGGCCTTCCATCTCACGCAGCATATCACCTGAGATATCCCTCTGGTTCCCATTGATCAGGCGCGGTTGTCCCGGTAAGGTGGGTTCGTAGGGACTATGTTTCTGGTGTTTAAAGGCATTTGGGCGTTGTTCTCGAGCCTGCTCGGCCGCAACAATCCTAGGTATATCATCTAGTGTAAGTATCTTATCATCGCCGAATGTATGTTCGACAACATGCTCCCCATTGATATCTCGATCCTCGACTATCCGAAATTGGGCCGTATCTCGACGCCTATCCCTCTCTTGTCCACTAGGTGCACCTTCTGGTGAACCCGGTCGTACACTATCAGCTTCAGGTCCCTCAATGATGCGCGATTGCCGAGCTTTCTTTGCCGAGCTCCCAAGCTGCCTATCAAGGCGTGTCGAGCGCAACCTCCGAATGTCATTGATCGTATTAGTGTAGGAGTCTGTTTGCTCTCCACCATATGACTTCGACCGGGTATCGGACCGAAGGAGAGGCGGATCAAGCCCGACTTTGTGCCCTTCATTGGAATCATACGTCCGCAGATTGGGGTCATCTACTGAATGATTAAGTAAAATCGTCTATTACACTAATCGCAAAAGGGGCGAATATTGCCTTACCTGAGGTATGGGGTAGATTTGCCCCTTGCCTTAGTCTCAGCAATAGTCGTGCGAGAGCTACTCGGAGAAGGTAGACATATTGCTTCAAGCGTGATGCGCGCTCAAATGGGACAAGCTTATCGCTGATCTGAGATCCGCATGCTCGGCAAACGACACGCTGTTCCGATGGGAACCACAGCCTATCTTCCAAATTTCCTTTATACTCGCGCTTACAGCCAGAGCAAGTCAAGCAGTTCATATGCCATCTGCGATCCCCGCACTTTGCACACTCCTCCTCAATAGTGGTATGACAGTTGACGCATAAATCTGAGTTTTCTTCAGCGAGGTTCTCTGACATCCCTTGAGTTAATTCAAGAGACTGTTTTCCCTCTTTAGCAGTCTCCAAGTCGGATAGTTCTTCCAGGAAAATCCTTAGCGCTTCCACATTGTTGTGCTCCCTTTCCTAGAGCGTGATTTATTATTAGACGATTCCGACATCAAAACTCTGGGATGCGGGGTTTTATACCAGTCGCAGTGCACCCTGTAACGTGATACGTATTAAAAGCTTGAGATAGTGGGCGAGTCCTGTCACAAGCGACAGAAGTTCCTGTGTTACACCAAGTTTCCGAACGCCTGTATCCTGGGTTTTGGAAAGAAGACTGAAGAATGCAACAATCTTTTTACAGAGTAACTTGGCTTCTCTCGAGTACGTTAAACCTAAATAAAAGTCAAGATCGGTCATCAGCTCCATGATCTATAAATATAATAGGCCAACCAGCTTCTCGAAGGGATAAGCTGTCACGAAAAACCACAAGACAGCCTGCACACGCGCACAATTAAAGAGCTTACCCTTTGCAGCCACACTAAAAAGTTGCACGTCCAATGTATCCGCAGACCCAAACAGAATCTCAACATGCCAGATAAACCTCTCCGCCACGAATACCCCATCAACGTATGCGCCATTTGAAACATGCAAAAGCATATCACTAATACAGGCGGCAGAAGACTCCTCAAAAGAAGACAGAACACTCCAGATACGGAACACTTTATCTTCCATTTTTTCCTCTGCATCGCGAACCAGGGATCTCCGAGCATTGGAAGGATCTTCGACGGTTGGAGATTTGGGTTCCCCTGTATCCACAGGCGCAAGTCGCACGTTCCAAAACTAGACCCAATGACAAGCATTAGTTCGCAGCCGCAGAAGATGGTGGGGGGCGAAGGTTAGGAAAAACAAAGTGAAAAAATCCGATAAGAATATGCAGGTATAAAACCGAAATTTTTACTTATTTCGGCAAAAGGGGGCGGAACTGACCTTATGGATCATATAGCATTCAGGATGCCAGTGCTGGTTTTGGCCATTTCGAAATATTTCCACAAATTGCTTTAATATAGCGGTTTGGCATCCATTGCACCTTGCCGCAAACTGGGTTGAATAATGGTAATGGCAGTAAACTTTCCCATCATGCTCGTAGTACGAGTCCTGTGGTCCGAAAACGGTTGGGCAAACACAGCATGTAAAATGTTCGATGTGGTATTTACGCTCTAAAGCAGTGATATAAGATCCGCGCAAAGCTCCACCACACTCATGGCATAGTAAATCCAGGCGGCGAAAATAGTCGGTCTCGCACAACGGATACTGTCCTTGGACATCTTCTTCATCGACTGGAAAAAATCGTGAAGCCACTATTGTACCGCAATCCTAAAAAAAAAAACGTAAAAAGAGTTAGTAAGACCTGAGGGGTGAAGGACCGTTGAATGTTTTGAAGACAGATCAGAGAAGGGAAATGAAATAAAAAAATCAGTGCTCACCCTGCACTTGAAACAGTCCAGATGATATGTTCCTCCCAATGCCCGTACGAATTGGCCAGTAAGAGCATTTCCACATTTTTGGCATATTCGAGTGTGTGATTTTGGCGAGTTCCCGTGGGAGATAACACCATTACCATCAGTCCCACTATTTCCACCTGCACCGGAACCACCAACACCCCCGACCTGACCAGAAACGCCCCCTCCGACACCTTCCCCGGGTGTCACAGGAGACCGCTCGTCGGGCTGCCTATTCCATGATTGTTGCTGCTGCAAAGAGGAACCCGAAGGGTCTAATAGTTCCGTATTTAGTGGAGGGAGGGGTTGTCGAGAATCAATGGACCGACGTCCATCTGACGGGTGAGACATGTGAACAAATTTAAAACCAGGAAGAAATTGCCTGTAGCAAGATCAACCGCAATTTGGTGATGAGGGGTAGAAAATTGGAGCGTCCTTTCGCCGGCGTTCTCAAGGACCGACTGAAACAATGAAGCTGTGGACAGGAGAGTGGAGAAGATGCAGGGCTTCGGATGAAGATTGAAGGGGGCAGGAGTCGCGACCGCGGTAATTGGTCTACGGCGAGATGGAGAGGCTACACCGATCTTCCCCGCTGAAAGTAGAATGACCGAACGTGAAATATTGCTATTTTGCACACAGTTAGGAGGAGGAAAGGGGTGGTGGTTGTAGAGTAGCAAGGGAGCCGGTGACAAGCCTTCTTCGGCGACGACAGCCCATGCACACGCCAAACGAGCGGGGGTGAAGGATAAATAAATGGAATGAAGGTGCAGAACAGAGGCGATGCTAGACGATGTCAGGGCAGGAGATCTAAGGTAGAGGGTTTATTATCTCTACCTCAAGAGTGATAATGTGTGGTATTCGGAGGTAAAGAGTACCGTTCTTACTGGTGGAGCGGGAGTGGGTGGAGGTGAAAGGACCGTGAAGGAGTGTGGTTGAGGTGGCTCTTCTGGCTTTCGGGGGGGGGGGGGGGTTGGGTTGTCTTTACAGGGCACAAGCAAAGCAAGACAGCGAGCCCGCGAGTCGAGGCAGGCACGAAAAAAAGGGACAGAGGGGACAACCAGGGCGCTATGTTAGGGGCAGCGCTCCACGACAGGTGCGGCAGCTGTTACTGTACCCGCTGGGAGGTGGAGGTGGGAGTGGAGGGCAAGTTGTATGTGTATGAGACCCTGAGCTAACAGACCTGACGCTCAGCGAGGGTGAGGGGAGAGAAGATTCTGCACAAGTAATGCCCAGTCCACGCAAAAGTAGACTATAGAGACAGTGATGCGCTCGTGCAGGGGAGAAACCAAAAATATCTACAGGCAAGCATGGCATCAATCTATGATATGATGACCATTGAACACTCCCACCTTTATCCTGTTTCTGGGCAAGTTGAAGAGAGTGAAGGCACTCGTATGTAAGCTTTCCGGTAAGGTCCAATCTCAATCAATCTCAATCTTCCTACAATAGCAACTGTGAGGGCAGATGAAAAAAATAAAAAATAAAAAAACCTTTCCTTCAAAGCTCGGCGAGGGTCCAAATTCTGCAGACGACACACACGCACACAAACAGACACGCGCACATAATATCATATTATTATGTTCATTATCGCATTAAAGTGACACGGCCTTGGAATTCATCAGGCGGGGTTCACGTAGAATTCTGGGTATCGTTCCAGAGTCCAGATAAATACCAGATAGCTGTTCTTTTATACATGATGCGACACCAATTTGTCAATAACCTCCTTATGAGGCCTACGGTAGGGTATTTGAGCATGGAACAGTATCGGTATGAGATCGCGCTCGATATGATAAAGTTAGCCTGCTGCAGACAGGAACCACCAAGGCCAGGAGAAGAGAACTCATCGGCAACAGAGGATGAACATATCTGCATCTGGTCGACAAGCCGTGGGAAATTACCTATATTAGTGTCGGTTATATTAACACGGTAAAACTAACCCCATATATGGCGGATAAAAATGGTCGGTTTCTCAACCGACTCCCTCAAGCACTATTGAGAACCGGCATGGTTCCAGGAACAGCAAATTAACACCCGACCAAACAGTGGACATCACAGCTTCAAGCCCGTGCAGCCCGACAGCCACAACCTGCACACAGGAGAACCTCTGTAAATATGCTCAACTTACCACTCCAGAAATTCACAGAGATCATTTTAAAATCATTGAGCTGAGCAGCAGCAGGATTTTAAGATTGACTAGGAGGTGAATGAATTAACAGACATGAGGCTAACTGTAACAAGTGATATCTTCACATTGTTCTTCCAAATTAGGGAGTTAAGACTCATTTCATCGCCAGATGAGGAAGCTATTATCCGCTTACTAAGCGAATCTGAATTAACACCAGTTTTGGTTTGCAGTGTCCGGAGCCACACACAGTTGGACCTGCCCTGCCGGTATCCAAATCATAAAGACCATGCATGGCCTTTCCTCGTGCCTATAATTTTTACACGGGCAAAGTTTGGTGATGATTTCAAACTTCCCCACGCCTGGGTTGACATGGCCAGGAATAAGCTCAGGGCTCAAGAGAGAGTGGGCTGCCGGCCAGACACCGGGGGCTCCATAGTCTACTCGAGTACTAGTACCGGTACTCGAGATGTCTTGTCATAGGAAAATACTATCCTGGCAAAGGACTACCGGCGTGCTGGGGAGAGTGCCGCGCCCATCGCAGCGAATTTTTCACAATCATCTTTGCTTTTGGAGGACCAGGCAGCAGGGACCTCTCCACTCTTCCCCAAACTTGGCAGAGAGATTCTGCAGTCAGGTAATAATAAAGGGAAGGTATTGTTGTCTTTGTCATGCGCCAAGAGGTTGTCATCCCTGTCCTGTGGGATTGCAGCCGCAACCACGGACGGGACGAGCAAAACGAGCGAACAGGAAGAATAGGTTCCGTCCGAGTACCCTACTGTTCGTCTATCGGGAGCGTGTGCTCTTACTACACTTCAATCCACCGGTACCGCTATTGTCCTTGTAGCCATTCAGTGATCAGGACTGGAACGCGAAAGCTCGTGTTGATCGTATTCGTTGAAGCCTCGCCCATTCTCGCCTATTATGTGAATTTCAAGACCGCCTGGGAGCTAGCCCCGGCAAATCTCTCCTGCCTTCATTTTTTGTGATGCTGTTCCCGTGGCCTCTGTTGCTCTCACTGAAGCACGTACGGTATGATATCTCCTGCTGCCGTTGTATTGTACGGTAGGGTACGAGTACAGTCTCCCTCTGCTCCTCTCAATCTTGCACCCTAAACCTGCCTACATCCATCTGCAAACGGTGCCCGCCTCGTCGTCTCTTCCCAACTGCCCTTTCACCTTTTCACCTCACCCTGGTTACATTTGAGCTCGCGTGCGTCCTCTCCAGCTTCTTTGCTGCCGTGCCTCCCCCACCCTTCAAACCCACTACCCTACCTTACCTAGACCGGGTCTTCCACTCTACCGTCTCGCACTCCCTCCCCTCTACACCATCTACGACATCGCCCATCGCTCCCCCTCCACCCGGCCTCTGCCTCTTATTCTCTCTCTCTACTCCCGGTTTCGCTTGTGCATCCGCCATCGCAGCCATGAATCAATCCGTTATCCGATTGACTAGGGTCAGTTGCAATCAGAGCTCCAAACTTTCAGGACGAACCCCTCATTAACCCCACTTCACAGGAGCTCAACGAGATCAGAAAATCGAACGATCTATGTGAGCTCTAAAATCCTGACCGCAGCTTTCTCCTCGGCTTGTGCTAACACAAGATTTCTATCAGCCATTGCTGTGGCTTGTAGAGAGTCTGATGTTCGCAATGTCAAGGCTACCATATTAGGACCACCAGATACTCCTTATGAATTTGGGTTTTTTGAGGTTAGTTAATAGTGCGAGTGGATCCACTCACAAGTGTTGGCCGGTCACCAGCTTTGTTGCATATGTGTAACTGACGGCATTCTCCCTAACTCGTAGTTTGCATTGAAATTCAGCAGAGGTTAATCTCCTACTGAACTTGAATCTACAAGTTCAGATTCTGTTAACCGTTGACTGTCAAACTTACTTTCACTGCAGACTACCCTACCAAAGCCCCAACTGTCACTGCGCTCACCACCAACTCCGGAAGGTGCCGATTCAATCCAAATATATACGCCGTTGGCAAAGTTTGTCTGTACGTCACTATCCACCCTCAACCTGTACACATCTGAAGAACTTGTCTGACTTGTTTGTCTCCTCTGGCCTTTTAGATCGATCCTCGGGTAAGGCGTGCTGTCCGATCGATCTTTACGGGTTATATTGGACGCTTACAGCTTCGATTTAGTACTTGGAGAGGTGACCGTGGCGAAGAATGGTCTTCCGCGCAAGGGTTGGAATCAATCTTGATTTCAATTCAGAGCCTCATGTCCTCTAATCCTTACGAGAATGAGCCCGGATTTGAGAACGCAAACCAACCACACGATAAAGATAATCAGAAAGCTTATGTTCTCAAAGTATGCCAGTCGTTGGCATCTGCGTTTTGACTTATTTGTTTTTTTTATCTAACCATTCTTCAACCTAGATTCGTCACGAAACTCTCCGTGTCTCCATTATATCTAGGCTGGAAGATTATCTGGGTATCAATCCTGATGGAACCGTCCAACCACCACCGGCCATTCCGGAACAGGATATCTATGATGATGACTCGAGCATGATGGATTCGGAAACCTCTGCAGTTTTTGAGCCTTTCAAAGATCTTTGTAAACGCCGATTCCTTTGGTATTATGATACCTATATTGCCTCCATCAAGGTTGAGAGTGGAAAGGTCACCGAAGGTGCGCAATTTACCAAGATGCCATTCGAGCATGCTGGGAATTCTATGGAGGGAAAGTTTCTGTATTCAGAGCTAGAAAGGCGTCTTAAGTTCGTAAAGGCGAGACTGGACCATGAGACCGCTAGCTGGGCAGCCGAAGGCTTGATACTGCAAGGCAAGGAGAGCGGAGTCGCGGCCAACTTGCAACGTCAATTTGAGCAGACTGTGGAGCACTATAAGAAGCAGGATTCCGTGACTATAGACATAGAGCTGGTGGATGACAACCCATTTCTCTGGCGTGTGGTGAGGTTGATCCTATTACCCCGGATGATGACAGATGCTGACGACGGTACAGGCTTACTTTGGGAGGCCGATGACCAACCTAGACGGAGGACTTTTTAATATACACCTCGCTTTTAGCCCTCGCTTTCCGGACGAACAACCGAGGGCCAAATTCATGACTCCACTGTACCACCATCAAATAACTAGTATGATTACCCCCTGATTGATTTTCTTTACCTTCTCGACAACCATTTGGCTAAATGTTCACCAATACTAGCTGATGGCATTCCATGTTATATCCCCCAAAGATATGATGAGGGCCGTCATCACATCGATGCCATCGTTCAACTCATAGAGGAAGAAAGCCCCCCTTATGATCCCCGCACTCAGGTGAATCAGGAAGCGTCCAAGCTTTACTGGGGATCTAAGGAGGACAAAAGGGAGTATAACAAGAAGTTAAGAAGGTATGTTTCGCCCAAAAACCGAGAACTCGAACAACGTTTCTAACCATTCATCCCACTTTTAGATCCGTCCAGAGATCGATGGAGGGCTAAACGGATGTGAATGATATGGTGCAACTGCTATATTACTTGATTGTTTTATTGCTTACTCACATATCCTCCACTCTTTTCTTTTTCGCGCCTCCCATACTTGTCTGTTTTCTCCCACTGCTTTCTCTTTCCCGATCTCTCATAATATTTCCCGAGAATCATTCATGGTGGCGATCAGTGTAATGGATATAAAATGGAGTTGATTCATTCCTTCCCTCTTTTTCCTTTTTCTTCTTTCATCAATCGGTACTGCTCTATTTTACTCTATTTTTATTTCTTCTCCTCTCCTCTTACTGGCTTCATCAGACTTTGCCTGCTAGTCTGGTATCATTATTTCCCTTTCCAGCCAAAGGCTCTGGAATGGAAAGTACTTGGGAGGTGGGATTGGGCGTTGGCTTTTTTTTCTCTTTTCCTTAGTTTTCGTTTTCATTTTCCTCGTTCAACCATTCATCAGTCAACTAAGCCTATATCCTCTCAGCGAGGCGAGCTATGGCATGATATGGTATGGATATATGTATGCACACTGACTGCGCCTTCCTTCCAATCGCTTGTCACCGCTTTCTATCGTATAGTTATGTCTCTTATTCTTCATCTCTTCTCCCTCGATTCGCTAGAGGATTTGTTGACTTGGCCCAACCGTTCATTCCCATTTTTCATTCCCACCTCACTCCCACAACAGCCCCTCTCATCAGTACGGAAAACGCTCAATTTAAATCATGGGACCGACGACCGATTAGACCCATCCATTCGTTTCTGGATACATTTTTCACGGCAAATTTCTAATTAAAATCCGAGGCCCCCCATTGGAGGGATCTGAGATTCGGCCATTCCTGTTAACCAATTAATAGTGGCACCTCCTGTCGTGTTTCCGCTCCCTGCTATCGGAACTTTGGGACCTCATGGTTCGGATTAGGAGAAAACCCAAGGCCACGTTTGCCGGTTACGTGTTCCGTAAGAGGTGCGGATGTAATTTCCTCCGGTATTGTAAGAACTTGTTTTTTCGCTGGTTATGGTTGTGGTGATGATGGGTGTGTACAGTGCTCGTAAGCACAATCCGGAAACGAGACTCCGAGTGATACTATGTGATTATGTTTCGATGTGGTGGTTTTATAATTAGGGAAAGGAGAGGAGGGAGGGAATGGGATGGGATGGGATGGGATGGGAAGGGGAAGGATGTATAGTTTCATGGGTATTATATGAATATAGAGACGTAAAGAAGAGAGAGAGAAAGAATGGTATCTGGAAATCTACAACCCCCCCAACTCAAAGACTATGATAGCTAGTCCTCATGTTCATCCAACCCCTTCAAAACCCTCATGCCAACCTCAAAACTCCACATCGTAGCCGCGGACAACGGCGCCGCTTTCATCAGCGAGACCACGAGTCCTCTGTACAATCCCCGCACACCCTCAACCCTGAGCACGTCCCTGGCGGTCCTCCAAACCCCAGTGTAAACCGGCAGCCGGTCGCCAAGGACATACCTGGTCCTCGTGGGGCCCTGAACCTGCAGTCGCTTCCTGATAAGATCCAACGGAAACGTACCCGTCTTCGCAACGACCCCGGCGAACCCTCCCGAGACCGCGTCCAGGGCTTTAGAGTTCGAACCGAGCTTGTCGCCGAGGAACTTCTTGGTGGCCTCGTGTGTCATGAAGACCAATCCCATGTACGGCACAATCTGCGTCACCCCGGCGCCCCAGCCGCGGAAGAAGCCGACGTAGCCCTCGCTCCGGCGGATCTGGCGGATGGAGTGGAGGATGGAGGTGTATATTCTACGGTCGCCGTTGGCCTGAGCGGCGAAGCGCGTGCGCAGGAGATCGAAGGGGTATGATAGCGTGGTTGCGGCGGCACCGGCGAGGCCACCGGAGATGAAGAATTTGAGCGACGGAGGGAGGGTGCGGAGGGGCGAGTCGAGGGCCGTGGTCAAGTGTCGGTATGTGAGGAATTGGGCGGCGCCATAGGTTATGTAGAGGAGCTCTGCGGGGATGTTGCCCTTCCATAGGCCGGTTACCGTTTCTTCGCGGAGGATGCGGAGGAGGGTGGGAAGGACGCCGCGGTAGAGGGGTGGTAGTGGCGGCGGTAATGATCTGAGGGTGGAGGAGGAGGAGGAGGAGGCGGTGGTTTGGATGGTTGGGGTGAAGGTTGGGATTGGCTGGAGCTGGAGGCGAATCTTTATGACGTCTAGGGGAGCTATGACAAACCTGAGGGTCGTGGAGTTGGAATTAGTTTATCTGTTTGAGGGGAAGGAGGAGAGGGGAAAGAACCGTGATACAAGACCAGCAAAGGCTCCAGCAATCATCACACGCTTCGCAGAAGCGGGATCTTCCTGTGTAATCGCATGTTTGTCAGATGGGAATTATCTCCTCTTTCTCTTCCTCGGGGAAGAGAACATGAAAGCAATGTAGTAGCGAGAATGTGGGGAGAGCTGAGGGACAGGAAGGGAAGGGAAGGGAAGGAGAGGAGAGGAGAGGACGAGGGAAGCTAGCTAGCAAGGTATCGGCCAAAACCAAGTGAAAGGGTAACTCACACCATCGGTTCCCCCAACTCTTGCCATGATGACCGTAGTAGCCCAAGCCGGGAGAGGTTCAGGGAGTGGATTAACCGTGAGGTCCGGAAGAGAACAGTTTGAAAGAGGAGAGAGGGAGAAGAGGAAAATTGCGCAGGCACGATATTTGTTGCCGCTGCTTCAAACACACACTGCACTGCAGTGGCGAACTAATCACCATAGGTGCCCACTACGAGTAATATTATCTAAATTAGGGGATTTCTCACTTTTCTCTCTCTCCCTATCTCTCTCTCTCTCCCCTAATGACCTTTTTTGATGCTGACGAAGATTTGGGGATTGATTGATGGTGTAAGCCTAAGGTTACGGACAAGGGCGAAATCACTTGGGCTATGATACCTACCGTATCACACATCCTTAACTTATTTTTTTTTTAGGCCCAAGGCCTTTGTGTGTAGGGTTTTTTAATGGACGCAGGGATTTTCCTTTAGATGCAGCATTGAAACAGTGTCAGATGGGCTTGGCCATTGGGATGAGGTGAACCCGTTGTAACACCATGTATTGCATATATGCCCTCAGCTGTCACTGTGAAGGTTGATTGATTGCTTCAACTGTCCATGTGAGCCCGTCTATTCAATTAATTCCCAGTAGCCCAGGAACAAGGAATCTCCAGGCTGGCAGTTACAGTAGGACGTTGCTGTATGGCGGTTCGCTGCTTCTTGTGTATCACAATGTTGGCTCTTCTGGGAAAAACTTCCCTCTAATTGGGATCGGAGTAACTGCCCGGTTAGCCGGGCAATTATCAGCTACCGGTGCTCATATGAGGGTCGTTGTGAAAACTTCAGTACGGTATGGCATTGCAAGAAACTATTCTGTGTCCTACTGAGATGTTCTCTGCGATGTGACTTGATAGTCGATCGCGGTTGGACCTGGTATTGTGCGTTGCCAGTTGGTCACAGAGCGACTGGAGACAAGTGACTAGAGACCAGTGATACGGGCACAGTATGATACCTTAAGTTACTTCTCCGTGTTCTCTCCAGTTTAGCATTGGCCGCAACACTAGGGACGTTTTACTCCCCAATTGCCAAGACAGAACCCTCGTTTCCCCCAAAAAAGGCCAAGCGCACCCTGTCCCTCATTGACCTGGTCTAGAGAGGTGTTCCCCATTCACACAACCCCAGGGAACGAAAAAGGCATATTGAATAGGAATTCCACCCAATACCACCCTATCCCAACCTCCCATTTCACCAATACCCCCCTTCCTCGGGTAAACAAAAAACTATGAACCCCTTTAGGCGGGTGCCATGGTCACTTCTACCCCGCCAACTAGGCCATACCCCGCAATTCCTCCCCCCACCAAGCATCATCACCGCAATTACCCCACCAACCTCCTCCCTCCTCTCGAGCCGCCAATACTCAACATCCACCCCCACCCCCACCACCACCACTAGCACCACTGGCGGCAGAACAAGCGCCTACGAAAACATTAGCAAACCCAAAAAGCCCAAACTCTCCACCACAATCGTCCGCGATCCGAAAGCCAGAGGCGCACAACTCACCAACCCCAAACGTGTAAACCTGACGCTAAATGGCATGCCCTACGCCTTCGACAACATCTTCCTGCGGGACGCCTGCGCCTGCGCGCACTGCGTGGATCCCTCGACGCAGCAAAAGCTATTCCAAACCAGCGACATACCCCAGGACATCCGGCCGCTAATGGCAATGACGCTGGAGGACGGCGCGGTGCGGATAACCTGGGACCCAGAGACGGACATCCCGGTGACGAATCCGCGAAGAACAAACCACACAAGTCTCTACAGCGCCGAGTTCCTGCTAAGGTACTCCGACCACCGACACATCGTGCGGCACCGGTTCAACGACAGGTCCGTCGTCCTGTGGGATCGGGAGGTGATGCAGGAGGACGTGGTGTGGCTAGACTGGGAAGAGTACTTCTCAGCGGACGACGAAGGGCTATATAAAGGGCTAAAAGCCCTCTCAGTCTACGGCCTATTCTTCCTGAAAAACGTACCGAGCGAGGAATCCTCCGTGGAGAAGATCGCCCAGCGAATCGGGCCCCTGAAATCCACGTTTTACGGCCAAACCTGGGACATCAGGTCGCTCCCCGAGAGTAAGAATATAGCCTACACGAGCCTGAACCTGGGCCTACACATGGACCTTTTATACCTCTCGACCCCACCCGGCGTGCAATTCCTTCACTGTCTGAAGAACACCGTGAAAGGTGGTGAATCCTACTTCGCCGACGCCTTCCGCGCAGCCACAGCGGTTCGCATGACCAGTCACTCACTGTGGAACTCGCTGTTGACATACCCCATCCCGTACCACTACCGCAACGACGGCCACCACTACCACAAGGTACGCCCCGTTGTGGTCCTCGACGACACGGATTACCGCACGAATAAGCGCATTTCGCACGTCAACTACTCGCCGCCCTTCCAGGCCGTGTTCGAGGACGCGCCCGGAGACCCACTCTTCCCCGGGCGGTTCAGGTTGTTCAGCCGTGCGCTAGAGATGTTCGCGGATAGTGCTGGCGATCCGAAGGCGCAGTTCAATATCATGCTGAAGGAGGGTGTGTGTGCCGTTTTCGCCAATCGTAGGATCTTGCATGCTAGGAGGGAGTTCGACCCCGATAGTGGGGAGAGGTGGTTAAAGGGAACATACGTCGATACCGATGCCTTCTTGAGCAGGTTTCGCGTGCTCGGTGAGAGGTTTCGGGGCGCTGGACTCGGAGAGGAGGGTGATTATGGGTATGTTAGGGATGTTTAGGCTTATCATTATACATTTCCTTTAGTTTTTTCCCAGATTTTTTCACCTACTTTTTTTCCCATCCATCTCAGGACGAGTGAGTTCCTGTGATGTAGTTTGGCGTGGAAGGAGCGGCAAGTAGTGATATTTAATGAGAAATGATTCCACGGAAAAAAACACCATAACAATGCGCAGTAACGAACGGCAAGCCTGGCATGGGTATAAACAACGGGTGACAATCAAAGTTAATTATGCTCCTCACTCCCAAATGACCACTTTTCAAACTCCCAAGCAAACTTGAGAGCAGCCCTCAAGTAAAACTCATCCTGATCCTTCCACAGCTGTGCCGAATCCCTGAATGCCCTCACCGCTACCCCCCCGCCATTAGCTCCTCTTTCTCTCAGGAGAAATAATTATAATGGTGAATAGGGAGAAAGAAAGCATACCTTTCAAATAATGCGCATCCTCCATCTCCCCCTCGCTCCCCCCATCCTTACCTAGTGCCTTCTGTACAACATCCCCCCACCCCCTCCCGCCCAGTTCCACCCCATCCAGTAACTCGGGACGCACCTCTTTCCTCAGCTGAATTATGTAAACCACGATGACGAACAGCCAGTGCATCTTGACCAGTGGTAGTGCATACTCTTCAGGCACTTCGGGCAGCAGGGTACGAATTGCGTAGGAAACAGTAATCAAGTGGACGACAAAGAAATCAAACTCGGGCTGCTCGGGATCATGCGAGCAGACGAGCAACAGCGCAGCAACACGGTTCAAGGATTTGTGCGCATCAGCGGGCGATGTGATCTTGAATTGGCGGTAATAGGCGAGCACCTCCTGCTCGCGGAGCTCGAGCAGAGGCGCAATATTATCCGCGCCAGGGTGAGGGAATATCCCATCGAACGCAGGATCCATTCTAATCCTGTGAATGATCTCCAACGGGTCCTCGGTGACGTGTGCAGTCGGCGGAGCAGGGACCGAGCAATCAACCGGCCCCCCATCAACAGCGGTGGGGAACTCCGCATCGATATACCCGTGCAAAAGATTGTAATTGGTAGCGAACATGGCCAAAGCCTCCATACCCAGCTCTTTGCTCCCCAGCTCGAACGCATACCCCAAGTGTATGAGCGAGTGGCCCAGTCCACCCATTCCTCCGAAAATCAGCGGTTCGGGTCCCTGGAATAGGTACTCCGCTACCACCCTTCGCCAATCGTACCCCAGCCGGACTAGCTCGTCCTCGAAAAAGTCTAGGTACGCGCGCTGGTAGCGTCGGTCGGAGATGTGCTCGCGCCAATCGTGTCGTGCTATCTCCCCCGGACTTGTGGGCGGCCAGGGCTCTAGGGGCTCGCTCTCGCTCTCGTAGAGCCTTGTTAGGTGTTCGCTGGATGCGCCTAGGAGGTAGGCGCTGCCCAGCGCGTGCGGGAGGTGGTTGTGGAAGCGCAGCTGCGAGTAGAGAATGGTATGGCTGTGGTGGTTTAGTCGGAGGAGATGGGTCAGTGTTCTGTCCCGCTTCTCGGTCGAGGAGGACGGGTCGACGGTGGGGACCCGTGGGAGGCCGGTGTAAGCGTTGTTGAGGGGCGTGGATTTTGCGTTGCCCATTTTTCGCTGTACTGTTCTGATGGTGAATTGCTTGTGGGGGTGGAGTGGAGTGGAGGGGAAGGGGAGGTGAAACTTATATGATAAGTTGGCAATCATGGACGATCATGAAGTCACACACGCGCGTCCGAGCTTTACGGTATGATGCAACACACCGGTAACCTGCCAGCGGCTGTGACCGGGTAATTCCGCACAACCGCGCGTGCTACTCCTGCATTAATAATGTGCCTCCCCTCCGTGAGCTTTTTTTTGTATGATAATATTATTATTATCATCCACCAACCAATCTCCTTCTCTCCCACCACTACCCTCTGTTCAACCTCCAGACTTCAAACATGTCCAACATTCCCACAGTGTCCAGGATAGGCAAGCTATCTCCTTCCAGACCCTCAATGCTTTCCAACCATTACTAAATCATCTCTCACCTACAGCGCAAACCTCCCCAGCGTCGGGTTCGCCCCTCCCACTCCAATTCCCCCCAATTAATATCCCCAACTGATAGCCCTACCCCTCCTAGAAAACACTGCTTTAAAGGCTACCTCTTCCGGCCCAAAGCCCTGCTGTACGTATCTGAACTAGACCCGAACCCACCCCGTCCTGAGGCAATTAATTAAAGTTAACGTTTATTTAACAAAGGTGTATGCAAAGACGAAAAGGCCTCGCGCGACGAATGCTTCCTTCTTACAGAGGACGCGGAGACTAAGTGTCTTGACAAGGTCACCGCGTACAAGACCTGCATGGCCGGTTTCGGGTTCAAAGTTTAGATGGAGAGGGTGTGTGGCATACGCCTAGATTGTACGGTACGATAGAAGATTAGAGTTTGTTATTGGAAGGGTAAGGATAGAATGCACTGTACGATATATAGCCCACTATTTCACGAGAATCCCGAACGAATGGTAGTGATAAGTGGGTATTACTGGTTCAACTCCTTCACTCTATCACAGCTCACATTTATTTATATATTTATTTATATATTTCGTAAGCCGGCCCAATGCAACTAGATCTACAGGAAAGTGTATTGAGAAAAGGAGAAAAAGAGAGAAAAAGACAAAGAAAGCGATGTGTTTATGGTTCTTACTCTTCTACTCCCTCTTCGGCTTCTTCCTTCCCTTTCTACTCTCTTTCCAGAGCCGCCAGAGGACCCATATCCAAGCCACTGTGAAGCAGCTGAAGGAGATTTCAACATTGACCACTACCCACAGGTCTGGGTATTTTTGTAGAAGGCCTTTGAATAAGAAGGCCTCTGCAAAGTGGGTGGCTAGAATGGAAATGTAGCTTCCCACGTGGACTAACTTCCCAAACCAGTGCTTTGGGAGATGCTCAAAGGTACCCATTAGCCAGGCGTAGAGTAATGTGAGGACAGTGTACTGTAGTTGAAGTCCGTCACGGCGGAGGAGTGGCCACATGCTGTTTATATATGTTAGTAAGCAAGTACACTAGAGAAATTGGTAGGACCTACCTGAACATAGCAACGTTGTTCATCCATGAAACCCAGGAAACAGTATTCTTGTCCAGACTTCCGGCAAGCACGAGGGTAGTAGGCACCAATGGCAACAAGACACTCTTCTCGTGAACCTGGAACGAAAACATAAAAAACCCCCACGCGCATGCTGTAAGTCCCAAGGGCAGTAGCCTCTTTTGGGGATTGAAGAACAGTATCAAGCAGGGTGGGAGGATCGCTACCAATGTCGCGACGAGACTATGGAATGGAATAAAATTAGTTAAGCCAAAACGGAAGAGTGAGTGTCTTACCTAGCCTTTTGGAGTATAGCCGAATCAAACCTCTCCCGGAACTTGACAAGTATATTTGCAGCGCACCAGAAATTGGCGACCTTGTCTTCCCAGAGCCCTCTGGCAAACGGAAATACACGGAACAAGCATTGAGAAATCTGCTCCTTTCCTCCAAAAACAACCAGTGGCGCAAACACAAGACCAAAGCTGACAATAACAGTTGCTCCTAGAAGCACGAACCTCGGAATATTGATGTTGGGATACAGGCAGAGTCCGAGAAGGTAGGCGAAGATAACCGGTGCGTAGTAAAGTGCCATCTGCTTGAAGGATAAGGAAAGGACGAAGAAGAACGAGCCCCAGTAAATGTGATCAGTAATAAAGCAATCAACCGCGAAAAGAGTGAATCCAAGCATGACCGAGTTGTACCTATTGATGGACCGGGGTATTAGGAAACCGACATCAGAAAGCGTAGTGAAAATCTCGACTTACTGAAAGTGCCCATGGTCAATAATCATGAGAGCAGGCTGCATAAGAATCGCCGCGAGCGCAACCCCCTATCACTGTTAGCCTCCGGAAGTTCCTGATAAAATCCTACTCTTATACCTTATCATACTTGCTCAAGTCTGCTTGCCTGCCAAAGACCCGGACAAAAATTACCACCGCCGGCACATACGTCAAAAGCTCAGAGGCTAGAGCAGTAGCTCTCATGAAAGTCTTCAACGCGACATCGTCTAATCCCCTAGATTCGAAAAGCGCAAACCAATCAGGATTGATCGCCCCACCACTAAACCACATTTTTGTCAGCTTGATAACCCCTAGTAACGTGATCGAGGGGATTCACACATTACTCCAAGAAGCCAGCTATGGTAAGCCGTGAGGGGAGGATAATCCAATCCCCACCACTCCAAATCATGCCAGTACCATTCCTTCGCGGGCAAGTTTGTCGTGACTTCCATCCAGTGTCTTTGAGCCTCAAAGTCACCGTGCATCGGTGGTGCCGCCATTCCTATATTTCCCTCTGTTAGCCAAAAAATATATATATAAAAAACCCCCCGAGACCCCCGATAAACGGAAAGGATGAACCCACCGGAGTAAGAGCCCAACCCAACAGCCCATCGGAACAGAATTGAAACCATAAGTAGCACCGGTAGAACCAGCCATTGGGACGAAGCCGAGCGAAGCGGGTGCAAAAATGAGGCCAAGGGAAACGGCAGCGCCGGCAGGGAAAACGAGACGGAGCGAGTAGCCTTCGGCTTCTTCGTGCGCGGCTTATAAGCTCCTTGTTGTGGTGAAGACATTGTGAAGCAGGGTCATTGAAGATTGAACGGGGGAATCGAGCGAAAGCAGTCGTTCTTGTAGTCCGCTGTTGTAGTATATACGGTCCGTAGCCTTGCTCGTAACCCCCTTGCTGTTCGGAGAGTAAGTGCCACGGTGAGGTTCAGATGGAGGATGTATTTCCTTAGTGACGGGGCCCCCAACAGTTGGTTTGTCAATTTGTCGCCAAGACAAGCCCCGAAGAAATGGCACCACGTGATGTGGGAAGATTGGATGAGATGCTTGAGCCGCATTGCAGATTGGACTGCTCGAGTGATGAGCTGTGAGTGATGAACCCCTGTTCCCACATATCCACCACAAATAGAGCGGCACACTGCGTGGTGGGATTAAACATAACATATTTTAGCGGTCCCTGGCCCGCATAAGAGAGAGTCTATGTGGCAGGTAAAAAACATGTTCGAGTCGCAGGCTCTTCGGTCTAGTCTTTGCAGGAGATGAAACAGGCTGGGAAGCGCCGCTCGACCAATCCAACACCTATTCCGCAGGCACCCTACAATCGTATGCCGCAGAGCCGTCGAGTTGTCCCTCTCCCACCCTCTCCCTTCTGACAGACACTGGTACTATATATCTGCCCGGCCAATCGGATTGGTGAGCTTCCTCGAGTGATACCTTGTGAATTCCTGTTACAGCCGATATGTATCAACCGGGAACCAAATGCGTTCATCTGCTCGATGGGCTATTAGCTTGGAACACCCTACCAACTAATGCCAACTGCTTTGGGAAATTATAAAAAATACACTTCGCTCATGCCAGCATGCGTGGCTCAAGGGTGTTACCAAGGGACTTGTGGGGCTCTCACCTTTGACCAGCGGGGAAGAGGAGAGCCAAGCAGAGCAAGGAGAGAGGATCCGCCAACCAAAAGTCATCATTGGGGGCGGATACCCGCCGCCGAGAGGAGTGGACGAAGGCACGAGGAGGAGGAGAATGTGGTAGGAAAGAGGGGAGGCGATCTGGACATCCGATGCATGTGGTGGGCTTACCGTGATTGCAGTGACTGACTCAGCGGATTCCTGAACTGGAGTTTTTCATTTTGGCAAAATTGTTTGAACAGGACCAAAGAATTGCTACCGCTATTAGAAATTATTAGGGGGCCCTCTTTAAATCGTACCTTTTTCTGAAACCTTCGGGCCGCTAATTGTTGAATACCCTACCCTAAATTTGTTAAGCCCTACTGTTCGACACTTCCCTGCTTTCCCTCCCTCCTCTCCCTCCATCTTCTTCTGTCCCTACACTGTTCCTGCCCGTGATCCCTCCGTCACCATCGTCACCATCATCGAGGCTTAATACTCTTGTCACTCAGTCTTCCTCGCCAACAACAACGACAACACACAGGAGGTGTTCACTCGCCTTTCTGCTCTACAAACATATTGCCGGCTGTCTCCACCCTCCACAAAGAGGCTAGCCACAGAGCCCCCTAATTTATTCTACCGCGATAAAAATACCCACCATACTACAAACCCAACTCGAACCAACACACCCCATAGCAATTCTTTTTCCAAATAAAGGATAGCCGAGGGAAAAAAACAATGGTTCAAAGCCCAGAAGCCTCCTCCTTTCTAGCAGCCTCCACTGCTCGAAAGCGCCGGCTGGAGGACCTCCTAACCGAAACGCCAAATGACCTAAAACTCCTCTGGGAAACTGCTACCACCACAGGGCAATCACACCAAACAACCACCTACCCGCCAAAACGTTCCCTCTTCCTCACCTCGAAATTCCCCACCACAACCTCGCCTCATCTCACTACTACCACGACCACAACCACCACAACCACCCCTCCAAAGCTAAAGTCACCCCTTCCGAAACTCTCTCACCGCGTCTCCTCAATGGCAACAGCAACTCAGGCCCCAAAACTAAAGCGCTTCCGAGCTTCCTCCCCTCCTCCTTTAGAAATGGAAGACTACGACGAGCACATGCACACCTCCCAAGACAACCCGGCGGAAGTACCGCTGGGTCTAGGTAGAGTGGTAGTATCAACGGGAGGAGGGCGAGGAACGCCCCGCTGTCATGTCTGCTCCAGAGTCCAGTCGTTCGCAACTTCGTTCGCTACCGTAACGAATTGCGGCAGGTGTGCCGGATCTACGTGTTATGTGTGCACGCGTCGGTGCGATTCTTGCGATGTGACGGTATGCTCGGGGTGTGCGGAGGAGGAGGGTGTGTATTGCTTTTGCAATGGGTGTTTTGAAGGGGTGAGGGAGAGGGAGAGGACGGGGACATAAGAATATGATGGGGGGGGAGCATGGGCGGTTTCTTTTTTTCGTAATTTATATTCCGATGGTGTTGTGGTGTTCTTGGTGTTTTCTACAGCATTTTTGTCGTGGCTTCTTCATTGCTATGCTATGGGTGGGTGGTCTTCGTTATTCTTACACCATTGGTAGCTGTGCTGTGTTGTGTTGTTCTCTGGCGTGTTTATCGGATTCTCGTCTTGGCTGGAGCTGAATGGTGGAGATTTCGTATGTCGTGCTAACCTCGGCTTGCCGAAAGCCTCCTATAATACTAGCTGCTATTCCTTATCTATTCATATCGTTGTTGTATTAAATTTTGTGTCCGCGCTCACTGCTGCCTGTACACTAGCATACGATATTTCTGCTGCTCTGCCTGTATTATAGGAATCTGATGATTGTATCTTTTTGTAACATGCTGCTGCGTATACGAGTATTGGGGGGGGGGGGGCTCGACTCGCAGTACTGTGCTATCCTGCCTGAATGAAAATTGTTAACACTTGTGGTCTTGATACCTGCGCGTCCGCTGCAGTTGCCGCAGGGAGTTGTGTGCCATCTGTTACGTGCCGGTACGAATGAATGGTGAATCCCTATAAATTCCAGAAGCTAAAGTTCGATGAGGCGGCGGGGTGTTTAGAGGATTAATAGTGTGGTGTCTCGTGTGGGAATAGTGGCAGAACTGGGGATAATAGAATAGAACGGGATGGAATAGAGTGGAATGGAACGGGATGGAAAAGTGGCACTTTGGTGGAGTGGATAGATACGTTGTTGGGAAAAAAGAAGAAGACATCCACATCGGATTCGAGTGATTGTGGATGAGCTGGCTTGGATCTAATGTCTGGCCAGCCACTTCATTACTTGGGTGAGCCAGAGGGGAAGGATTGGTGTTGCTAAATTGGGTTATCATATGTGTTCTTGTATTGATTTGGGCCCTTCCCACCCCTTCCTTGGTCTGGTTTGGGGATTTTGGGGTGGGTGGGTACTCGAGTATTGGAGTTCCAGGGCACCTTGTATTTCCCCTCTGAATTGTCATGAGAAGCCGATTATGGTTCAGTTCAGCTCGAGTACCACGGCTCATGGGGAGTAGCGCCCACCAGCTGAGCGTCTCTATATAAGCCGTGACGTTCCCACCCCGGTGTCGAATGTGTTGTGTCCAGCGTGATGTACTGGTACTAGACATACCGGGCGGTACCGGTATGTAGATTATATAGGCATGTACCGGTACCGGTGCTCAAGTACAGTACAGGCATAGCCCATACCAATTGAGCGCCAAACTCCTTCCCCAACCTCACGCTGCTGGCGCTGATTATCTACTGTAGCTATTCTCGCTTCATCCCGGGCCCTGCCTGCCCCCCCTCTCCCACGGACGGCTGAGCCCGTCCTAACTTAATCTCGTGTTCCAGGCTTAAGCCTTTTTTACCATTGGCCACGCAAATGGCCGGGACCTTGGCAATTGCAGGTTCTTCCGGAAAGCTTGCGACTGAATTGGGAGTGTTTGACTGACTTGGATGATAGATAAGCTTCTTTCTTTCTTTCTTTCTCGGGAGGGTTGGTTAGTCGTGCCAAGGTTGCGGCGTGCGGCCGCAACCCCCGCATGTTCGCTGGCTCACAACCGGGGCCACTCTAAAGAGTGCCTGACAGCTCAACGCAAATTTACAGTTCAACGCAAATTTGTGGCTTA
>Ga0307513_10000126_pt1 | contig 107665 bp, 99 predicted proteins | sample 15_EM_MG_FD_202174 | JGI IMG/M metagenome (GOLD analysis project Ga0307513, IMG submission 202174) | Populus trichocarpa ectomycorrhiza microbial communities from riparian zone in the Pacific Northwest, United States - 15_EM | ecosystem: Host-associated > Plants > Roots > Unclassified | place...
TATCTCAGTGTGACGGCGGTGAGCCTGCTGGGCGCCGTCCTGGTGCGGAAGATCCGTGGTGTCCCCTGATCAGCCCCCCTCGGTGGTGATCATGCGCGCTTGCGCGGTGCGCGCTCACAGCACGATCACGCCAGTGCAGAGGGGCCGCCACTCAGGCACGCGTAACCCCGGGATTCGGGTCCTGGGAGGCCTCTTGCTGAGGTTATGCGTGTCCAGGTGGCGGGTCCTGACGGCATGATCACCAGGTTTGGGCCTCCGCTGGGCGCCGCAAGCGTGCACGATCACGGTGTCAGCGGCGACTGTACCCAAAAGGGACATACTGACGTACAGTCAAAACCGAACGTGATGCATTCATTTGCCGCAGCCGGATAACGGGACGGCGGTCACCAGGGCGTCGATCCCCCGGGGGGCGGGTGAACATGATTCCGTCGGAACACGAGTTCAGGCTCGCCGACGAGGCCGATTCCGGACTGGTTCGGGAACTCGACAACCTCGCCTTCGGGCCGGGTGACCAGCGTGCCGAACCCGGTGAACTGGAGGCCGGCGTCACGGCGGGGGACGTCCATGTTCTGGTTCAGGGCGGTGCCCCGGTCGGCTATCTCCATGCCGATACCTCGCGGTCGAACCGGATCTACGTCGCGGGCGTCGCCGTCCATCCCGAACTGCAGGGACGTGGGCTGGGCAGCGCCTTGATCGACCGCATGCTGGCGCTGCTCGGTGACGAGCGGCACCTCACCCCGGTTGTCACGGTCACCTCGCCGAAGAACGTGAGGATGCTGAAAGCGCTCTTGAAAAGGGGCTTTTCGGCGCGCTGGTTCCTTGCCGATCACTTTGGGCCAAGGCGTCACCGGTTCGGTTGCCAGCTCTTGACCGCCGACGCGCCGGAACCGGTGCCGGCGGTCTGGATTCCGGCAACCGCACTCGACCAGGTCGCCGAGCTGATGCGAGCGCGGCAGTATCGGGTGCAGTCGATCGACGACAATGAGACGGCAGGGGCCAGGTTCGGGCTGGTTCCGACTCGTCCGGCCGATTTTCTCGCCGCCGATCCTCCGGACCACCTGGTGGATCCCGCTGAATTGCAGCAGGAGCGGCTGGATCGAGTAATCCGCGATAATCTTAGGTCGTCACACAATGACGGGATGTGGTGACGATGCGAGCCCGAATGAGATGGCACGCCAGGTGCTCCACATTACCGGTCGGTCCGGTTGACGCTTTCACCGCTCGGTGTCGTCTCGACACGCAGGGGCAATTCACGCTGCGGTCGCTTCCTTGCTACGGTTCATGGTCATGACACCCCCTCGGACCGCGTCAGGTAACGGGCCGTCCACCGGCTCGCTCGCACTGCAGGCGGTCCTTGGTGCGCCCCCCGAAGTGTTCACAGAAGTCGCGGATGCAGCCCTGGACGGGCATCACGGCGATGGCGGGCGACACAACAAGGACGTCGCGTGGGACGAGTTCGCGCCCGAGGCGTACTGGAAGCACAACTACCGGTACCTGCGCGCGGACGACACCGAAATCATCCACGCTGTCGGGGAATTCTTCGCGAGTCATTTCCAGACGCATCCGTGGCCCGTCGGCCGCGGCATCGACGTCGGCTCGGGTTCGAACCTGTATCCGGCGCTGGCCATGCTGCCCTGGTGCCGTGAGATCCACTTGACCGATCACTCGCCGTCCAACGTCGCCTGGCTGAGGAAGCACGCCGCCGATGTCGCCGATCCGAGCGCGGTCGGCAGGCCGCAGCAGCCGTGGGTCTGGCAGCCGTTCTGGAACGAGTTCCGGGACCGCTTCAAGGGCTACCCGACCATCGCCGATCCACGCACCGCCCTCGACCAGGCGACCCGGGGACATGTTCACGAACGCAGCGTTTTCACGCTTCGACCGGAGGACCAGTTCGACGTCGGAACGATGTTTTTCGTCGCCGAGTCGATGACGTCCTTCGAGAACGAATTCGATGTGGCCACCGAGCGGTTCCTGCGCTGCCTGCGTCCGGGTTCCCCGTTTGCCGCCGCCTTCATGGACAGTTCGGTGGGGTACGTGGTGGCGGACAAGTCCTTCCCGGCGGTCCAGGAAGTGACCGTGGACGTGGTCAAGGATGTGCTGATCAAAAAGCTCGGTGCAGACGCCCTCGTCACGAAGGTGCAGGTGCCGGCCAGCGACCCGTTGCGGGACGGTTACAAGGGCATGATCATCGCGGTCGGAACCACCGCAGGAACCTGATCCGCACGGTCGACGGGAGGCAGCCGAGTTGCTCATCCAGCCGCGCGAACAGGTTCTCGACGTCTGGCGTTCGGTGGTGGGGTATGCGTATCGGGACGGCAAATGGCAGTGGGCCGGTCGCGAGGACTCGAACTCGATCAGTGACGCCGAACTCCTGCTCTGCATCCTGTACCCGGCGACAAACGTGCCGGCCCTGCGGTTCGACCGCCCGGACCAGACCTCCCGGGATGTGCTCGACGCCCTGCACGGTCTGGGCAACGACCTTGAGGTGGCCCGGGTCATCGTCCGGGTGCTCACCGATTACATGGAGCGGTACAGCGTCGACGGCCGCCCGATCTTCCCCGGTGGCAGCTATCTGGAGCTGCGAGGCCGGGACAACGGCGAGAGCGGGCCGACCACGGATCAACAGAACCTGGAGGTCGTCGACTCGTACTCGATGTCGGTGACGCTGTCCCTCTCGACGCTCGGTTTCCTGCAGGTGCTTCGGACCGCAGTGCGAAACGAGAAGACCCTGGCTCAGATCGACCGCTTGCAGACGCTCGCCTCGCAGCGACTCACCGGCGCAATGACCGGGCTGCTGCGGTGTTTCTCGGTCCGGGCCTTCAACTTCGACTCGGACTCCGGCATCAATCTGCTCAGCATGGTGAACCAGCGCAAAGAGCCGGCTCGGATCGCCGCCGAACGGCTTTCGCTGCGGCTGAACGATATTCGCACCCGACTTCGCGACGAACTGTCCATCGGTTCCGGCCAGAGCGCCGACGAACTGGACAACACCTCCAGCCTCTTCGAATGCGGTTGGTCGTGGGGCGTGGTGAAGGACGCGGCGACGATCAGCTACACCACCGACGTCACCTTCCAGCAGGCCGGCGTCGCCGAGGATCGTCCGTACCTGTACTTCACGGGCGTCGCGCTGGACGGCATCGAGGACCTGTTCAGTCCTCGGACCCGGATCCTCGGGCTGTTGGACGAAACCCAGCAGCGATTGGCAACAGCTCTGCAACTGCGCTGGGACCTCGTCCTGGAGTTCTGGAACCGCGTCGCCACCTTCGATGACCAGCGCTGGCCGGTCTCGGACCTGCCCTGGCGGACCACCGACGGCATCGAGTCGGACTACTTCACCTTGTTCGTCGGCTCGATGGTGGCCCAGAACGTCGCGCTCCGACCGGCCGCGTCGTCCGGGAACTCGTTGCTGCGGGTCGGGAACCTGCTCGTCGAACTCGCGAACCGGGGGCGAATCACTCGGCGCCCGCTGCGCGAAGACCCTGCTCTGGGGATTCACATGCCGGGGGTCCGGCTGAAGCTCAACGGCAGCGAACTGATCGGTCCGCCGTTGTCCTGGACGGTCTCCAGCTTCTCCACCCTGCTGCTCAAGCGGGTGGTCCGGATCGCGAGCCTGATGCCGGACAGCGTCGACCGAGACCGGCTGACCGCGCTGGCAGACGAGGTGTGGACCCACGTGCTGGGTCGTCGGATGCACGACGGCCCGGGTGAGGGGCTCTGGGACCAGCCGGGCGCAGTGCTGCCGATCGACGCGCCGTTGCCGCAGGAACCGTCCTGGTACCACACCCAACGCGTGGTCGAGTGTCTGGTCGCGGCGTCCTGGTCGATGGACGTTCCGCCGCCGGTGAGTGAACCGCTGCTGGACCTGGCCCGGGAGTACCTGCTCGAGGCGGAGCACCTGTTCGACCAGGAGCGGCTCTATGGACGCCAGTCCGGGGGCCAGTCGATCCGAGACACCTTCTACTCGGTCGAGGCCAATCTGCAGCGGGCCCGATCACTGCTCGAAGAGCGGCCGGGTACCGCCAGCGCCCTGGCCCAGCAGGTGCTGATGGATCTGGACAAACTGGCTCGGGCGCGCACTCACCAGGACGGGTAGGTCCGCGGTCCCATGCTGGTTTTCGCGACCTCGGACAAGGGCGGCACCGGTCGTTCGGTGACCAGCAGCAACATCCTTTATCGGCTGGCCTTGAACGGATACAACGTCTGCTATCTGGACTTCGACTTCGGTTCTCCAACGGCCGGAGCCATCTTCGGCATCGACGCGATCGGCCGAGGCACGAGCTCCCGCCGAGGCCTGCACTCCTATTTCGAGGGCGAGGTGGCCGAACCGGAGTCGTTGAATGTCTGGACATCGTCCGACCGGCCCAGTCTGCGCAATCGATCGGCGAGTGCCGGCCGGATGGTGCTGATGCCGGGTGACGAAGGCGGCGCGGAGTTCACCGTTGACAACGGGATGACGGAACGATGCCGGCAACTCTTCCTGCGCTTGGAGGAGGAGTACGACGTCAGCATCGTTGACCTCAGCGCGGGCCGGTCCTATGCGCTCCGGATGGCTCTGGAGGTCACCGCCGGGCCCCGGGCCGCGACCCAGGACGCCCGCTGGCTGATCTTCCATCGCTGGACCCGCCAGCACGTGGTGGCCGCGAACGGGTTGGTCTACGGCGAGCGCGGATTGCTTGACAGCGGGATCAAGCTGGGCCATGCGGAAGAGGAGCTGCTGGATCGGATCCGCTTCATCTGCACCGCGATGATCGACCCCAACGCCCCTGACCTGTCCGGGTTGCGGTCCACCCAGTTGTCGTGGTTGATCGAGCGCAACGAGGACCTGCTCGATCTGGCGGCACGGCTCAAGCTCGGCCGGTCGATGCGGCTGGGCAGTGTCCCGCTCGATCCGATGCTCCAGTGGCATGAGCAGCTGCTGACCAACGCCGACCAGTACGTGCGCGAGGTGGCGAACGCCGCGACCGTCGAGGCGTTCGCGTCGTTGGCCGAGCGATTGGTCGACGACGCCGTCTGGGAACGATTGTGACGTCGGTGATGGGCGAGTTCTCCGAGCGCAGCGCCCAGCCGAAGACCCGCGCGCTGCCGCTGTCGCACCTCTCCCTCGAGCTGGGCCATCTCTACATGGAAGACGTGGCGGCCGGCCCGGGTCGGCTGCAGGCCATCTTCACGGAGGTGGCCCCATGGGCGCAGGCCGCCCGAGCGGCGGTCAAGCTGCAGGCCGACCGGCCGCGGGTCAGCACCTGCTTTCTGGTGGACGACTACTTCTCCGACCTGATCGGTCCCGACCAGGTGGTTCCCGAGATCATCGCGGCGGCGAAGGAGGCCGGGGTGCCGGTCGACTACTTGGTCCGGGAGGCCGGTTGCGCCTGGACGGCCGGGCCGGCCGGCGAGCTCTCGCCGGCCCAGCTGCTCGTCTCGCGACTGGTGGAGGAACCGGAACCGGGAACCACCGGGTGGCGACCCTCGGCCGCGGAGTCCGGCTGGCTCAGCAACGGCCGGCGCTCGCCTGCTCCCGCCGGTGACCGCGCCGCGATGGACGTCAGGGATTGGGCGCCGCCGCTGCAGAACGCCGCCCGCAGGCATTCGATCTTCGTCGACGTCCAGCTGTGGGACGAGAAGGCCGGCCGACGGACCTGGTCCTGCCCGCTGCTGGCGGCCACCTGGCAGGCGATGCGGCTGGGGCTGATGCGGCACAACGGAGAGCCGGTCGTTGAGGCCGCGAAACCACCGCAGGTGTGGCCGGCGTCCTGGTCGCAGCTGCCCACGATCGTCAAACTCAATCCGAACGCCCCGCCGTTCGCGGCGTACGCCTCGACGTCAATCCTGTCGCCGCGCTTTCTGCCGGTTGAACTGGCGGTGCGGACGATCCTCGGGCAGGTCTGGACGGACCCGACGGTGGCGGCGCAGATCAGCGAACGGTCCCGAACGGAGAAACTGCAGCTTCCGGCCGAGCCGTTGGACCGGATCCGATACGTGTTCGCCGGTGAGGCCCTGGTCGATCCGCCGACCTGACCTCAGTCCAGTTCCTGTGCCGCGGCCCAGAGTTCCTCGAAGCGTTGACCGAGGCGGTTCACCCGCTCCTCCTTGAGGATCAGCCGGGTGGTCACGATTGACGGCTTGATGGCCGCCTCCATCCGGGTCGCCGGCGTGGTCTCGTAGCTGATCACGTCGTCGAAGAGGACGAAGTCAAAGATGGTGCTCTTCAAGTGTTCTGGGACCGTGCTGTTGTCCAGCACTCGGACCTGCACCCCGGCGTCCCGCTGTAGGTGCCGGATCCGGATGAAGTCATGGTCCGCGGCGAACTCCGGCTTGTCGAACACGAAGATCCGCCGAATCGTGACGCCGCGCTGCACCGCCGCCCGCTGAATCTGCAGGTACCGCCCGCCGAGGTCGTTCATCCAGAGGCCGCCCTCGAAACCGCGGCCGCCGGCGTCCACGGTCGCCAGGCTGGTCGCCGAGATCGACGATGACACATGGGTGGCGAGACCGAGCAGCCACTCGCGGTCCTCGCCGTCGTAGAAGACCTCGTCGCCGGAGGTGAGCGATTTCATCAGGCCGGAGATCCGCTCGATCTCGTAATGCGCCAGGTCGCGGACCAGTTGCGGGTTCGTCCCGTTGATCTGAGCGGAGCGGTCGACGAGATTGGTCAGCACATCGGTCTGCAGCGCGGACTTCTCGATTAGGGTGAAAAACCGGGTGGCCCTGCTGATCCGCTCGAAAGCCAGGTTCATGTCGTGCCGGGACTCGGCGACCGCGGCCGTCTGCCGGGTCTCCATCACATCCAGCCGACGCGTGGCTTCGAGCTGGACCTGATGCAACCGATTGTCGAAGTCGACGAGGAACTGGGTCAGCAGGGTCACCCCACCGACGATGGCGGAGAGGATGAGCTGATCAGCAAGCGACACGTCGAACGCGCCGTCCAGCAGGGCCGAACCGATGAAGGTCAGCAGACCGGTCGCGCTGGTCAGCAGGATCTTCCGGCCCAGCGGCCGCAGTGCCTCGGTCTCGTCCTGGCTCATCGCGGCACCACCGATCCGGACTGTGCCCTGGCCCGGACGTCGACCAAGCCGGTCTGTCGGGGATCGGTCCGTTCGATCATCGCCAGCGCCAGCTGGTCGCGAATTCGCTGCACCAGGGTTTCCCAGTGCACGGAAAGCCCTGATCGACGGTCGATCTCGTGCCAGAAGGGAATCACGTTGTCGGGCAACCGGGCGGTCGGCATCCAGGTGTGCAGCAGGTGATCGATCGCCGGGCGAAGGTGTCGGACCACGCTCTCCTGGTCGCGCCGTCCGAGGTCGGCCGAATCGACGAGCGCGTTGACGGTGGTCAGCAGCCAGTCGTGCAGGGCGACGTTCTCGCACAACGCCGACAAGTGGTTGAGGACCTCGGCGGGCGCCGTGATGCTCAGCGTTCGCAGCCCGTCGGCCTCGATCATGAACCCCGCGCTGGCCGGGCGGCGATCGGTGACGACGAGGGCGGCCCAGCGGAGCCGGGTGCGTGACGCTTTGAACGGCGTGATGCGATCGAGCAGCGGCGAGGACTGCGCCCGGCCCATCACGCCCGAGCAGATCCCACCGAGGTCGAGGGTCTGCGACCGCGGGCTCGGGCTGAGGAATCCGGTCGCGGTCGCTGCCGCCGGGAAGTCACCCGAGACCTCCAGGACACCTGGTCGGGTCAGGTAGTGCGACCAGGACAGTCGCCGCGTCTCGGTCGCCGATCTGATCTCGGTCCGGGCCGAGGCCTGAAGCAGTCGGCCACCGGTGACACTGACCTCGGTGCCGACGGTCCCGATCGCCCGCCGAGCGTTGCCGGCCGCCGGCAGGTTGCAGTCCACCCCGGTGAGAACCTGCCCGGATGCCGCATGCCGGATCGGCCGCTCCCAAGAGCGCACCGGGTGATCGGTAATCAGAGAAAGCATTTCATCGGCGCTTTCCGGCGTGATTGGCCGCGAATTCTGCAGGACGCCGGAATGGATCTCACCGAGTACGAGAAGGGGGTCGCTGTCGGTGCGGACAGCAGTCATTCATCCGCCCCCTCCGGCGTCCACACTTTATCGCTCAGTTATCTCTTGGATTCTCTCAGCGACGTGATCCTCACGCAATGAAACCGTGGGCCCGATCCGGCGTCGCTGCCAAGGCGCTGGTCAGCGGCTCGCGGCAGCCAAGGCAGCCAGGATCTGTGCCTTGTCGATCGGCCCGGCTCGGAGGATCTCCGGCTCCGGCCCGGTCACCCGGACCAGGGCAGAGGCGTCGTCGTACCGCTTCGCGGACGGGTCCTCGACGACGTACACCACCCCACCGTTCGGCCAGGTCAGCCCGCCCAGCCCGGCCTCGTCGAGAGCGACGTACGGCTCTCCCGATCGATTCAGGCTGGTCGCCGTCAGGGGCGCGCCCACCTCGGCGATGACCTGCAGGGTGGCGGCATTGTCCGGGACCCGGATCCCGACCGTGCCGGCCATCGTCACCAGCCGGTTCGGCAGCAGAGCGGTCTTCTCGACGATGACGCTGAGCGGACCCGGAGTGAACTCGCCGAGCAGGCGGCTTGCCATCGAGGTGAGCACCCCGACGGTCTCGATCATCGAGATCGAGGCGCAGGCGACGTGCATCACCTGAGAGTGCTCCCGAGCCTTCACCGCGAAGGCCCGGACCAGGGCCGGTTCCGAGGTGGCGAGCGCCGCCAGCATGTACCCGGTCTCGGTCGGCAGCACGGCCAGACCGCCCTGCCGCAGACCGTCGGCGACCGCAGCGACATCGGCGAGCCGGAGCGTGCCGGATTCCGGGCGCGGCCGGAGAAACACGAACTCCGCCATGCGAGGCACGATACCTCTCTCGACGAGTAGCCTCCGTTGGCGACCAGGTGTTGGACGATGAAGGAGCGGGTCGAACGTGCGCGTCCTGAACTGCGTAGACCCGGCGGAACGTGGGCGAGCCATCACGGCCGCCGCCTCCACAATCACAGCCGGTGGGTTGGTGATCTTCCCGACCGAGTCCGCCTATGTGGTCGGCACGGATGCCTTCTCGCCACCGGCCGCCGACGCCATCCGTGACCTGCGCGGGATCGGGCTGGAGACACCGCTGCAGGTGCTGGTGAAGAGTGCCGCGGTGATGGACGGCGTTGCCTCGGAGGCGTCCGACCAGGCCCGCGAGCTCGCCGTTGCCTTCTGGCCGGGCGCCCTGACCCTGATCGTGCCGAAGTCGCCGAGCATCCATTGGCAGATCGGCGGCGACGAGCGGTATGTCCAGCTCCGGGTGCCGCTGCACCCGGTGGCCCTGGAACTGATCACGGAGACCGGGCCGGTGGTCACCTCGGTCGCGAAGAAGCACGGCGGTCAGGCCGTGACCCGGACCCAGGACGCCGTCGACCTCGAGCAGGAGGTCACGATCTTCCTGGATTACCAAGAACTGGAACCGGCCCCGCGAAGCACAATCGTGGATTGCACCAGTAGCCGGGTGCGCATCCTGCGGCCCGGCTCGGTCACCGCCGAGCAACTCGCCGAGGTCCTCGGATACAACCCCGAGTAGCCCTCGAGTGGCAGGGTCACTCCTCGTGCACCGGGACCTTGAGCGGACGCAGGACCACCCAGGCGATGAAGACCGCCGCGACGACGATCAGGCCGATCCCTACCATCAGGTTCAGGTTCTCGCCGTCCGCCTTGGCCTTGTCGCCGGTGTCGGTGAACCAGAGCCCGGTGATGGTCAGAATCACGCCGTAGACGCCGAGCAGCCCACCGATGATGCTCCGGACATCAAATGCGCCGGCCGAAACGACTTTGGTGCCCGCTTCGGAATCGTCTGCCGTAGAAGGGTTCTCAGAATTGGACATAGCAGATCCTTAGCTCAGGCGAAGACGACATTGAGAATGACGACCAGGACCCCTGCGATACTGGCCAGCAAGGGGGTGGAGCGGTACCAGACCGCCTCGTCGCCGACCCGGTGTTCCGTCCGATCTTCCTTCGGCGTCAGTGAGTACACCAGGCCTCGCAATTCGGACTCCGGTTTCGGCGTCGTCATCATGCTGACGATGACACTCACCGTGATGTCCGCGACGAAAGCGACACCGGCGGCGAGGAAGCTGGCACCCTGGCCTGGCATGTTGATAACGCCGGATTCGGAGAGGATGAATATCGTCACGGCCGATGCCGTTCCGGTGACCAGGCCGATCCAACCTGCTGTCGGGGTCATCCGCTTCCAGAACATCCCGAGGATGAACGTCGCGAACAGCGGTGCGTTGAAGAATGAGAACAATTGCTGCAGATAGTCCATCAGGTTGGAATAGCCGGAGGCGAGCAGGGCGGTGCCGATGGCGCCCAGGGTGGCGACGGTGGTGATCACTCGACCGACCCGCAAGTAGTAGTCGTCCGGCCGGTTCTTGACCACATAGGTCTGCCAAATGTCGTAGCTGAAAACGGTATTGAAGGCACTGACGTTCGCCGCCATGCCGGCCATGAACGCCGCCAGCAGACCGGTGATCGCCAAGCCGAGCAGGCCGTTCGGCAGGAGATCTCGCATCAACAGCAAGAGCGAATCGTTGTAGGTGACGGAACCGCCGCTGCCGCCGTTCTTCTTGTACTCGATCAGCTCGGCGACCTCAACCGCTGCAATCATGCCCGGGATGACCACGATGAACGGGATGAACAGCTTCGGGAAGGCGCCGATGATCGGCGTGCGCCGGGCCGCGGACATGCTCTTCGAGGCCATTGCTCGTTGCACCTCGACGAAGTTTGTCGTCCAGTAGCCGAACGAGAGGACAAAGCCCAGGCCGAAGACGATGCCGACAACGGAGAGGAAATCGTTCGTGAAGCCGGACAGCTCATTTCCCGGCCAGGCCGAAAGTTGTTCCGCGCCGCCAGGGCTGGCGGTCACCTTTTCCTTAAGACCTTCCCAGCCGCCGACTCTGTGCAGCCCGGCCAAGGTCAGCGGCAGCAACGCGGCGACGATGATGAAGAACTGCAGCACCTCGTTGTAGATCGCCGCCGACAGCCCACCAAGCAGGGTGTAGGTGAGCACGATTGCCGCTGCGACGATCAGCGACAACAACAACGGCCAGCCGAGCAGGGCGTTCACGATCGTGCCGAGCAGATAGAGGTTTACGCCGGCGATCAGGATCTGGGCCACCGCGAAACTGATCGCGTTCACCAGGTGGGCGGGTCGGCTGAATCGGCGGAGCATGAACTCCGGGACGCTGCGCACCTTGGAGCCGTAGTAGAAGGGCATCATCACGACGCCGAGGAAAAGCATGGCCGGGACTGCGCCGATCCAGAAATAGTGCATTGTCGGCAACCCGTACTGGGCTCCATTGGCCGACATCCCCATGATCTCGATCGCACCGAGGTTGGCCGAGATGAACGCCAACCCGGTGACCCAGGCGGGCAGGGATCTGCCGGACAGGAAAAAGTCGATGCTGCTGGAGACCTGGCGCCTCGCCAGCAGTCCGATACCCAGGACTACCGTGAAATAGAGCGCCAGCACGAGGTAATCGATGAATTGGGCATCGAGCCGGAGCACGTTTGAGTCCACCATGACTCCCCGGAGAGAACCGATCAAAGGGTCGCTCCGGTATAGCTCTCGTTCCAGAGGGCTGCATCTCCGGATGGTCCCGTCGGAGCCGATGTCCACAACTGTGACCGGCTCGCCGGGGCGTTGCGGCTGCAGAATTGAGGATTCCGGGAGAAGCTTTCAGTCATGACCGCCGGCCGCCGCCTCACCCGGGCTCTGGCCTGGGGTGCCGTCGCCGGGCAGGTGCTCGTCACCGCGGCCTGGCTGATCGCCGAGGCCGTTCAGACCGGCGGGTACTCGGTGGCCCGGGACGACATCAGCGATCTCGGTGCCCTGACCGCTGAACACCCCTGGGTGCTGCTGATCGGTCAGGGTGTGTCCGGCGTGCTCACCATGGCCTTTGCGTTCCTTGCGCTGCGGCCCGCGCTGGCCGCCCCCGGCCACCACGGCCCGGTCAGCGCCTGGCTGGTCGCGTTGTCGGCGGCCGGCCTGGACGACCTCAGCGACGCGTTCTTCCGGCTGGACTGCCGTGCTGCCGACCCCGGCTGTACCGAGGCGGTGGCGACGAGCTCGTGGCACGGCGCGATCCATGGCATCGTCGCCTCCGTGACCTTCGCGGTGCTGGTGATCGCGCCGTTCGCGCTCGCCCGGCGAATGAGACTGGTTCCGGCATGGCGCTCGCTGGCGTGGCCGACACTCGGTTTCGGCGTGCTGCTGTCGGTTGCGGTGGCCGTTTTCGTCGCGCTGAGCATCACAGCGGGCGGCGGATATGCGCAGCGGGCGGTGGCCCTGCTCGGCTCCTTCGGGGTGATTGCGCTGGCGCTGCGGGTGCTGGCGATCCCGCCCGCACCCGCAGCACCATCTAGGCCGAACGTCTTTGAGGATGTGCCTGGGACGCCGGTCTGACCGGAGCCAGGCCGTACCCGCCGTTCCAGCTGCGGCCCCAGTTCCGCCGAGGCAGCTCCTGCCGTCCGGCATTGGTGATCAGCAGGGCGGCCGTGTTCAGCAACCGGGCCAGTTCCTTGGCCTCCTCCGGGCTGAGCCGGATGCCGGTCATCCTGACCTGGGCGGGGTTTCGGTGGATCAGCTCCGGATCGCCGTCCGGGCTCAGGTCGTCGCGCTGCACGATCTCCACCGTCAGCGGCTCCCTGTCCTCGGTCGGGGTAAAACAGCCGACGCTGCGGTAATGCTCGACCGCCTCGTCCTCAATCCGGGTGACGATCCAGAGTGGGGTGTTGCCGGGACCTGATCCTTGAAGCATGGGCCGACCTCCATGCGTTGCCCGAATAGTGATTTTGACGATTGCGCTACATCTCGTAGCCTTGTGCTACAACAGTCCGATTGGGAACGAATGACTCGAAATCAGGGTACCGCCAACCTGCGCGCCGCTACACCTGCTCATAGCGTTCCTGCCATGGCGGATCTGGGGGCGGTGGTGGCGAACAATGTCCGGGCCGAGCGTGCCCGCCGGAAGTGGCGTCAGGAGGATCTCGCAGACCGCCTCGGGTGGTCGCGCGGAAGCATCGGGCACCTGGAGTCGGGTCGCCGCCGAGCGGCCGTCGCGGACCTGCCGCAACTCTGCCGGGTGTTCGACATCTCGATGGCCGACCTGTTCGTCGGCGCCGACCCGGGCGATCTGGAAGCGCTCGGGCTCTGAGATGCGGTCAGACCCGCTGGCGCAGTCCGGCCAGCGCATCCGGTGCCATGGTCCAGGCGACGACGTCCGGCAGGCTCACTGCCACCCGGCCGGAACGGTCCACCATCCGGTCCAGGCTGAACGCCACGTCGTCCACGACAAGCGGCTTTTCCGGTGTGGCGAGCCAGGTTCGGAGCAACTCCCGGCCGAAAGCGCCGCTGCACCGCTCGCGGTGCCATACCTCCACGGTGTCGCCGTCGATCCTGAACTCGACCGCGGCCGCCCGTCCGGACATCGTGACAACTTCCATCACGAACCGTTCCATCTGATCCGATTTGCTCATCGTCGTCCCCCGGCCCGAATCTTGGTGTTACACGGAAACAGTATTGAGATCGGCAGTTCAGTGGGTGAGATGTAGCGTCCGGGTTGCGTACATGAATCCAGCTGACTCGGCACCGCTCTGGTGATCTCGATGCGCGCGGATCGGCACCCGGCGGTAACTTCTGCGACGTGCTCAGAACCCTGATCATCATCGCGGTAGGCACCGTCCTGCTCGCCGGATGTGCCGGGCCGGACATCACCGGTCCGGAGCGGACGGCGACCACCTTCGCCCGAGCGATCTCCGCCTCCGACGGAGAGCTGGCCTGCACCCTGCTCTCCGCCGAGGTCTCTTCGTCCCTTGCCGATTCTGCCGGAGTTCCTTGCCCGGCAGCTGTTTTGACGCAAGATCTGCCCACGCCGTCGGCGGTGCGGGACGCCCAGCGATTCGGGCACCAGGCGTTGGTGACCACCAGTACCGACACCGTGTTCCTGTCCGAGTTCCCGGACGGCTGGAAGATCATCGGCGCTGGTTGCCGGGTCCGGGGCGACAGGCCCTATGACTGCGCCGTCTCAGGAGGCTGACCGTGCGAACGGTGACCATCTCATATGCCGTGCTGATCGCCGGTGGCCTGGTCTACTTCCTGGTCCTCGCCGTGACGGCCCGGTAGCCGACAATGCGCAGGTTCGTCCGGCAGAACTCGCTCAGCCTGTTCTTCTTCGGCATCTTCCTGGCGGCGCTGGCGGGTCAGGCGTTCGCCGGTCACGCCGCTTACAACGCACAGCAGGTGACCGACTCACTGGCAACGGTCTCCCTCGGCCGCTACCTGACCTCGTCGTCCTTCGCCGTGGATGTCGCCGAGAACTGGCAGAGCGAGTACCTGCAGTTTCTGCTTTACATCTTGGCGACGGTGTGGCTGCTGCAGCGTGGCTCGCCGGAATCGAAGTCGCTCAACGAAGCCGGCATCGAGAGCGACCGGCAACAGAAAGTGGGCCGGTTCGCGGAGGCCACCTCCCCGGCCCTGGCCCGCCGCGGCGGCCTGCTGACCGCGCTCTACTCCAGTTCGCTGGGCCTGGTGATGGGGACGATCTTCTTCGCTTCCTGGGGCATCCAGTCGCTTGCCGGGCGAGTCGCCTACAACGAGGAGCAACTCGCCCAGTTGCAAGCCCCGGTCTCCTGGGTCGGATACGTCACCTCCGCCGACTTCTGGAATCGCACACTGCAGAACTGGCAGTCGGAATTCCTCGCGGTCGGTTCGATGGCGGTGCTCTCGATCTACCTGCGGCAGCGGGGTTCGCCGGAGTCGAAGCCGGTCGGCTCGGCACACACCTCGACCGGGGTGGAAGGCTGACAGAACCGTTTACCCGGCGGCTCCACCTCCTGAGGCTGTGCACTGAACCAAGATCAACCTGCGATCTGAGCGGGGTCTCGACCCAGCGAGTGGGTCAATAGCCCGCTCAAGTCAGGCTTGCCCTTGATCCGTGAGGCCCGGGGCCGACGTGGAACCGGGGGACAGCGCGGTAGCGTCGGCGGAATGGGCGATCCGGACGTGACCGTGGCGCGGCGCATTCTCGTTGTCGAGGACGACCTGGTGATCGCGGATGCTGTCGCTCGTCGACTGGTCAGCGAGGGCTTTCAGGTGGACGCCGTGCATGACGGTCACGCGGCCGTCGCCGCGGCGGCGGAAACCAGGTACGACGCGGTGATCCTCGACGTCATGCTGCCCGGGCTGGACGGTCACGAGGTCTGCCGGCGGATCCAGGTCGACCGTCCGCTGCCGGTGCTGATGCTCACCGCCCGGGCCGACGAGACCGACCGGATCGTCGGCCTGGGCGTCGGCGCGGACGACTACCTGACCAAGCCGTTCAGCCCGCGGGAACTGGTGGCTCGGGTACGAGCGCTGCTGCGTCGGGTGGAACGAGCCGCGCAGCTGGCGGAGGAACGCGTGGCCGCCCGGGACGACGTCGCTCGGCTCGACCTCGGCGCCGGACTGACGCTCGATGTCGGTGCCCGCCGGGTGCAGCTGTCCGGTGCGGAGGTGCACCTGACCCGGACAGAGTTCGACCTGTTGCACGCGCTGGCCCGGCGTCCCGGCCAGGTGATGACCCGGGAACGGCTGCTCGCCGAGGTCTGGTCCTGGCCGGACGCGCCGACCGGTGCGGCCGCATCCCGCGCCGCCGACAGCCATGTGAAGGCATTGCGCCGCAAGCTCGGCACCCACCGGATCCGAACCGTCCAGGGTGTCGGTTATGCCTGGGAGCCGGGGACGTGATCCCTGCGCCCGCGCGGAAGCGACTGCATCGGCTCTGGGAAGAGCTCCGGCCGCTCGATCCGATCCGCTCGATCAAGATGAAGTTCGCCGTTCTGCTGGCCGCGAGCGGTGTGTTGACCGGCCTGCTCGAGCTGTACGGGGTCAAGGTCCTCGACTGGCGGCAGCGGTACAGCCTGGCCGTCGCCGTGGTGATCTCGCTGGCGGTCAGCCAGGTGCTCGCCCACGGGATGACCGCCCCGCTGCGGCAGATGACCGCGGCCGCCCGGCTGCTCGCCCGAGGTCGCCCGGCGCCGCCGGTGCGGACCACCAGCCGGGACGAAGTAGGCGATCTGGCAAGGGCTTTCACCACGATGTCGGGTGAGCTGGCGTCGGCGGAAGCCCAGCGCCGAGAATTGCTCGCGAATGTCGGGCACGAATTGCGGACTCCGGTGGCGGCGCTGCGGGCCCAGCTGGAGAACCTGGCGGACGGCGTCCGGCCCGCCGATCCGTCGGCGCTGGCCGAGGTGCTGGGCCAGGTGGAGCGGCTCAGTGACCTGCTCACCGACCTGCTCGACCTGGCCCGTGCCGAGGGTGGGGCGGTGCCTCTGGAGCGTCGACCGGTATCGATCGGCCCGCTGGTGGACGGCGTCGTCCGGCAGGTGGGGACGGCACGCCCCGGCCGGGTGATCGAGGTCCGGGTGGAACCAGAGGATCTGATCGCCGACGTCGATCCGTACCGCCTCGGGCAGGTGCTGACGAACCTGCTGGACAACGCGACCCGGCACGTGAGCGACGGCGGGCGGGTGGAGATCGTGGCCCGCTCCGGCGCCGACGGCACGCTGGTTCTGCAGGTCACCGACAACGGCCCCGGAATCCCACCGGAGCGCTGGGAGACCGTGTTTGAGCGCTTCCGGGGCGGCACGGGGGAGATCGCCGTCCAGCCGGACGGCGCGGTCAGGGCTGGTGCGGTCAACAGCCGGGACGGCGGCACCGGGCTGGGACTGGCGATCGCCCGCTGGGCGGTGGTGCTGCACGGCGGCACGATCGCGGTGGTGCCGGTCGAGTCCGGAGGTTGCCGGATTCGGGTCGTGATCCCGCCGTCCCCGATCACCACAGGATCTCCACAGGGCTGACACCGGATCCGCATCACTGCCGATCTACGGTCTCGGCCATGAGCCAATCCTCCGGGGCGTCGACGGCAAAAACGTGGCCGGAGCAGTCGCTGCTCTCCGGCCCCTCCAGCGCGTTGGCCAAGATCCAGCCCATCCTCGTCCGGTGGTGGCCGCAACCCGGTCCGGCGCCGGCCTGGGTCGCGGTGGTCGCCGGTGCGGTTGGCCTGCTGGCCGCGTTGCTGATCCCCGGGACGCCGAGGCCCGGGATCGACCTGGTGATCTGCGGGCTGGCCGCCGCGATGCCGGTCGCCCTGCTGGCCTACCGGAGTGGCCGCCAGGCCGGTCGGCGATGGCCGGTGGGCCGGGTTTCGATCGCCCTCGGGTTGGTGGCGGCCGGGTTGCTGGCGGTCTCTGCCGTCCGGGCCAGCGAGTGGTTGGCCTGGGGCTGCGCGGCTGCGGCCCTCTGCCTGGGCGCCGCCGTTGCGCTCGACGCCCGGCGCTGGCACGCGGTGATCGCCACGGTTCCGCTGTTCGGCGTCGCCGTTCTGCGGGCGCTGCCCTGGGCCGGCCGAGTCGTCCAGGCCGGTCCGGTCGGCCAGGTCGGTCGGATCCGCGCCCTGCCCCGCGCGTGGTTTACCGGCATCGGTGTCGGCGCGGCCTGCACGCTCGTCGTGGCCGGACTGCTGGCCAGCGCGGATGACGCGTTCGCCGAGGTGATCGCGGTCCTCTGGCCGTCGGTCGACCTGGGTATGCTGCCGGCTCGAGGACTGATGTTCATCGCCGCCGCCGGGACCGTACTCGGCGCCATGTTCGCCGTCTCCACCCAGCTCACGCTGCCGCGACCGGCGGCGGCAACCGAGCCGGGCGGTCGGCATCCGGCGGAATGGCTCATCCCGCTGGTGCTGGTCGCCGTCACGATCGCGGCGTTCCTGGCGGTCGAGGCGACGATGCTGTTCGGCGGTGCCGACGTCGTCCAGCAGCTCAACTCGGTGAGCCACGCCGAACGGGCGCGCCAGGGCTTCGGCCAGCTCAGCGTGGTCACGCTGATCGTCCTCGTGCTGCTGGCCTGGTCCGGACACGCCGCTGCGGCCGGCCCGGCAAAGCACCGATGGCTGATGGGAACCGTGGGTGGTGGGCTACTGGTGCTGGCCTTGCTGCTCGCGGCGTCCGCGCTCCGTCGGCTCTGGCTCTACCAAGACGCCTACGGCTGGACCGTGACTCGGCTGAACGCGGGTGCCTTTGAGCTCTGGGTGGCCGTTGTGCTGCTCGGTGTCGCGGTCGGCTGGCTGTTGCGGCGCACCGATCTGTTGCCGCGGTTCCTCGCCGGTTCCGCCGGGCTCGGGCTCCTGGTGATGGGAATGCTCGGCCCGGACGCACTGGTCGCCTCGGCCAACGTGGACCGGTACGAGCAGAGCCACCAGATCGACAGGTACTACGTGGCTGCGCTGTCCGCGGACGCCGTCCCGGCGCTCTCCCGGCTTCCCGAACCGCTGCGCTCCTGTGTACTGGCTGGCCAGACGGTGGCGAACGACCCGTGGTTCGGCTGGAACCTCAGCCGCTCACGCGCGGACGCACTGCTGCGTTCCCAGCCGCCCACCTCGGTGCCGACTCAAACCTGCGATGAGGCCTCGAACAGGGCGATCGCGCCCGCTGCGGCGGGGGTGAGGACGCCGGGATCGTGAGCCTCCCAGAAGGCCGCCAGGCCAGCGCGATCGGTGCGAACCAAGGCCAGCTCGCTGAACTCGGAGACGGCTTCCAGCTGGGCGGGGACCTCGGCCGGTGCAAGATCCAGCTGGACGACGAGGTCGGGCTTCAACCGCAGAAGATCATGGATCAGACCCAGGACGACCAACCGCTCGGCCACCAGGGCGGGTTCGACCCGGATCCCCAGCTCTTCCTGGAGCTCGGTGGCCACGGTGTCCGCGATTGGCTCCGGGACGTCGTTGAGCTCCAGCATTCCGGAGGGCGCGACATGCCAACTGTCTCGATCGGACGACACGTGGCCGCGGCAGCCGATCACCAACGCGCGAGCTTCGCCGTCCAGGTCCGATGGAGCAGAACCCACCGGCGAAGGAACAGTCAGGACGACGGAAACCCCGATGGCTGCGGCCCGGCCCGCGCCGCTCGACAGCGGGTCACCGGCCAGTTCGTGGGCCAGCGCTCGCAGTGGCAGTTCGGCGAGCGGTGTCTCGTTCCGGCTGTTGGTGAATTCGGCCCGCAGCGCGTCACAGGTGGCGATCATGTCGAAATACCGACCGGCGCTGACCCGGACGCCGGCCGGGCCGTTGCCCTGCCAGCAAGCGGTCGGCCCGTTGGTCAGGGACGGATCGTCGGCCAAGCGTTTCGCCAGGTGGGCGGCGCCCAGGCGGAGCAGGGTCGGATCCGCTGGACTGGAGACGTCGTCAACAAGCAGTCCCTGTCGGCCCGGTTGGGCAATGACCGCCGGATAGACCCGGCCCGCTCGCACCACGGCTTCCGGATAGAGCTCCAGCAACCGCTCGTACCGCGTACTCACAACCAGGCCTCCCTTGACCGGTCCCAGTGTGCCGCCGGGCACCTGCTCGCGACGGCGGGGGAGAAGGAGACACGCCCTGGCCGGTGGACGGCTGGGGCACAATCGCCGGGTGAGCGATCCTGAGAGCGTCGTCGGAGCGTTGCATCATGTTGAGCTGTGGGTGCCGGATCTGGCCCGCGCCGAGGCCGAATGGGGTTGGCTACTGGGCGAACTCGGGTACCGAATGGAAGACCAGGACTGGCCGGCCGGGCGCAGCTGGCACCTGGGTGGCACCTACATCGTCGTTGAGCAGTCACCCGATCTGACCGCGGACCGGCACGAGCGCCGCCGTCCGGGGCTGAACCATCTGGCCTTCCATGCCGGGGACACCCACCGGGTCGACGTCCTCACTCAGCAGGCACCCGCGCACGGCTGGCGGCTGATGTTCGCGGACCGGCACCCGCATGCCGGTGGACCGCAGCACTACGCCGCGTTCCTGGAGAACACCGACGGCTACGAGGTTGAGCTCGTCGCCAACAGCTAGGGAGGATCGGGCTTAATGCAGTCGCGCTGACCCCGACGTCGGGCAAAGCTGGACCCGATCAGAAGAACTGAGCGATGACAGGGGAGTACCTCGATGACGGAACGGCTTGACGGAACGGTGGCACTGGTGACCGGCGCCTCCAGCGGAATCGGCGAGGCTTCGGCGCTCGCCCTGGTTGCGGAGGGCGCCGCGGTGGCCCTGGTGGCCCGCCGGACCGACCGACTGGAGGCACTCCGGGCCAGGATCACCGAATCCGGTGGCAGGGCCCTCACGATCACCGCGGACGTCACCGACGAGGCCCAGGCCCGGGACGCCGTGGCCACCGCCGTAACCGAATTCGGCCGGTTGGACACGGTTGTGAACAACGCCGGGCTGATGCTGCTGGGTCCGATCGTGGACGCGGATACGGTCGAGTGGCAGCGCATGGTCAACCTCAACCTGCTGGGCGTGCTGTATGTCGCGCATGCGGCGATCCCGCATCTGCTGAAGGCCGCGGACGACAGCCCCCGGCAGGTGTCCGACCTGGTGAACATCAGCTCGGTGGCCGGCCGCCAGGTCCGCAGGGGCAGCGGCGTCTACAACGCGACCAAGCATGCCGTCGGTGCGTTCAGCGAGGCGCTCCGGCTCGAGGTGACGGCGAAGCACCTGCGGGTCTCGCTGATCGAGCCGGGTGCGACGGACACCGAACTGCGCACCCACAACCGGCCGGAGATCCAGGAGGGGATGAACCAGCGGATGGGGAACATGGACCGGCTGCAGGCCGAGGACATCTCCGACGCGGTCAGCTACATCGTCACCCGGCCCCGGCACGTCGCGATCAACGAGATCCTGATCCGTCCCACCGAACAGGACAGCTGAGGGTGCAGTGGTGGAAAAGCGCCGTTGTCTATCAGGTCTATCCGCGCAGCTTCGCCGACGGTGACGGCGACGGGATCGGCGACCTGCCCGGACTGCTCGGCCGACTGGACTACCTGGCCGAGCTCGGCGTAGATGTCGTCTGGCTGTCCCCGGTGTATCCCTCACCGCAGGATGACAACGGCTACGACATCAGCGACTACCAGGACATCGACCCGGTTCTCGGCTCGCTGGCCGATCTGGACGCGATCCTGGCCGGGCTGCACGAACGCGGGATGAAGCTGGTGATGGACCTCGTCGTCAATCACACCTCGGACGAGCACCCCTGGTTCGTGGAATCCCGGTCCTCGCGGGACAACCCGAAGCGGGACTGGTACTGGTGGCGGCCGCCGCGCGAGCGGATGGCCGCCGGTGATCCGGGTGCCGAACCGACCAACTGGACGTCCTTCTTCTCCGGTCCGGTCTGGGAGCTGGACCCGGCCTCGGGGGAGTACTTCCTGCACTTGTTCTCCCGCAAGCAACCGGACCTGAATTGGGAGAACCCGCAGGTCCGCGAGGCTATCTACGCGATGATGCGGTGGTGGCTGGACCGCGGCGTGGACGGCTTCCGGATGGACGTGATCAACATGATCTCGAAGGATCCGAAGCTGCCGGACGGCCGGATTCTGCCCGGCAGCGGCACCCTCGGGGACGGTGCCGAGCATTTCATCTGCGGGCCGCGGATCCACGAGTTCCTGCAGGAGATGCACCGCGAGGTCTTCACCGATCGGCCGGGCGCGCTGCTCACAGTTGGTGAGATGCCCGGCGTCACCCTGCAAGAAGCGGTGCTGTTCACCGACCCGAAGCGCGGCGAGGTCGACATGGTCTTCCAGTTCGAGCACATGTCGGTCGACCAGGGCGCGTCCAAGTGGGACGTGCAGCCCTTCGACCTGCTCGCGCTCAAGGCCTCGCTCGGCCGCTGGCAGGCCGGGCTGGCCGGCGTCGGCTGGAACAGCCTGTACTGGAACAACCATGATCAGCCTCGGGTGGTCTCCCGGTTCGGCGACGACGGCCAGTACCGGGTGCAGGCGGCCACATTGCTCGGGACGATCCTGCACCTGCAGCAGGGCACGCCGTACGTGTACCAGGGCGAGGAACTCGGGATGACGAACTTCCCGTTCACCTCGATCGAGCAGTTCCGAGACATCGAGTCGCTGAACCACTATGCCGAGGCGGTTGAGCACGGTCGCCCGTCCGAGCAGGTGCTCGCCGGGCTGCGGACGATGAGCCGGGACAACGCCCGCACCCCGATGCAGTGGAATGCCTCCGCGCAGGCCGGTTTCGGCTCAGCCACGCCCTGGCTGGCGGTGAACCCGAACTATCCGGAGATCAACGCCGAGGCAGCGATCGCCGATCCGGACTCGGTGTTCCACCACTACCGCCGACTGATCGATCTGCGGCACACCGAACCGACCGTCGCGCAGGGCGACTTCACCATGCTGCTGGCCGAGCACGAGCGGATCTATGCCTTCACCCGTCGGCTCGGCGACGTCGAACTGCTGGTGCTCGGAAACTTCTCCGACGGTCTCGAAAAGGTTGACGCGGATGGGGATTTCAATCCGTCCACCTGGCTTTCGGCCGAGTTGGTGCTCGGTAACTATCCGGACGGGCCGATCGGCCGGCCGCTGCGACCCTGGGAGGCCAGGGTCTATCGGAAGTAGGGGTCAGGGGATCTCGAGGACGACTTTGCCCCGGGAATGGCCGGATTCCACGCCCGCGATAGCGTCGGCGGCCTTGTCCAGAGGCACGATGTCGACCGCGTGCGGGTTCAGTTTGCCGTCGGCCACCAACTCCGCGACCGTTTTCAGAATGCCGACTCGATCCCGCGTCACGGCGCTGCCGCCCAGCTCACCGGCGGTCTGCGCATCCGCGGCGGTGACCAGCTTGGACTTGTCCGCGACCAGGCCGGAGACCTGCCGGAGCGCATCGCCACCGACCAGGTCGAGCACGCCGTCCACACCGTCCGGCAGGATCGAGCGCACCTGCTCGGCAATGTTGCCATCGGCGTAGTTGAACAGCGTTGCGTCGAGGGACTCCACCAGATCGCGCTTGCTTTCGCTGCCGGTGCCGATCACGTTCAGGCCCTGGTCGCGGGCGATCTGGGCGGCGGCCACGCCGATCCCACCGCCGATCCCGATGATCAGCAGCGTCTGGCCCTCGCTCAGGCCGAGCTGCCGGACTCCGGCGTAGGCGGTGACGCTGGCGACCGGCAGCGCGGCGGCGTCGGTGAACGACACGTGGGCCGGCTTCTTCGCCGTGGCGTCCGCCGTGAGCAGCGTGTACTCGGCAAAGCCCCCGGAACCGGGCGCGGTGCGGCCCATCACCTCGTCGCCGACGGCGAAGCCCTCGACATCCATGCCGACCTCCTCGACCACGCCGGAGGCTTCACTGCCCATCACCGAAGGTAGGTCGGTGGGCATGAACGCGTGGAAGGCCCCGGATCGGATTTTCGCGTCGGCCGGGTTCACTCCGGCGGCCTTGACCGCGATCAAGAGTTCGCTCGGGCCGGGCGTTGGTTTTGGCTGCTCCCAGAAGTCCTGCTTGTCCGGGCCGCCGTACTCTCTGAAGCCGTAAACCTTGGGCATGAGTCGCTCGCTCTCTCCTTGGATTCACGTACTTGAGCTCTCAACGTAGTGTTCGGTCGCCGGATTCCGCTTTCACGCCATTCGTTGGCCGCGCAGCCAGAAGGCGACTAGAAGACGGTATAACCGCCGTCGGTGACCAGCACCGAACCGGTGACAAATGCTGATGCGGCGCTGGCCAGGTAGATCAGGCTCGGCCCGAGTTCCTCCGGGGTTGCGTATCGCCGCATCGGCACATCCTCGATCCAATGCTGCCGGTACTGCGGCTCGTCCACCGGTGCCATCTCGGTCTTCACATATCCCGGCGCCAGTGCGTTCACCCGGACCCCCGTCGCACCCCACTCGGCGGCCAGCGACTTCGTCAACTGATGGACGGCGGCCTTGGAGGCGTTGTAGGCGGGCTGCCACTGCGGGCGATTGACGATCAGGGCGGAAATCGAGCCGATGTTGACGATCGATCCGCGTCCGGCCGCCACCATCACCCGCCCGAACGCCTGGCAGCAGTTCCAGACCCCGGTGACGTTGACGTCCATCACCGTGCGGAACTCCTCCTCGGTGACCTCCAGAGCCGGCCGGTGAATGCAGGTCCCGGCGTTGTTGACCAGGACGTCGACGCCGCCGAAGACCTCGACCACCCGGTCCGCGGCGTGCTGCACCGCCGACCGATCCACGACATCGGCGGCGAACACCTCGGCCCGGACGCCGAGCGCCCGCAGTTCCTTCAGCAGTGACTCGGCCGATTCAGGTCGTCGGACCAGCAGGGCGAGGTCGCCGCCGGCCTCCGCCAGGGCGAGCGACAGCGCCCGGCCGATTCCGCGGTTGGCACCGGTGACCACGCAGACCCGGCCGGTCAGATCAAAGGCGTCCAGCACTGCCATGTTCGGTAACTCCTCACGCCGTCGTGTGGTCATGTCAGTATTGCTGTCATGGCCGGACGTCGACAGATATGGACAGGGTTCACCCTGTTCCTGCTGACGCTCGCGCTACCGGCCTCGGCGCTCGCGTTGAGCCGATCGGGCCTCGGCTGGGAGGCCGGCTGGGAAGCCGCGACGCTGGTGGCGACTGCCCTGCTGCTCTCGGTGTGCGCGAGCCGGATGGTTGTCGTCCCCACTCGGTTCGCGATGACCGGGCCGCTGGCCTGCCCCGCCGCGATCCACGCACCCGTGCTGACCCGGCTGAGCCCGAACGCCCCCGGGCGGCCCGAGCAGCCAAGAGCCCCAGGAAACGACAGGTAAGACGAGCGGTTTCGTCCATCTGTTGCGTTTCTTGGAGGCTTTGAATGTCCGTTTTCTCGTTGTTCGACCCTGCCGTCGTCCTGATCCACACCGGCCTGACCACCCTCGCGTCCGGGCTGGAGCCGGTGCTCGGCGGGGCCGCCGTGGCCGTCGCGCTGGTGCTGGTCACCATGCTGGTCCGGGCCTGCCTGCTGCCGCTGGCGCTCTCGGTGCTGCGGGCCGAGCGTGCTCGCCAAACGCTCGCCCCGGAACTCGCCCGGCTGCGCAGCCGGCATGCCAACGATCCCGCCCGGCTGCTGCGCGAACTGCAGGCCGCCCATCAGGCCGCCGGGATCAGTCCGCTGGCCGGGATGCTGCCGGCGCTGGCACAGGGCCCGGCGCTGTTTGTCATCTACCGGCTGTGCAAGCTGCCGGTGATCGGTGGCGTGCCCAACGCCGTGCTGGCCGCGAACCTGTTCGGCGCTCCGCTGGCGGCGCACCTGCCCGGCCTGGTGCTGACCGCGGGCCTGCTCACTGCGCCGACGCTGGTCGCCGTCCTGCTGGCGACGGCGATGCTGCTGGTGGCGTACGCATCGTCGCGGCAGCAGGTGCAGCGGTTGCGGGCGACGGCCACCGGCGAGGTCCCGGCTCTGCAGCTGGTGATCGCCCGGGTGCTGCCGTTCGGCACGGTGGCGGCGGCCGCGGTGGTCCCGGTTGCGGTGTCGCTGTATCTGCTCACCTCCAGCACTTGGATGCTCGCCGAGCGTGCCGTACTACCGAGGATCTTCTGACAGCCCCCTAGGCTCCTTGGATGGTCGCCAAGGGGTTGCGTGCTCAGCTGTCGAGGATGTTCAGCCGTGCCTTCTCGGCGGGATCCAGGCCGGGGGCAAAGCCGGGCTTCAGGCCAGGGCCCGGCCCGGGGTCCGGCCCAGCGTCGAAGCCGGGGGCGTACGTCGGCGACTTCACCGGTAAGGCGAAGCTGGAGTACGCCCCGCTGGACGACGGTCGGCCCGATCCGGGCGAGGTGGTCTGGGCCTGGGTGCCGTTCGAGGAGGACCACAGCCAGGGCAAGGACCGTCCGGTGCTGGTGATCGCCCGAGCCGGGCAGAGGCTTCTCGGGCTGATGCTGACCAGCAAGGATCACGATCGCGATCACGACCAGGATGCCCGGCATGGACGGTACTGGCTGGACATCGGCACCGGCGCCTGGGACCGCGAGGGCAGGCCCAGCGAGGTGCGGTTGGACCGGATCCTGCAGCTGGATCCGTCGGCCGTTCGCCGGGAGGGCGCCGCCCTGGAGCGGGCCGCCTACGACCGGGTCGCCGTCGGCGTCCGCCGGGCCAAGCGCTGGTAGCGCATGATCAGTGGCTCACTCCGGGCTGGTTGCTCGCTTCGGCGGAGCCGGGCGCGCGGCGAACTCCTCGAAGGCCGCTCGGGGATGCTCCCGGGCCTCGAGCGAGCCGAGGTCGCGGCCGAGGAAGAGGTTCAGCGTCCAGTTGAAGAGCACCCGGAGTTTGCGTTCCCAGCTCGGCACGGCCAGCCCGTGATAGCCGCGGTGCATCAGCCAGGCCGGTAGCCCGGTGATCCCGATCCGCCCGGACTGGAACACCCCGATGCCGAGGCCGAGCCCAGCGACCGCACCGAGGTTCTCGTGTTTGTACCGCTTCAGCCGCTTGCCGCGCAGATCGGCGACCAGGTTCCGGGCCAGCAGCTTGCCCTGGCGGACCGCATTTTGGGCGTTCGGGCTGGTGTAGCCGTCAACCCCACCGCCGCTCAGATCGGGCACGGCGGCCACGTCGCCGGCTCCCCAGGCGTTCGGCACGATGCCGTCGTCACCGGACACCCGTAGGTCGGCCATCACCCGGAGCCGACCTCGAGCCTCGAGCGGCAGGTCGGAGTGCCGCACGGTCGGGTTGGCCATGATCCCGGCGGTCCAGATGATGGTGTCGGATTCGAACCGCTCGCCGGTCGACAACTCGACGAAGCCGCCGACCGCCGAGGTGAGGCCGGTGTTCAGGTGCACCTGAGCACCCCGCTTGGCCAAGTTGTTGATCACCCACAGGCTGGTCTTCAGCGAGACCTCGGGCATGATCCGGCTCGCCACCTCGATCAGGTGGAAGTGAGTGTCCGCCATGGACAGCTCGGGGTAGACCTTGAGCAATGAGGTGGCCAGCGAGCGGAGTTCGGCGAACACCTCGACGCCCGCGTAGCCGGCGCCGACAACAACGAAGGTCAGCAGTCGGTCGCGCTGCGGACCGGCCGGCAACTGCGCCGCCGTGTCGAAGTTGGTCAACACCCGGTCGCGGACCTCAACTGCTTCCTCGATGTACTTCAGACCGATCGCCTCGTCGGCGACGCCGGGGATCGGGAAGGTCCGCGATACCGCACCGGCCGTCACCGCGAGGATGTCGTACGGAACGTCATGTACCGCGCCGATGTTCGACCGGACCGTCACGGTTCTCGTGGCGTGGTCGATGTTCGTCACCCGGCCGGCCATGATCTTGGTGCGCTTCAGGTGCCGCCGGAGCGGAACGACGGCGTGCCGGGGATCGATCGACCCGGCCGCGACCTCCGGCAGGAACGGCTGATACGTCATGTATGGCAGCGGGTCGACGAGGATCACCTCGGCTTCGCCCTTGCGGAGCCGTTTCTCCAGCTTCCAGGCGGTGTAGAAGCCGGCGTATCCGCCGCCATCGATCAGGATCGTGCGCGTGGTCATGACTGCGATGTCCTATCGGTGCGGCTGTGCTCGGCCAGGTATTCCTCAAACGTCTGCCGCCCGTACCCGGGGCCGGGGACCATGCCGTGCCCGGCAGTCAGCGCGGCAAAGATCTTGCCGGGCAGCCGCAATGGCACGATCGGTCGCCGGGAGCCGACCGCGGTGGTCCACGCCCGGGCCAGGTCGCGCAGCGGGCGCTGCTGCGGACCGCCGATGTCAGCGACCCGTCCGGCGGGCTCGGCCTCGGCAAGTTCGACCAGCCGCTGCGCGACCTCGTCCGGGGCGATCGGCTGCATCGACACGCTCGGTGCGAGCACCACGGGTAGTCGGCGAGTGACCGTGAAGATGCTTTCGACGAGGGTATAGAACTGAGTGGCCCGCAGAATGGTGTGCGGTAGACCGGATTCCAGGGTCAACCGCTCGATCTCCAGCTTGCCCCGGTAGTACCCGATCGGGATCTTGTCGACCCCGACGATCGAGATCAGTACCAGGTGCGACACGGAGGCCCGTCGAGCGGCGTCCACCAGGGTTCTGGCGGCGGCGACGTCCTTACGCGGGCTGGTGGCCAGGTGCAGCACGGTATCCACACCGGCCACCGCGTCGTCGATCCCGGCGCCGGTGAGGAGGTCACCGGTGATCAAGTCCGGTCCGGTGCGGCGGCTGAGCGCGCGGACGTCGTGCCCATTCGCGCGCAGCCGATTGACGGTGGGGCGGCCGAGCGCGCCGGTCGCCCCGGTAACGAGAACGGAAGCCATCAAGGTCTCCCCTTCGTGGGACTGAGTGGGTCATTCACTCAGACCGGACGGCCCCCCGATTCGTGACAGCTGCTGGGCAGCGAATGCCAGTTTATCGGGGCTAAGCACCATGTCGAGGGCGGTGATTTGCTCGTCGACAACGGTGATGAACCAAATCGCCTGCAGCCGCTCACCGTCCGTGGCCACGACCGCCGGCTCGCCGTTGACCTCAATGACCTGGGCCGTCAGGCGGTCCGCGTTCCACTGCACGATCCGCGCCAGGTATGCAGCGACCCGCGCGCGCCCGATCACCGGGATCCGAGCAGCGGTGACCAGGCCGCCGCCGTCGGCCCGAGAGACCACGCCGTCGGACAGCAGGGTCTCCAGCCCGGCGACGTTCCCGTTCCGCGCGGCGGCGAGGAACCGGCCGACGAGGTCCCGCCAGAGCGCCGGCTCGACCGACTGCCGTGGCTGCGCCGTCAGGTGCTTGCGGGCGCGGGAATGCAGCTGGCGGGCGTTCGCCTCGGTGGTCCCGATCAGGTCGGCGACCTCGCGATGGCTGTAGCCGAAGGCCTCCCTGAGCACGTACCCGGCCCGCTCGGCGGGGGTCAGCCGTTCCATCACGGTGAGCAGGGCGAACGACACCGTGTCGCGCTGGACCGCCTGGTCAAGCGGGCCCAGCCCGAGGTTGCCTGCAGGGATGACTGACGACGTCAACACCGGCTCCGGCAGCCATGGCCCGGCATACACCTCGCGTCGTGCTCGGGCCGAGTCGAGCACGTTCAGGCAGAGATTGGTGACGACCCGAGCCAGGTATGCGGTCGGGTCGGCGACCTGCGCGTGATCCAGAGCCTGCCAGCGCAACCAGGCATCCTGCAGGATGTCCTCCGCATCGGTGGCCGAACCCAGCATCCGGTAGGCGATCGCGAACATCCGTGGGCGTTGCGCCTGGAAGGTCGCCAGGCTGCCGGGCTCCGCGTCCGCTGTCGGCTCGGCGTCCGACGTCGGCTCCGGGTCCGCTGTCACAGTCGCATCCTCTCAAGCCGTCAGTCGTTGACCCGGGCGACACCCTCTCGCCAGTACCCCATGAAGGCCACCGACCGGCGATCCAGGCCGAGATCCTTGACCAGATGCCGACGCAGCCCAGCGATGCATCCGGCCTCACCGGCCAGCCAGGCGTAGACCGGCGCGGAGGCGGGCTGATCGTCCGGCTCGGGCACGTCCCACAGCTCGTCCGGGATGTCGTCCAGCGCTTCGTCGGTACGGGCCGGTGAATCCGGAAGCCCGCCGGCCAGCATCACGCCGGCAATATCGCGTACGGCCTTGGACAACAGGACGCCGTGCCCGATCCCGCTGCGGGTGACCCATTCGATCTGGACGCCATCCGGTGCGGTCAGGGGCAGCACGTCGTCCGGTTCGGGCACCTCGATCAGCACCCTGCCGCGCGCGCCGGCCGGCAGGCCCTCGAGGATCGAGGCCACGGCCGGGACGGCGGTCTCGTCGCCGACGATCAGCAGAGTCGGTGCTCCGGGCGGGGGATTCCAGCCGGTGGCCCGGGTTGGGCCGGGGTGCCGGAGATTGGGTCCGACCAGCTGCGCGCGGTCCCCGACCGCAACCGATCCGGCCCAGCGGGAAGCGGGTCCGCCGTCACCGTGCAGCACGAAGTCCACGTCCACCTCGCGCCGCTCGGTCCGGACCTGGCGGACGGTATAGGTGCGCAGCGGGTTGCGCTGGTCATCCGGCAACGCCAGCCAGTGCGCGTACCAGCCGTCTGCCGCATCGTCGGTGTCCTCGACTCCTGCGCTCGGCGTGGGCGGCACCAGCGGCCCACCGTCCGGCCCGGGCAGCACCAGGTTGATCCGCTGGTCGTCGCCGTTGTCAGCGAACCGGTCGAGTTCGGGCCCGGTGAACGTGATCCGCACAAAGCTCGGCGTCAACCGAGTCACCGCCCGGACCTCGACATGGAAGAGCAGGTACGCCGGGTCGGCGGTCATCGACGTCCATTCCCTCGGCTGCTTGGTTAGGTAACCCTAACTTGCCGCCGGTGGGATGGGAACCGGACCCTTCGCCAACTGGTTCAGGGCCGGTGTCCGATCATTGACTGCGCGGCGGCGGTCAGCCGTCGCACTCGCGACAGCGGCACGCTGAACTCGACTTCGAACAGGTCGGCCCGGTCCCGAGCGGCAAGCAGGTAGTCGTCACTCGTGGCCAGTTCGTCGACCAGGTTCAGTTCCAGGGCTCGGGTGCCGTACCAGTACTCGCCGGTGGCGACCGTGCCGAGGTCGACCTGTGGCCGGTGCTCGCCGACGAAATTCTTGAACAGGTCATGGGTTTCGTGAATCTGCTCGGTGAGCTTGGCCCGATCGGCCTCGGTGTTCTCGCCGAACATCGTCACCGTCCGCTTGAACTCCCCGCCGGTGAACTGCTCAACGTCCACCCCGACCCGATCCAGCAGCCGATAGAAATTCGGCACCTGGGCGACTACCCCGATCGAGCCGACAACCGCGAACGGCGCCGCAACGATCCGGTTCGCCACGCAGGCCATCATGTATCCGCCGCTCGCCGCGACGGTGTCCACGCACACGGTCAGCGGCACCCCGCGCTGCCGCACCCGCAGCAACTGTGACGCCGCCAAACCCTGGTCGTTGACCGTGCCGCCGGGGTTCTCCAGCCGGACCACCACCTCGTCGTCCGGGGTGGCCAGGGTGAGGATCGCCGTCACTTCCTCGCGCAGCCCGGCCACTCGCGAAGCCCGCAGGTCTCCGTGGAAATCGAGGACGAACACCCGTGGCCGGGCCGGACCGGTGCCGGCCTTGAGTTCCTTCTTCTGCGCCTTCTCCGCCTTGATCGCGGACTTCAAGGCCGGCTTCGGCAGCACGGTGGCGCGCAGGGTTCGAGCCAGGTCGTCGTAGCGTTCGCCGATGTCCTTCACCTTGAGCCGGGAGTGCGGTCGGCCGCGCCTGGACAGCAGGCCGACCAGGAGGAACAGCCCGGCAATCAGCAGGACGACGGTCAGGGACTTCGCGAGAAACAGCAGATAGCTCACCAAGGAGTCAGGCACGGCACCACGGTAGATCCAGAACGGCGACTGCTCGAGCCTGGGTCAGCGGCCGGGACCTTGCGGGTGCCCTCGGTCAGAGCAGTGGCCAGCCCCACGCCGAGCGGCGCGGCCGGCCAGGTAGCTGATCCTCGGCCGGTGCGGGATAGCCGATCTGCTTGCGGTCCGGCTCCAGGACGCCGAGGTCCAGGTCGGGGTTGAGTGCCGCGACGACGGAACGGGTGAGCGGCCGCAGCGCGTAGGCGTGCCGCACAGGCCGCAGGTCGACGTCCACCTCGTAGTAGTCCTGGGCGAACTCCTGGTACGCCTCCGGCCGGCCGTCGGCCAGCACCTGGAACAGTTCGTCGGCGCCATCCGGGTCGACGCTCGAGGCCGGCAGCACAACATCCCCGCACAGCCAGGCCGGGTCCGACGTCTCACGCCAGAAGACGACGGTGGCCAGCAAGGTTCCGTTCTCGTCGCTGAAGGCCGGCTCCTCCACCACGGAGCGGACGGCCGCGGGCACGGTGTTGAGCAGGCCGGACCAGGCCGTGCACGGCTGCATCCGGTAGGGGCTCATCGGTGACTCGTGATCGAAGCCCCGAGCGCAGGCACCGGCGGCCGAGAAGACAATGGAGTACTCGTCGCCGGACCCGTTCCGCATCGAAGCCATCGCTTCGCCGGGTCCCCAAGCTGTGTCGAAGGAGAAATACCGCGAGGACCAGGCCGGGCTCAGGATCGCGTCCAGCATGGCGATGGCCTGGCTGATCTCCCGCACCCGCGAGATCTCGGGCAACCGGCGGACGACCTCAAAGACGGACACCACTCCATCCAACCCGATCCCGGCCGAGAAGCCATGGCTTGGACCTGGCCGGCCGATGAGAACGGGTCGGCGGGCGCCAGGGCTACCTGTCCGCGACCATCTTCAGCATCACCGCGATCTGTGCGGTCCGGGACTGATCGATGCGCCGGGCCAGGTCAACGGTCTCTCCGTCGGCTCCGGTGGCGGTCTCCATCCGAGCCAACTCGACGGCGTTGTGCTGCTGTGCGATCAGCAGGTTGAGGAAGCGGGTCGGAAAGTCCTCGGCCTTCGCCTGCTCGAGTTCGGCGAGATCGGCCTTGCTCACGTGGTTCAGCCCACCGTGATGGGTATGGGCAGCGGCATTCGGGTCCATCGCAGTCGGCTGCTTCCAGACCAGCAGCCGGGTGGTCATCGTCCGCGCCTCGTCGGCTTGGGTGGTCTGGATAGCGGCTGCCAGGGTGGAGATCTCGGCGGGCAGCGTCCGGGACGTGGCCAGCCGGGTCAGCTGAGCCGTCTCCTTCTCCCGGGCGACCATCATCTGCAGGAACATCACATCGGTCGCGTTGCCGGTCGCCGGGCTCGACGTCGTGGTGGACGCCGAGCCCGGACCGGCTCCTGATGCTGACGGCGATGCGGTCGGAGTTCCGGATCCGCATCCCGCTGTCAGCACCGCAACCGCTAACACCACAGCGGTCGGCAAGAGAGCCGTCGACAACGTAGCCCTCGTTGTGACACCGACTGCGCGGTGGTTCATTGACGTGCTTCCGATCTGAGTGGCGACGATAACGGCCTAGAGCGGCAGCCAGAGCGCGAGCGTGTTCGGCGGCTCCCAGCCGGGTAGTGCGGTGTGCGCCTGTCGGCACTGGTAGGTCCGTCCGCCGTAGGTCACTCGCGCACCGACCGCGTAAAACGTTCCCGCAGCCCAGGTTCCACCGGGTTGCGGAGTGGCCGTCGGCGCCGGCGTGGTCGGAGCCACGGTCGGGGTCGGGTTGGGCGTCGGCGTGGGGTTGCCACCGCCGCCACCGATCTGGAGGTCGACGCAGGAGTAGAACGCGTTCACCGTGTCGGCGATGTTCCAGACCGCGAGGAGTGTCTGCCGTCCGCTGAAGCTGCCGAGGTTCACCGTGTGCGAAACGGTTGCGCCCGGCTGCCGGCCGCCGTCGTTGAACTCGGCGAGCTTCGTGTTACCGATGAAGTACTGCCAGGTGCTGGTGGAGTGCCTGGCGGTCAGCGTCCAGTTGAAGGTGACCGTACTGCCGACCGACGTGGCCGGCCAGTTCCGGCTGTTGTCGTCCAGGACGAGGAAGCGACTGTTGCCGCCGCTGCAGAGCTTTGAGCCCTTGGGCGCCTCAACGCTCTGCGGTTCGTACTGGATGGCGCCACAGTTGGTCACGACACCGCGGGCGCAGAGCGCCTGTCGACTCGGTGGTGAGGAGATGTAGCCGTGCCCGAGCGCGGGCCCGGCGATGAACACCGAGGCGACTGCCGCGGTGATCGCAAACGGAAGACTGACCCTGCGACGCATGAAGTTCTCCTTCATGGAGGGCGGACGGCGGGTAGGAGTAAAGCTCCTGTTCTGATTATTCGGTTACCTTCTTAATTAAAGCAAGGCAAATGCTGCCGATTTATCCGATATTTAGGGTGAATGGTGACGGTTCAAACAGATCGAGTACCGCGGGGGGCCTCCCCATGCCTCCCCGTCGCCCGATATGTTGGCGGTCCGAACATATTGGTCGGCCGCGATCACACCGGGAGGGATGGGAGGTGGAGGGTTCCCCTGCGACGCTGACGGAGTCGAAGTTCTCGCCGGAGATCCAGTTGGCCGCCTTTCGGGCGCTGCACCTGGTCACCAAGCAGGTGCATTCCAGCTTGGATCTCACGGCGACGCTGGACGCCGTCGCTCAGGGAGTGGTGGACGGTGCCGGGTTCGGGGTCGCCGCCGTCAACCTGGCCCGGCCGGACGGTTCGTTCATGGTGGTGTCGGTGGCCGGCGACGAGAGTGCCCGTGAGGCCCTGCTCGGGACCGTCGAGACGGCCGCCAAGTGGGCCTACGAGTTGGAGCGCTCCGAGCAGTGGGGCAACAGCCTGCGGTTTGTCGACGGTCGGCTGCATCCGCACACCAGCGACCTCTTCACCTGGGTACCGGACGTGCCGACCCCGGACGACGAGACCTCCTGGCACCCGCTCGACGCGCTGTACGCACCGCTGACCGCACCCTCGGGCGAGTGGGTCGGGGTGATCAGCGTTGACCTGCCGTATCACCGGCAGCGCCCGCACGCCTGGCAGTTGGAGATCCTGGAGCTGTTCGCCGACCATGCCGCGATCGCGATCCAGCACGCCCGGCTGCACAGCGTCCTGCGCGAACAGGAGGCGCAGGCTCGGCACGCCGCGACGCACGACGCTCTGACCGGGCTGGCCAACCGGGCGGTGTTGCTCGGTGCCGAGCAACCAGGCAAGGAGAGCCCGGCGGAGCGGGCGGTTCTGCTGATCGATCTTGACGGCTTCAAGAAGATCAACGACACCTGGGGGCACGAGGCCGGCGATGAGGTGCTGCGCGCGGTCGCGGACCGACTGAGGGTGATCATCCGGGACGCGGACATCATCGCCCGCGTCGGCGGTGACGAGTTCGTCGTTGTGCTGTCCGGCCGGCACGTTGCCGGGTCGGTGCACGCCCTGGCCGCCCGACTCGGTGCGGAACTGGCTCGGTCGATCGAGGGCCGGTACGGGACCTACGACGTGGGCGCCAGCATCGGCCTCGCGCTGGCCAGCACGCCGGTTCCGCTCTCCGAACTGCTGGCTCGGGCGGATGTGGCGATGTACCGGCAGAAGCGCGGGCGGGCGACGGGGGTCGCATAACGGGGGGCCAGAGAGCCAAGCGAGTCAAGAAAGTTTGACATCGTGTCTGATCTGTTTTACATTTCTGCCATGCCCTACGAAGAGAAACGCGCATGGATCATGGTGTTCGTCTCCGTGATCGCGTACACCGTGTACGTCGCTCTCGTCCTCAGTCGTGCCGATGGCACCGCACTCACCGAGGTCTCCTATGCCGCAACGATGTTGTGGAGCATCGGCGGCGCAATCCTGGCCAGCATCGTGCTCAATATCGCCGTTTCGATGGCCTCTGCCCAGAAGAACCTGAAAGACCAGCGGGACCGGGAGATTCACCAGCTCAGCCAGTACATCGGCCAGTCCTTCGTGGTGATCGGCGGGGTTTCCGCGCTCGGCATGGCGCTGGCCGAGGTCGATTACTTCTGGATCGCCAACGTGATCTATCTGACCTTCCTGCTGTCCGCCATCCTCGGGTCGGTGGCCAAGATTATGGCTTACCGTCGCGGTTTTCAGCTGTGGTAAAGCCGACTCGAGTGACGAACTCAATCCGAGCCCTCCGGTTCGCTCACAATCAGATGACACAAGCCGATCTCGCCGAACGGATCGGCGTGACTCGGCAGACCGTCATCGCCATCGAGCAGGGCCGCTACTCGCCCTCCCTGGAAATGGCGTTTCAGATCGCCCAGGTCTTCGACGTCCCATTCGGCGATGTCTTTCAGTACCCGAACAACCCGAACAATGAAAGTGGGACGCCGTGAAGGGCTACGTGCAAAAGGTATACGGGGAAGCCGATGTCCTGAGTTACGAGGACGTGGAAAAGCCGGCGGTCGGTAGTGACGACGTGCTCGTCCGAGTCCATGCCGCCGCCGTTGATCCGGGCGTCTGGCACGTGATGGCGGGTCTGCCGTACCCGATCCGGCTTGCCGGCTACGGGTTTCGGGTTCCCAAAACCCGCGTCCGAGGCGATCTTTCCGGCCGGGTCGAGGCGGTCGGCGAGAACGTGACTCGGTTTCGGGTGGGCGATGAGGTGTTCGGTACCTGCGATGGCGCCTTCGCCGAATACGCCTGCGGACCAGCGGATAAGTTCGCCCCGAAACCGCCAAGCCTCAGTTTCGAGCAGGCGGCGACGATTCCGGTCTCCGCGTGCACTGCCCTGCAGGCGCTGCGCAACCGGGGGCAGGTGCAGGCCGGACAGCGGGTCCTGATCATCGGTGCGGCCGGCGGGATCGGGACGTTCGCGGTGCAGTTGGCCAAGTCGTTCGGAGCAGAGGTCACCGGGGTGTGCAGCACAACCAAGATGGAGCTGGTCCGCTCGATCGGCGCGGACGACGTCATCGATTACACCCGTGAGGACTTCGCCGACGGGGTCCGTCGGTACGACCTGATCCTGGACACCGCGGGCAACCGGTCGCTCTCCCACCTGCGGCGAGCCCTGACCCCGCAGGGCACCCTGGTCATCGTCGGTGGCGAAGGCGGAGGGCGGTGGTTCCAGAGCCTGTCCCGGCAACTCCTGGGCGCGCTGCTGACCCCGTTCGTGGGTCAGAAGCTGCGCACGCTGCTGGGGACGCAGCCGCAGGAGGACCTTGCCTTCCTGACCGAACTCATTGAGGCCGGAAAGCTCACGCCGGTGATCGACCGGACGTACCCGCTCAGCGAGGTTCCGGACGCGATCCGGTACCTGTCCGCAGGCCACGCCCGCGGCAAGATCGTCATCACCGTCTGAGCTGCGCACCACGTCGCGCTACCGTGACGGGGTGCGCACCCACCCGAGGATCGGTAGTCCGGCATGAGTCAGCTCGAAGACGTCGCCGAGCGGGACGGCTGGCGTTGCTGGGTCTGCGACGAACCGGTCGACCCCAGGACGTCGGTGAACGACGCTCGGGGGCCGAGTGTGGACAGCCGGATGGCAAAACCGGCCAAGGGCGGTAAGCAGGACTTCGCCGGTGGGGAGCGCCTCGCGCATCGCGGCTGCAACACCAAAAAGGGTGCTGTCACCGCGGTGATTCCCTGGCCGACAGACCTTTTCATCCTCGATCCGGCGCCGCTCGTCGGGGTGGCCGAACGCCTCGACCGCAAGGGTGGGCGCGAGGTCGTGGCCCGATGCCCCGATCGCGGCGATGCCCAGAAGACGGCTGACTGGCTGGTGGATCGTTTCTCCCGACTGGCCCCCGCATTGCCGGTCACGGCGAGCGTCGACTCGGGCGGCGGGCAGTTCCTGGTCGCGCTGAACGCCGGCCGCCGCCGCTGACCCGGCGCGCTGGCCGGGCTCGCTGATCGGGCTCGCTGATCGGGCTCGTGAACCAGGCCTGCGGACGTGGGCTTGCTGCGGACGGTGGTCAGTCGCGGTGCCGGAAGCCGCCGAGGAACCGCCGGAAGACGCCGCCCTCGATCGGTAGCGGCGCCGCCGGCGGGGGTGCGGTGCGGCGCTGGCTGGCCACCGGTTGGTCGTAGTCCGTGCGGGCCATCACGTCGACAACCTGGGCCTCGTCGAAGTCCGCTGAGCCGGGGATGGTCGGGACGAAACCCACCAGAACGCCGTCCCGCATCACCTGCGCTTCGAGGCCGGCCGTGCCGTCGGTGTCCCAGATTGCTTCCCGGCCGCCCGCGATCTTGACGTAGATCCCGAACTGATAGACGCCGGCCTTCTCCATCCGGGCCTCGATACCGCGCTCGCGCAGCCTGTCGACGACGCGTCTGGCTCGGTTCTCTTCCATCCCGGCAAAGTACCCCGCGATCCTGAACGGTTGCTGGGCTCACAGACCGCGCAAGCGTGCCGAATCACCGCGGGTGGCGCACTTCGTCGCACAGGATGACCCGGCGCGGGGGCGCGGGGGTTATCCTCCGCGATCAAGTCATGGCCACGCCCGAGATATTTCAGCGATGGGTGCAGCGAAAGCTGGGGTTCACATTGTTATTACGGCACCGGGGGTACTGGTCGGCCTGCGTTCCCGCGCCCTCGCCTAGCCGTGCGTGATCATGCACGCTTGCCCGGTCCAAGCGCGCAAGCGTGCATGATCACCGCGGGGTGCAGAGAGGGTTAGAAGTTGCCCGCCGAGTTGCACTTGGCGGACTGGTCGATGCAGTTGCGGACCCGCTCGGCCTGGGCGTCCACGTCCCAGGCGTTGAAGAAGTCCGCGTGCATCGAGAACGTTGTCCCGGAGGCCAGCGTGATCCCGGAGGTGTTGGTGTTCAGCGGGTAAGCGATCACGAACGAGACGTTCGGGATCGGCACCGGGAAGGCGCCCGAGCAACCGCCCTGCGCATCCCCACCGGAGACGTGCGCCTTGTGGTCCGGGCTGTCCAGGTGGACGCCGTCCCAGCAGTCGGCGAACGTGATCTGCCTGTTGAGCACTGCGGTGGGCGCGCAGATCGGCATCACGCCGTCCGCGGTCCGGCCGACCTCACCGCCGATCCCGGCACAGAAGAAGTGGTTGCCCTGGTGATCCGGGGTGTCCACCTGGTTCTTCGCGTCACCGACGATCATGCGGAAACCCTCGGGGAAGGGCTGCGTCTTGCTCGGGTCCTTCAACCGTGAGCCGTAGTACACGGTGACGCTGCCGAGCGGGTCGACGACCTGGCCGTTCTGGTAGAGGGTCGGGACCCAGTAGGCGGACTTGTCACCGACCGGGTTGCAGGTGGTGCCGCCGGCCTTCAGCGACGCGAGCGTGGACGCGGCGTTGGTGGTCGTCGCACCCATGAAGGTGTGGTTGTGCGAGGCCCCGAACTGCCCGGGGAAGACGATCGGGTCGTCGTTGGCGTGGTGGCTGACCGTGCAGCCGGCGTTGAACTCCGGAACGCGAACGTTTCCGGCCGGCACTGGCTTCGGGACGCGGGCGAAGAATGCGGCGGTGTCGGCGGCCTGCTTGACCGGGTCAACCGAGATCCAGGTGCCGGGGGTGGACGACGGCATCGTCATGGTCGGCGTCGGCATCGTGCCGCTGACGCTGGCCAGCGAGAACCAGTTGACGTTCACGAAATCGCCCGCCTGCGGGCTTTTCAGCGCGGCGAAAACGGTGTGCCGACCGGTCAGCATGGACATCACGGACGTGGTCTTGGTGACCCAGGTCTGATAGCCGCCGGTGCTCTGGATCGCGAAGCTGCCGAGCAGAGTGCCGGTGAGCGAATCCGCCCGAAGCTCCAGGGTTCCGCCGGCGCTGCTGGCCGACGCGACCCGGACCTTTGAGGTGATCGTGCCAGGGCTGCCCAGGTCGACGTTCGAGTAGCTCATCCAGTCGCCATTGGCGAGGTAGCCCACGTTCTGGCCGCCGCCGGTGTCGGTGGTGGTCTCGACCACGGCGCCCTGCTGCCCGGAGAACGACTCCGCCTGGACGAGGGTCTCGACGTCTGCTTGAGCCTGCGGGGCATTGAACGCGAAGAAGCTGGCCACCAGGGCTGCGATCGACAGCAGGCCTACCGTCGTGCGGGCCCGGCGGCCGGTGAGCGTGCGGATGGTTCTGGCCAGCGGCGCTGGCGTCTTTGCCAGCCATTTTCGGGCTTGAGTCGACACAGGAGTTCCTCCGAGGGACGAGGCGACGAACGTGATATATCGGAAATGTACGCCGCGAGAGAGCGCTTTCTCGAGCTTTTTTGCCGACCTATTTTTTACTGCTCAGAAACACAGCGACCGCGTGGAGCGATGAGTGGCCCCTCGGAACGGTCTGCCTTCGGTGCCTGGGGATGCGTCGTACGGTCAGCGCGCACGTCGTCCTGGCATTGATCCGCGACCGGCGCAGGCACCCGGCCCGACGACCGATTCGGTCACCCTTGAAGTGCCGCCCTGGTTCCGATGACGACCGTCGCGTCCAGCTCGTCGGAGCTCACCACCTGCGGGACAAGTCCACTGCGGGCTAGCATTTCGACGGTCAGCTGGGCCTGTCGTGCGCTGGCCTCGACCAGCACGCTGCCGCCGGGCGCCAGCCATTCGGGCGCCTCGGTGATCACCCGGCGCAGGACGTCGAGCCCGTCCGCGCCACCGTCGAGCGCCACCCGTGGCTCATGGATCCGAGCTTCCGGAGGCAACAGCCCGATCGCCCCCGTGGGCACATACGGGGCGTTGGCGACCAGGACGTCGACCCGGCCACGCAACCTCGGCGGCAGCGGATCGTAGAGGTCGCCCTGGTAGACCCGATCGCTGGTCAGGTTGCGCCGGGCACACCGCACGGCAGCGGGCTCGATATCCGTCGCGTACAACTCGATCCGGCCCAGGGCCGCCACCAGGGCGGCGCCCACCGCGCCCGAGCCGCAGCACAGATCGACGACGGTCGGTGGGCGGTCCCTTCGGCGGGCCAGAGCCGTTGCCTGCCGGGCGAGGAACTCGGAGCGCTGGCGCGGGACGAAGACGCCGAGGTCCACGGCGATCCGGAGCCCGCAGAACTGGGCCCAGCCGAGGACATGCTCGAGCGGGAGACCGTCGGTTCGCCGCTCCACCATGACGACGAGATCGGTTGAGGTCGTCGCCTCGTCAACCAGCAGGCGCGCCTCCTCCTCAGCGAAGACGCACCCGGCCGCCCGGAGGGCGGCGACGACGTGAGACATGGTGAGGTCCGAGGGGGACGGCGGTGCCGACGGTGATGCAGATGACAGAAACGATGACATGAGAGCGCCTTTCGGGATGCCCGTGGGCGCTCTCCCGGCCACCTATGTCAGGTGAACCGCTCGGTGCGTGAGGCGAGAGCACCCGACCTGGTTAGCGGTAATGGGTCTCACCTCCGTAGTCCGTTCGCTGCTGGAATCGGCAACCTTACCCGGATCCGAGGGATTCAGGAACTGGGTACGTGTTCGGTGCGCAGCTCGTGACTCTCGTCGGGTAGCCGAGCCTCGTAGTAGATGCGGTAGCTACCGTCCCTCAGCGGCAGGACCTCGAGGTATCGCGCATCGGCAACCGGATCGGCCGCCGCCGGCCTGAACTCGGGACCGCCGTCCACGGATTCGGCGAGGCCGGTGCGCTCGAACCAGTTCTCCGCCGCGCTCGCCCGCCCGTCGTAAGCGGCCCGGCCGTCGGGCAGGACGGTCGTGACTCTGGCTCCCCGCGCGTCCCAGTGACCGGGACGACCGGCCAGCACGGTGCCGTGCCAGCTCCAGACCAGCCCATCGTCGCTGCTGGCGAAGGCCGTCGACATCCGGTCCTCGGCGCCGGGGATGTCCAGGTGATGGCAGCACACCCAGGCCTGCCATCGCCGTCCGTCGAACCGGATCACCGGGTCCTTGACCCCCGTGACCGCGTCGCCCTTAAACACCGGCCGGACCGGGGCGCCGGCCAGACCCTCCAGGTCCGGTGCCTCAACGACGCCGATCCACCAATGCTTGGTGCCGGGCGTGGCGGCGGACACGTACATCCGCCAGCCGGTCGTGAGCCGCACCAGGGCCGGGCGTTCGACCATGGCCGCGCCCAGGCTTTCTCGGGTACGGATGGCGACGGTGCTGAATTGGACGCCGTCCGCCGAGCGGGCGATGACGTTGAGGTCGCCGTCGTCACCCTGACGAACCCGGTAGCCGAGCACGATCGAGCCATCGAGGTCGAGCGCGGCGCTCGGCGCACCGGCCCACTGTTGCGGGCCCAGTCCAGGAGCCGGGACGGCGAGCTGAGCCGAGGAACTGCCAGGAATCGGAAAGGTCATGGTCCAAGCCTGCGATCGGCCACGCTCGCCAGCTAGTGGCAGATATGCCAGCATGTCGGAAGAAGCTGCCAAAACTCTGGCTCACGTGCGAGGTGACGGCGGATGCGGTCGGTTGTGGCCCTGGTCGGTGATACGGCCGCCGCGTTTGAGCTGGGCATCGTCTGCCAGGTGTTCGGGCTCGACCGGTCCGATGACGGGCTGCCGGTGTTCGACTTCGCGGTGTGCGGCGCGGTGCCGGGCCCGGTGCCGACGACGTCGGGGTTCAACCTCCAGGTCAGCCACGGCCTCGACCGAGTCGCCGCTGCGGATCTGGTCACCATTCCGGCCTGGCCCGACCTGGACGCCCCGCTGCCGGACGGCGTCGCGGAGGCCCTGCGGGCCGCCTTCGATCGCGGCGCGATCCTGCTGTCGGTGTGCAGTGGAGCCTTCGCGCTGGCCGCCGCCGGACTGCTGGACGGGCGCCGGGCGACAACGCACTGGCAGTTCGCCGACCGGCTGGCTCGGCGCTATCCGCGGATCGCGGTGAACCGGGACGTTCTCTACGTCGACGACGGGCAGCTGATCAGCAGCGCCGGCGCCGCTGCCGGGATCGACACCTGTCTGCATCTGATCCGCCGCGAATACGGTGCGGCAACGGCGAACGCGCTGGCCCGGCGGATGGTGGTGCCCGCGCATCGCGCCGGTGGTCAGGCTCAGTACGTCGAGATGCCGGTGCCGCCCTCGGACCATGCCGACGACCTGTCCGAACTGATCGACTGGGTACGGGCCCACCTCGACGCGCCGCTGACCGTGGAACTCCTTGCCGGACGGGCGCACATGTCGGCTCGCACGTTCGCTCGCCGGTTCAAGGCCGCCACCGGCACCACACCGCACCGGTGGCTGCTGGACCAGAGGCTGCAGCGCGCGGAGGAACTGCTCGAAGGCACGAACCTCACGGTGGACGTCGTGGCCTCCCGGGCGGGGTTCGGCAGCGGCGACACCCTGCGTCACCATTTCTCCGCCCGGCGCGGTGTCGGTCCCGCCGAACACCGACGGGCCTTCTCCGTCTGATCAGCCGATCCAGCCGATTCGTCTGATCCGCCTGATTTCGGCCGGGCAGCTGCGACGACCCCTTTCGCCCGATGTCCCCAGACGTAACGCACCGCGTCTACGCTGCCGCCAGACAGCAATGGGCAACCACACAGTGGAGGGAAGATTTCATGACCAGCCCCCCGGACCCGTCTGAGGACGTCCTTGATCTGCTCGTGATCGGCGGCGGCGTGATGGGGCTGTTCACCGCCTACCAAGGCTCGCAGCAGCACGCGCGGGTCGCCGTCCTGGAGCGCGGGCGGGTCGGTGACCCTGCGACCGCCTCGTACGGCCGCACCCGGTCGTACCGACGGGACTATCTCGAAGCGCTCTATACCCGGCTCGCCGACGAGGCGATCGGGCTGTGGACCGAGTTCGAGGCGCAGACCGGCGTGGATGTGCTGGTCCGCTGTGGCTGCCTGAACATCGCCAAGACCTCCGTGACGCCCGATCTCGAGACCACCTACGCGCAGCTGACCACGGACGTCCTGCGACGTCTCGGCATGCCGGTGCAGTCGTTCGACGCCGCCGGGATCAAGGAGACCTACCCCTACCTGCGCGCCGACCTCGCCGACCTCGACTCGGTCAGCGGGCTGGTCAACCTGCCGGCGGTCACCGGTGCGCTGCTCGCCGCCCTGGCCGAGGCCAAAGCCTCGGTGCACGAGCAGCTGACGGTCACCGGCATCAGCGCCGTGGGTGACCTGATCCGGGTCAGCACCGACATCGGGGAATTCATCACCCGGTCATTGGTGATCACCGCCGGACACGGCACCAACGACGTGCTGGCCCTGCTGCCGGACTGCACGCTACAGATCCCGATCACCAAGGACCGGCCCAGCGACGCCAAGTACTTCACGCCGCCGGCCGACGTCCGACACCTCTTCACCTCCGACGTGATGCCGGTTATCGCCTACCTGGACACCGGGATCTACCTGCACCCGATCGTCGAAGGACTGATCGACGCGGTGAAGATCGGCTACTACAACCCGCCGGACATGCCCATCAACGATGGTGGCCCGACCACCATCAACAGCATCGCCGACTTCATCGAACAGTGCCTGCCCGGCCTGGAGGGGTCGCAGATCACCGACGTCACCGACGTCGACCAATGCGACTACGACCTGGTGGACGACGACGACTTTGTCCTCGGTGCGGTACCCGGGTTCAGCAATGTCTTCGTCGGCGTCGGCTGGCGCGGCACTGGCTACAAGTTCTCGCCCTGGATCGGCCGGGTGCTGTTCGAACTGGCCATCCGAGAGGGCACCGTCTACGACATCGGCCGCTTCGACCCGGCCCGCTTCGACCTCGCCCGCACCACCGTCGCTGACACCGAAATCGTTGCCCTGGAAGGGGAATCCTGATGAGCCGTCCATCGTCCCGAACTTTTGCGCAGCGCCTCGCCGACGGGGTCATGGTGGGCGCCGAAGGGTACGTCTTCGAGCTGGAGCGCCGCGGCTACATCAAGGCGGGGCCGTACGTGCCGGAGGTCATCCTCGACGACCCCGACGCCCTGCGGCAGCTGCACCGCGAGTTCCTCCGGGCCGGTTCGGACGTGATGGTGGCGCTGACCTATTACGCGCACCGGGAGAAGCTGAAGGACGTCGGCCGGGACGGTGATCTGGAAGCGCTGAACCGGCAGGCGGTGCGGATCGCCAACGAGATCGCCGCCGAAGGCGGTGCGCTGGTCGCCGGCAACATCTGCAACACCTGGTCCTTCGATCCGGCCGATCCGAAGCGCTCCGGCGAGGTGGTCCGGGAGCAGTACCGCGAGCAGCTCGGCTGGGCGGTTGAGGAGGGCATCGACTTCGTCATCGCGGAGACCAACGACTTCGTCGGCGAAGCCCTGATCGGGCTCGAGGTGTGCCAAGAGCTCGGCCTGCCGGCCATGGTCACCTTCGCCAGCGTCAAGGACGCCACCACCTACGACGGCTATGACTACGTCGAGGCCTGCAAGGTGCTCGCCGATCACGGTGCCGCGGTTGTCGGCCTCAACTGCTCGCGCGGGCCGGTGACCATGCTGCCGCTGCTGGAGCGGCTTCGCGCCGCCGTCGAGATTCCGATCGCCGCCCAGCCGGTGCCCTATCGGACCAATGCCGCGAACCCGGCGTTCGAGTCGCTGACCTACGCCGACGGTCAGCGGGCCTTCCCGATCGCTCTCGAGCCGTTCGCGCACACCCGGTTCGAGATGGCCGCCTTCGCCCGGCAAGCCGCCGATCTCGGGGTCGGGTACGTCGGTATCTGCTGCGGCGGCGCACCGCACTACGTCCGGGCGATGGCCGAGGCGCTCGGCCGGCAGACCCCGGCGAGCCGCTACTCGCCCGCCCTCGACCTGCACCCGGTGCTCGGCACGGTGCACGACAACTCGACCCAGCAGGTGATGGGCAACTGGAGCGTGGGCGCCTGAACCGGCCCGGCTGAGAGGGCTCGGCTGAAGAAGGCCGCCCTCTCGCTCAGGAGCCTCAGCGAGACAGTGGGGTATCCGTATCGATCGGCGCACGAATCCCAGCCCTTCGGCCCCAACTGTCCCTGGGTGAGGCACTATGGCGCGGTGCCCGATGTGACCGATCTGCGACCCGGCGATCCCGAAGAGATCGCCGGGTACCGCGTCGTGAGCCGGCTGGGTGCGGGTGGCCAAGGGGTGGTTTACCTGGCCACCGCGCCCTCCGGGGAGCGGGTGGCGATCAAGCAGTTGCGCTTCGGTCCGCAGGACGAACGGGCCCGGCAGCAGTTCGCCAAGGAGGTGGCCGCGGCCCGCCTGGTGGCACCGTTCTGCACCGCCCAGGTGCTGGACGCCGACCTGGAGGGGTCCGCGCCCTACGTCGTCAGCGAGTACATCGAGGGGCTGTCGCTGCAGCAGCGGATCGAACGCCGCGGGCCGATGACAGGTGCCGGTCTGCAGCGGTTGGCGATCGGTACCGCCACCGCGCTGGCCGCCATCCATCAGGCCGGCGTGGTGCACCGGGACTTCAAGCCGGCGAACGTGATGCTCGCCTACGACGGACCCCGGGTGATCGACTTCGGGATCGCCCGGGACCTGTCCACCGAGACGACGGTGACCAGCCGGGTCTTCGGTACCCCGGCGTATATGGCCCCGGAGCAGTTGCGGGCCGAGCGGGTCGGCCCGGCCACCGACATGTTCGCCTGGGCATCCGTGATCGCCTACGCGGCCACCGGGCGGGCGCCGTTCGAGGCGCCGCACATGGTGGCGGTGATGCACCGGATCTCCGCCGAGGAGCCGGACCTGACCGGGGTGCCGACCGAGCTGGTCGGCGTGCTGCGGCAGTGCCTGGACAAGGACCCGCCCGGTCGCCCGAGTGCGCAGCAGGTGCTCGCCCTGCTGCTCGGCCGGCCCGCCCCCGAGCACGACGCCTCCGACGCCACCCACGTGCTGGCCGAGGCCACCGGGATCGTGCACGCCGCTGCGGCGTCGGCCACTACCCAGGACCCGCCGAAGCCGGCCGCCCAGGACCAGCCGCCGGCGTACGACCTGTCGGGGCCAACGGTGCCTGCCCCGGTGCCGTCGGTTCAGAACCCTGCCCCCGCGCCGACGGTTCAGCACTCTGCCCCCGCGCCGACGGTCCAGCACTCTGCTCCCGCACCGACCGTCCAGTACGCCGCCCCGGCGCCGACGGTCCAGCAATCCTCACCTGCATCGACCGTCCTGGATGCTCCCGCCGTCCGGCCCTGGGGCGAGGGCAACATCAACGTGCCACTTCCCGGAGCCCCGAGCCGCCCGGAGCGGTTCGGCCCCTGGGCCCGGCTGGGGATCGTTCTCGGCGTGCTGGCGCTCGCGGCCGCCGCGATGGTGGGCATCTGGATGGTCGGCCTGGGCGGGCTGCTCGACGACGGCCGCCGGGGCCAGACCGTGGCGGACCCAACGGTGACCCCGTCCGCGGCCGACAGCCCGCGCGGCGCCGAACCGGCAAACACCCAGCCCGCAACGCCAGACCCGGTAGTGACCAGCTCGCTCGACCCCGTCCCGGAGGCCTTCGACGGCCGATGGGAGGGCGTCGGCCTGCAGCCTCAGGGCCGGGTGAAGTCCTGGTCGGTCGAGGTGGAACTGGACGAGGGCGAGTACGACGGCAAGATGAAGCTGGACAGCCTCGACTGCTCCGGGAAACTCACTCTGGTGTGGTCCTCGTCCAACCAAGTGCAACTGCTCGCGGAGATGGACGACAACCCGGACGGCGCCTGCGCGGCCAGCGGCCTGGTCCGGCTGACTTCGCTCGACTCCGAACGGATGCGTTTCGACTGGCAGGACGCGGCGAACTCACTGAACCGGGCGACCGGCGTGCTCCGGAAGCACTGAGTCGCCGCACGTCGGCGACGGCACAACGCGCGGCGAATCCTTGTCCGCGGGGCAGAGCGCGATTAACGTGCTCGTAACTGCCGTGGTACGGCCCATCCTGCGTGACCCTGCCGGAGGTTTCTGATGGCGATCGATCCCAAAACCACCGCCCTAGTACTGATCGAGTACCAGAACGATTTCACGTCCGAGGGCGGCGTGCTGCACGGCGCGGTGTCGGAGGTGATGGACGGCACCGGCATGCTGGCGAACACCAAGGACGTCGTCGCGGCGGCTCGGGCCGCCGGGGTCACGGTGATGCACGCGCCGATCACCTTTGCCGAGGGCTACAACGAGATCAGCTCGCACCCGTACGGAATCCTGAAGGGAGTGGTTGACGGCAAGGCCTTCGTCAAGGGCTCCTGGGGCGCGGCCATCGTCGATGACCTGGCGCCGGTCGGTGGCGACATCGTGATCGAGGGCAAACGCGGGCTGGACACGTTCGCCAGCACCAACCTCGACTTCATCCTCCGCAGCAAAGGCATCAGCACCCTCATTCTGGGCGGATTCCTGACGAATTGCTGCGTGGAGTCGACGATGCGCTCCGGCTACGAGAATGGCTACCAGGTGATCACGCTGAACGACTGTGTCGCCGGGACGTCGTTCGAAGAGCACGAAAATGCCCTGAAGTATGACTTTCCGATGTTCTCGGTGCCGACCTCGTCCGCCGATCTGATCGCCCAGCTCACTCAGGTGCCCGCCTGACCGGACTTCGAGAAAGCGTCCCAGCGCCCGATCCGGGCGCTGGGATTTTCTTTTTGATCAAGGTGTATCAACCTCCAAGGGATCTTGCTCTTCGTAGTCGTTCGACAGCAGAACGTAACTACCGATCCCATGGGGGGAACTACCAATGTCTACTCTGACCCGCTCCAGTCGCCGTGCCATTCTGGCCGGTCTTGCCATCAGCATTGCGGCGCTGCCCGTCTTCATGCTCAGTCAGCCGGCGAGCGCCGCACCGGCAGCGGCAGCGGCCAAGGCGAAGGCCGAAACCGTCGTGCAGAACGTCCCCGGCGTCACCGCTGAGGCCTGGGCCGCCGGTCGCTCCGCCCGGGGCAAGGGCGCCACCGCCAGCGAGGCGGTCACCGCCTTCTGGACCGCCGACCGAATGAAGGCGGCTGCAGAGGTGGAAGATTCGCCCACCTACCTGGCTGCGGTCAAGCGCTACGAGCAGACCAAGAGCTCGAAGTCGGCACAGGACGACGCTGCCCGGAACGAGAGCGTGAAGCCGAGCAGCTTCCAGGGCCGGGTCGGGTCGCTGGCCGCGCAGTCGAAGGGTGATGTCACGGCGAAGCGGGCGAAGAGCAGCGGGCTGAAGGCGGCGGCGATCAAGCCCAACCTGCCCTACTACCACCCGACCGCCCGGACCATGGGCAAGGTCTTCTTCACCATGAACGGCCTGAACTACCAGTGCTCGGGAACGATCGTGAACTCCGAGGGCCTGGACACGGTCTGGACCGCCGGCCACTGCGTGAACGCCGGCTCGGGCGGGGCCTGGGCCACCAACTGGCAGTTCGTTCCGTCGTACAACACCGCGTCGGCCACCCCGGCGCCGTACGGTACCTGGACCGCGTCTGGGCTGTGGGCGATGAGTTCCTGGACCGGTAGCTCCGACTTCACCGCCGACATGGGCGTGGCCATCATGGGCACCCGTTCCGGCAACCACATCGTGAGCTACCTCGGTGGCCAGGGGCTTCGGGCGAACATCGGGAAGTACGTGTACGAGAACGCGTTCGGCTACCCGGCGGAGGCACCGTTCAACGGCGGGGCGCTCTACCGCTGCGCCGGAACCTCCTCGCCGGAGTGGACCGTCTTCTGGGTCACCTCTGACACCATCCGGATCCCGTGCGACATGACCCGCGGATCCAGCGGCGGCGGCTGGCTGAACGGCTGGGACGGCAACTGGGGCTACCTGAACGGCGTCAACAGCCGGATCGACCGGATTGTCGGGCCGACAATCATGCTCTCCCCGTACTTCGACGACACCGCGCTGACGCTGTACAACGCCACTCGCTGGCTCTGATCCGCAGACCCGGTCACTCAATGAGGTGAAGGGGCAACAATGAGTGGGGGGCGCCGGAACCCGGCGTCCCCCACTCGCGTCTCATCACTGCCGGCCCGCTCGGGGGAAGCCGGTCATCCGATGAAGGAGACGGACATGCTGTATCCGTACCGAATTGTTGTGCCGATGGTCTTCTTGGGGGTGGGTCTGCTGGCGGTGGCGATGGCCGGTTGCGGATCGCCGTCCTCGGGGAGCACGCCAGGCGGCGGCCGAGGCAGCGAGATACCGCCATCCGTGGCCGGAAGCACCGAGAGCGGGCCACCGCCCCTGCCCGGCAGCAGCCCGCCGCCCACCCCGACCCTGGTGCCGATCACACCGGCACCCGGCAGCCGGGACCGGGTGGCCCAGTGGCACCTGGCCGGTCAGTCCGACGGCGGCCGGCGACTCCTGATCGACGTGGCGATCGGCGGTCCGCCCTGTGACACCGTCACCGGCCTCGACGTTACCGAGACCGGGACGACGGTAAAGGTGACGGTGCACGCCGGCCGTCTCGTCTCGGCCGACTGCCCCGCAGGAGCGACCGGCGCACTGGCCACCGCGCGGCTGGTGGCCACGCTGGACCAGCCGTTGGGGAACCGCGACCTGCTCGGCGGAATCGTATGAAATCGGCGCTACTTGCCGGTGGAGGAGAAATGCATCCAGTCCTTCTTCGAGGTGTAGTCGCCGCCCCAGCCCCAGCCGATCGACCGGAAGGCCGCCACCGGAGGCGACCCCGGCGTGTTCATCCCGGCCAGCCCGCGGTGCCGGTCGGTGTAGAACGCCGCGAGCTCCGGCAGCACGGTGCGGCCGGCGACGTAGGGGTTGTCGAAGGGGTTGACGTCGATCGCCAGTCCGTAGGCGTGCTGTGACCAGGACGTCGCGCCCCGCACCGGTCGGCAGGCGAAGGCACTGGTGTCGTTGCCGTCGCCGGTCGGAGCAGCGGACAGGTCGGCCGGGCTGGTGATGCGCATTTCCTCGATCGGCCAACCGACCGTGAACAGCTTGTGAAAGACGGTGACGACGTCGTTCGCGACGGTTCGGTTCAGCAGCAGCTCGCCGGTGTGCGCCCGGCCGTCGAAACCGAGGAAACTGACTGTGACATAACGTAAGTCACGGAGGGCAACCGGGCAGGCGGCAGACCAGCTGGATCGTCGGACCACCTCGGCCGGCACCGCCGTGATCCGGGACCGGAAGCGGCCATCGGGAGGTGGCGGCAGCAGGTCCTCGCTGATGATCCGGCGATTGCGCAACTCCGGCGGAGTCGCCGTGACCACGCCGTACCCGTCCGGCCCGATCGGTAGCACCCGGGTACCCAACCAGGCCGGCGCCGGGGTCGCGCCATTGGTGTCGGACCGGGTGTCGGGTGTCCGGGTCGCGGAGGGCTGCGTGCCGGCGCTGGGCGAGATCGGTGCCGGGGAGGTGGGATGCGGCGCCACCGTGCCGGCCGGGGTCGGCGCAGTGCTGGTCCCGGGCCCACCGCAGCCGGCCAGGAGCGAGACCACGAGTGTGGCCAAGAGCCCGACCAGGGGGCCGATGGCGAGGACGCCCCGGTTGCTCCCGAGCCTCACTGATTTCCCGCGGTTCACTACCGCAGTCTGCATCACCTGGCCGATCGGGTTGTCCCCCGATCGGCTACCTCCCGCCGACCAGCGCGCTCAGCCGGGTGGAGAGGTTGAATCCAGCGTTCAGCGCGGCGTCCGACACGTCGTTCAGCCGGTCGAGCGACGTCGCCGCCGTCGTCCCCTCCGGGACGATCCAGACCCGCTCGGGCGGCAGACCATGGATCGTCACCAGGGTGGTCACGGTGGTCACGTCGCTGATGTCTCGGACCGCGAACGAGAAGTCGATGTCGAAGTTCTGGGCGCACTGTCCCCAGCTGACGAGCGCGTCGCCGTTGATCCGGGCCCAGGCCGGATCGCCGGAATGGGCCAGCTTGGGAGACACCGTGATCCAGCTGACTCGATTCAGGGTGGCCTCGGACGGTGCGTGGGTGCCGTTGGTCTCGACCCCGATCTCGTTCCCTGCCAGCGAATCCAGCAGCTGAGTCCAGGCCAGGGAGTTCTGCTGCAGCAGCGGTTCGCCACCACTGATCACCACCAGGCCGGGCCGGCAGGCCAGCGCGGTCTCGACCACCTCGCCGACCGGCCAATAGCCGACCTCGCGGGACAGGTCGTAGCGGGCGGTGTCCCAGGTGAACGCCGAATCGCACCAGGAGCAGGAGAGATTGCAGCCGCCCATCTGAATCACCGAACAACGCCGGCCGGCCGAAGGGCCTTGGGCGTGCACTGTTGGACCCACCACACCGGCGATCAGCAAGGTCGGCGTGGGCGGACGGTAATCCTTGATCGGAGCCCTCCCAAAACTCGCGGGCCAGCCGTTATCGTCCTTTCATCATCACACCGTAGAAGCCGTTGTGGCGGCGTGGGAGCGGAGTTCTGGTCCGCGTCATTGGCTGGACTTCGGCCGGAGCAACGTTGTTCACAGAATCCGGTCTGGTTCGCCGCCGGACCGTCCGTTCTCTACTGTCAGCCGTCCGCACGCATTCGCGCAACCGCAGCAAATCGCCCGCACGGGGCCTCGGATCGATGGCTGAAGAACGGGGTACTCGGTCCGGTGTCACGCCCGGCGAGATGTACCTGGTCAGCGGGCACGCCGGCGGCGGTCAGCTGCAGGGCATTCGCCTGCCACAGGTCGAACAGCCACCTGCCGGTCCCGTCCGGGCGGACCACCGCATCCACCTGGTCGCCGAACGCCTGTTCGGCCAGCTCGGCGACATCGGCGCCGACCTGATAGCGGTCCGGGTGGATCGCGGGCCCGATGCCGGCAATAACCCTGCCCGGGTCGGCCCCGAGCGTCCGCATTGCCTCGACCGCGGCCGGGGTGACACCACGGACAGTGCCGCCCCAACCGGCGTGCACGCAGGCCAGGACCCGGGCCACCGGATCAAACAGGACAAGCGGGACGCAATCGGCGGCCATCACCGCAAGCGTGATCCCGGGTACGGCGGTGACCAGGGCGTCGGTCTTGGCGATCGCGTCCGCCATCGTCCGTGCACCTCGCCCGCGATGCTCGTCGGTGACGATCTGCACGTTCGGCTGGTGGGACTGCTCGCAGAAGACAAAATCGTCGAGGCTGCTGCCGAGCGCGGCCGCCACCCTGGCCCGGTTGGTCAGTACCGCGGTCGGGTCGTCCCCGACTTTCAGCCCGAGGTTGAGGCTGCGAAAGCTCCCGGTCGAGATCCCGCCGTCCCGGGTGGTGACCAGGGCATCGAGGGCGTACGCGTCGAAGACGGGCCAGCTCAGTACCGGTAGACCGCCGACGAGCCGGAGCTCGCTGAGCAGAGACGTCGTCATGCGGGAAGTCTACGATCCGGGCCGGCGCTGCCCGGTGCGGCATAGAGCAGAGCGATCGCGCCCGAGTGCAGTGGCCGGGTCACCGCTTGCTGGGCTGGGCGCGAACGTGCAGGCGTTCACCCTGGGACCCGAAAAGGCTCAGGATCTCGACCACTTCAGGGCCTGCGTTGCCGAACCTGTGCGGGACGTGGGTGTCGAACTCCGCAACCTCACCGGCCTTGAGAACCAGGTCGTGTTCGCCGAGCCACAGCCGTAGACGCCCGGACAGCACGTAGAACCATTCGTATCCCTCATGCACCTGTTGTTCAACGGTGTTTGCAGGCCAGTTCGCTGGGATGATCATCTTGTAGGCCTGGATCCCACCCGGTCGACGACTCAGCGGCAGGAACGTCATACCGTTGCGCTTGAACGCACGCGGGTGGATTCGAGGATCCCCGGTCGCCGGTGCGTCGACGAGTTCGTCGAGCTGGACCTGATGCGCCTGGGCCAGCAGGAGCAGCAGTTCCAGGGTCGGTCTACGTCGGCCCGATTCCAGCCGGGACAGGGTGCTGACCGAGATCCCGGTGCTCTCGGACAACTGCGCCAGCGTCGCCCCGCGCTGCTGGCGCAGCGCTCGCAGCCGCGGGCCGACCGCGTCCAGGACCCGATCGAGAGCGGGCGCGAGGGCTGGTGCGTCAATGGGCATCCTCTATTTGCCATCCTGGCAACACAGCTTGTCAAGTGCGCCCTCGCCGGCGGACTCTCCTTGCGAGGCGGTCGTCCCTGACCTGGGGCGAACCGCGGACCAGTAGAGGAGAACCCGGTGGACGCAAAGTACGACGTTGTGGTGGTCGGCGGCGGTGCCGCCGGTCTGAGTGCAGGTCTGGCTCTGGGTCGAGCTCGCCGCTCGGTGCTGGTGTTGGATGCCGGTTCGCCGCGCAACGCCCCGGCCGGGCACGTGCACAATTACCTGGCCCGAGAGGGGACTACTCCGGGCGACCTGCTGGCCGCTGGTCGCGCCGAGGTGATCGGCTACGGCGGCGAGGTCGTCACCGGCACCGTGGTCTCGGCGTCCCCGGTGGCGGGCGATGGCTTCGAGGTGGCGCTCGCCGACGGTCGGACGGTGCTGGGTCGGCGGCTGCTGGTGACGACCGGCCTGGTGGACGAACTGCCCACAGTGACCGGCCTGGCCGAGCGATGGGGGCGCGACGTCCTGCACTGTCCGTACTGTCACGGCTGGGAGGTGCGTGACCAGGCGCTCGGGATCCTGGCCACCAGCCCAATGGCGATGCACCACGCGCTGCTCTTCCGGCAATGGAGCGCCGACGTGACGTTGTTCCTGAACGGCCGGCCCGCCCTGGGTGACGACGAGAGCGAGCAACTGGCGGCCCGGGGCATCGCGGTCGTCGAGGGTGAGGTCGAGGCCCTGGAGGTGGACGACGACCGGATCACCGGCGTCCGGTTGCGCTCGGGTGAGGTGGTTCCCCGACAGGCCCTTGTGGTCGCGCCGCGGTTCACCGCTCGCGCCGAGGTGCTCAGCTCACTCGGGCTGAAGGTCACCGAGCTGGAGATGGGCGGGCATGTGCTCGGAACCTACGTCGCCGCAGACGCTTCCGGTGCTACCTCGGTCCCTGGGGTATGGGTGGCCGGCAACGTCGCCGACCTGATGGCCCAGGTGATCAGCTCCGCGGCCGGTGGGCTGAAAACCGCCGCCGCGATCAACTCCGATCTGATCGCCGAGGACACCCGCCTGGCCGTTGCCGCGTACCGGCTCGCCAAAGTGCCGTAACCGCCTGTCATTCGGGGGTTTTGATGACGGACGAGAACCGGGTGAAGCCAGCAGACAGGCCGTCCAGTCGGGCCACCACTGGCCGGGTCCGCAGCTGGAGCAGGGCGATATTGACGTCCGGTTGGCCGAGCACGGCGAGCACGGCGCTGTCGCCGACGGAGTACACCGCGAGATAGCCGGTCGTTCCGCGGATTGCGGCCTCCAGCAATTCACCTCGGCCGGTGATCAAGACGGCCTGTCGGGCCACCGCGGTCATGGTCGCGATCAACGCCGCGACCTGGCTCTGCTCCTGCTCTTGCTCTGGAAGGACATGGGCGACCAGAAGGCCGTCGCTGGTCGCAACCACACAGCCCTCCACTCCGCTGACGGACGAGCGCAATCGGCTCAACTCGGTCAGCACTTCGTCCTCGACCCTCACACAGGTTCCTCTCTACGGGCAGGTTTCAGCGCGTGGACGCGGATAGGAAGATCGTCACGTGCCGGGCCGGAACGGGGGCCAGCGATGGAGATTTCGGGGGACCGGGAGCAGCGGTGAGGACACCGATCCGGGCCAGCTGGTGAACCGCCACGGTGGTGGCGAAACCGTCGCGGCCGAGCAGCCAGGCGATGTCGAGCGGGGTGTTGCCACCGTCCGCTGATCGCGTGATGTTCCACTGGGTCGCCGTTAAGCGGATCCGTTCGATGGGTAGCGTCGGCACCCGCTGCACCGCCCGGTCCGGCTGCACTCCCAGCGTCAATCCCGCCAGCACGCCGGTGCGCCGATGAACCTCGGCCAGGACGTCGGCCACGGCGAACGTCCGCAGCGGTTCGCACCAGTGTTTCTCACCGGGGCGGAACCGAGCGCGGGTGGGGGCCGCCTCCCGGAGCACCGCCCCGAGCGTCACGAGTGCGGCATCGGCCATCGCAATTCGGCGCAGAATCTCGGCATTCACGGGCGAGGCCGAACCGTGGCGCAGCAGTTGCGCGGCGGCCGCGGCGGCGGCCTTGGTCTCACCCCGGCGCAGGGTCAGCACCAGGTCGGCCCAGATGCGCTCGTTCGGGTACGTCGGTCGCAGGAGTAGGGCCTCAACACCGGGGGTCAGCACCGACTCAACATGTCCGATGCGGCCGTGGACAAGAAAAATCGTTCCGCCCCGACGTCCATTCAGGTAGAGCGCCCCGGTGGCATGCTCGTCGGCGAGCTCGAGCAGCCGCGCTCTAGCGGACACGGCTGGGCGTCACCGCGCTGGGTGACGGCGGGTCCAGCAACGGCCCGAGGGCGCGTAACTGCTGCCGAGCCATGGCCAGATTGGTGTGAGCCCGATCAAGGGTGACCACGATCAGCAGCCCGTCCGTACCGGCCGTCGGCAATGGCGTGATCAGGTGATGACGTTGTCCGAGAGTGATGATCACGTCTTCCAGTTCGTCCGGATCACCGAGACTCGCCGTCATCAAACCGATCACCTGGACGATGTCACACGCCCCGGCGGCGAAGGTCGTGGCGGCCGATACCTTCCCGTCGCTGCCGGCGTCGACGGATTCCAGCACCTGGGCAGAATTCGGTTCGACAAGAGAGGCCGTGATCAGTCCGTGGATTGACCGCAGCCGTGCCAGAGCGCGATGGACGACGTCCTCTTTCACGACATCCACATTAGTCACAGAATTGAACCCGATTCTTTTTCGTCTTCTTGACGACATGCCAGGAATAGGGGCATTGTCCTGCCGTCTGATCCGGAACACGCGCGCACGTTACACCGATCCCCGACCCAATTCATACCGAGACCTCATATGGAGACGGAGAACCTTCTGTGGATATCGACACCGCTCTCAAGGAAGCGATGGAGATTGACGGCGCACTGGGTGTGAGCCTGGTGGACTACAGCAGTGGAATGGCGCTGGGTTCGCTCGGCGGCGGCAAGTACCTGAATCTTGAGGTGGCTTCGGCGGGAAATACCGAAGTGGTCCGAGCCAAAATTCGCACCCTCGAGTCACTCGGCCTCAAAGACACGATCGACGACATCCTGATCACCCTTGGTCGGCAATATCACCTGATCAGACTGGTCACCGGGCACACCGGCAGCGGACTGTTCATCTACCTCGCACTCGACCGGAGCAAGGCGAATCTGGCCTTGGCCCGGCATCGCCTCAGCCGGATCGAGAACGAGCTGACCGTCTGAGCCGCTCGCCGAAACGATGTCCGCAGCTCAGTTTCAGCATCCAGCGGCGGAGGTGCTGCGCGTGCTCGCCGTCAGTCGACGTTCCGGAGCCCTGGAGATCCGTGGCCGACACACCGGCACCTTCTTCCTGCACGAGGGCGACATCACCTATGTCGAGGCACCCGGGCTCCGGCCGGCCGAGGGAGGCGACTCGGCCGGCCGGCCGTTGCACTCGACTCTCCGGTCGTCCATCGCCGAGGCGGGATTAGTCCTGCTGGCCGATGAGAACGCGACCGGCGAGCGACCGCTGTTCCGCCCCGGTCGTCGGCATTGGAGCGGACTGGCGATCCGGGTTGAGGTCGAATCGCTGCTGTCCGAAATTGCTGACCGATCAGCTAATTTCACCGAGTTCGGGATGGAACCGGACGAGGAGGTTCAGCTCTGCGAGCTACCGCCGGGCCGGACGGCGGTCCTCAGCCGACAGCAGTGGGCGCTGGCTGCGGTGCTGTCCGGTCCGCAGACAGCTCGAGTCCTCGCCGGCCGATCGGGTACCCCGCTGAGCGCCACCATCGAGACGCTGGCAGCGCTGGTCGCCACCGGCGTCGTGGAGCGTGGGGCAGCACCGAAGGCACGCCTGCCGCAGCGAGTGCGTGGCGCCACGCCACTGCCCCCGGCGGGGCCCTTGTCGCGCCCATCGTCCGACACCCGGTCGAGAATATCGCTGCCGGGGTCGGACGGAGGGGACTGCGGGCCGGCCCTGGCCCAGCGGCTGCTGGAGGGGTTGCGGCGGCTCTGAATTCCTTTGGCTGCGTAGCGTCCGCCCTCAGCGCTGGACGAAGACCGAGACGGTGTTTGCCGGGACGGTGAAGGTTCCGGAGGCCGGGGTGAAGCCGGATCGCTTGACCGTCGGGTCGGTTCCGCCCTTCTGAACGGGGTGCAGGCTCTGCTGGGTACCGGCCAGCGCGGCCACGGTCTGCGTCTGGGTGCTGGGAGTGGCGTTGTAGATCACGGTGACGGAACGATAGGTGTGCAGGCCGCTGCCATCGAGGTGCTGGGTGATGACGCCGGGGATCTCGCCCGGCGTGCCGGACAGCGGGAAACTGAGCCGTTGCTGCACGGCCTGGGCGGTGCCGAGCGAGAACACCGGGCTGGACCGCTTGATCTTCAGGAAGTCCTGGTACTGGTCGGTGGTGTCGGTGACCGGCCGGCAGTTCGGGACCAGTGCCGGGTTCGCCAGCAGCGGCCTGGCGTACGGCCAATGGTCCTGGTTGTCGGCCGCGAGCGGCAGGCCCCGGCCGAAACCGTTGCCCGTGCGGCAATCCCAGTGGATCGCGTTGAACCAGTCGCCGCTGTCGTAGGAGTTGCCATCCAGGGACTTCGAGCGCAGCAGGTCGCTGCCCGCCTGCGCAAATCCCGGGCCCTGTGACAGCGCGGTGGTGGCCAGGCCCAGCGCCTGCAGGCGAGCTCGCGCCGTCATCGTTGTGCCCGGGGCCAGCTTGTAGGCGAGTGCGTCGTAGAGGTCGAGGTTGTCGTGGGCGTCAACATAGGTAATGCCCTCGCCCGGGGCGGCGGTGTATCCGGCCGGGGAGCCGTTGTAGTCAACCTCCGAGCCGGTGACCGGCGTCCCGGAGCTGCTGGTGAAGGCGTAGCCCTTCAGGTTGCCGGTGAGCCCGACCTTGACCAGGTCCATCGCATGCAGGAGGGCCGTCTTCTGTTCCGCCGCCGTGCCGTTCACCGGATCGCCGTTGGGCGCGGTGAACAAGCCGCTGCCGAAGCCCTGGATCCGCGGGTTGTCGTCGAACGGACCGCCACCCCGGACGGCGTCCCGCAGCCGGTCGTTGAAGGTACCGATCCCGGTGCCCGCCATGTTGGCCTGAGTGGCCTGCACGAACCGGGCGTCGTTCGCCACCACCCCGAAGTTCCAGCCCTCGCCGTAGAGGTAGACGTGGCCGAGCTTTAGCCGGTTGAGCCGGTTCTGGACGTCGAGCATGGTCTGCTTCGGATCGAGCCCCATCAGGTCGAAGCGGAACCCGTCGATTCGGTACTGCCTGGCCCAGGTGACCACCGAGTCCACGACGACCTTGTTCATCATCGCGTGCTCGGGGGCGGTGTCGGCGCAACAGCTGTCGGTGGTGACCGTGCCGGTAGCCGAAAGCCGTTGGTAGTAACCGGGGACGATCCGGTCGAGGACCGAGGTCGGGTCCTGCCCGGCGGCGGCGGTGTGGTTGTAGACGACGTCCAGGACGACACGCAGACCGGCGTCATGGACCGCCTGAACCATCTGCCGGAACTGAAGGGTGCGGGCGGCGCCGTCCGACCTGGTCGCATACGAGCCTTCGGGAACCGTGTAGTGCCACGGGTTGTATCCCCAGTTGTAGGCGTCGGTGGCCTGGGTCTGCGCGATGCAGGCCTGCTGCTGCTCGGAGTCGGCGGCGAACGACGTCAGGTCGCACGGCGGCTGGGCCTGGTCGGCGCGGTTCTCCGGGACACCGGCGAAGTCGAAGGCGGGCAGCAGATGGACCGTGGTGACGCCGGACTTGGCAAGCTGGCGAAGGTGTTTCATGCCCGCTGAGGTGGAGTGGGTGAAGGCCAGATAGGTGCCGCGATCCGCCGCCGGGACGGTGCTGTCCTCGGTGGAGAAGTCCCGGATGTGCAACTCCTGAATCTCCTGCTCGGTGCTGCGGATCGGCTTCGGGACGGCGGCCGTCGACCACCCGCGGGGAGCAAGATCGCGGTCGTCGAGGTCGACGATCTGGCTGAGCTTTGAGTCGGTGGACAGGGCCAGCGAGTACGGATCGGTGACGCTGTTGGTCTCGACCTTCAGCTCGGTGGGGACGAAAACCTTTACCTGGTAACGGTAGAACGATCCCTTCCAGGCGCGTTTACCGGTTACCGACCAAATCCCGGAGGCGTTGTCCCGGTGCATCGGGACGAGCGTGGCGTTGGCGGCGGTGGAGTTGGCGTACAGCTCCAGGGCAACGCTCTGTGCGGTGGGCGCCCAGACCGACAGCTTCGGCGTGCCCGCGCCGAAGACCGGACCGAGGTCGGCGTGCCCGGCCTTGGCCGCGTACAGGCTGTCGAGGACGCCGGGAATCTGCAGCCCGGTCGCGTCGGTGAGTACGCCGTCCGTGCCGAGAGCGCCGACCGCGACCTGACCGCGCAGCAGTTCGGCAGCCTTCGCCGCCCAGACCGGAGGCACTCGGAGTACGCCGAGCGAAGCCAGGTGCGGGTACTTGGCCTTGAGGGTGCTGGGCAGCCCGGCCGGATCGTAGGTCAGCGGGATCACCGTGCCGCCGGCGAGCCCGGTTGCCTCCGCGGTCAGGCCACCGTCGGGTGCGGCCCCGAGTTGGTACGTCTGGGCGGCCGGGTTGGCACCGAGGTTCCACGCGATGATCTCGGGGGTCAGCCAGTACGCCTTGCGGATCTGAAGACCCGGCCGCGCCTCGCCCGCATACACGGTCAGGGTGTGGCTGGTGGCGTCGAAGCTGAAGGTGGTCGCGGCGCCGTCGGTGCTGACGGTGAACGGGATGTTGGCTCCTCCCGGCACCCCGCCCTCGCCGTAGTTGATCTCCCAGGACATCCCGAGAGTGGCCTTGACCTCGTGGTTCCCGGCCGGGATGGCGGTGCTGGTGAAGGTGTAGGTGCCGTCCCCGTCAGGGTCCTGCAGCCAGGACCGCAGGCAGTCGGGAGACCAGTCGGCGGGGCAGCCGAGCTCGCTCTGAAAGTCCCCGGCCGCGGTCGCGATCGGTTCGGCGATGGTGTCCGTGATCCAGTGCGTGACCTCGTCGTAGAGGAAGGTGACGGATGCGCCGCCGGCCGGGACGGCGAGCGGGATGTTGGCACCGCCCAGTGCGGCGTGCAGGCCGTAATTGACGTCCCAGGACTTGTTGAGCGCCGCCTTGTAGGCGTAGTTGCCCTCGGGCAGGGTTACGGTCAGTGCCCAGACCCCGTCGTTGCTGCGCCGGCTCAGCTGTGCCTGATCGCAGTCCGGCGCCCAGTCCGCGGCACAGCCGAGGGCGGCGTCGAAGTCCCCGGCGACGGCAACGGCGGCGGGCTGATCGGCCGGTTCGGCGGCGTCGGCAGCGCTCCCCTGCAGCGGGATGAGCAGCATCACAGCTGCGGTGCTGACGGCGAGCGCGCGACGGGTTCCTCGGAGCATGAACAGACCTCTTCCTTGAGGGTCAAATCAGGCGTATCCCGAGCAAGCTGCCCGTGTGCGGGTGACTGGCGTCACACGCTGACGGCAGGATAGGTCATGTCTGCTGTCGAAGCCGAGTGAGCGAAAGCACCCCCGATCGCCGGGCGCGTGTAACCACTGAGACATGCCGCCGAGGCAAGCTGGAGGGTGACATCGAGCCACCCGTGACGAGAAAGGAATGGCGTCATCACCGCTATCGGCAGGCACATCGCCCTGGTCGCGCACGACAACAAAAAGGTGGACCTGCTCCGCTGGGCCGAGCACAACCGGCAGACGCTGCGCGGTCATACCCTGTACGCCACCGGCACCACTGGCACCCTGCTGGAATACGAGCTGGGACTACCGGTGACCCGCTTCCTGAGCGGGCCGGTCGGTGGTGACCAGCAGATCGGCGCCCGGATCGCCGAGGGCAGCATCAACGTCCTGATCTTCTTCTGGGACCCGCTGGAACCGCAGCCGCACGATCCCGACGTCAAGGCGCTGCTGCGGATCGCGGCGGTCTGGAACATCCCGGTCGCCTGCAACATCGCCTCGGCCGACATGATTATCACGTCGCCGCTGCTGGTGGACGGGTATCAGCCGACCCGCCCGGAGTTCAGTTCCCGGTCCGTGGACGAGTTCAACGAAAGCTCCCTGGAACCGATCGGCTGATCCAGCGGTGAGGATCGGTGCGCGCCAGCGGCGCCGCCACCGGCCTCATCACGGCGTTGGCTTCGACCCGAAGGCAGTCAGGAAGCGGTCGCGGAAGTCACTCATCTTCCAGACCGGAGCGCCCGGGGCGGGCTTCAAGCCATCTGTCCAGCCCCAGTCGGAAATCTGGGCCAGCACGGCCGGGTCCTTGGCGACGATGGTGATCGGCACATCCCGGCTGGAGTTCTTGCCGGTGACCAGCTCGACGGGCTGGTGGTCGCCGAGAAACACCATCACGAGGTTCTTGTCGCCGTACTTCTCCACGTAGGAGATCAGCGTGGACAGCGAATACTCAATGGATCGGCGGTATTCGTTGCGGATCCGGGTCTTGTCCGGCCAGACATCGCTCGGCTGCTTGGCGGCCGCTGCCTGGGCATTGAACACCGAGCCGTCGCCGACGTCGTTCCAGTCGATCATGGTCGGCAGAGGCGCCCATGGGATGTGACTGGAGACCAGCGGGATCTCGGCCATGATCGGACCGCGGTTCGGCTTGGAGTGCTCGTCGCGTTCGAAGGCCGACATCACGTACTGGTCGGTCATCGTGGCCCAGCTGAACTTCGGACCGTGATAGCCGAGATCCTTGTCGGCGTAAATCTTGTCGTAGCCGAAGAACCCGCCCTCCGGCCAGGTCTGGGTGACCCCGGGGACAACCGCGACCGATCGCCAATTCGCTTTCTGGAAGGCCTGATTGAGGGTCAGGCGGCTGCTGGTGGTGAGGTTCTTGTAGCGCTGCCGGTTATCGATCCACAGCCCGGAGAGCAGGGTGGCATGGGCCAGCACGCTGCCGCCGCCAGCCGTGGGCGAGGTGAGAAACCCACTGCGAGAGCCATATCCGGCCGTCTTCAGCCGAGTTGTGCCGGCCTGGAGCAGCGCGTCGACCTGTGGGGCCAGCTTCGGATCCTCGATTGCCGAACGCCCGTAACTCTCGACAAAGGCCAGGACGACGTCCTTGCCGCGCAGACCGGTCAGCAGCTGGTCACCCGGGGTGTTCTTGAAGGCATCAACGGCGGCTTCCTTGGCGAACACCTGGTGATCGTGCAGGCTCTCCCGCACCCGACCCGCCCGGTCGACGGTCAGCAGGGCGGCGCTCTTGGCGGCAACCGGCTTGCCGGGGACGATGTGCACGCCCAGCAGGGCGGAGGTGACCCAGGCGACCCCGAGCACCGCGAGCGCGCCGGTCGCAGCGGTGCGGTGCCGGACCACGAGGCCGCTCAACCGCACGGCGGACAGCGTCATCAGGGTGGGGATGACGGCGGCCAGGAGGACAACCCCGATCACCACCCCGATCATGCCGATCCGGCCCACCGACGTCGTCAGGAAGTCCAGGCCGTCGCTGAGAAAGACCCAGTCCAGGACCAGGTTGAACGGCCGACCGAGGACCGCGAACGATCCGGTGTCAAAGAGCTTCACGATGGTCAGCAGGCCGAGGGCCAGACCCCCGAGCGCCGCCAGTATCCGCCCGACGGTCACCGGCACGACCAGGATCACGGCGATGCCGAGCAGCGCTTCCAGCGGGATGCGGGCGAAGGACCCGAGCGAGAGACTGCCGAGGTCGTCCGGGGCGAGCAGGGCGAACATCACCAGCAGGAAGGCCAGGGCGGTGGTCACCCAGAGGCGCCGCTGCCGCCAGCGCGAAGCCTCGCGCGGGGCATCGCCGCTCTCGCCGTCGCCGTCGACCTGGTCATCCAGCAGGGCGCTGTCGTCGGAGCTCAGCGGGCCGTCATCGGCTTTGTCGTGCTCGGCTCCGTCGTCCTCGATGGGCGCCGAGTGCTGAGCCGGCGGCTCATTGACATGCGTTGACGACAATCCAAGGTCCTTCCACGCGAAGCTGTGTTGCCGGGCGGACGCTGTGCTTGCCGGTGCCGCCGCGGGTGCCGACCCGTCCTGTGTTGACGGGACGGCGGCGTCATCCTCCCTTACGTCCGGCCGGTGCAAGCGGTTCAGCCCAGCACCGAACCTGTCAGTGAGCAATGAGTTGGCCCGGGTTAGCCTGGTTAGCCCGGGTTAGCCCCGGCCCACAGCCCTCGCGGGGGCTAACTCGACAGGAAGTTCTCGACCGCGAGCAGGTGATTCGCCATCCGCACGCGGGCCCGGTCGGGGTCGTGGGCTCGCAGCGCGGCGAGAATCAAGGTGTGCTCGGCGGCGGTGCGGGCCAGCGCACCCTGGTCGGCGACCGCCCGACGGACCCGAGCCCGGGCGGTCCGGCCGCCGAACGCCTGGATCAGGGCGGCCAGCACGGGATTGCCGCTGGCCTGCCCGATCACCTGATGAAAGCGGATGTCAGCCTCGACGAAGGCCTGCGCCTCGGGGGTGCCGCCGTCGGTGCCGCCCGCCGCGTCCAGAGCGGACTGCGCGTCCCGCAGCTGGTCGGCGGTGATGTGCAGGGCCGCCAGCCCGGCGGCCTCGGTCTCCAGAACCCGCCGCACGGCATGCAGGGCCGCAGAGTCGTCCGGGGCGTGCAGATCGACAAGGAAACCCATCGGCGCGAGCAGCAGCGAGGAGTCCAGCGCGGTCACGTACGTGCCGGCGCCCTGCCGAGTCTCCAGCACCCCCATCAGCGACAGCGCACGCACCGCCTCACGCAGCGGTCCGCGGGAGACGCCCAGCTCAAGGGCCAGGTCGGCCTCCACCGGCAGGCGCTGCCCGGGGGCGAGGGCCCCGTCCAGAATCATCCGCTTGATCCCCTCGACCACCACGTCCGTTTGGGACCGAGCAGGGCCGGTGCTGTCGGCGGAGGTGCTCACGGGGAGACTATGCCAGCCGTTGCGGCGACCGGGAGTCTGAAACAAACTCCCGGGGCGAGCTGGAACGGGCCGAGGTCGGCATGCCAGCCGTCGTAGCAGACCGTGAACCGGGCCGGACGCAGCGCACGTAGCAGCACCTCGGTCGGCCGGCCCTCGGTCCAGCTCAGGTCGACCACCACCCCGGCCCGGGTATGGACGCCGGTCACCCGCCCGGACGACCAGGATTCTGGCAACGCGGGCAGCAGCCGGAGGGTGTCATCGCCGGACTGCACCAGGGCCTCCAACACGCCGGCGGCCAGGCCGAGGTTGCCGTCCAGTTGGAACGGCGGGTGCGCGGAGAACAGATTGGGATACAGCCCGCCTCGATGCGACGGCCCGGCCGATCCCGCGCGCTCCGGGACGGCGGGGCGCAGCGCTCGAGAGATCATCTCGGCCACCCGGTCCGGTTGCCGGAGCCGGGCCCACAGGCAGATCCGCCAGGCCAGCGCCCAGCCGGTCGATTCGGGGCCGCGCAGTTCCAGGCTGCGAGCCGCCGCCCGGGCCAGCTCGGGCGTCCGATCCAGATCCACCAGGTCCAGCGGATAGAGGCCGACCAGGTGCGAGGTATGCCGATGCTCGGGTTCGGCCTCGGGCACCCGCTCCCGCCACTCCAGCAATTCGCCGTGGCTGCCGATGCCCGGCTGCGGAATCCGCGCCAGCGCGGCCTCGGCCTCCGCGGCCAGCGAGTCGTTGTCCTCGAGCAGGTCGTCGTCCATTCGGGGGTTGTTGGTCAGTGCGAGGACGCCGAGATAGGCGTGCAGGAGTCCGGTGGTCAGCGCGAGATCACAGGTACTGCTGACGCCGATCGCCACCGGCTCGCCGTTGGCTGAGATCCATTTGTTCTCCGGGGAGGTCGAGGGCGCTGTCCCGAGCGACCCGTCCGGCAACTCCACCAGCCAGTCCAGACAGAACCGGACCGCCCCGGCCAGCAGCGGCAGGGCGGTGGTCGCGGCGGCCACCGGATCGGGGGAGTGCCGCACGTTCTCCCACAGATGCAGGCACAGCCAGGCGCCGCCGAGCGGCCAGCTGGTCCAGGCCGGATCCGTCCAGCCACCACCGACGGGCCGGGCCTGCGCCCACAGGTCGGTGTTGTGGTGAACCGTCCAGCCGCGCAGCCCGTACACCTCGCGCACGGCCTGCTCACCGGTCACCGACAGCCGTTCGATCAGGTCGAGCAGCGGTTGGTGGCAGGAGCCGAGACCGAAGGCCTCGGTCGCCCAATAGGCCATCTGCAGGTTGATGTTCACGGTGTAGTTCGAGCTCCAGGGCGGCTGCAGCTCGGCGTTCCAGAGTCCCTGCAGCGTCAAGGGCAGCGTTCCCGGCCGGGACCCGGAGATCAGCAGATAGCGGGCGTAGCTCACCAGCAGTTCCACCAACCCGCGCTCGGTTGCGGCTGTCCGGTCAGGATCGCCGGCCACGGCATCCGTTGACCGGTGGCTCGACTCGCCGTCCAGGTCCAGTGTGAAACCGCCCAGCAGGGCGGTGATGTCGGCCTGGTGCTCGGCGACCAGCGCGGCCGGGCCACGATCGATCGCACGCCTGGCCCGGACCAGCGCCTGCCGAGCCGCCCGCTCGCCGAGCCACTGCCGGGATCCCGCGATCAGATCGTCGGGTGAGCCGGTGACCTCGCCGGTCAGTACCACCTCTGCCCAGGTGGCGGAGCGCACGCGCAGCCGGTCGCAGTCGACGTCCACCTGACCATCGGTGCTCAGCAGCACGCAGAGCAGGACCTCCCGGGTCAGGGCCGACGCGTCCGGCCCCCAGCGGACCGGACCGCCGTCCGGCAGGTCGGGCCCCTCGGCGTGCTGCTCGGGATGCCAGGGAGCGACGTCCCAGGGCAGTTCGGCCCGGGTGCTGAGATCACCGATCCCGCCGTCCCAGCCGGTGCGAATATCGTTCAGCCGCAGGGGTGTTTCCAGTCGAACCTCGATATCGAGCAGCGCGTCGGCGCCGCTGCTGGTGACGCTGTGCAGGAGCGCTCCGGCCGGGTGACTGACCCGGGTGAGCTGTCGGACGACAACGTCCCGCCATTGCCGGGTGACCCAGGCGGTCGCGGACTCAAGATCGAGACCGCGGCCGTACTCGTCCGGGTCACCCTCGGTTGCGCTATCGGGTCCCAGCGCCGGTCGGCACCGCACAAACAGCTCCCCCACCGGAAGATACGCCTGACTGTGCGGGACCGCGACGCTGCGGAGCGGTTCCTCGGCCGAGGCGTACTGCCCGGCCAGGGCCAGCTCACGAGCCCGGGCCACCCGCTCCGGTGCGTCCGGTGGAGTGGTCGTGATCGGACCCCCGACCGGACCGGACCAGGCCAACTCGTGGTTCAGCCCGATCCGTTCGCCGTCCGGCCCGCCCCAGCACATCGCCCCCAGCCGACCGTTGCCCAGCGGCAGCGCGGACAACCAGTCCGCCGCAGGCCGGTCGTAGCGCAACTGCGGTGCGGCCGGCATCTCAGAGCCGCACTGCGCCGGTGGTCAGGCCGGATCGCCAGAATCGTTGCAGTGCAATGAAGACAAGCATCACCGGCAGCACCGATACCAACGAGCCGACGACCACCAGGATCTGCAGCCCCGGGATGGTGATGGCGGACGAGTTCCAGCCGGTCAGCCCGACGGTCAGCGGCATCAGCTTCTGATCGGTGAGCACCAGCAAGGGCAGCATGTAGTTGTTCCAGCTGCCGAGAAAGGCGAACAGCAGCACGGTGACAACGCCGGTCGACATCAGCCGTAGCCCGATCATCCAGAAGATCCGCAGCTCTCCTGCGCCGTCGAGGCGGGCCGCCTCCAGCAGCTCGGGCGGGATCGAGGACTGCGCAAAGATCGTGCAGAGCAGGACGCCGAACGGAAACACCATGCTGGGCAACAGAACACCCCAGTAGGTGTTGTTCAGCCCGAGCTGGACAACCAGCAGGTAGGTCGGCTGGGCCAGGACCGTGTTCGGCACCAGGAGGCTGCCGAGCACGGCCGCAAGCAACAGCGCGCGACCGCGGAACCGGAAGATCGCCAGCGCGTAGCCGCAGGCCGCACAGACCGCGACGGTCAACAACGACCCGATGACCGAGTAGACGATGGTGTTGCCCACCCAGCGCCAGTAGATGCCGCCGTCATAGCTGGACAGCTCCGCCAGGTTGTGACCGAGCTGCAGGTCCGCGAAGGCGAAGCCGGGGGTGGAGAAGAGCTCCGAGGAGGACTTGGTCGAGGCGACCAGCATCCAGTAGACCGGCAGCAGGAAGTACCCGGCCGCCAGGATCAGGAGCGCCGTCGCGAGGATCCGAACGAGCAGCGCCGGCCGCTCGCCGTGGCTGGTGGACTGCCGGCGCCGTGGGCGAACCGGTGCTGCTCGTCCGGCCACCGGATCGGTCTCCGGCAGTGCTTGGCTCTCGGTACTCATTGGTTCACCCCGCTGCGCGGTTTCGACACCCGTAGGACGACGAGGGACAGCAGCAGGGTGACCGCACCGAGAATCACGGCCATCGCCGCGCCCAGATGGGGATCCTGGGCCGCGGTCGACGTGGTGTAGATGGCCATGTTCGGCGTATAGCTGCCGGTGATGTTGGAGGTGATGGTCCGGATCACGTTGGGCTCGCTGAACAACTGCAGGGTGCCGATCACCGACGACAGGGTGGTCAGGAGCAGGGCCGAGAAGATCATCGGCAGCTTGATGCTCCAGGCGACCCGCAGTTCCCCGGCTCCGTCGATCCGGGCCGCCTCGGTGATCTCTTTCGGCACCGACTGCAGCGCGGCGTACAGGATGATCATGTTGATCCCCGTGTAGCACCAGATCGAGATGTTGGCCAGGGACCAGAGCACGGTGCCCTCGCTGAGGAAGTTCACCTGAATCCCGAGCGAATGCAGCGCCCCGACAACCGGACTCACCCCCGGCTGGTACAGGAAGCCCCACAGCAGCGCGGCAATCACCCCGGGCACCGCGTACGGGAGGAACACCATGATCTGAAAGCTGCGCTTCAGCCGTACCGCGGCCGAGTCGAACAGCAGCGCCAACCCGAGCGCGAAGATCAGCATCACTGGCACCTGCACCAGGCCGAACAGCAGGACCCGGCCGAAACCGGCGACGAAGGCGGCGTCCCCGAAGGCTTTGAGGTAGTTCTCAATGCCGACGAAGACCGTCTCCGGGGTGCCGGTGAAGCCCAGTCCACTGGAGACCCGGGTGCGAAACAGGCTGCGCCAGACAGCCATCAGGATCGGCCCGATCAGGAAGACCAGGAACAGGACGACGAACGGCAGGACGAATCCGTAGGGGGCCAGGCGAGTGCTGAGCCCGCCGGTCCGCAGAGGCCGGCGGACCGGACGCTCCAGCGACACCTGACTCACGAGGCGCCCGCGACGCTCAGCCCCATGCCCTTGAGCCGTTCGACCGCCTTGGCGTCAACGCTCTTGAGCACCTCGCTGAAGGTGCTCTTGCCGTTCGCCACCTGGCCGAAGCCGTCCTTGATATCGGAGTCCACCTGGCCATTGGCCGGGCCGTCCGTCCAGGTGGCCGGCACGTGCAGAGTCGCCTCCCGGAAGACGTCATAGATGACTTGGCCGCCGTAGTAAGGAAACTTCTCCTTCAAGGCAGGGTCGTCCAAGCCGATCTTGGTGGTGGGGAAGATGCCGCCCTTGCTGATCAGCGTGCTGACGCCGGTTTGCGAGGAGTTCAGCCAGGTGATGAATTCGGCGGCGCCCTTGACGTTCTTGGCGCCCTTGAGCACGACGTCCGCCGCCCCGCCGGAATCTCCGGCAACCGGCGTCCCGTCATAGCTGGGCTGCGGGGCGACCCGCCACTTGCCGGACAGCTTCTTGGCGTTGGCCTCCATCAGGACCGGGAACCAGGCCGCATAGGTGATCGTCGCGATCTTGCCGGCGTTGACGTCGGCCCAGTAGTCCGGCGTCCACATCTGCGAGACCTTGACCGCCTTGGCGTCCAGTAGTCGCTGCCAGCGCTCGGCCACCTTCTGGCCGGCGGCGTTGTCGATGGTGACGTCCCAGGAGTCGCCCTGGATGCCGAAGTACGACCCGCCGGCCTGGGACAGGTCCTGGGTCCACTGACCGATCTCGCCCGGTGAGAAGGCCGCCAGGTACACGTCGGGATTCGCCTTGTGCAGCGCGATGGCCGCCGCCTCGTACTCGGCCCAGGTCTTCGGGACGGCGATCTTGTACTTGTCCAGGAGGTCCTTGCGGTAGAGCATCGCCGTCGGACCGCTGCCCTGCGGAACGCCGTAGATGCCGTTGCCGAAGCTGACCGACTTCCACGAGGGCGGGGTGTAGAGATCCTTGGTGCTGCCGACGTACTTGGCGATGTCGAGCACGCGCTTCTTGATCACGTAGTCGGGCAGGTTGTGCGTCGACAACTGGACGACGTCAGGTCCGGCGCCGGCGTCGACTGCGGCCTCGACCTTCGTCCCGTCGTCGCCGGTCATCCGATGGAAGGTGACCGGGATGTCGGAGTGGGCCTTGTTCCAGTCCGCGACCAATCCCTCGAGGCCCGGTACCCAACCCCAGAATTCGACCGGACCGGCGCTGCTCTCCGCTGCCGCGCCGGGAGCGGAGGCGGAGGCGGAATCGGACGTCGATCCAGACCCACTACAGGCAGCGAGCACGGTGACGGCGGTAGCCGCGACCGTCCACCGCAGACCGGACTTCCACACCATTGCGTCTCCCTTGACGACGGACGTTCACCCGCCGCCCCGGCCCGGGGCGACACGCTCCCATGCAGCCAACGGTGGGCGGAATGTCGCAAATCTGTCAAGGATGTCATCTGATGAATCTGCTAGCGGTCTTCCTTTGCAGCGGTGGAGGAGCGCTCCCAGGGACTATGCAAGATCGACTCATCAGATGACCGTGAAAGAATTTCGGTTCAGCGCTTGGCGGGGGTGCTGGCCCGCATGATGACCTCACCCCGGATTCGCCTCTGTCGAGGGGTGGGGCCGTCGGCGGTCACCACCAGCTCCAGGGCGAGCGCACCGACCTGCTCGAGGGGCAGCCGAACCGTCGTCAATCCGGGCGTCTGGTCGCGGAGGGTGGCGATGTCGTCGAAGCCGGCCAGCGCGAGGTCGCGGGGCAGCCGCAACCCGCGGTCGCGACAGGCCGCCATCGCCCCCACCGCCATCACGTCGTTGACCGCGAAGACGCAGTCCACGGTGGCCTTGGCGTCGAGCAGCTGGGTCATCGCGGCATATCCGCCGTCCCGGGTGAACTCGCCCTGGACAACGAGAGGAGCGCCGATCCCGGCTTTGGACAGGCCGCTGCTGAAGCCCTGGAGTCGATCGCGGGCGGTCAGCAGTCGTTCCGGGCCGGCCAGCACCGCGAACCGACGGTAGCCCAGCCCGGCGAGTTCGGTGGCGAGATCCCTCGCGCCGCGACGGTTCTCCAGGATGACGGTGTCGACCGCCAACTTCTGCTGGCTGATCACGACGACCCGGCCACCGGATCGCTCGAACGCTTCCACCTCCTCCCGCAGGGCCGCGAGCAGGCGGGTGTCGTCCACTCGGCTTCCGGCCAGGATCACTGCCCGGCTGCGCTGGCCGCGCAGGGCGGCGAGGTACTCCAGTTCGCGTTCCGGGCGGCGCATCGTGCTGCCCAGCGTGACCAGCAGGCGGTGCTCCTCGGCCGCCTTCATCACCCCCGCGGCGATGGACGAGAAGTACGGGTCCGCGATGTCGTGGACAATCAGGCCGACCACGTTGGTGTGCCCCCGGGCCATCGCCTGAGCCGGTGCGTTGGCGGAGTAATTCAGCTTCTTGGCCGCAATGAAGACGCGCTCGCGCAGATCCTCGCTGACCTTACGAGTCATCGAGCCGTTGAACGCACGAGACGCCGTCGCGAGCGAGACTCCGGCCTCGTTGGCCACGTCCATCAGCGTCACCGGGCCGGACTCGTGCTCAGTCATGCGGGTTCTCCTGCAAACCGACGGACGGGAATGGGCAAGCGCATTCCGTAGCGGGCCTACATTCTACGGGTTGACCTGCCCACCAGTCCGGTACTCGGTCGGGTACGAGTCCGCTGTTGCTATGCCGGAACGATTCCCGGTGTCCCGTCGGCGACCGCGAGCCGCGCGGTGGTGGAGACCGGAGAGGTCCGGGTGGCGATCGAGTTCACCGTGCGAGCCTCGGTCAGCCAGCGGTGCCGGTTCACGTCCACCCGCAGGTATCCGCGCCGAGAGCCATCGAAGTAGCGGGTCCTCGGGTTCAGCTTGGCCAGGGTGGCCTTGATCGGTGCGTCGAAGGCCGCCGGGAAGTCGGACGAGATGGACGTCGACACGAACTCGCTGGCGATGATCTTGGCGGCCGGGTCGTCCGGGTTCAGCACCAGGTCGTTCATCCAGGTGGAGTGGATGTCGCCGGACAGCACCACGGGGTTGCGGACTCCGTCGTCGGCGAGGAACTGGAGCAGCTTGGCCCGGAAGGGGGCGTAGCCGTCCCACTGGTCGAGGTTGGTGATGAACGGGACCGGAATGTCCGGGAACGGATTCGGGAACCGGGTCCGGCTCATCATCACCTGCTGGGCGATCACGTTCCAGCGCGCGGGCGATCGGTGCAGGTTGCTGCGCAGCCACCGCTCCTGCCTCGCCCCGGTGAGGGTGCCGGTGGTGTTTGCTTGGCCGGTGGGCTCGACCCCGAAGTCCTGGGAGACCCCGCCGGGCTGATCGGTTCGGTACTGCCGGGTGTCGAGCACGCTGAACCGAGCCAGGTCGCCGAAGTCGAACCGGCGGTAGAGCCGCAGCGAGGACGAGCCGGCGTGGTACCGGGCGCGGATCGGCATGTGCTCGTAATAGGCCTGGTATCCGGCCGCCCGCTCGATCAGGAACTGTTGCGGCGGTTGGAATTTCGAGCCCTTGTCATCGATCTCGTCGATGTCGTCGGCGTAGTTGTTCTCGACCTCGTGATCGTCCCAGGTGGCGATGAAGGCCGCGTGCGCGTGCGCGGCCTGGAGTGCCGGGTCGAGCTTGTACTGGGCGTGCCGGGCCCGGTAGTCGGACAGCGTGGACAGCTGATCCAGGCCGGCCGTCACCGGCGAGGTGTGCTTGCGGTCGGCGAAAACACTGGACGGGTCGTACTCGTAGATGTAGTCGCCCAAGTGCAGAACGAAGTCGAGATCCTCGTCCGCCATCGCGTCGTAGGCGGGCCAGTATCCGTTCTGGAAGTCCTGGCAGTTCGCGATCGCGAAGCGCAGGCCGGCCGGCCGCGACCGCGGGTGCGGCGCGGTCCGAGCGTGCCCGGTGGGGCTGACGAAGGGGCCGGTCCGGAAGCGGTAGTAGTAGTCCTGGCCCGGCTCCAACCGGTCGACGTCCGCGTGCACCGAGTGTGCGAATCGAGCCCGCGCCGAGGCCACGCCGCGGCGGACGACGTGCCGGAACCGGGCATCACGAGCGATCTCGTAGCTGACCAGGATGTCGCGATCCGGCATCGACGTCGCGTCCAGCGGGTCCTTCACCAGCCGGGTCCACAGCAGCAGCCCATCCGGCAGCGGATCCCCGCTGGCCACCCCCAGGGCGAACGGGTCGGTCCGAACACTCGCCGCGTGTGCGGTGCTGGTGTCGGCCAACCCGAGGGCGGTTGCGGCGGACAGCGCCGCGAGCCCCCCGACCACGGTGCGGCGGCGAGGGGTGAACGGCGTCGCGTCCAGCGGGAGCGTCATGGATCGAACTGAACATGACCCGGGTGTGCGCCGCCGGAGCAGGAAATTAACGCCGGGCAAACGCCCTCAACCGGGCGGGTCGAATGTCCGCTAAGCGGGCATTCAGCCGTTGAGCTTGGCCGTTCGAACGCAGCCGCTCGCGCTCATCCGCTTGGGCTCAGGCGTTCGGGTCAGTCGCGGTCCAGCGTGCTGAGCGCTTCGGCGACCAGTTCAATGGAGGCTTCGGTGATCGGGTCCAACACGAGCTGCAGGTGCGTGGCGCCCGCCGCGGCCATCGCGGCGAGGTGAGCAGCGATCTCGGCAGCGTCTCCCTGAACCGGCTGGACCGGCGCGTTGTAGTTCTCGCCCATCAGCCGCCCGGTGCCGCCGGGCAGGCTGACCAGGACCGCCGCGGTGGCGGCAACCTCACCCGGTGCCCGCCCGGCCTGGGCTGCTGCTTCCTCGACGCGGTCCCGAACGGCGGCGAATCCCTCGGGGGTGTTGCCGTAGTCGCTCCACCAGACATTCCACGCGTCGACGTGGGGTAGCCCGATCCGCATCATCCGTTCGCCGATCGAGCCGAGCATCAGCGGCGGGCCACCTGGGCGTGCCGGTCCCGGGTCGAGCACGCAGTCCTCGACCCGGTAATAGGTGCCGTCGAAGTCGACCTGCCCGTCCCGCAACAGGCGGCGGATGATGCTGAACGCCTCTTCGAATCGGGATACCCGGTGGTCGTAGGGGAAGCCGAAGGCCCGGTACTCCCGCTCGTTCCAGCCTGCGCCGAGGCCGAGGATGAGCCGCCCGCCGGAGATAGCGTCGACCGTTGCCGCCTGCTTGGCCAGCATCGCCGGTGCGTGGAAACTCGTCGAGGCGACCAGGGGGCCGAGTTCGACCCGCTCGGTGACCGCCGCGATCGCGGCCAACGACGTCCACGCCTCCCACGGGCCGCGCCTGGTGCCGCCGGGCAGGTCATAGAGCAAATGGTCACCGAGCCACAGCGAGTCGAACCCGACTGCCTCCACTGTCCGGGCCATCGAGAGCAGCTCCGGCCACTCGACGCGTCGTTCGACTTCGGGCAGTTGGACGCCGATCCGGCACGGGCGAGGCATGCCCGAAGCCTATCCACGACGGAAATCAACCCGATCGTCCCAACGGGCTTCCGGCGGCGTCTCGGCGGTGTTACTGTCATGTGTAAGAAAGTACTGACACATGAAGGAAGGTTGTGTTGGGGCCCGTCCTTCCTTCGTCCTGACCTTCACAGATCTGCGAATCCGTTTCCTGACGCAGGGATTCGGATTAATCGGCACGCCGTCATCCGGTCGCGGAAACGCGACATCACGCACGTTTCCTACCAAGGAGAGATCGTGGAAAGATCCGCGCGCTTCGTTCTGAAACACCGCTGGTGGGTGATGGGCTTCTGGCTGGTCGCCATGTCTGCGGGGGTTTTTGCCGCCGGGCAGGTCCCGGACCGGTTGTCGTACGACTTCTCGGTGCCCGACCAGCAGGGTCATCAGGCCGAGGTCAAGCTCGCAAACGCCTACGGGGTAGCCGCTCTGGCGAGCTACATTCCGGTGTTCACCGCTCCAGACGGCGAGCAGATCACCGATCACCGCGCGGAGCTCGCCGCGGTCGCGGACGATCTGCGGGCGGTCCCCGGACTGCACGTGCTGGATTACGGCAGTACCGGTGACCCCGGCTTCCTCACCGAGGACGGCCGCAGCGCCTTCGCCCTGGTCTACGAGCCTGCGGTGCAGGCCTTTGTCGACCCGCTCAAGGAGCAGATCGACAGCACCATCGAGGCATCCGCCAATGCGCACGGGCTGGACGTGAAAACCACCGGATATCAACAGCTGTCGGTGGGTAGCGAGCAGACCGACGGACCGAACCTGTTCTTGGAGACGTTGCTCGGCGGCATCGGCGCGCTGATCGTGCTGATGTTCGTCTTCGCGTCGTTCCTCGCCCTGGTCCCGATGCTGATCGCGGTCGTCTCGATCCTGTGCACGTTCCTGCTGGTTCTGGCGCTGACGGCGTTCACCGACGTCTCGGTCGTCGTCCAGTTCCTGATCGCGCTGATCGGCCTCGGCGTCGCCATCGACTACTCGTTGCTGGTGGTGTACCGCTGGCGGGAGGAACGGGCCTCGGGTTCGTCCAACGACGAGGCTGTGGTCACCGCGGTGCGGTCGGCCGGCCACGCCGTCCTGGCCTCCGGGGTCACCGTTGCGATCAGCCTGATTGCGCTGGTCCTGGTCAAGGTCCCGCTGATCCGCAGCATGGGCTTCGGCGGCATGCTGATCCCGGTGGTCAGCACGCTGGTGGTGCTCACCCTGCTGCCGGTGATCCTCAGCCTGGTCGGGCCGAGGATGGACTGGCCACGGATTCGCAAGGAGGGCACTGGTTCTCGGGCCTGGTCGGCCTGGGCGCGCGGTGTTGTCAGGTACCGCTGGATCGCTGCCGGGACGGCATTGGGCGCGCTCGCGCTGGCCATCGTTCCGGTGTTCGGGATTCAGATCGGTCAGGCCAACTCCGGTTCACTGGCCAGCAACGGCGAGGCCCACGACGCACTGGCCTCGCTGAGCCAGGGCGGGGTCGGCAACGGGATCCTGACGCCCATCGATCTGCTGGCGAAGCCGGGGGCGGACGCACCGGCTCTCGCCGCCGCGGCGGCGAAGGTGGACGGGGTTCGGATGGCCGTCGTCGGGGCGCCGGGTAAGGACAGGGAGGTCCACATTGTTGTGGTCCCCGATCGCGAGACCGTGGACAGCAGCAGCGTCGCGGTGGTGGACGACGTCAGGAATGCGGTGCGTGCGCTTCCGGGCTACGACGGCCTGGCCGGGACAGGCGTGCAGATGCAGGACTACCAGCGGGCGGTGTACGACAACTTCCCGTACATCCTGGCGCTGATCTCACTGGTGACCTTCGTGCTGCTGGTGCGGACCTTCCGCTCGCTGGTGCTGCCGCTCAAGGCGGTGCTGCTGAACCTGATCAGTGTCTCGGCGGTGTTCGGCATCGTGACCTGGTTCTGGCAGGACGGGCACGGCTCGGAGGCGATCTTCGGGATCAGCGGGACGGGTGCGGTCAACTTCTGGCTGCCGGTCGTGATCTTCGCGTTCCTGTTCGGGCTGTCGATGGATTACGAGGTGTTCATCCTGGCCCGGATGCGTGAGGAGTACGACCGAACCGGCTCCACGGCCTATGCCGTTGAGCACGGCCTGGGCCGGACCGGGCGGCTGGTCACCTCGGCCGCCTTGATCCTGTTCTTCGCCTTTGCCGCGCTTGCCTCCGCACCGGAAACGGACACCAAGGTGCTGGCCACCGCGCTCGGGGTCGGCATCCTGCTCGACGCGACGGTGGTTCGGGCGCTGCTGGTGCCGGCGCTGGTGTCACTGTTCGGCAAGTACAACTGGTGGCTGCCGGAGGTGGTGGCCAAGGTGCTGCGGGTCGAACCCTCGCCGCTCAAGCCCGACGTCGCGGTGCCGTCGGACACGGCTGGGCGCCTGGATGGCTTCCAGGTCGATGCGGACGACGACGTCGAACGGGAACCGGCCGGGGTGCACTGATCCGGGATGCATCGGCGGAGTCCTCAGCCATTTCGGGGGCTCCGCCGTGCTGGGGCCGAAGCCCCCGGCCCGTCGATCACAATGAGTTGAAGATTGATAGCTCTGCGTGTGTATCTTCGGATCGAGTGATCCACTCTCTGGGATGTCAGGGCAGTTCGCCCGACGTCCCGAGACAACGGAGAACCTCATGTCCGCATCCACGTTTCGTCCCGGCCGTAGTCAGCGGGTGGTGGTCGCGGTCGCAATCGCGGCCTCTGGCGCCGCGCTGCTGCCAGTCTTCGGGGCGGAGTCGGCAACGGCCGCGCCGCTGACGGCGACCGTTTTCAAGGTGGTCCAGGAAGGCCTCACGCCGGAGAGTGGAGCCCGGCTGGCCAAGGCCGCCGGGGTGGGAAACGCTCTGCTGGAGGACGGTTCGTTCGCTTATGTCGACGCTGCCCGGTTCGGGGTGGTCCCGTCCACCGTGGTCGGAAAGGGCGTTGACGAGTCGCGTCGGGCGACGGAATCCAGCGCGATCGACTTCGCTGCCCTCGACAAGATCACTACGTTGTCCGACGCCGCGGCGGCCGATCGGGCCAAGGCCCTGCTGATCCCCCCGGACCCCTACCGGAGCACCGCGACCATCGGGCACACGACCGTGGAGCAGAGTGACGCCAAGGGCAAGGCGCAGCGCACCACGAACCTCGATACCACCGTGTCGTACCAGCTTTCGCTGGCCGGCCTACCGGTGGTCGGTCCGGGTGCCAAGCTGCGCGCCTCGTTCGCCGGTGACGGCAGCGTGCTCCAGCTGACCCAGGCGGTGCGCTCGGTCGTCGCCTCCGACACCGTTGAGGTGATCAGCCCCGAGCGGGCCAAGGCGAACTGTTCCGCGCTCTACGGCTCCGACATCGCCCAGGGCGCACCGACTTTGGGCTACTACGCACCGGCGCTGACCGCAACCAAGGCTTCCGGCAAGGGCACCGTGCAGGTGCTCGTCCCGCACTACATCTGCCAGCCGGTCGGCGTCCCCGAAGACGACAGCCGGCTCGGCGGCAAGCTTGTGCCGGCCGTCCCGTCGCTCTCGCCGACCGTTCAGATCAACGTCTCGGGTGACGGCAAGACGGTCACCGGCGCCGCGAGCGCGACCGGCGGCACCGCGCCCTACCGCTTCGCCTGGTCGTCGTCCTCGGCCGCGCTGGACAGCGCCGGCCAGGGCGCCCGCGTGCAGTACGCCCCGGTCTCCCGGTTCAAGGCTGCCGAGCAGCTGACCGCGACCGTCACCGACGCCAACGGCCTCGCCACCACGGCGAACGTGAAGTTGCCCGGAGCCGTCGGATCGGCGTCCGCCCTCGGTACGCCGGGCGGGATCGGCGGCGTGCTGGCCAGCAACGGCATCGAGCAGACGGTTGACGAATGGCAGTGCGCCCAGGACAGCGCGAACGGTTACAAGGCTTCTATGCAGGCCCACGGTCACAGCGTCGCCTTCGACTGGCGCGGAGCCAGCGCGTTTGAGAAGGACTTCAAGGACACCACGCTGAACGGCTGGGACTCCAGCTACGTCGACGCCGTCGACTCGCAGTGGTACACCGGCCACGGCAACTCCAGCGGCTTCACCTTCAAGAGCTCGGTGGACGACACCTGGATCACCCCGGCCGACGCCCGCTGGGGCAACCAGGACCTGGAGTGGCTGCAGCTGGAGAGCTGCCAGGTGCTGCGAGACACCTCGGGCACCAACGACTACTTCGCCCGCTGGGCTCAGTCGTTCCGGGGACTGCACCTGCTCAACGGTTTCCACACCAACGCGACCTGCATCAATGGTGGTACCGGACGCCGCTTCGCCGACTACATGTTCCCGGCCACCTTCCTCTGGTGGACCACCCGGCCGGCCCTGACCGTGCAGCAGGCCTGGGCCACGACGGCGAACGACCTCGAGCCCTCGGGCACCCGGTGGCGCTCCATCAGCCCCGCCACCACCGGCTGGGTGACCAACCTCGGTGACCACTTCTGGGGCCAGGGTTCGGTCGGGCCGGACATCGCGCCGGGCAGCGCCGCCAACCCGCTGATCGGTTTCGTCGCCGTCAGCGGCGTCAGCTGACGAATTCTCCCCGGGTGCTTTTAGCCCACCGGGCACTGACCGCAGGCCCTTCCCGAGACCGGGGAGGGCCTGCGTCATGCCTGTCGAAAGGTGATGGCTCGGCGCTCGGAGGGGCCGCTACGGTCGCGGTATGACCTTGCAGATATGTGTGGCCGGGGCGACGGGCTGGACCGGCCGCCCGGTGGCCGAAGCCGTCTTGGATGCTGATGACCTGGAACTTCGCGCTGCCGTCAGCCGCTCGGCTGCCGGCCGGGACCTCGGCCTGGCGTGGGCCGGCGAGCACACCGGCGTCCCGGTGTTCGCCCAGGCCAGCGAGGCCCTTGATGGTGTGGACGTGTTGGTGGACTTCACCTCGCATCACGCCGTGCGGGCCAATGTGCTGGCCGCGATCGACCAAGGAGTTGCGGTCGTCATCGGTACCTCCGGGCTGAGCGCCGCCGACTTCGCTGAGATCGATGACGCCGCCCGCCGTCGTGGTGTCGGCGTCGTTGCCGCGGGCAATTTCTCGCTCACGGCCGCAATGGCGCAGGCCGCCGCGCTTCTGGTCGCCCGCTTCCTGCCGAACCGCGAGATCATCGACTACGCCTCCGCCGCCAAGCCGGACGCCCCCAGCGGGACCGCGCGCGAACTCGCCGAGCGACTCGCTGAGGTCAGCACGCCGACCCTCGAGGTGCCCCTGGACCAGACCGGTGGACAGGTTGAGGCGCGGGGAGCCACCATCGCCGGCACCCAGGTCCATTCTCTGCGACTACCCAGCTTTGTCGTCTCCACCGAGGTGGTCTTCGCCCTGCCCGATGAACGCCTGGTCATCCGGCACGACGCCGGGACGACGCCAACGCCCTACGTAGCCGGCACGCTGCTCGCGGTCCGGGCCGTTCCCGGCCGCATCGGACTGACCCGCGGTCTCGACACCCTGCTCCTCGATCGGTGAATCGTGTGCTGACGCGACGAGACCGCGTTCGGGGAGCATTGCTTGGCGTACATGCCGGAGACGCTCTGGGCGCCACCGTGGAATTCTGCAGCCATGAGGAGATCCGGACGCGCTTTCCGGACGGTCTCAGGGACATCATCGGTGGTGGGCCCTTCGACTGGCCGGCCGGGCACGCCACTGACGACACCGACCTCACCCGGGCCGTGCTTCTGGCCTACCTCGATCCCGGGGACGACGTGGTCCGTACCGCCGCAGACCAGATGAGCGCCTGGCTGAACGGCGATTGGCCCGACCGGCGCCTCGGTTCGCCACCGAAGGACATCGGCGGCGCCACCCGCGAAGGCCTGCGGCGGTACGCCGCCAGTGGCGATCCCCGAAGCAGTGGCGCCGGTCCGGACCAAGCCGGAAATGGATCCCTGATGCGATGTATCCCAACCGCTTTGGCCGTGCGGGACGTCGACCAACGGATCCGGGACTCGACGGAGATTTCCGCAATCACTCATGACGATCCCCGCTGTACGGCCTCCTGCGCGGTCTACAACGAGATCGTGGCTGCCCTGCTGGACGACGCCGACCCAGGCGACGCGGTCGCCGCGGGATTTCAGACAGCGTTGAGTCTCGGCCAGTCGGACGTCACCGATGCGATCAAGTACGGCCGCGTCATCCCCCTGCCCGGTGTCGCTGTCACCGGGCAAACCTTCCTCGAGAGCGACGCGGGTGGCTTCGTCCTGGACTCCCTCACCCTTGCTGTAGCCGCGGTCCTCGACCCACGATCAATGGTCGATGTCCTGGTCGACATCGTTCGCATCGGTCGCGATACCGACACCAATGCCGCTATCGCCGGAGGCCTCCTCGGAGCTCGGGACGGCGCCGCAGCCATCCCGCAACCCTGGTTGGACAAACTGCAGTTCGCCGCCGAGTTCACTGCGGCCAGCGAGATCCTCACCGGCTCCTGACACCATCGACCTGGGCGCGGACCAGGGTGTATCCCGGGCTCGACGGCCTCGTCGCATCGGCCAGGCTGGGTCCATAACGAGCCGATCAGGAGGCATCGACGTGATCAGCAGGAGAACCCGTCTGCCCATGCCCTCGCTCGACGGAGCGACCGAGTGGCTCAACTCCGAACCACTCACTCCGGCCGCGCTGCGCGGGCACGTCGTCATCGTCAACTTCTGGACGCTGACCTGCATCAACTGGCTGCGCACGGAGCCGTACGTCCGTGCCTGGTCGCAGGCGTACCGAAACGACGGGCTCGTCGTCATCGGCGTCCACACGCCGGAGTTCTCGTTCGAACACGAGATTGACCGCGTGCGGCAGGCGACCAAGGAGCGGGGGATCGACTATCCGGTTGCCGTCGACAATGACTACGACGTGTGGAGCGCCTTCGATAACCATTACTGGCCGGCGCTGTACTTCGTCGATGCGGACGGCATCATCCGGGACCACCACTTCGGCGAAGGACGGTACGAGCAATCGGAGCGCGTCATCCAGCGGCTGCTCGACGTCGAGCGTGAGCTCGTCTCCGCCGAAGGGGTCGGCGTGGAGGCCGAGGCCGACTGGCACAGCCTACGAACCCCCGAGACCTATCTCGGCTACGGGCGCAGTGAGCACTTCACGTCACCGGACGGCGTCGCGTTCGACGAACGACGCGGCTTTGAAATCCCTGAGCGCCTGCGCGTCAACTACTGGGCCCTCGCCGGCGAGTGGACGATCGGGCGGGAGAATGTCGTGCTCGACCAGGCGGGCGGGAGCATCGCCTTCCGGTTCCACGCACGCGACGCACATCTTGTGCTGTCTCCCGGAGCGCGGCAGTCGATTCCCTTCCGCGTCCTCCTCGACGGCGAGGCTCCCGGCCCGGCACACGGCGCAGACGTCGACGAGGAGGGCAACGGCCTGCTCCGGGAGGGCCGGCTGGACCAGCTCGTGCGCCAGCCCGGCGTGATCGGCGAGCGGACGCTGAAGATCACCTTCCTCGAGCCCGGCGCCGAAGCTTACGTGTTCACCTTCGGCTAGCAGACAGCTCCGCGGCGCGGTCTGACATCTGCCCTTCGCCGTCGGTCGGCGCTCCGGTTCTCGGACTTTCTGGATCGGCCGGGAACCAACCTGACCAGCCACAGCGAATCGAGAGCATCGACGCCTCGGCTGGGGGCGGCCGCGGGAGGAGCAACCGATGGGGTACGTCGAGATCGACATGCAAGGAGCTCGCCGAGTCGGACTGGCCTTGGCCGACGCTGCCGCCGGAGCCGAGCGGGCGCGGCGACAGGTCCTCGGTGCGTTGTCCATCGCCGGCCTGCACAGCGGGGCCGGCGCCCAACTGGCGGTCGTCCAGGACAATCTGAGCACACTAGGTGCCGGACTTGCCGAAAAGGCCAATCTGGCCGAGCAATTGCGAGCCCGCCCGAAGCGGTTCACCGCGACCCTGGAGGCGACGGCCGCTGGTCCGCCGTCGGCTCTCACCGGATTCCTGGGATTCTCGGGCCTCGGATTCCCCGAGCCGCCGGACCTGCGGTCGCTCCTGAGGGGGCTGCCACCTGCGAGCATCCACGGGGCGCTGGACGCCGCCATGGCCCGACTCTCGCCGGCCCTGCAGCCGGCCGCAGCAGTTCCGTCCCGCTTCGAACAGTACGCACCGCTCTCGGAGATCGCTCCGAAAGACGAACGGGATGACGAACCGGATGAGGAAAGCGTCCTCGGTGGGCAGACCCTCACCAGCGGCTCGGCCGGGCCTGAAATCGCGAGCATCTTCACTGCCCAAACTGATGTCAATCGACAGTTGGGTGGTGTCGTCCTACCTCCCGTCCCCGTTGGCGCCGATCCGGGGCCGATCTCGCTGGCCGGGTTCCCCTCGTCCGGTCAGCAACTCCTCGGAACACCCTTCCCCCCAGTCGGCTTTCGGATGGACTGGCTGGCCAACTATGTGATCGACGAGACCTTGACCCCGCCGGACGCCGATCCCGGACTCAACATTCCCGGGATCTCCGTCACGAACGGCAGCGTGCCCGGGCTGCCCTCGGTGATCCCTGAGCCGATCCCTCCCCGAGCCGTACCGTTCGACATGATCCGCCCCCGAACGGAACTCGATGACGGATGGCACGTGGTGGGTGCGGCCAAAGCCCTCGGCACGCTCGGACCGAAAACCACGATCCCGGAGAATGACACCATTCCGATCCTCGTGCCCGACGAGTCCGGGAAGCGGAGACCCGAAGCCGTCCCCCGATTCCAGGACTCTCGCCTCATCGAAACACAGTCCCAGTCTCGTGACGGAAGTGTGACTTTCAATGCCGAACAAAGTGGAGTGGGAATCGTCGGCGGGATCATTCCGGTCGACGCGAAGTGGGGCACCTCCATCGGTGTCTCGCGCACCCGCCCGGACGGGACGGTGCCGGACTCCTACATTCCGAAGTTCGGCAGCGAACTGGCCAACGGTGAGAGCTATTCGATCTGGGTGAAAAATCAACTGGGTGGCGCGGCCGTCCGAGGAATTGCCGTGGAGGGCGGCTTGGAACAGGGTCGCCAGGTAGAGGTCACCCGGGTCGGCGAGACCCTCCAAGTCACCGTGTTTCCCGAGGTCACCCAGATCCGCGGGGGCGTCGGAGTCGGCCTGCTCAAAGGGGCGGGGTCGGCGACCGTCGGCGGGGAGCGCACGACCATGGTTGGTGAGCAGTATATTCTTCCGCTCGACCAACCGAACGTGAGTTTCCTTGCCTACGAGCTGCTTCGGGTCGGCGGTGCCGCTCAAACCCCACCGCACAGCCTCGTTACTCGAGCCCAGGGCGGAATCACCGCTGGGGCCGAACTCCTGACGGAAGGCGGACGTGGACTGTTGGGGGAGCCTCCCGAGCAGACCGAGACCCGAACCCGGTACGAGGACGGGTCCGAGCAGGTCACCGGTGAACTGGTGTACCCGGGCTGGGGGGTGCGTATGACGTATGCCTACGCGGTCAATACGGATGGCAGTGCCGGGGCCATACAGAATGTTCGACGCGAATACCTTGACCCCACCCTGCCCGATCGACTGCCCGAGCGCACCCTGACCGAATTTGACAACGCGGAGCGAAACCTCGCTCCGATCCCGTCTCCGGTTCCCCAAACCGGCCTTCAGCTGTCCATTTCCCCGGACAACAAGCTTGACGGCGCCGCCTTCGTCGGCAGTATCTTGACCCGAAACAACACTATCGGTGGCTTTTTCGAGACACCGACCGCGCTCACCCTCGAGCAATATCGGGAGTGGGCCACCGACACCTCGCCTGGTGGCTTTGGCCGACTGAATACGATGTTCATGGCGGGTATCGGGGTCGGACCGGCCGATTTGGGGCCCGGAGGTGCCATCGAGTTCCTGGCCCAGGCCAGCAGCGCGTTCAAGACCTTCGACCTCGATCGGTCCGACGACCGAGTCGTTCCCTGGAACCGAGCGATCGACGGAACACCCCCGCCCGGAACCACTGTGGACTATTCCCTGCCGGTTCTGATCGATACTCCCACCTTCGCCCAGGCCGCGCTGCCCACCTTCTCCGAGGATACGCTGCCCGACTTCGTCAGCAGTGATCCGCTCGCCGGATATCGTGTGGATGAACAGCTCAGCACCTTCTCCACAGACCTTAGTTGGCACCCTGGAACGAGTTTCGACGGTGACTGGTCGAGCGCCTGGTCGAGCCCGGAAGGGCTGCCGGCCGACAGCACGTACGTCGGCGAATATCTCTGATTCGACGAAAGTTTTTTCGCCCGAACGGGAACCGAAATGCCGCTAGCCAACGGATACCAGTCGACCAGGGCGACAAATGGTCACCTTGGACCACATCCAGATCGGGAGGACAGCTCATGGCTACAGGAATTCTCGGTGGCGACGTCGCGCAGATCCGCGAGCAGGCCACCGCTTACCGCGCCCTCGGCGACAACCTGGTTGCCTGCGGTGGAAACGTGGTCTCGACCACGGACAGCGCGGTTGCTGGTCTGCAGGACCAGATCACGAGCGCGCAGACCGCCGTCGTCTCGGCGCTGCAGACGGTCGGCCAGGAATCCCGCACCGTGACCTCGAGTTTCGGCGGCGTTCAGTGGACCGGCGCCAACCGGGCTCAGGTCGAGGAGGTGGGGGCCGAACTCGACAGCCGGGTCAACGAGACGGTCACCCAGATTCAGGAGATCTTCGAGAGTTTCCGTGCCGACCTCACCCGTCTTGGAGGGGAGCTGAGCGAGGTCGCCACCCAGTTCAACGCCGCTGCCGCCTCGGCCGGAGAGTCTGCCGGATCCCTCGGGATGGCCATGGACGCCCAGGCCGTTCAGCTCGACGAGGTGATGAACACCGGCATCAGCCGGGCCTGACCGGAACTCCGACGGATTCGAAATTCCATGCCGGGCCGGGGTTTCCGTAGCCCCGGCCCGGCCAGCCCGGATGGAGGATGAGCATGCCGTTCGCTGAGGACTACGACACCGCGGCCATCGCTTTGGATGCCGCGGCCCAGACCACCACAACGCTTCTTGATCCGGCCCGAGCGGCCTTGAGCCAAGGAGTCATGGTGGGCGGCGCCCTGTCGTCCGTGGTCAGCGACGAACTCGATGCCGCCGGCTCGCTGATCGACGGCATCACCACCGAGCTAGGGCACCTGGCGACCACCTGCCGCGAACGCGCCGAGATCTGTCGGCAAGCGTTGGCTGCCGGCCAGGCTTACCACGCAGATTACGCGGACTACCAGGCCGCGCTGCGGGATGCGCCGCCCGGCGATCCACCGCCCCAGCCACCCGAACCGCCGGTTACCCCGCCGGAGTGGGTAAACCACTGACGAAGCCCTCGATGTGGATCGGCCCTGCCGGTTCAGCCGAGTGAAGCCCGCAGGACGATCTGCGTCGAGGGCGTCGTCAGGTCACCTTCGGACTGCCGGGTGACCTCCAGGTTGGGGTACGTCGCCGGATCCACCCCACTCCACAGTTTGATCGGGGTGCCGAGCCGCCGGGCATGGAAGGTCCCGACCTGGACGGTTCCCTTGGGCCCCCGCAGCCAGGCGGCGTAGTACTGATCCGGAGCGGCCGGCGGCAGATTCCGGAGGTCGAGCTGGATCGAGAACCCCGCTCCGCCGCTGGCCACCGTGACCTTGGCCGAGGCGGCCGGGGCGAGGCTAGTGCCGACCGCGAGGTAATTCTTGCCTGCAGGCACAGTCGGGGTCTGATCCTCGTTGGCCGTCAGTATCCCGGCCGCGAACGCCGCCGCAACGGCCGCCGCTGTCGTCATTACCCAGATCAGGCGGGTCCTGCGAGCCCGGTGAGCCTGCAGGTCGACCACCGGGGGGACAACGGTCTCGGGCGTCGGGTCGGCCGACTCGGGCTCCGACACCTGCTGAGACTCGGGCCGCGGCTTCGACTCCGGCTCGGGCCGTGACTTCGACTCCGGCCCGGGCCGTGACTCCGACTCTGGCTGTGACTCGGGCTCTGCAGCGGGACCTGGATCGAGCGCCGCCACGGTCGACTCAGCGGGGGCGATCCCGGCAGCGCCGTCCACTCCAGGGGGACCGTTGGCCTGCTCGGCCCGAACGGCCGCCAGAATGCTGGCCCGCAGGTCGGGCGGTGGGCCGGACCAGGTGGATTCGCGGCGGAGCTCGGCGACGATGGTGGCGAAGTCGGCGTCATCGGCTGCCGGCTCCATTGACGTGGTCACCGCGCCGTCCGACTCAGGCTCGCGGTCAGGCTCGGGTGCGTCCTCGGCCGGCGACCGATCCGGGATCTGCCTGGCGGGGTAGCCATCGAGATGGTCGGTGAGCGCGTCGACGAATCGGTTGTCGGTCATCCGCTCCCCTTCGTCTCGTGAGCCCTCTCTGGATGTCTACTCGGCTGTGAACCCCGATTGGGTTCAACGACCGGCCCAGGCATTGTACGGGCGGAGGTCGGATTCGGTTCGTCTCGGCCATCCCGAAGGTGAGCGAGCGCCTCCGCGAGTCGCCGATGGGCTCGGTGCGAACGTGACTTCACGGTACCCACGGGCAGGCCGAGCCGTTCGGCAATCTGAACGTGCGTCAGGTCTTCGAAAAAGGACAGCCGGATGATCTCTCGCTCGTGATCAGCCAACCCGCGCAGCGCCTCCTGGACCGTCCAGGCCAGCCAAGCTTCGTCCATCCCCGGCGATTCGATCAGGACGTCCTGCTCCGCGTCGTGGCCGCCACGGGTGGGCCGCGACTCGTGGCGCACAACATCGAGTGCGGTGAACCGGGCGATGCTCAGCAGCCACGGAACCAGCGGCCGGGCGGGGTCGTAGGACGAAGCAGCCCGCCAGGCCCGGATGAACGTCTCGTGGACCGCGTCCTGAGCCAGGTGTTCGGTCCGAGTGATCCGAACCGCCACCGCCCAAACCGCTCGGGAATAGCGGTCGTAAATCTGACCGAGTGCCTCTGGATCACCCTGATGAAACTGGATGCGAATGGTCGACGGCACGTCGTCGCGGGCAGGCGCGGGCGTCGCAGACACGCCTGACACGGTACCCGACGTCTGTGACGAACCACCTTAAATCATCCACCGGAACCGAACCGGCCTCGGGCGGCGAATGGCAGGCATGAAGGTCACGGTGAAGGACGAGCGTGCAGCCGGCGATGGCCCGGGAGCAGTCCTGGACGTCGAACTCGACTCGATTTCCCCGGACTTATCGATCGGGGCCCTGCTTGATCTACTGGCCGAGCACTTCCCGGGCCGGCCCGCTTCGGGGCAGGCCGCGCTCACTGTCGAGGATCGCCCGGTGGACCGTACGGATCAGCTGGCCGACCTCGCACTCTGGACCGGTTCGGTACTTACCCTGCGTGATCGCGGGGCGGACGGTGCCGTGGCGAGTTCGGGACGTCACCTGGAATTGACCCGGCTGGCCGGCCCGGACGCAGGTTCCAGCGTTGCGCTGCGCGACGGCTCCTTCGAGATAGGCCGGAGCACGAGGGCGGGGTTCAACACCGGCCCGGTGGCCGAGCCGAAGTTCCGGGTCGACGTCGACCCGGAAGCCGGTACGGCGCGGCTCTGGGCGGTTGACCCAGGATCCGAGATTCCGGCCGAGTCGATTGACGCGCTGAGTCCCCGAGCGGAAGTTCGCGTGGACGGCCGCCTCCTGACCGCCGGTGAACCAGGGCACGGATCGGTCGTGGCCGCCGATGACGCCGTCTTCCGGATCGCGTCCGGTCGTCCTCGGCTCGATCCCGAGGGCGAGCCCGACCAGTCCGGCCGGCTGCCCCTGGTCCGGACCCCGCGAGTGGCCATCCCGCAGCCGTCCTCCCGGGTGCCCGTCCCCGAGCTGCCCGCCCCGCCGACTGCCCCGCAACCTCTCTCCTGGCTGCTCATGCTCGCCCCGCTGCCGATCGGCGTGGTGATGGCGCTGGTCTTCAGCCCGTTCTTCCTGTTGATGACCATGATGACGCCGATCATGGCGTTGGCCCGGTGGGCCGAGAGCAAGTGGCGCGGCCGAAAGGACCGAGCTCGGATTGCCATCGAAACAGAGCAAGCAACAGCTCGTTTCACCCTCGACCTGGATCGGGTACGGCAACGCCTCGGCGATGCCGCCCGGAACGGATACGTCGACCTCGCCGAACTGCGGCGCCGAGCCCGCACCGGACGCCGGCTCTGGGAGGTGCGTCCCGGCGATGCCGATGAAATGCACGTGGTCATCGGTTTCGGCGATCTCCGCTGGCAGCCCGATCTGGGGCGCGCCGGCGAATCTCCAGCGGTGTTGGCCACTTTCGGACAGGTTCTCGCCGCTCGCGAGCTGCTTCCGGACGTCCCGGTCGAGGTGGATCTGCGGGACCGGACCGGATTGGGGGTGGTCGGGTCCGGTGCTGCCCGGCAGCTGGCCCAGGCCGTCGTCACCGATCTCCTGGTCCGCCATGGACCGGCCGACGTGGCGCTGGTCCTGCTCGCGGACCCCGCGCGGACCTCCGCCTGGCAATGGGCGAAATGGTTGCCGCACCTGATCGGCAGTGACGGGGTTCCTCGTTTTGCGACCACCATTGAATCCGCCGTGTCCTTGCTCAGCCGACTCGCCGACGAGAGCGCGACCGATCCCACCAAGCCTCGCCAGCTCCGGTTCGGCGACGACGGGCCACCAACCGGCCCGCGTCGTACCGTGATCGTCATCGACGGCGACGAGCTGCTCACCGGAAAGGTCGCCGCGCTGCTCGGCCGCTTGGCCCGCGGTGGCGCCCGGGCCATCGTCGTGACCAGGCGCGCCGATCGATTGCCCTCGGTCTGCAGCAGCCTCGCCGAACTGACCCCGGACGGCCTCACAACCGTCACCGATGCGATCACCGGCCGGCGGACGCCCGGCATCCTGGCGGTTCAAGCCACCCCGGACGGCTGCTGCGACACCGCTCGGGCGCTGGCTCGATGGACCGATCCCGAGCAGGCCACCGCTGGGGCAGCGGTGCCGGACCGGGCCCGACTCGTTGACCTGCTGCTCGAATCCGCCTCTGGACCGGAAGGTTTGGGCCGCTCGGTCGATGCTCTCGATCCGGCCACGATCGCCGCGCTGTGGCTGCGCGGTGGCAGCGGGCTCCGGGCGATCCTCGGTGCCGGTGAGAACGACATGGTGACGATCGATCTGCTCAGCGACGGCCCGCACGGGCTGGTGGTCGGCACCACCGGGGCCGGCAAGAGCGAACTGCTGCGCAGCCTGGTCGCCTCACTGGCCTGCACTCACTCACCCGACGATCTCACCTTCCTGCTGATTGATTTCAAGGGCGGCGGCGCCTTCGATGCCTGCGCCGGCCTGCCCCACACGGTCGGGTTGGTGACCGACCTCGACGAGCACCTCGCCGCCCGCGCCCTGCGCTGCCTGCGAGCCGAATTGCGGCATCGAGAGCGGCGGCTGCGCGAGGCCGGGGTCAGCGACCTGCGGGACCTGCTCGCGCCCTCCCCGCCGCTACCCCGGCTGATCATCGTCATTGACGAATTCGCGACGTTGGCCACCGAATTGCCGGGGTTTCTCTCCGCCCTCGTCGACGTGGCGCAGCGCGGACGCAGCCTGGGCATCCACCTGGTCCTGGCCACCCAGCGGCCGCAGGGCGTGGTCGATGCGAAGATCCGTTCGAACACCAACCTCCGGATTGCGCTTCGGGTGCAGGACGAGGCCGACTCCCGCGATGTCCTCGGCACCCGGCAAGCCGCAGACATCGATCGGCGCCGACCCGGCCGGGCCTTCGTCCGGCTCGGTGCCGGTGAAGTGGTGGCACTGCAGTCCGCTCTGGTCAGCGCGCCGGCACCGGAGGAGCGCGGCAATCGGGTTGAGGTGTCGCGGTTCGAACTGCTGCCGGTGGACCTCTCCGCCCCTGTTGCGGCTGAGCCCGATTCGGATCCGGGTCGGAGCGCGCCGACAGATCTCGAGGAGCTGGTGGCGACGACCACGACCGTCGCCCAGGACGGCGGATACGCCGAACCCCGGCGCCCCTGTCCCGCCCCACTGCCCGCTCAGGTCGATGCCTGGACGCTGCCGGAATCCGCTGGGCCCGGCCCGGTGGCCCTCGGTCTGGTTGACCTTCCGGACGAACAGCGCATCGACCATTGGCTCTGGCAGCCGGCAAATGGCAGCACGCTGGTGTTGGGCGCGGACTCGGCCGATGTCGCCGCCGTGCTGGCCACCGCTTGCCTGGCCCTGGCCCGCAGCCGCTCACCCGAGATGCAACAGATCATCGTCATCGACGGGCTCGGGTCCCACCTCGCCGCACTGGCTACCCTGCCGCACGTCACCGTCGCGGTCGGCGTGGACGACGAGGAGCGGCTCAGCCGCGTGCTCAACCTGGTGGACAGCGAAGTGGCCGAGCGCCGAGCGGGTGCCGCGGGCCGGCCCGAGCTGCTGCTGGTCCTGGCCGGCTGGTCCCAGGTGGTCGAGGGCGCCGAGCGGGCCGGAGCGACGGAGGCCGCGACTCGGCTGGAACGGATCCTCCGCGACGGAGCCTCGGCCGGAGTCCGGTTGCTGGTGTCGGCATCCCATGAACGGGCCCTACCCGGACGGGTGATGGCGCAGTTGGCAACCAAGCTCTGCCTGCGGCTGTCCGACTCGAGCTCCTACACCGGGCTCGGCCTGCGCGCCCGGGACGTCCCCGACCTGCGTGGCCTGCGAGCCCTTGACCTTGGCACCCAGTACGAAGTGCAGATCGCGCAGTGCGGCGACGGTTCAGGCCAGGCCTATGCCGAAGCCGCCGCCACGGTGCAGGCCAGATACCCAGCGGCGGTGACCCCGGTCGGCCTGGGGGTTTTGGACGAAAAGATCCGGGCTGAGGAGGTTCTCGTGGCTTCGACGATCTCCGGTACGAGCTGGCGGCTCGGTATCGCCCGCCGCTATCGCGACCTGCAGACCGCCACTCTGTCGCTGGCTCCGGGGATGCATGTGGTGGTTGCCGGCCCGCCCCGCAGCGGTCGCAGCAGCGCCTTGCGCATGATTGCGGCCGCGGGGAAAGTGGCCGACCCCACCGCCATCGTCCAGGTCGTCTCGCCCGATCCGGCCCGGTGGCGAGCGGGCTGGCCGGAGGAGCAGTTCCCGGCCCCGGCGATCGAAGTCGCCTCCTCGCTGGAGGAGTTGTCGAGCCGGACGGACGGACGGCGCTGGTTGCTCCTGATTGACGATGTCGAGTCGTTGGGCACAGGAGCGGGCCCGGCTCTCGATCGACTGCTCTCGACCGCGCCGGCCGGTGGACACGTGGTCGTCGCGGGTCGTCCGGATGCGTTCCGTGGGATGCAGGTCTGGCAGCGTGCACTCACGCTCTCCCGGACCGGGTTGCTGCTGCGCGCGGTCGGCGATGACGGTGACGCCCTCCGCACCCGGCTCCCTCGCGAGGCACCGCTGCGCCAGGTGCCGGGGCGCGGATATCTCGTGGAAGCCGGGGTCCCGGAACAGGTGCAGCTGGCCTGCCTGGCCGATCAATCACCGGACGGCTCGGCCGGCCCGTCGGCCGATCCGGATCGAAGCGTCGTTATCGGCCGGCTCCCGAACCCGATGGCGGTGAACGCACGATGAAGAGCGTGGGAATCTGCATCACCATGAGCGGAGCGACCCTGGCTGTCGTCGAACCGTCCCGATCGGGGTGGCGGGTGATCGCGGTGGCCGAGATCGACTGGCCGCAGGCCGATTCGGCGGCGTCATTCGCCACTGTGAACTCAGTCGTCATCGGGGGAAACCCCAGCGGTCTGGACGTAGGCGCAGCAGCCCGACTTCTGCGCCGAGCCCGACGTCAACTCAAACTCCCGAACTGGCAGGCAGTTGCGGTCACCACGGCGCCGAATGATGGGTGTGATCCAGAGAGCCCTTTTACTGCAATCCTTTTTGCCCAAGCCGACTTGGTGCGATGCTGGGCGATCGGACCCGACCGGGCGCGAAGCGTTGCCGACGGCTTATTGGCTGCCCTCGACACCGTCCTCGACCCCCGCCTGGCGCACGCCTCGGCAACCGAAGCCGCACGGCTGGCCGCAGGCGCGGCCATCGCCGCACTGCAGCCCCCCGCCGAGCCTGCCCCTCTCTCAGGCCCCGCAACCGACCTGTTCCCTCCTTTGGACCCCGCAGCCGAGTTGGTCCCTCGCGTGGACCCCGCAACCGAGTTGGTTCCTGGCTTGGATCCCGCAGCCGAGTTGGTCCCTCGCGTGGACCCCGCTCACGAGCTTGTCCCTCCATTAGCCCCCGCAAGCGGTTTTGACGAAACCGCATTCGACGCGACGCCGGTACTTCCGCGGATCGGATGGGCGGTTCAGCGAGTCGGGGATCTGGATTGCAGCGAGAGTGGGAACCCAATCCCCAGGTGACGGCGAATCCTTGGCGATGGCCCCTGAACGACGGCGTTGCCGCTGGGCGGGGCGAAGACCACCGAGGTGAATCTGATGAGCAACGGCAGGAACGGGTCGCTGCGCGTGACCTCAGCTCGTCGCCAATGGTGGCCGCAGGGACTGCCCGGGCAACTCCGGACGATGTTGATCCGGATCGGCGCAGCCCTGGCGATCCTGCTCGTCATCGGCAGCCTGGCGGTCGCGGCCAGTGCCCTCCACTCGAGGTCGAAGCAATCGGAAGCGAAGCAAGCCGCGGGTTCGATCGCCGCACCTCGCCCCAACGCAGTACCAGCGGCCGTGGCCAAGACCGGCCAAAAGAGCCAGGCCGGCGAGTCCCGTCAGACCGGCAAAGCCATTAAGGCGACCCCTGTCGGGACGCGACTGGTGCTGGTCGGCCCGCAGTCTGTGGTGGATACCCGAGACAGTCGACGCGTGGCCGCAAATGCCGAGGTCTCTCTCCCGCTGCCGAAATTGCCCGAAGGCAGTACCGCGATCCTGGCCGAGGTGTCGGTCCTGAACGCCACCGGCGCCGGGGCAGTGACGCTGACCTCCGAAGCCGGCGAGATCACCGCGCTTCAGGTACCCGGGGCCGGCGCCCAGTTGACGACGACCGTCATTGTCCGGATCGGCCCGGAGGCCAGGCTCCGGGCCCGGGTCGAGGGTGGCGGCCACCTTGTCGTCAACCTGATCGGTGCCTTTGAACCCACCGAAACTTCCGATTCAGGAAGAATTATCGCGATCTCGGCAGCCAGGGCGCTCGAACTGGTGCCGGCCGTCGACGGCCACGACGCCGTTGTCGACGTCGACCGCGTCCCCGCCCTGTCCGAAGCGGGAGGCCTGTCGGCGGTGTTGCTCCAGGTCTCCGCCGATGTTGGTCGCCATGGTGGATTCATTCAGGTTGGCCCGGACCCGAAGCACTTCAAGCAGGAGTTCTACTGGTCGGCCACCAGTGGCAGCGATCGGATTCGAGACGGCTTCCTCGTCGTTCCCGTGACGGATGGCCAATTCGCTGTGCACTACAAGGCCGGGTTCCGGTTGCGGGTTGAGGTCGTCGGATATGTCACCGATGGCACCGCTCCGGAAGCGACGGCCGGCCTGGTTGTGCCGGTCGCGCCCGACTCGATCAAGCCGGTGACCGTCGGCGCGGGCACTACCGCGCAGGTGAGCATTGCTGGCAAGAATGCCGAGGTGCCCGCAGACCGGATTGCAGCGGCCGTGCTCAACGTGGCCACGAAGGCTGAAAAGGGGGGTGGAATGAACGTCTTCGCTCCAGGCACCGATGAAAAGACCTCGGCGGCGCTGCAGGTTTCACCGGACCGACCTCGCTCGCTCGTGACCCTCGTCGGAGCGCAGGGTGGCGCGGTTCAACTCGCGGCCGAAACTCGTTCCATCGTCACTCTTACCCCACAGGCCCTCATCCTCTCCCGCTGATCCGTCCTTCGACGTCCGGCCATCGCCCTGGGCTCGGTTCACCGAGGTCTTGCGCGGCGATCCAGCCCGGCGTATCGAGGCGAACAGGCGCAGTACCAACCAGGTTGGTCAGCTGTGTCTCAAGCTCTTTGAGTTGGTCAGCGCCGATCTGCCGCCCCCATCGATCGCGTAGGTCGTCGAAGATCGCTTCGGCCTCACGGAGCATGTCGAACCCCCGCTCGGTCACCTGAAGGCGTTTGCGCCGGGCGTCCGTGGGATCTACGTCGCGGGCGACGTATCCGCGCTCCTGCAACACCGCGATCGTTTTCGCGGCTGCTTGTTTCGATACCGACATGCGCCGACCCAGTTCGGAAGCGCTGTCGGTTCTGCGTCGAGCACGACATCGTCGCCCCCGACCACCGTCCGCGGATCCTCGAGTCCACGCCGATCAGCCGTGACGTCTGGCTGGCGGGCACTCCGAAAGAGGAAATCGCGGCGCTCACCAACGCCGCGATGGGCCGCACCTCGGCTCCCACCCGGGACGATGAGCTCGCAGCCGTAGCCAACGCACTCGCCTGACGTCCGGGAGGGTCAGCACCGGTTTGGACTGCTGGAGAGGGCGCTTTTGGGCCGAATCACGGTCCAAACCGGTGCTGACCCGCTCCGGTCACGGTGTCCATGGAACTGGGCGACCAGTGAATGCCGCCAGCCGGTCGATGGCGGGTGCGTTGTCGGGGATGGCCTGCGGATCGGCGAATCGTCCGGCGCGCGGTTGGCTCGGCAGCTGGGCTCGGACGAACGTGAGCGCCTGCTCGGCGAGGTCGTCGGGCAGTTCGGTCACACCACCGGTGGCCTGGACAAGGTCCCACCCGTGGGTGAGCAGATCTGCGATCCGCCACTGCAGCCGCTCGGCATTGGTGGCAACGCCCACCTGGGTCACCTGGCTTCGCTCCATCACGCCTGGGCGGGCGGCGGCGACCTGCAACGCTGCGGCGGATCGGCGAAAGGCGTCGGCCGGGTCGGTGCTGAGGCGGTCGGCCCCGCGTTCGGGCATCGGGCTCTCCTCGAACATTGCCACGAACACGAGGTTCATCCCGACGAGATGATCTACGACGTCACGCACGGTCCACTCCGTACATGGGGTCGGTACCGTCCATTCGTCGTCAGCTATGCCGTCGATCAGGTCGCCCGTGACTGCGCAGGCACGGGCGAGACCGTCCAAGCTCGCGGAGTTTGTCACTCGGCGAGGTTACGACACGACCGGCGCGACGCCACCTGGTTAAAGCCCTCGTCGAGCAGATCGAGGTCTCGTGACCTGCGGGGAATTGACCGTTCTGGCTACAAGGGCAGGGCCATTTGGGCGATCTCAATCTCTCCCCACACTCGGGGGACGGTGTGGACCTCGTCCAGGTCACCGAGCCACCGTTCGGAGGGGCCGCCACTGGTGAGCGCTCGAGCGATCGCGAAGCTGCCGGTGGACGGCCACAGTGCCGTCCCCGACGTGGCAGCGACGGCGCCGCCGAACGCGGGGGTGCCGTTGACGTACAGCCGGATCTCGTTGTGGATCGGGTCGGCGATACCGACGAGATGGGTCCAGACTCCGGGGGCCAGGTACTCGGTCGTGCACGCGGTCGTGTCGTCCGCCTGATCCGTGTCGCTGGTTGCCAGGCTGAAGCACCAGGCCGGGTCGGAGGTTCTGGTCTCGTCCTGATCCACGTTCACGTCGGTGCGGTATCCGAGTCGGAACATAGAGTTGTTGAGGCCGTCCTGAGGAATGGCGGTCCGGTTCTGCTCGGGCATCCCGGGTTGCGCTGAGGGTGGATCATTGGCCCGTGCCTGACCTTTTCGCTGTCACCGATGTGCACTACCCGCCGTCGGGGGGAGCCCGAGCGGCCTTGATCCTGTCCCACGACTCGCGGTTCGATTCCGTCGTCGACGAGAGAGTGGCGCAGCTCGACGAGGTTGCCGACTATCAGCCGGGTCGGTTCTATCTGCGGGAACTGCCCGCTCTTCGGGCGGTGCTCGAGGGCGTGACTCGACTGTCCTTGCTGATCGTGGACGGCTATGTGGACCTTGAACCGGATGGTCGCCGTCCGGGGCTGGGCGCCCACTGCCATGAGGCGTTCGGAATGCCGGTCATCGGGGTCGCCAAAACGCGATTCCAGCCGGCCACGCACGCGGTCGAGGTTCGCCGGGGTGCTGCACTTCGTCCCCTGTTGGTGACGGCGGTAGGGCTGGACGTTGTCGACGCCGTTGATCTTGTTGCGAAGATGTCCGGTCCCTTCCGATTGCCGGATGCGATCAAACGCGTCGACGCGCTCGCCCGGGGTCGTGATGTCCCCATCTCGGGTGCAGGGACGGACCGAGGCTGAGCTGCCTCGGTCCGTCCAACCTCTCAGCCGAAAGGCCACCACCAGTGAGAACGGTGACGCCGCCGGTTCTTCTTGGGCGGGTTCGGTCGGGAACTCGTCGTGGGTCCGGTGGTGGCGCTCGCGCTCGCGGTCGTTGTCGCAGTGGCCGTTGGTGTCGCGCTTTCGGTGGCCGAGGGCGTGGTGGTCTGCGTCGGTTCCGGCGTGCCGGTCGGGGGCGTGCCGGAGGGAGGCGGTCCGGTCGGGGGCATACCGCCGCCAGGGGTTTCGCTCGCGGTGGGGTCGATGGTCACGGTGAGGCCGGCCGTGTACCCGTCGGTCGGGTTACCCGAAATCGTTGCCATTTCGCGAGCGGCATTGTCGTCACCGAAGACGTTGTCGGTCGCCAAGGTGATCTGGGCGAGGTTGGTGACGCTGGCGTCGTAGCCCGACGTCGCGTACACGGCGGCGTCTGCCTCTTCGGGCAGCGCGATCTGCGAGATCTTGCGAATCGTCCCGCTCCCGCTGGTGGCATCGGCCACCGAGGAATAGACCTCGAAGTGGATGTGCGGCCAGCGCCCTGAATAGCAGGCCGGGTAAATGCTGGTGAAGGTGACCGTGCCGGTTTCATCGGTGGCCTGGATGCCGCGAAGGTAATTCTGGTCAGTGACGCCGGTGGAATAGAGCGAGTATTCTCCTTCCCGATTGCAATGCCACACATAAACGGCCGCACCCACGAGCGGAGCGCAGCTCAAGTCCTGCACGGTGAGGGAGAAACTCAGCGGGATTCCTTCGGCGGTGCCGGAGGCGTCGCCGAAGGAGGAACGGATGTCGCTGCGGACGACCCCCGATGCCGTCCGCAGATCGATGCCGTTGCTGCCGTCCGCTGGAAAGGGGCCGTTGGTCTCGCTCTCCACCTCTTCCAAGCAATCGGCAGCCCAGGCAGATTGGCCTCCGAGGAAGGCCACGACACCGACGCCGCCAACCGCTGCCAATGCCGAGCGTCGCGACATGATGCCGAGGTCGAAGGCCAGGCCGCGGTCGTGAACCGCTCGTACATAGGCAGCGTTCTCGGTCTCGATCGGATCCTTTTCAGACATGGACAGCTCCCGTGTTTTGACGTCAGGAAAGCGTCAACGAATTTGTTTCGTTGGCCGCTCGAGTCGCGGGATACTAGAGCACGGCTATCTGTGAATGAACTGTCATTCGCCTGGCAGGACCTTAAGTATTGCTAGTTTGAATCAAATTCAATTCGAGTACGCTATTGAGCCCGGCTAACGAAAGTCGGCTCAGTCGCCGCCCGGCGCGGCCGTGAACCGCTCCGACCGCGCCACCGGGACCGGGACCGGCAGGTGGACGGTGAACAGGCTGCCTTGTCCCAGAACGCTCTCCACCGAGATGGTGCCGCCGTGAGCCTCGGTCAGTTGCTGGGCGATCGCCAACCCTAGGCCGCTGCCCCCGGTGGTGCGGGTCCGGGACTCGTCCGCTCGCCAGAACCGGTCGAAGATTCGCGGCAGGTTCTCGGTCGCGATGCCGCTGCCGATGTCCTGAACGGTGATTGTGGTGTCCTGGGCACCGACTGTGACGGTACCGCCGGGCGGGGTGTGGCGGATCGCGTTGGAGACCAGGTTGCCGACGATCTGGCGTAGTCGCACCGCATCGGCTGCGAGCATCGGGTCCGCCTGGATGTCCATCGCCAGCTCGACCCCACCTCCGCGGGCCGTGCCCTGATGGCTGTCCACCACCTGGGTGAGCACGTCCCGGACGGACGTCGGTTCCGGATGGATCCGCAGGGTTCCCGCGTCGGCCGCGGCCAGGTCACTCAGGTCCTCGATGACGTGCTGGAGCAAGACCGCCTCCTCGTGCAGCAGGTCGAGCAGGTGGGCGTCCGTCGGGGTGAGGTCGTCCTGGGCCGCTTCCAGCCAGCTGCGGATGTTCGAGAGCGGGCTGCGCAATTCGTGCGCCACGTCGCTGACCATGGCCCGGCGCTGCGACTCGGCCAGATCCCGGCGGTCGGTCGAATCGTTGAACGCCCGCGCCAGGCGGCCGATTTCGTCCTGAGTGGAGACCTGGGCCGGAGCGTGCCGGTCAACGGCCTCGGTGAGGGCCCGCAACGGTCGGACCAGCCGACGGCCGACCAGCACCGTGAGCAGGATGGTGGCGAGCAGGACGCCGCCGGTGACCGCGAGGATCCGGACGATGTTGTCGCCGGACAAGGTGAACGTGGTCTGGTCGGCAGCGGCGTTCGGCTCGGTGACGAACAGCAACGCGGCCGGGGCCACATACGGCTGGAGCTGAGCCCGGCGAGCCTTTTCCACACAACTATTGACGCGAGCCGCCGTCGCGGCGCTCGGGGCGTAACTGCCTTGATTGGTGGGTGGACCCAGGTCCGATGGGCCGGTCGCGGTTTTGGCCAAATAGGTCGAGAAGTCGGCTCGGATCTGAAGCTGCGCAGCGAGGGTGGGCCCGAGACAAGGGGCCGACCGTTCGCGCAACGCCTGCAACGCCTTCGCCTCGGTCTTGGTCGCGTCGTCGGCGAACCCCTCGCTGCACGTGGTGGCGATGCCGCCGGCGTCGGGAGTGGTCAGGGTGATCGTCGCCCGTCCGCTCGGTTGTTTCGTGATCTTCGCGTCGATGCCGTGGGATCGCAGGCAGGTCAGTTCGTCGTCGGCCAGCTTCGTGGTGAGGGTGCGTTCGTCGGGCGGGATCAGGTACGGCCCGACCGCCCGCTTGTCGATGCGATCGGTGCCACCGGTGAGGCCGAGATCCAGGTTGAGCGGGTCCACCACGACGGACGGTCGGGCGGTGCGCAGTGAGGGGCCGGTGCCGGTGTCGGCGATCAGCACCCGGTCCTCGGTCATCAGGGTGATCCGGCGATCCAGGTCAGCGGCCCGCTGGGTGATCAGGGGCAGCACGCCGGACCAGTCCTTGTGGGTGGCCGCGTACCCGAGGAGCGTGTCGTACACGCGCTTGTCGTCGCTGAGCGATTGACCGCGCTCCTGGCTGATCGCCCGAGTGGCGGTGAGGGTGGCCAGCCACGCGGTCGAGGCGATGGCGGCGACCGCGATCAGCACCGAGGTGACCAGCAGCCGGGTCACCAGGCTGTGCCGGATCGGGACCCGTCTGCTGCTCACGACGGGCCGGGCCCCAGCTTGTAGCCGATGCCATAGACGGTGACCAGCTGAGTGGGACGCTGCGGGTCGATCTCGATCTTGCGGCGCAGGTTCATCACATGGACGTCGATCGTCCGTTCCGTGGAGCTGCGGTCGATCCCCCGGGTGTGATGCAGCAACTGACCCCGGGTCAGGACCCGGTCCGGCGGGTCGGCCAGGGCGGCGAGGATCGCGAACTCACCGCGAGTGCACTCGACCAGGACGCCGTCCACGCTCACCTGGTGCGATCCCGGATCGACCCCGATCCTGCCGATCCGCCGCAGCCCGGCCTCGGCCGGAGCCGGCCCGCCGCGGCCGGTCCGGCGCAACAGGGTACGTACCCGGGCCATCAGCTCCCGTGGGCTGAACGGCTTGGTCAGGTAGTCGTCGGCACCGAGTTCCAGGCCGAGCAGCAGATCGTCCTCGGTGGCCCGCGCGGTCAGCATCAGCACCAGCACGTCCGACTCCTGACGCAGAGTCCGGCACACCTGCAGGCCGTCCAGCCCGGGCATCATCACGTCCAGGATCAGCAGGTCGGGCCGCAGTCGTCGGGCCTCGTCCAGTGCCGCCTGCCCGTCGTGCACTACCACGACGTCGAAGCCGTCGGCGATCAGATACCGGCGCACCACCTCGGCCTGACGGGGGTCATCGTCGGCGACCAGAACCTGAGCCCGCATGGCGGCGATGATAGGTCGGCCCGGACCGTGCGAGAACGCTTGCGGCGATACCTGACAGCTTCCTAACGATCTCCGAACACGCTCGTCGCTATGCATCCGACGTTTGCCGATCCGCCTGACGTGCTGCCGCTCGAGCCCGATCTGACCCGGCCGCACCGCATCGGTCGGTGGCTGGCCGTCACCCTCGTCGTGATCGCGATGGCAACCGGGGCCGTGGTCATCGGGGTCTGGCACCGGTCCGACGGCCGGCCCAAGCCGCCGGAGACGGACCCGGTCGCGACGGCCAAGCTCGAGCGCCGCGATCTGTCCACGGCCCGATCGCTGCCCGGGGCGATCGGGTACGGCGCGGCCCGTCCACTGGCCGGGCACCAAGAGGCGACGGTGACCTGGCTGCCGAAGGTCGGCACCACGATCACCCGGGGCCAGCAATTGTTCCGCGCCGACGACCTGATCGTGCCGCTGTTCTACGGGGATATGCCGATGTATCGGGACATCGCCGGTAAGAACCTGATCGGACGTGACGTCCGGATCGTCGCGAACAACCTCCGCGCCCTCGGCTACTCGATCGGCGCTCAACCAACGCCTGGCACCTGGGTGGCCCAGCCCGCACCGCACAGTTCGACCGGTCGGAGCACTACCGGGGCCGACGAGACCACGGCACAGAACGAAGGGACGACGAGCAACAAAGGGACGACGAGCAACAGCGGGACGCAGAACGAGGACGGGACGCAGAACCAGGACGGGACGCAGGTCGAGACGGGCGGTACGGCACCGACCGGCCCGCGGCGGGTCAAGGACGGCGAAGGCGTCCTTACTCTCAGCCTGATCCAGGCGATCAAACGCTGGCAGACCGACATCGGCCGGCCGGTCACCGGCATGGTCGCGGTCGGTGACGTCGAGGTGTCGAGCGGGGCGGTCCGGGTGGACTCCGTCGCCGTGCAACCCGGCTCTCCCGCGGACGCCCCCCTACTGTCGGTGACCTCGACCCGCAAGGTGGTCACGGTCAGTGCCGACCTCGCCGATGCCGCCTCGATCGAGCGCGGCGACAAGGTCACGGTGGTGCTGCCCGACGAACGCTCGGTGAAGGCGCGGGTGATCGCGGTCGGCCGCGATCTCACCTCCGCGGAAGACAGCCCGGGCACCGGACCGCCGAAGCTGACCGTGACCGTGAGCGTCACCGACCCACGCGCCATCGCCACGCTCGACTCCGCCGACGTCGACGTGCGCTTCGTCGGCCGGACGGCCAAGCACGTGCTGGTCGCCCCGATCGAGGCGCTCATCGCCCTGCGCGAAGGCGGTTACGCCGTGCAGACCCCGACCGGTCTGATCGCCGTGCATACCGGCATGTTCGCCGACGGGTGGGTCGAGATCACCGGCGACGGGCTCACCGAGGGCACCGACGTGGTGGTCTCTTCATGACCGATGAACCCGTGCTCTCCGTCCGCCACGCGAGCATGGTCTATCCCGGGGGCGTGAGCGCGCTGACCGACGTCAGCCTGGACATCGACGCCGGCGAACTGGTGGCCATCGTCGGCCCGTCCGGGTCGGGAAAGTCCACGCTGCTGAACGTCATTGGCACCCTCGACCGGCCGACCTCGGGCGTTGTGCGGATCTCCGGGCAGGATGTCGCCACCCTGGGCGACCGGTACCTGTCGGCACTGCGCGCTCGCGAGATCGGTTTCGTCTTCCAGCAGTTCCACCTCACCGACGGGCTCAGCGCCGCGGAAAACGTCGCCACCGGCCTGCTTTACGCCGGAGTCCCGCGAAGAGACCGGCGGCAGCAGGCGTTACGAGCACTGGCCCGGGTCGGCCTGGCGCACCGGGCCGGGCACCGCCCGCAGCAGCTGTCCGGCGGCGAGAAGCAACGCGTCGCGATCGCCCGCGCCCTGGTCAACCGTCCGTCCCTGGTGCTGGCCGACGAACCCACCGGCTCCCTGGACACCGTCACCGGGCAGACCGTCCTGAACCTGCTGCGCCGGCTCAACGAGGAAGGCACCACCATCGCGCTGATCACCCACGACCGGGACATCGCGGCGGCACTGCCCCGGCAGATCGAGATCCGGGACGGACGGCTGGTCCGCGACGACACCGTGGTGGCCGGACGGTGACCCGGTCGATCCGTCCCGTTCGGCTGGCCGTCCCGGACCTGCTCGGTCTCGGCCTGATCGGGCTGCGGACCCGACCGGCCAGGGCGATCCTGTCGGCCCTGGGTATCGCGATGGGTATCGGCACGATGATCGTGGTCACCGGCATCCCGGCCTCCAGCCAGGCCGCGCTGGTCGAGGAGCTGACCGCATTGGGGACGAACACCCTGCAGGCGATGGCGACGCCGGACCGCGATCCGCCGGCCCAGTTGTCGGAATCGGCGGTCGGGATGGTGCGACGGATCGGCCCGGTCACGGCGGCCAGTGCGGTCGCGAACACTCACACCCTGGTCCGCCGCAACGACCGGCTCGATCCGGCCGACGGCTCGGGCCTGACCGTGCTGGCTGCCCGGCTGGATCTGCTGCCCACGATCAACGCCCGGGTCCGATCCGGCGTCTGGCTGACCTCGGCCACGGCCGACTTTCCCACCGCCGTACTCGGTTCGGTCGCCGCGACCCGGCTCGGTATCGCTGATGCACCGACCGGACGGGCCGCGCCCCAGGTGATGATCGCCGACCGCCGGTTCACGGTGATCGGCATCCTGGCCCAGACCCCGCTGTCGCCGGACATCGACCGATCAGTGCTGGTCGGTTGGGAGGCGGCTCACGCTGAGCTGCGGTTCGACGGGCACCCGACGGTCATCTACGTGCAGTGCGAGGAATCGCAGCTCGAAGTGGTCCGTGGCGTTCTGGCCGAGACCATTGCCCCGGAACGGCCCGGCGACGTGATCGTGACCCGGCCATCGGACGCACTGGCCGCCAAAAGAGCTACCGAGAAAAGTTTTTCGGTGCTGTTCCTGGCCCTGGCTGCGGTCGCGCTGATCGTCGGCGGCATCGGGGTGGCCAACACGATGGTCGTCTCGGTCCTGGAACGACGGTCCGAGATCGGCCTGCGGCGGGCGCTCGGGGCGACCCGGAGGCAGATCCGGGGCCAGTTCCTCACCGAGTCGGTCGTGCTGGCCGCGATCGGCGGGCTGGCCGGCACCGGGTTCGGTCTGCTGACCACCATCGGCTACGCGGTCTGGCAGGAGTGGCCGCTGGTGGTGCCCGCCCAAGCCGCCGTGGCCGGGGTCGGTGGGGCCGTCGTCATCGGCGTACTTGCGGGCGCCTATCCGTGCGTCCGAGCGGCTCGGCTGACCCCGACCCAGGCCCTCGCCACGGTCTGAGCGGCTTTCGTCCGAACGAAAAGAGCGCGGCGGTCGATGTTCTCGGCCGCCGCGCTCGCCGTTCCCGGTCTGCTACTTCATTGCCGCGGCGACCTCGCGCTCGCACTCGGGGGCAAGGTCCATCCCCATCGAGATTGACCGGGAGTCGTTCCGGTCGCCGCCGAAGGCAGGGGAGATGCCGTCGTCACTGACCTCCACGTATTTGACGCCCTTCGCCTTCAGGCACTTCACCACCGCGCGGGCGAACTCGCGGGCCTCCGGGTTGGCCGGGTCCTGCTCCCAGGGCGGCAGCGGGTAATACTGCTCCTCACAGGCCCGGTAGGCCGCGTTCTCCGTCTCCTCTTTCTTGGACGCGGCCTTGGCCGTGTCCCGAGACCGGTCGGCGACCTGCTTTCCCTGTGCCTGGTCTGTGAAACCGCTCTTCTTCAAACACTTGTTGAACGGCACCAACATCGCCTCGAACTCCTCGGGCGTGGTGTCCAGTCGCTCCCGCGGGCGTTCCTTGTCCACTTTCTTGGCCGCAGCGCCGGCACTGGGTCTGGCCTCGGGCGTGGCCAGGCTCGCCACCCGTGCCCCGACGTCCGTCTCGGCCCCGCCCGACGACCCGCACGCCGACAGCGCGGTCAGCGCGATCGCCGTCATCACGATCACACGACTCCTCCGCATGAAGATGCCTCTCTACCCGTTCGGCCCCGGACGATCCCGGGCCGAACGGCCAGCCTCCAGCGCGGAAGTCAGGAACGTGTCAGGTTCTTCGCGGCGAACTCCGTGGCCACCCGCGGCCTGAGGAGTACCGAAGCCCGCCCCGATTCGGATCGCCGCGGTACTCAGACTTCCTCGACTACCAGCTGAAAAGGGATGTTGCCGCGCGTCGCGGAGGAGTAGGGACACCGGGTCGGCGGTCTCCCCTATCGCGGCAGCCTTGCGGGATCTCCGATGTCGTCCGCAATCTCCCAAAGCAGTTCGAAGTCGCGGAATCGACGCCGCACTCGGATGGCGTCGATTATCAGGCGGGTGGTCATGGTTATTGGTTTGAAGCTGGCAGTGGTTCTGGTCGCCAGGACGGTTTCGTAAGCGACGGTCGCGTCGAAGATCACGAAATCTGAAACAGCCGTACGAAGATGGTGCGGAACGGATTCCACCGTCAAGTAGCGTGTATGTATCCCCCGCTCGCTGTGCAGACGTGTGGCTCTCAAGAATTTCTGGTCGGTGGCGAGCGAGGTATCGTCGATTATGAAGATACGCCGGATCGTCATGTCTGGATGTGTGTCGAGAGCCTCCTGCTGGGCATCCAGGTAGCGGGTGCCTAGGTCTTGCGTCCAAAAACCAATCTCTAGGGAATCCGTTTCGGAGTCGTTGTTTATCAAGCTGAGCGCGACTATCGACTCTCCGGAGTGGCGGGTGAGCCCCAGTAGCCATTCGCGATCTTCGCCCTCGTAAGTAATTTCCTTGCTCTTGCTCAAGGACTGCATCGTGTCGGCAATCCGGGTGATCTCGTAGTCCGCGACATCCTGGATCAGACGGGATCCACTTTCGTTTATGAGAGTGGAATTCTCAGCCAGAGCCGCCACGAACGAGATCGGCAGAGGAGAGTTGCTAATTGCATTGAACAAGGCGGCGGCGTCGCTGATATTGCTGAAGGTCTGGCTGATCGCCGTCGCCGTGCTGGCCGCGCTGTCCCGTTGTACCGCTGTCAGTTGGACCATTGCGTCCTGAGTTCCTGAAATTCTGTTCTCAAAATCGGCAAGGAATTGCGTCAGGAGAGCGATCCCGCCGACCATTGCTGTCAGCAGCAGTTGATCAATCACAGAAATCTCTAAAAGGCCATCCAGTGTTGCTGAGCCCAAGAACGTCAGGAGGCCGACGCCGGAAGTTATCAAGACCTTGCGTGTTAGAGAGGTGCCGTCGCGTCCGGTCTGTTCAGCGGCCATCTGTGCCCCACCCTGAATGATCAACACTGTCGCTGAACAGTTTGCCCGCTGTCTAGACTTCGGTGAAGCGTTATTGATGAACGATTCCGAGAAGCGCTCGACAAAATCCAGTTCGGCTTGCCTGGTGGGTGAGCGAAGAGGATTGAGCTTGTCACATTAATCTGGCCAGCTGTACGTGGCGGGCCTTCGATCTATGCGCCTTGGCCGTCAAAGGTTGCGCTCGACTGTGATCCTGAGCTCGGCCGTCCCGAACCCCGTACAGCGATGGGCCAGGATGGCTACGCGTTCCGGTCGCGACCGGGGCGCTGATCCGCCCCTACCTTCGACCGAGCTGTCGGGTAACGTCATCGTGAGTGCGCCTTCGCTGTTGAGAGCCAACTGCAGTGGCGCCGTGCTGGGGGATCACCTGCTTCGCCTGGAGGGGCACGCACCGTGAGTCCGATGAAGTCGATGTACAAGGGGTCCAACCTCGCCGTCGCCACCGAGGTCGTTCGGGTGGTGGTCGCCTGGCGCAGCGGGCCGGACGTCCCGGACGTAGACGTGTTCGCCGCGCTCCTGAGCCCCCAGGGCAAGACCCGGTCTGCGTCTGATTTTGTGTATTTCGACCGGGTGGCCGACCTCAGCGGAAGCGTGCGGCACAACAGCAAGCAGTACGCCGGACGCGGATCGGCCAGCGACTCAGTCACGGTCGACCTCGGGCACCTCGAAAGCACCGTCGAGCGGGTCGTGGTCGGAGCCTCCACCGACGGCGGCGCCTTCGCCGCGGTCACCGACCTGCGGTTCTACCTGTATTCCGGAACCAAGATTCTCGCCCAGTTCGACATTCGCGAAGCCGGTGCCGAGAACGCCCTGATCGGTGGGGAGTTGTACCGGCGTGCTGGTGGCTGGAAGTTCCGGGCCGTCGGCCAGGGCTACAGCAGTGGGCTGCTCGGCCTGGCAACCGACTTCGGTATCCGGCTCGACCCCGAGGCCGCCCGCGCGATCCGATCCCAGCGCAACCGGGCCCGCTCGCGGCTGGGCGAGCTGGAGACAACCGCGCGGATGAGAGCCGAGGCGCAGCTCGGCGACCTGACGAGCCGGACGTCGGCCGGCCGCCTGCACCTGGGCGCGATCAAATGGGCCACCGGCACCGGGCGGGTCTGTGACTGGACTACCGACCAGCTGATCGACAACCCGACCGAGGTCGCGGTGGCCGCCGCCTTCCCGATCCTGGATCAGGGTGGCATGCCGGTCGATCTCTACGCTCGCATCCAGCTGGATCCCGCCGACCCCCGCCGCAAGCAGACCCCCGAGCAGCAGGTGCTGTCGGTGTCGTTCGGATCCCACCCGGTCGCCGCCTCGGGCGAGGTGACGCAGTACCTGACGGGGGGCGGTAAAACCGACGTCGTGATCGGCGCCCCGGAGGAGATGGACGCCGCTCTGGCCGACGTGCGCCGCTCCGACGATCGTTCGGCGTGGCGCTGGCTGCCCCGCTGGGCCGGTGGTGAGGACGAGGACGACCGCGAACCGGACACCGCCGCGGCGACCTCGGCGGCGACCTCGGCGGGGAGTGCGCACCCGATGGACCCGGTCCGAGCCATCCTGCGAACCGTGGTCCTGCCTGCTGCAGTAGCCACCAAGCTGGAGGCTCTGATCGCGGTTCTGCTGCACAACTTGCAGCTGGCCGACGCCCTCGAGCTGTCCGGACGCGACCGCCACACGCTCGAGCAGACGGCCAGCAGTTATCTGCCCGAGTGCCTCACCGCCTACCGCGACGCCACCCTCGTCCTGCCCAAGGACGCGGTGCTCACCTCCGGTCGTACCGTCGAGGGCGAATTGCTGCATGCGCTGACGGTGCTCCAAAGCCTGGTCGACTCGGCGATGGACGAAGTACGCCGCGGTGCCAGCAGCAACCTGATGGCGTTCTCGTCCTTTCTGGAGGACAAGAGCCGCGGCTGATTGATCTCGACTCTCCGAAGCGAGGGCAGCGGGCTTCGTCGGCCTGAAGATCCCGAATCGGTGGCGGGTGATCAGGCCGTGACGATGCGGACACCGGCCTGAGCCAGGTCGGCGAGCGCTTCGGCCGGGGCGGAGTCGTCGGTGACCAGGACGTCGACCTCGTCGAGGCGGCAGACGACGGCCATGGCGCTACGGGTGAACTTTGCGCCTTCGGCGATCAGGATCGTGCGCTGGGCGGCGGTGTGCAGGGCTCGCTTTACGGCGGCGTCGTCGAGGTCGTAAGCGGTGACGCCGACGGCGGGGGCGGCGGCGCAGCAGGTCAGGATCGTGGTGTCGAAGCGCAGGCCGGTGAGGGTCTGCAGGGCCAGCGGACCGACGATCGAGCCCTCGGGCCGGCGGACCGAGCCGCCCGGAAGCAGCAGGGTGACACTGGAACTGGCCGCAAGCGCGGCGATGGCCTGGACCGAGAACGGCATGGCCGTGATGCGCCGCCCGGCGAGGGCGGCGGCGGCCGCTGCTCCGGTGGTGCCACTGTCGATCGCGACCGCCTCGCCCTCGGCGATCAGGGCGGCTGCGGCCCGGGCCAGACGCGCTTTGAGAGCAGAGTCATCGACCGCGCGCACCTCGAAGGGAAGTCCTTCGCCGCGTAGAGAGGTCGTGACCGCGCCGCCCCGCACTCGCCGCAGGGCGCCGGCGCCAGCAAGCTGATCAAGGTCACGGCGGATCGTGATCGTCGAGATGCCGAGACGCTCGGCCAATTCGGGCACCTCGACCCGGCCGTCGCGATGCAGCGCGTCGAGGATCTCCCTCTGACGAAGGTGGCTGTTCATGTCGGACTACTTCCATGATTGAATGATCGTCGTGACCGATCGAACGATCATATCCGCCGAGAGCTTCGATCAGCGGACGCTGGCCCGCTGGCGAAACGCGATCATCGCAGCTTTCGCTGTCGGCGGCCTCGCCCTGTCAACGTGGGGGCCGCGCCTGCCCGCGCTGCGGGCCGAGCTCAGGCTCGATACGGGCGGCATCGGCGTACTGCTGGCGGGCATCACCGTCGGCTCGATCGCCGGTCTGCTCGCTTCGACGCCGATCTTCCATCGGTTCGGCCCACGCCGCGCGCTTCCCGGGGCGATGCTGATGATTGCGGTAGCCGTGACGGTGGTCGGTGTCGGTTCCGGCGTCTTGAAATCCGTACCGGTCGTCGCCGCGGGCTTCGTGCTGGCCGGCTTCTCGATCGGCGCGCTCGACGTCATGATCAATGTGGAGGGTGCGGCCGTGGAGCAGGCGGCCGGTCGCACGCTCA